>Ga0182024_10026318_pt1 | contig 10228 bp, 11 predicted proteins | sample P32metaG_FD_120480 | JGI IMG/M metagenome (GOLD analysis project Ga0182024, IMG submission 120480) | Permafrost microbial communities from Stordalen Mire, Sweden - P3-2 metaG (Illumina Assembly) | ecosystem: Environmental > Terrestrial > Soil > Wetlands > Permafrost | place: Sweden: Stordalen...
ATGGGGGTCGTGTACAAAGCCAGGCAGAGGAATCTCGATCGTTCGGTGGCGTTGAAGGTCTTGCTTCCTGAGGTTGCCGGTTCACCGGGATTTGCCGAACGCTTCGCCCGTGAAGCCCGGGCGATGGCCCGGCTGAGTCACCCGAACATCGTCGCGGTTCACGACTTTGGCTGCGTGGATAACTCAGGCGTCGAATTGTGTTATTTCTCGATGGAGTTCGTGGATGGGTCGAATTTGCGCGGGTTGATCAAGCAACTTACTCCATCCCAGGCGCTGGCAATCGTCCCGCAGATTTGCGAAGCGCTACAGTATGCTCATGACATCGGGATCATTCATCGCGACATCAAACCGGAAAACATTCTCGTCGACAAAAAGGGCCGGGTGAAGATCGCGGATTTCGGGTTGGCGAAATTGCTGCAAACCGCCCGTTCGCCATCGGATTATACGCTGACCCGCCCCGACCTCGTGATGGGTACCCCCAGTTACATGGCTCCGGAACAAATGGAACGCCCGACGGAGGTGGATCATCGGGCCGATCTTTATTCGCTGGGTGTCGTGTTCTACGAAATGCTGACCGGCCAGCTTCCCAAGGGGAGATTTCCGCTGCCATCGCAAAGGGTGCAGATCGATGTGCGGTTTGATGAAGTTGTGCTTAAAGCACTGGAGCACGATCGCGAGTTGCGCTACCAACATGCCAGCGAGGTGCAGACGTCGGTGGAGGCCGTGCGTGGTACGCCGAGCCAACCGCCCACTACGGCCACCCTTCCCCCGGCAGCGATTCCAACTCCGTCGGCTAACGATCCGCCTGCGGTGGGAAAAATTGAATTGCCCGCCCCACCCGCCTCGCCACCGAGGCTATCCCCGACAGCCCTCACAGGGGCGCTTTGCGGGGCTGCGATCATGTTGGCGGCTCCGCTGGCGATTGTCGCGTCTCAAAATATTGATCCCCGATATTACTTCGACAAGCAAACAGGCATATTTCATCAAGGCCCCACTTGGGCGATCGTCCTGATGTTCGTCGGTTGGGTGCTGTCTGGATTGTCCGTGGCGGGAATGACGCTGCTTGGGGTCGTCGCGGTGGCCCAGATTCGCCGGACGCCGGAAAAACTGTATGGCCTGCGGCTGGCGCTTTTCGACGCACTTTTATGTCCGCTCCTGTTGCTGGACCTCGTGATTGGCGTGTTGGGCGCGTACCTGTTTGTGCCCTCGTCCCACGCGCCGCAGCACCTGTCACTATCGACGGATGTTCCGCCAGAAACAGGTTCTGTGGCGTCTACTGTTTTAGGTGTGTTGATTTTCGCACTCGTGGGAGCTCTGCTTGACCCGCTAATCTATTGGTGGGTCTGGAAAAAGCTACGGGTTGAAAGGCCGCGGCGACGCGACGATCAGTTGGCAACGGAATCGCTTGCACCGGCAACGGCCCAGCCGGTGCAGCCGTCTGCAATCGCCCCGACGAAGACCCAGCGGTAGCGATCCGCATCGAGCAATGAGCACTCGCGTCGCCGGCGGCTGCTTGCATGGCCATTCAGCTTGCGAGAAAGTCGTCTTCACGATGAAGCATTCGCAACACGAGAACGCAGGCAAAGATTATTTCGCCACCACCCGGTGGACGATGGTTCTCGCCGCCGGCCGGGCGTCCCCACAAGCCAATCAGGCTCTGGCTCAGTTATGCCGGAACTATTGGGTTCCGCTGTATACCTATCTCCGAAAGAAGGGACACCAGCCGGCTGAGGCCGAGGACATCGTGCAGGCGTTCCTGGCCAGACTCATCGAAAAGGCGGCCCTGGCGGCGGCGGACCCGAATCGGGGGCGATTTCGCTCTTTTCTGATCTCGTCCCTTCAAAACTTCGTGGCAAATCTGCGCGATAAGGAATTGGCTCAAAAGCGCGGCGGGAATCTGAAGACCTTCAGCCTTGATTTCAGCACCGCCGAAGAGGCTTACCACCGCGAACCCTGGACCGATCTGACCCCGGAGAAAATCTTCGACCGCCAATGGGCGATTGATCTGTTGAATCTGGTGTTGAGTCGTCTGGCAGATGAATACGCGAAGTCGGGAAAGGCCCGGCTGTTCGAGCGACTTCGCCCCGCACTGACGGGCGATGCTCAGGCGCTTGGATATGCCGAGATTGCCTCCGAGCTTAATATTTCCGCTGATGCGGTGAAGATGGCGGTCAGCCGGCTGCGAAAACGATACCGGGAACTTCTCCGTCGGAACATCGCCGATACGGTCGCCTCCCCCGAAGACGTTGACGATGAGCTTAGGCACCTGCTCGCGGCGCTTTCGGGTTGATTTTCGACCGATCCGAATTTTTCCCGTTACCAATCCGCGCCTTCTCTTTAGTAAGTGATGAAACGCCTCCGAATGTCGGAGGCCGACTCACAAATCCCCGGCCAAACCGGGTTGCTTACTGGAGATAATCATGCTGCTCTACACGACCAAGATTGGCACCTCGCAAATGAAGATTTGGACTCGCAGTGACAGAATCGTATTGGGAACCGCCGTGGTAATCGGAGGGCTGCTGGCCGAGGCAATCTTATGTGCGGGCACCCTGATTATTACTCAGAACATGATGAATCACGCAGATGCATTGACTCAGAACATGATGGATCAATGGAGCAGGAATTGGTTCGGCAACACGCTCGATGCGATTAACGTGGCGAAGGCCGTTGGCGCGGCCCTTATTATTGTCAATGTGACGATGGTGGCTCTCTGGTCGGGACGCCGATTCCACCGCCAAAATTCCCCGGTTGTTCGGAGAAGGCCCTTGGCTCAGGTCCAGGGCCTTTCGAATTTGAGCTCGGCGACTCAATCCGCCTCCATAACGTTGAGTACTCCAAAGGCCGCCTAGCCGCCGCCGTCGTTGTTGATGTCGTTGCTGTTGTTATTGCTGACGGCGATGGTGCTGGCGATGCCGATCACCGTGAATTGGCCATTTTTTTGAAAATGACTGTTTTCGTGATTAAGAAAATGCGACAGAATAGGAAAATGTCAAGCGGAGGTTCAAGCCACTTAACCCAAAGCAATTGCGAGCAATCATGTTCATGCCCGATGCCCGATTAATACTACTGTTCTGGATCATGCTGGGGATATGGATGATCGTTGTCGGGCTGGGGGTAGCGTCGATATTTCTCCGGAAACTTCATGCTATTTCGAAAACCGTCGCATCACTGCCCACAGCTACCCCAGCCAAGCTGAATTTCGGTCAGCATGCGGCAAAGCTATCGGGGTTAGCAGCTATATCGAATGCCTTGTTGGTGGCGCTGTGTATCCCGATGCTCGCAATTCAAGCGACGGTGAATGCTCCCATCAGCTATATACCCCTCTTTTGCAGCCTCGGCCTGTTGGCAATTGGACTGGTATGCGGCGTTGTGGCGCTTGCGACAATGGGAAGATACGGACGGAATGGAATACTATATCGCGCTACAATTGGATTATGCGCCAATTTGGCCGCGTCCGTCACGTTATATTACTTTTTAGCAAATGTTGCATTGCGGAAGGTGTAAGCAGACGCAAGAAAATGCCGCTTAATGATGGCGCACGCGGGGTCTGAACAGGCCACCGGATAGCACCTCCAAACGGCCTCTATACGCACGGCCCATCGCGCCGATGGTCGGTGATCGACATTCGTCGTTAAGGTCGTCGTTTTCGTTCCACCGTCGTGTTACACCGGTCCAGACATGAACACCGCGGCAATAAAGAATGCGAGCAGAAGCATCGCCACCGTCATGCATAACCCAATGATAGCTGGGCTGAACTCTATCCCGCCCATATCGTTGCATGGTCGCGATCGCCACTACGCCCGAGACAAGTCCGGTAATCCAAAAGACGCCGCCGCCTATCAGAGTTACTAAACCGAAGCTCACGACATGATCATAAAGTAACCGGAATGTGATCACCAATAGCAGAAGAGCCACCAGTGGAGCCATCCACGACGCTCTTGCTGCTCGTGTTCCGAAATTCGGCACTGCGGGCGCCGTTGAATACGGGAAGACGGGCGGCAGTTGGTTGGTCATGACATTCACCGCTGAAGTTTGTACTCGTCACGGATACGTCGCACTCTAGGGAATCGGTCCTGCACGCATTTGTTCGCTAGCTCGATCGCTTCGTTGCGCATCATTGCTCATCATGATTGAGCGTTAACGGTTGACTTTTGACCGCGCACCGCGCGTCAGAATACCAACATGGCAAACCCGAAATGAGCCAGCGGAATAATCCTTGCGCTGCGCCGCCTCGTTAAGCCAGGCACGGAATAGGGCCGACACTGTGGCGCACGCGGGGTCAGAAGAGGCCCCCGCTATGTTAACTCGTCACAACGGCTTTGGATTCGTCCCGAAGGCCCGTTGGCAAATTCTGCCGCGCCACGGCCATGATCGCCGACTTGATAATCGCCGGCAGAGTATGCCATTGTGCGGAAAGTTCCGCCAATTCCGGATCGATTGCAGCGCTTTTTGCAGCGCCTTTTGCGAAATCGCTTGATTTCTCGGTAGAATCTGCGATTGTTCGATCCCTGTCCTGGGCAATCAAAAGGCGACCCACATCGGGTCGCCTTCTTGTTTTCTGCGGACCGCAATTGCTGATCTGAAAATCCTCGTCACGTTTGAAGCCACTTTCGTCGTGGGCAGTATTGTTGCCAATGCGATCTTTTGTATTCAACGCGTCACTTTCTCTGCAACCACAAACTGGCATAAGGCACGGCTTCGACGGAGCTGGTGGGACCGGCAGGACCGCCGACGGCGGCGGCCATTTCCACCGGCCAACGATGCCGAAGAAAGTCGGCGAAAGCGATGATCACAAAGTCGGAATTGACCTGTAGGAACGCCCGCAAAAGAAATGCCTCATTATAACCACGTCGTTCTTCATACCAGTTAGCCGGGTAATCGAAGGGAACGAACATATCGTGAAAGTGAACCACGACGCCCGATGCAAGCTGAGGCAATACGCCAAATACGAGAAAGTTGACGTCGCTGCCATGTTTTGTGACATGGGAGGAGTCGATGATAAGGATATCCCCCGCTGCGAGGGAGAGGAATTCTTTGATATCGACCTCCTGCACGACTTTTTCATATAGGGTAAGCCGTGCAATCTCATCCGATGGAATAAGCGATTTTAACCGGCTGAAACTTGGATCGATCAGCGTTCGCCCCGCCGGTAATTCCAATTTCGACCTGACGAGAGCGTCACTCACCGCCGCCGAGGAAAAGCCGCAGCCAACTTCAACAATTCTTCGCGGTCGATAATGAGGAATGATGTGGGTCAGCATCCCGGCGTCGGTCCAGTGAAAGAAATTGTTCGGCCAATTATAGCGCGGACCCAGCAGCCTACCGCCCTTCGTCCAGAATTCATTTCCCAGCGAATCAGCAAAAGATCGGATCAGCGCCAACTATTTTTCTTCGTTGAGATCGATGCCCCCGTAGCCTCAAGTCTTGAATCTTCTCACCAACCCCGCTTTGGACTGAATCCCAATCAGGAACGGTTGAATGATAGTGACCCGGAGGGTATTGGCTTTGCCGCGAAGCTGTCCGACGCAAATCATCCAGCTCCTTCAGTTCCGTCCTGACACCGGGCGTAACCCTGGCGGCGCCGAGAACAATACGTTTGGCGAATGAGCGAAAGCGCCGAGTCATTCCATGTCTCTATTGGCTACGCAGGTTGTTACACAACTTGCCCGGTACCCCAGCTTCTCAATGACGCCTTTGCCGACGTTGATGCTTACTGACCGACAAGCCATCGCCTTGCTGGACTGTCTGTAAGAATGGCAATCGCAGCTTTAACGTCGCCCGATTGCACAGAAATGCCGGCCGAAATGTTTCCCCCAATGGGATTCAGTTGGTTCCCTAGAATGGACTGAATGCCTGCTGCATCCAGCTTGCTCGACGCTAAATGAGCGGAGATCTCATCTGGGAACAGAGCAATGGCAATCCACTTGCCGATTTGTGCATCGGCATAATCCGGGATGAGCGGCTGTCGGTCTTCCATGCCTGGCATTTTACCGCCGCGCTAATCGAGCACCAACCCATCAGATGCCCTGGCGTTATCAGAACACGGCAAAATGTCTGCATGGATTGCCGTTCAAAGACGGTTAGAAGATTGAGGAATTGGTAAATCCTCCTAAGCAAATTATAGAGTTAAGTCTGATACCTGTGCTGAACGAGATCGGTGATATTCGAGGCAGATCATAGGGGAAGGTATCGTCCACTCCGATAATAGTTCGGCGAGAAACGCTTTGCTCGGAGAATTTGTCAATGGAGCCGGTCGGCCGATGAGATGCTGCTCGGCTTCGTCCTGGACACCTGACGTTGCGCGATTCTTAATTTGGCTTCGGCAAGCCGTTTAACAGAGGTGATCTTCAAAAGTGACATTTGCTCGGAAAACTGTCGCTTTAGCCGCTCGCTCATTGTGGCATACCAGCCTGACGAAATCTTCTGCGCGGGTCCGATGACGGGCGGTCGTCCCGCGATGGCGGCATAGATGTGAGTATTCAGTTCGTGCCGTCGTCCATCCGGTGGAAGTAAAAATGCAGGCATATATGGTGTCGTATCTCCGGACGACTTTATTGCCCACGGGGAAAATTCCCAAGGTGCCCCAGAACCTTTTTTGATTGTTAATCTGGGAAGTTTGTGCGGTCTGGTTGGCGAAGGATCGGCGGCATGGCTTCGTCGGTCGGAGTAGTACGATCGCAAAGCGATCCGAATGAGGGAATTCCCCTGGTCGCGGCAAGGATGGATGTCGATAGACTCCCTCAGTCACGCTCAGATTATTAAACCATTAGAGCGCTGACCGCGTCGGGGTTGAAGCCCGAGCTCGTTTAAGTTCCCGCTGCGTGTGCTGGTTCGGGAAGCGGGGCGGGAGGAAAATGTGTGAAGCTCGGTTCGTCGCGCAAACGCCGGGCGATGTCGGCGAGAATCCGCTCGTCCATCATGGCCGCGGCGTGCGGTGACAAGACGGATTCATTGGACAGCCAATATGCCGTTCTCCCTGGAGGGGCCGCGTATTGGTCGCCTACGATCTCGTCGTTCAAATGAACATAGGGATACAACTGGTAAGTCGCGGCGGCGTCCTCCTCGGCAAGGATTTTTAGAAATGGTGATCCCGGTCGTATTTCTCGATGGTAATCGGTGAAGCCAAGAGATTGGGCCAGCAAAGCCCCGGAGTGGGGGCTGCTGATGGAAAAGAGGCGGGCGATTTGCAATCGGCGGGGATGAGCCGGATCGGGCGAGGGCGCGGCGGCATAGCGTGCGACCAAACCGCCAAGCGATGCGCCGACGACATCCACCTGCGTTGTCCATTGCGGATCGGTTGAAGGACAGGCTTTATCGACAGCGTCGATGACCTTCTGCCGACATTCAGCGAAACTTCCGCAGAATCCAACCGAGACGGGGATGATTTTTGCGCCGCTCGTCACCTGATCGAAAAAACACGTGTAAATGAGCGGCGAGACGTCGGGGTCTAGGAATCCGCCGATGACCACCAGCGGATGTCGAAGCGGGCGCGGATCGGCGCGCATTTGCGCGATCGCCCGGTGGGCCTGGTCGGCCGTGATGGGAAAGGAAGGGTTCTCGGGCTCGGCTGCGCAGCCGCCGGCCAGAACTGTGCCGAAGAGAACCAGTGCTGAAAAGAGCTTTTTCACCGAAGCGCCTTTCACACATAAGATAGCTTTTGCTAACTTATTAGTCAAGAATATTGGTGATGAGCGTTGCGGCGGTTCGACATCGTGGGGTCCGGTTCAGATCCCGTTTCGGGCAAGCGGAAGATCGAACTGCGCAATCAGTCTCCCGCCCCCAGCTCTCCCAGCCAGAGTCCGATCGCAAAAACGATCGCTCCGCCAACGATCACCTGCACGACCGTTCTGACCCACGGGCTCTTCATGAAGTGAAACCGGATGTACGCGATCGACAGTAGTTCCACCACGACGACCACGTAAGCCAACTTCAGCGCTGTGCTCAATGAGCTGAGCAGAAACGGGAACGTGTGCAACATCCCGCCGATGGCGGTGGCGATTCCTGTGATCGCTCCGCGCCCCACCGGCATTCCGCGCCCGGTCACCTTCCCGTCATCGGAAAGCGCCTCGGCTAATCCCATGCTGATTCCCGCCCCGACGGACGCGGCCAGTCCGACATAAAACGCGGTCATCGGTTTGCGAGTCGCCAGCGCCGTCGCGAACAGCGGCGCGAGCGTCGAGACGGATCCGTCCATCAAGCCCAGCAGCGCGGGCTGAACCTTCTGCAAAACAAACTGACGGCGAATGTGCGACTCCTCGCCGGCAGTCTGTTCGATGAGATTTGCCTTGTCGTTCAGAGCCACATTGAGTCCTGAGCTTCCGCTGACATACCACTTCTTATGCTCGTTGCACAATCACTTATCGAAATACAATATCGCGCCACGCCGGAAAAAACTTGTTTTTGTGCGCTTTCCGCAAAATTGGATTGAATCTCAATTGGAATCGTGATTTTGTTTAATGCAGCGAAGCCCATGCGAAATTTCGCTCGAAAAAAATTCTTTCAAAGGCCTTGGAAATCTCTTTCGATCATGTCGATTATTCGTTACAGCTTCTTATAGGACGTGGGAGATGACTGGCTTTTCCAGAGTTCACTCTGATTCCGCGTAAAAACTCCACCGATGCGCTGGTGGGAGCACCAATCACTCTTTCGCCGGAGGGCCTATGCGTTCGTACAAGCGTCGTGCTACTCGTCTCGACTCCGCGACCCGTCGCCGTCATCCCGCCAAGAAACTTGTGGAGAGGCTTGAAAACCGGATGTATCTGTCCGGAGAAACCGGCCTCAGGGCCGACTATTACAACGCCGCCGCAAGCGTTTTCAGCCCGAATTCGCTGGCCGTAACGACAACGCCGGTGCTGACCCGCACCGATTCCACGGTCAATTTCAATTGGAATAACGCTGCTGCCGATTCCTCGGTCAATGCGCAGAACTTTGCTGTGCGCTGGAGCGGCCAGGTGATGACCGAGCAGGCGGGGAACTATGTTTTTCACGTGACCACGGACGCGGCGGTGCGGCTCTATGTCAATGGCCAACTCGTTATCAACAACTACACCGAGCACAGCACGGCTGACAATGCGAGCATCGCCGTGAATCTCAAAGCCAATACTCTTTACAACATCCAGCTCGATTTTGCCCAAACCACCGCGGCCGGTGATTCGGTTGCTCTCCAATGGGTCACACCGGGCGGAACGGAGCAGGTCATCCCCGCTTCTCAGCTTTACCCATTTAGCCACGCGATGACGATTACTTCCGGCGGAATTTATGTCGGAAGTTGGGAGAATACTGCCGCCAACAGCACGACGATATCAATTGCAACCACGCAGCCGGTCACCATTGATGATTCGATTATCCGCGGCGCCGGTACACTGATCCACAACACCAGTGCCGGTGCGCAAATCACCGTTGAAAACAGCGCGGGATACGGCCTGAACCCCAACGTGGCCGGCGTTTCCAAGGGCGACTTTATTTACGCGCTCGACGCAGCCAGTGTGGACGTCGAACACAATCTCGACGACAACGTCGGCGGATATGGCATCGATATCCGGGGCTTTGACGGCACGGGATCGCAAACCATCAAGGTTCTTTATAACGAAATCGAAAACGCCGACGCCCGATACAGCAACGGCAGCGGTGGGTATGAGACCACCGGCAATCCCACGCCGCACGCGATTATCCTCAGCAATGTTCAAAGTGTTCCCGGGATCCAGATCGGCTGGAACCAGATCATCAACCAGCCGGGGCAGAGCTACGTCAACGACGTGATTAACATTTACGAGACCAGCGGCACTGCCGCCAGCCCGATTCTCATTCACGACAATTACATCAACGGCCTGTATTCGCCGACTCCCGACACGACGTACGACAGCGGCTGCGGCATCATCGCCGACGGCGAGGCCGGCTCAAGCGAAACCGCTTATCTCGATATTTATAACAACGAGGTCGTCGCGACGGGCAACGGCGGCATCTGCATCGCCGCCGGACATGATGTCACCATCCACGACAATCGCGTGATCAACGATGGAATCCTGCCGGATGGAAACGGGTTCTATGCCGCTTACGTGGGGATGTACATTCAGGATTACATGTCCGGCGGCTCGAGCGCGAATTTCTACAACGACATCGCGTACAACAACGCCGCGGCCTGGATGGTCCCGGCGCATTCCAACGCCAATAAAGGATCGACGGCGTACGAAAACAATTACGTCTTCCTCAACGGCTCGGCGACCGGCAG
>Ga0182024_10026319_pt1 | contig 10228 bp, 10 predicted proteins | sample P32metaG_FD_120480 | JGI IMG/M metagenome (GOLD analysis project Ga0182024, IMG submission 120480) | Permafrost microbial communities from Stordalen Mire, Sweden - P3-2 metaG (Illumina Assembly) | ecosystem: Environmental > Terrestrial > Soil > Wetlands > Permafrost | place: Sweden: Stordalen...
ACGTACTTTGGAGCGATTGCCGAAAATCTTCGCGCGGAGGCTTTGCGCCCGGAAGGTCGGGTCAAAGCAGCCAGCGCGGGAGCGTAACCAGTCCGAGAGTACTAGCATTGTAAGAAGGGTGGCAGCGCGGCCCAACCGCACCTGCCACCCTTTTTGCGCTCCGACAGCGCACCCGGAACTACGAGCCGGACCCGCCGTGATCGCAGAGTCAATTCAGATCGCTGACCAAACGAGGCAGTGAGGTGGATACGAACGCGTTTGGTGCCGGGAGGGGGAATCGAACCCCTCAGTGCTTTCTGCCTGCCAGCCCGCCAAACACGCAAGAACCAGATATCTGGACGAAATCTTACCCGAGGGTGTGAAACCCGGGAATCATCTCTCAACGAATCAGCCCGGAACTGCATCAGAGAGTTGTGACATCGATCTCCCATGGATCGCTTGGGACCCGGCGCATCCTCGTCGTGGATGACAATGCTGTAATGCGTCGCACACTGAGACACCTTCTGGAGACCCAGGATGATTGGAAAGTGTACGATGAAGCGAGCGACGGACGGGAAGCCGTTGCGAAATTTGATAAAGAAAAGTTTGACGTCATCGTGCTCGACTTTCAAATGCCTGGCATGAATGGACTGGACGCGGCGAAAGAGATCACGTCGCGTTCCCCGAGTACGCCTATTCTGATGGTCACCCTGCACCACTCGCCCCAGCTTGCCGAGGCAGCGCGGAAGATCGGCATCCGCGGTATCTGCCCAAAGGCTGATATCAAATGTGTGGTCGAAGGCGTTTCGACAATTCTCGATAACAAGTCATACTTCAAGAACTGAGCGTTAGGTACGGCCCGGATTCACAATTGCACGCCCTGATTCTTGAAGGATACTCATGCTGCACTCGAAGGCGCATCTTTTGAGTCGGGACAGGGAGCGGCCCTCAATGAGCAAGCTGCGACACAGGCAAGGCCAGTCTTACGGAACAAATGCGGAAGGAGGCCCGCAGTCTTGCGGCGTAGCGAATCCAGGCTCAGGTTGCGACACTCGCCAGTGTACAGACTATACCGGATGGACTCCTCGATTCACAGGCGTTTAGCGTTGAATGTGTGTCACTAACATCCTCACCGGGAAGACGCAACCTCCCGAAGGCACTCAGCCATTCTTGCAGGATGTCGAGAAATAGGCCGGGCGGACAAAGGCAAAAGACTGATACTCAGACCACGCTGCACAGATGCGTTGTCTCCACCACATTACTCGTGGAAACAACTGTCGGAAAGCCGTTTTAGACCTCCACTGACTCTGACTTATCCCAAAAGGCCCGTCGATGTCTGCAGACAGTACAACAGGAAAAGCCATGCGAGCCGGCGCCAATCGTCTTGCAGACGGTAGTTGGGAGTTTCTAGTTTGGGCCCCAAACGCTGGCTCAGTCAGCCTGCACCTTCTGCACAGTGGCGAATTGCTCACGCTGGCCCCTCTTGCACGCGGATATTTTCGCGGAGCCATCAAGAATCTAAAGCCCGGCTCGCGGTATTTTTTCCAGCTCGACGGCGCGCGCGACCTGCCTGATCCGGCTTCTCGGTTTCAACCTGAGGGTGTACATGGTCCGTCCGAAATAGTCGATGTGAGCCATTTCCATTGGACGGACCAAAACTGGCGAGGGTCGACCCTGGAACGCAGCGTCTTCTATGAACTCCATGTGGGAACGTACACGGCCGAGGGGACATTTGACGCACTAATCCCTCGTATTCCCGAACTTGTCGAATTGGGTATCACGACCATTGAGTTGATGCCGGTCGCACAATTCCCTGGCTCACGCAATTGGGGCTATGACGGGGTATATCCCTTCGCACCACAGAACAGCTACGGCGGGCCAGAGTCGCTCAAACGATTCGTCAATGCTGCCCACGAGCATGGCCTGTCCGTCGCTCTCGACGTGGTCCACAACCATCTGGGGCCGGAAGGCAACTACCTTAATGCCTACGGACCGTACTTCACCGATCGTTACCGTACGCCTTGGGGTCAGGCTCTCAACTTTGACGGTGCGGGCAGCGACGAAGTGAGGAGATTCTTTATCGAAAACGCATTGTGCTGGCTTGAGGATTATCACTTCGATGCGCTCCGTCTGGATGCCGTGCACGGAATTTTCGATTTCAGCGCGCGTCACTTTCTGGCCGAACTCCAATGCTCGGTCAGGGACCTGTCGAAGAGGCTGGGAAGGATGATTCATTGCATCGCGGAAAGCGATCTGAACGATTCGCGCCTTCTGCACAGTCATGAGCAGGGAGGATACGGCGTGGATGCGCAGTGGAGCGATGATTTTCATCACTCAGTCCACAGGTTGCTGACGGGGGAGGATCGTGGCTACTACGCCGACTTCGAAGGAATCGCTCCTCTGGCCTCCACGTTGCGAGACGGCTGGTATTACAAAGGGCAGTATTCGCACTTTCGGCGGCGGCACCACGGCAACTCACCCCAGGGCATAGCCGCTTCGAAATTTGTGGTATGCAATCAGAATCACGATCAGGTTGGCAATCGCGCTGCTGGCGAGCGACTGAGTGGCTTAGTGAACTTCGAAGCACAGAAACTCGCCGCCGGAATCACGCTGCTTTCGCCATTCGTACCTCTGCTGTTCATGGGTGAAGAGTATGGTGAAACTGCGCCGTTTCAATACTTCACCAGTCACGGCGATCCGGAGTTGATCGAGGCAGTGCGCCGGGGCCGGCGTGAGGAATTCGCGGCATTTGGTTGGGAACAAGAAAAGACGGTTCCTGATCCCCAGGATGATCAAACATTCTCGCGCTCACGGCTGGATCATTCCCTGAAAAACGAGGAACCGCACCGCACGCTCTTGCGCTTCTATCAAACTCTGATCCGCATTCGGCGTGAGTTTGAGTTGGGATCTCCGTCCCTTCGGTCAGTCCGCGAAATCGGAGGCTCGGTGCTCTTGGTTCTGCGACAATGTGAGCGAAGCCAACTGCTGATGATGTTCAACTTCGGGGAATCACCCATCCGTCTGAATTTGACGGAAATTCTGGGGGCTTGGACGACAGTAATGAACTCGGCCGATACTTCGTGGAATGGCCCGGCGCGCAATCTCGCACACCAAATAACGCTGAACACGGGCAACCTAAGGCTTTCTCCGCATTCCTTCGTGGTTATGAAACAAGAGCAAGCAGGTACTAAGCCGATATGAAATACGTCTGCATTCATGGGCATTTTTACCAGCCACCACGCGAGAACCCATATCTCGAGGCGATTGAACTCCAGGACTCCGCCTATCCGTACCATGACTGGAACGAACGCATTACGGCGGAGTGCTACGCGCCCAACGCAGCCTCGCGAATTCTCGACTCCGAGAATCGCATCCTCAAAATGCTCAACAACTACGCAAAGATGAGCTTCAACTTCGGACCGACAGTACTGTCGTGGATGAAAGAGCAGGCTCCCCGGGTCTATCAGGCGATCCTCGATGCCGACAGGCTCAGTGGCGAACAATTTTCCGGACATGGGTCCGCGATTGCGCAGGGCTACAACCATATGATTCTGCCTCTGGCGAATCGACGGGATAAGGTGACCCAGGTCAAGTGGGGGATTGCAGATTTTGAAAGCCGGTTCGGACGCCGCCCCGAAGGAATGTGGCTTCCCGAGACTGCCGTCGACACGGAGACTCTCGAGGTACTGGCTGAAAACGGAATTCGGTTCACGATTCTCGCGCCGCGACAGGCCCAGCGTATTCGATCCAAGAACAGCTCCAAATACGAAGACGTAAGTGGCGCGCAAATTGATCCGGCGCGGGCCTACCGCGCGCAGCTGCCCTCGAAGAAGAAAATCAACTTGTTCTTTTACGATGGACCGATCTCGCAAGGCGTGGCGTTTGAAGGATTGCTGAATGACGGAAAGCGGTTCGCCGACCGCCTGATGAGCGGCTTCTCCGACGCTCGACAAGGGGCGCAACTCGTCCACATTGCGACCGACGGAGAGAGCTATGGCCACCATCATCATTACGGCGAAATGGCTCTAAGCTTTGCGCTGGACGAAATCGAGAAGGGGAATATTGCCCAGCTTACCAACTACGGCGAGTTCCTGGAGCAAAATCCTCCGAAGCACCTCGTTGAAATTGTCGAAAACAGTTCTTGGAGTTGTGACCATGGTGTGGAACGCTGGCGCAGCGACTGTGGGTGTAATTCTGGCGGTCACCCATGGAACCAGCAATGGCGTGCTCCGTTGCGGGCTGCGCTTGACTGGCTGCGAGACAGGCTTGCGCCCATCTTCGAATCGCAGCTCAAGAAATATCTGCGAGACCCATGGCAGAGCCGCGATGACTACATCCGCGTCATTCTCGACCGTTCCGAAGAATCGAGGAAAGCATTCTTCGCGGATCACGCCATTCGGCCGCTGGCGGCCGAGGAGCAAGTAACCATCCTGAAACTGCTGGAAATGCAGCGCCACGCGTTGCTCATGTACACGAGTTGTGGATGGTTCTTCGACGAACTCTCCGGCCTGGAAACGGTGCAGGTCATCCATTACGCAGGACGCGCGGTGCAACTCGCAGAGCAGTGCTCAGGCGAGAGTATTGAACCGGGCTTCTTGCAACATCTGGCAAACGCGAAAAGCAATCTTCCCGAGCACGGGGACGGCGCAAAGATCTACGAGAAGTGGGTCAAGCCCGCCGTCGTCGACATCGATCGCGTTGCGGGTCACTACGCCATCAGCTCTCTTTTTGAGAGCTATACCGACAAAACACGCATTTACTGTTACGAAGTGGATCGTGTCAGATATTCAGTCGAGGCTGAAGGAAAGATGCGGCTGGCCACGGGCTGCGCCCAGTTCCGATCCGCCATCACCGAAGAATCCGCCTCTCTGGATTTTTCAGTTCTGCATCTGGGCGATCACAATATCACGGCGGGAACACGCCGGGGTGATTCCTCCTCCGACGAAGACCGGAAAAGGCTGCTCAGCGCCTTTTCCCAAGCCGATACAGCCGAAGTCATCCGGTTGCTCGACCAAGTTTATGGAAAGAACATATTCTCTTTGCGTTTGCTCTTCCGCGATGAGCAGAGGAAGATTACGAACTTGATTTTGAACGAATCGCTAAATTCCGCCGCAGCTGTCTACCGCGCGGTTTTCGAGAGCCATGCTCCGCTCATTCGTTTTCTGAATGGGCTCGACATTCCCGTACCACACGCCCTGGAGTCGGCGGCGGAGATCGCTTTGAACAACCAATTGGAGCAATCTCTGGAACGTCCGGACCTCAATGTAGATAGTATTCAAGGTTTGTTACGGGAAGCCGCAGCGACTCGAATCGCTTTGGACTCAACGACACTTGAGTTCAGGGTGCGGAAGCGTGTGGAGAAGGAAGCGGCTGACTTCGCCGCGAATCCGGCGGATCTCTCGATTGTCGAGAGAATGATCAAGCTGCTCGACCTGATTCCCACGCTTCCCTTTCCAGTCACCCTGTGGGAAGCTCAGAACGTTTGCTACCGGCCTTTGCTCACGGCGTTCGAGCAAAACGGCTGGCATTCCCCGGCACCGGATGCAGAGGCGATGAAGCGCCGAGAAGACCTGAATCGTCTGGCCTCGCAACTCCGCATTCTGTTGCCGCAGGCGTCGTAAAATATGTCGGCCACGCGTTTTCCATCCGCAACGTACCGGGTGCAACTCAGCCGGGACTTCCGGTTCGTGGATGCGACCAGGATTCTCGACTATCTCCATACACTCGGCATCTCCGATCTATACTTGTCGCCAATTCTGGCCAGCCGCAAAGGGAGCGGGCATGGATACGACGTCACCGACCCCAGCCGGATCAATCCTGAACTGGGCAGCGAAGAGGAATTCGCAACTCTGCAGACTGAAATGCAAAATCGCGGGATGGGCCTCTTACTCGATACGGTGCCCAATCACATGGCTGCAAGCGCCGAAAATCCCTGGTGGATGGATGTCCTGGAAAATGGGGCCCAGTCAGCCTTCGCCGCATTTTTTGACATCGAATGGCATCCTCACGCCCGCAGTCTCGAGGGCAAAATTCTTCTTCCGGTGCTCGGGCGCCCTTTCGGCGAAGCTCTCGACGCCGGTGAGATTCGGCTCACCTTACAGGATGCCCGGTTCTTCTTCCAGTACTTTGATTCGCTCCTTCCGCTCACTCCCCGGTCCCATCACGCGATTCTGAACCACCGGTTTGATCGACTGAAAGAGGTTCTGGGAGAAGAAGACCCCGCATATCGCGAGTATTCCGGAATTCTAGCGTCTGTTCGCGAACTCTCCAACGCGAATCGGCAGGCATCTGAAAACACCGCCGACCAGCGATTGCGATTTGAGGCGTCTCGTGATCGATTGAGATCTTTGATTGCCAGCAGCAAGGAAGTCGCAAAGCTGGTCGAGGACAGCGTAGCGGACATCAATGGCAAGGAAGGCGATCCTGGAAGTTTTGGTTTTGTTCAGCGGCTGCTCGCAGAGCAGAACTACAAACTGGCGTTTTGGCAGAATCTGAACGAAAGCATCAACTACCGCCGATTCTTCACGATCGCTGATCTCGTCGGCGTACGGGTGGAAGATCCCCTCGTGTTTGAGGCGACTCACGGTTACATCCTGCGCCTCGTCTCTAAAAGCCCCGCCGCCGGACTGCGCGTCGACCACATCGACGGCCTTCGCGATCCTTTGGCCTATCTGAACAGACTGCAGGAGCGACTGGCTTCCGACGACAGCCGCAAGGGATCGCCGTCGTACGTGCTGGTCGAGAAGATCCTTTCGCGGCATGAAGCTTTGCCGGAGGACTGGCCGGTGAGCGGAACCACCGGCTATGACTATTTGAACGAAGCCAACAGAGTATTTGTCGAGCCCCAGGGCGCACCCCGCATGGAGGAGATATTTTCTGCATTCACCGGTCGGCAACAGAACTTTGCCGACCTGGTGTACGAGAAGAAGAAACTCGTCATGAACACGCTTCTTGGCGTGGAGATGCGAACGCTGGGTCGCCAACTGGCCGAACTCGCCTCTCAGGATCGATACGCGCGCGAATTGAACCGGGAGCAATTGATCGACGCTCTCATCGAAGTCACCGCTTGCCTTAGCGTCTACCGAACCTACATTCGAAACATGGATTTGACGGCGCACGCCACAAAATACATCGAAGAGGCAATCAGCGAGGCCCGCGGCCGGGCCTCATCCCTGAACCCATCGTGCTTCGATTTCGTGCGGGAAGTCTTATTGATTCTGAATCCTCCTCATGTGCTGGTGGACCAACGCGAAGCACGTCTCTCGTTCGTGATGAGATGGCAGCAATTTACCGGACCAATTGTCGCCAAAGGCCTGGAGGATACGGCACTCTACGTTTATCATCCGCTGCTGTCGTTGAATGAAGTGGGCGGGGATCCGCGGCCGTCGGCGGCGACGTGTCGCGAGGACTTCTACGCGTTTCTCGAGGAACGCCGTAAGCTTTGGCCTGGAAGTCTTGACGCCAGCGCAACTCATGACACGAAACGAAGCGAAGACGTGCGGGCACGATTGAACGCGGTTTCCGAAATGCCTTCCGAGTGGGAAGATCATCTGAAGCTTTGGGCGAAACAAAATGCCCAGTTCAAGACAACCATAACCGGCCAATCCGTCCCCGATCGCAGTGAGGAGTACTTTCTCTATCAGACGCTCCTTGGCGTCTGGCCGCTCGACTCACAGGCTTGCGCATCTTTGCTTGAGAGAGTCCAGGCACACATGATCAAAGCCACTCGCGAGGCGATGGTGCACACTCGTTGGACGCGGCCGAATCAGCCCCATGAAGACGCGCTTCTGAGCTTTGTATCCAGAATTCTCTCGAACGACAATGCCGACTTCCTTGAGGACTTCCGTCAATTTCAGAAGAAGGTCGCATATTTCGGCATGATCAACGGCCTTTCCCAGACATTATTGAAGATCGCGGCGCCGGGCGTGCCCGATTTCTACCAGGGCTCGGAATTGTGGGATCTTCGCTTAGTTGATCCTGACAATCGCGGCCCCGTTGATTTCGATAAGCGGTCAGCAGCTCTCGACGAGATAGTAAAGGCAGGCACCGGCGGACAGATCGCACAGAATCTAATAGAGCGCTGGCACGATGGGCAAATCAAGTTGTATCTGATCTGGAGGGCACTACAATTCAGGCACAACCACGACGAGATATTCCGTGATGGAGATTTTCTACCGCTGCAGGTGGAGGGGAGCTGTTCGCGAAATATAGTTGCATTCGCTCGCAGACATGGGGCGTCATGGGTCTTGGCCGCGGCGCCCAGGTGGATATCGCAACTACCGGCGAACCGTGAGCGTAAGAGGACCGAGTTCAATTGGGGAGATACGCGCCTGGTGTTGCCGTCCGGATCACCGTCACTTTGGAACAGTATTCTGACGTCACAGCAGGTGCCGTCATTCGCGGAAGACAGCAAGGGTTTCGTCAAGGCGAGTGATCTATTCTGCGACCTACCAGTAGCGTTGATATCAGGCGGCCTTGGCGCGGCTTCTTGACCCCTTGGTCTTTTCTATGCGCTTTGAAAGTAGCACCTTGGCCTTATTCAGCTCTGCTCGCCGCTCGCGACTCAGGCCACGTCCTGCCCGGTTGATGAAGTAAGTCAGCATGCGCATGCCCGATCCGATGCCTTTCGGAGAGACTTTCTTTGAGGCAAGCGTCCGCGCGATCGTGGCTGCACTCTTGGTAAACAAGCCACGAGGAGGGTGCGTGGAATCCGTCGTGACTTTCGCCACCCATCGTTTTTTCTTCCCAGTCGACATAGGAAAGGTGTCCTAATGGTGCTTGAAGTATTGCACCGCTTTTTCGTGCGCCTCAGCTGCGTTTCTCGTGGTGAACGTGCCGAGGTTCTTGCGCTTGCCAGTTTTGGCGTCTTTCTTGCGCGAGTACAAACGATATTGGCCCGTTTTCAGTTTCCGAATCATAAGAGAATTCTTCCTGTGTGCATTTTCTTAGCGCGTCCCTTAGCCTGTCTTTCTCGTCCTGCTTCTCGTCTGACTGGCCTTGACAGCGGATTTGCGACGCGCCGCCGATCCGCGCTTCTTTGCCGCCGCCCGGGCATGCTGCGCGAGAGATCGATGCGAGGCCGCACTATGACCTTCCTTCTGTAAGGCTTGCCTGACGGCGCGGGACCGCGTAGCCGACGGCTCGCTCGCGGAGCGACTCTGTCCCTCACGGTGTTCCCGTTGCGCTTGCTTGATGGTTTGCGACGACGCCTTCCCTTTCGTTGGTATTTGCAGCTTCACGCCCGCGCGCCGGGCTTTCGAGAGTCCAATTGCAATCGCCTGTTTCGTGGAAGCCGCACCGTGCTTGCCTTCTCGCACGTGATGCATCTCTTCCCGCACGAATTCTCCAGCCTGGGTGCTTGGCGACTTTCCCTCGCGGGCATCTTCACGGGCGCGCTCGATCGTCTCTTTTTCCGGCATATTTGAACCTCACACCCTTAGATTAGTCCTCCAAGTGGTTCAGATGTATCGACGATTTTCTGTAGGCGGATTGGCCTGGTGCTGTAGGTGTTCGGCCTGAGATTTCCCGTGGAAGTGGGCTTCGTCGGCGACAGCAGGCGTATTCTTCGTGACTTGCTGCCGCGTCTCAAACGGAAAGAAAACCGAAAGCATCGGATTGTTTGTTTTTGCGTTAGTCGTCTGGCAATTCATGCCGAGAGATCGCGCATGGATCGTTCTCGCTGGCGCCACGCTTCTGTGGCTAGGAGTCTCAGTAACAGTTTGGCAAATTCGAAAGAGACTGCGAACCAAAGCAAAACGCTGGCACCCACCTCTACTCGATCCCTTCGGCGTGAGTGCGATGAGCACCACTAGGATCGCTTTTATCGTGGCTAAGCACAGCTGTTCATGACAATACCCTGAGCGCCAATATGAGGATGAAGATAACCCGTCAGAGCGCGCGAACCATCAGGAACATCGAGCAACCCAGAACATCCCACGCCATCCTTAACGGGGCAGGATCAATGCAAAAACGTGGTGCAGGCGGAGGGACTTGAACCCTCATGGGCACGTTTAGGCCCTGCGGATTTTCATACCGTCTACGGCTTTCGCCGCCCCGACGTGCACTTTTGCAAGGGCTCACGCCAGGTTTGCGGTCTGGACTATCCCTTCACCTTCCCCCGGAAGGCCCGGAGCTTAGGTGCTGCCCGTCTAGTCTCTACACCTTCCCGGCTGGTGTCTCTCCGGGCTTGGCTCGGGATTGCCATTTGAGGGTTCCCCGAATTTGAGCAGTTCTGCATCGCCGGTTTCCC
>Ga0182024_10026320_pt1 | contig 10227 bp, 8 predicted proteins | sample P32metaG_FD_120480 | JGI IMG/M metagenome (GOLD analysis project Ga0182024, IMG submission 120480) | Permafrost microbial communities from Stordalen Mire, Sweden - P3-2 metaG (Illumina Assembly) | ecosystem: Environmental > Terrestrial > Soil > Wetlands > Permafrost | place: Sweden: Stordalen...
GGCGAGCTCGCTGCCGGCGGCATCGCTCGTCAGGCCTGACCGATGGGTGAGGAGGTCTCTGACCGTGATATCGCGCGCGCCGAGCGGGTTCACGACCTCGAAGCCGGCGCCTCGGCGCAGGTACGTATTGATCGGCTCATCGAGAGCGAGCGCACCCTGCTCGACCAGCTGCATCACCGCGGTCGCCGTATACGTCTTGCTCATCGAGCCCGCTGAGAAGACCGTGGTGCTGGTCATTGGCACCCCGTCGGCGAGGTTCGCCGTGCCGAAGCCCTGCTCCCAGATGACGGTCCCGTGTCGCGCGACGGCGACCTCAACCCCGCGCACCCCGTAGACGCGCATGACCTCGGGGACGAACCGGCGCGCGGCCGCAATGAGTCTCGCGTCGTCAGTCCCCGTCTGCGCGGCGGCTGCGTGCGTGCTGGCGAGCGCCACGATCACGGCGGCGAGCATCCCACGTCTCATGCGTTGTCCTCAAGGTGGTTGCCGCCGAGGATGGCGCCCAATCGGGGCGGCCGGATTTGAACCCGCGACCTCCTGCTCCCAAGGCAGGCGCCCACGATATCAAACTACGGCATTCTGACGGGTTACGAGAGGGAATCGCGCATCGGCGCCGGATTCCACGCCTGAAAATGCCGGTTCATGCCGGGAGAAACGGGCCAAGAAACGGGACACCGGCTAACGTGCCCAACCTCACTTCCGCGTCACGGCGGCTCAAGCTACTCTGAAGACCCTGGGATGGAGGTTTTGTAGCATGGCGAAACTCGTCTTCGGATTGAACCAGTCTCTGGATGGCTACGTCGACCATCTGGCATTTAGGCCAAGCCGTGCGGTCTTTCGTCACTTCATAGAGCAAGTGCGCGACTTGACGGGCATTGTGTACGGTCGCCGCATGTACGAGGTAATGCGTTATTGGGACGAAGACCGTGCGGACTGGGTCGAGGAGGAACACGACTTTGCGGCGGCGTGGCGGAACCAGCCGAAGTGGGTCGTGTCGCGCTCGTTGAAGTCGGTCGGGCCCAACGCCACACTTGTCGAGGATGACATCGAGGCGGTGATCCGTGGGCTGAAGGCTCAGCTAGTTGGGGAGATTGACGTTGCCGGACCAGACTTGGCAGGAAGCCTGACCGACCTTGGTCTTATTGATGAGTATCGACTCTATCTCCATCCCGTCGTGCTTGGTCGCGGCAAGCCATTCTTCGCCGGCCCCCGTCCGCCGCTCCGCCTTGTGGCCAGCGATCCGATTGGCGACGATGTGATCAGGTTGACCTACGTTCCTGCCTGATCACGCAACTGGCCGACCGACTGCGCCGACACCTCAGTTTGAACGATGCCGTGCGAAGGGTGAATGGCGGGAGTGAGTTAGTTGCCCTTTCAATCGGTCACAGGCTATACGCCAGCGGATGCTTGGGCTCGTATAGCATCATGTCGTCCGCGCCAGGTACGGCCATCATGACCACGAGTCCGTACCCGTGATCCTGAACGTCGCCGCGGAACTCCGCTCCTTTGCCCTTCAGTTCAACGACCGTGCGTGAGATGTCGTCGCACATCAGGGAGATCAGATGGTGCCGCGCCGATTCGTACGTCTTGCCATCGTAGACGCTGTGGGTCGGGTGCACGCCCATCTCGCTCCGCCCGCTCTTGAAGATCAGCCAACCCGCGCCTCCACCTAGCGCATCCTCGACGTAGGGCCAGCCGAGGACGTCGCGAAGGAATGCGCGCGTTGCGGGGGCATCGTCAGAATAAATCAGGGTGTGGATGCTGGTGATCATTAGACTGACCTCCTGAAATTGGTTAGGAGACTGAACTCCTGAAATTGGTTAAGATTGTGCGGTTTCTGGCTATTGCCAATCACGAAGCCGTTCAACGCGCCGGGGTTCGAGATTAGGACACGCGTCGTGTCGGCGATACCGGGCCATTCAGACTTGGGCGTGAAAAACCCCGCGCATCGGAAGTGACGGCGGGGCAGTGACATGAAGTGATCGGGGCGGCCGGATTTGAACCGGCGACCTCCTGCTCCCAAAGCAGGCGCGATACCAGGCTACGCTACGCCCCGTGACATAGACCGGGCAAGCTAGCCCGCCCGTCCACCGCAATCAATCGGCCTCGCGCCGCAGTTCACTCCCAGGCAGCGCACTCCTCCACATGGCCAGGCGCTTGAGCGCTACGGGCTCTCGACGCGGGGCAGCTTGATGGTGAAGGTGGCGCCTGCGCCTGGCGTGGTCTCGACCTCGATATCGCCGCCCATCTCGCGCGCCAGATCCCGGCTGATCGCGAGGCCCAGGCCCGTGCCCTGATGGCCGCTCGCCAGCGAGCGTCCGAGCTGCACGAAGGGCTCGAAAATCGCTTCCGACTTGTCCGGCGGGATACCCGGTCCGGTATCCTGGACCGCGACCGTCACCCACTCGTCACTGCCAGCGGTCGTGACCAGGATGCGGCCGCCGGCCGGCGTGAACTTGACTGCGTTGGACAGGAGATTGAGCAGGATCTGCTCCGCCTTGATCCGATCCGCCCGCACCACGACATCAGAGGGACTCCGCGCGCATCGCAACCCGAGGCCTTTGGTTGCCGCCTGCGGCTCGACCATCGGGAACACCGCGTCGACGACGGACTGCATGTCAACCGGCGTGAACTCGAGGGTGATTTTTTTCGCCGAGATCCGGCCGTAGTCGAGCAGGTCGTTGATGATGCGCAGCAGATGCTGCTGGCTCGCGCAGATGCGGGCGACGTAGTCGCGCTGCTGGTCGGTGACCGGGCCGCCGATAGCGGCATCGATCAACTGCGCGTAGCCGATCGTGGCGTTGATCGGCGTGCGAAGCTCGTGCGACATCACCGTCAGGAACTCGCTCTTGACCCGGCTCGCCGCCTCTGCTTCGCCCACGCGCCGCGCATCGTTAATCGCCCGCTGCTGGGCCGCGCGGCGCTCCGTCAGGTCACGCGTGACTTTCGCGTACCCGATCACGGCGCCATCGGCGCCGCGCAGCGCGGTGATCACCACGCCGGCCCAGAAGGAGCTGCCGTCACGCCGGACGCGCCACCCCTCCTCTGCGTATACCCCCGTCCGGGTCGCAATCTCGAGTGCGCGCGCCGGTTTGCCATCCGCCACATCCTCCGCCGTGTAGAACAAGGAGAAGTGGGAGCCGATAATCTCGTCGGGACGGTATCCCTTGATCGCCTCCGCACCGGCGTTCCAACTCGCGACGCATCCCTCGGCATCGAGCCGGAAGATCGCGTAATCGCGAACACTCTGAACCAGAAGGCGGAATTGCTCCTCACTACGGACGAGCGCCAGGGCCGCGTTACGTCGTTCTGTGACGTCTCGCGCAATTTTCGCGAAGCCGACCACCGCCCCCGATTCATCCCGGAGTGTTGTGATCACGACGTCGGCCCAGAACGTCGAGCCGTCCTTTCGAACCCGCCATCCGTCGTCCTCGACCCGGCCGTCCCGGATGGCCTCGGCCAACTCGCGCGCCGGTTTGCCGGCCGCTATGTCCTCGGGCAGATAGAGAATCGAGAAATGCTGGCCGACGATCTCGTCGCGCGTATACCCCTCAATCCGCTCAGCGCCCTCGTTCCAGGTGAGGATGCGCCCGCCGCTATCGAGCGCGAGGATCGCGTAGTCGCGTGCGCTCTCCACGAGCATCCGGTACAGTCCGTCGCCTTCGATCAGCTTCGCCGGTTGCTTCGCCACAACTGCTGACTCCTGATCTCTGGGCATCACGTCCCATACCGCTGCGCGGAACGCAGCCGCGCCTTGGCTGCCTCGGATTCGCGGTTCTTCGGCGGCGCGTTCGTCTCGAGGGAATGGAGCAACCGGGCCGCGCAGGCGGCGATGTCGTCAATCGCCGACGCGAAGGCGGCTTCGTTCGCCTTCGACGGCTTGGCAAACCCGCTGATCTTTCGCACGAATTGCAGCGACGCCGCCCGGACTTCGTCGGATGTCACTGGCGGGTCGAAGTTGAACAGCGGTCTGATATTGCGGCACATGGTGGAATGACCTCGGGGAATCGGTACCTAATAATCCGTGCCGGACTGGCCTTGCAACAGCCACCGGGAGCGCCAACCTGCCAGCGCGTATCCGGACGGGACCGCGAGGCGGTGTCAGGCGGCGCCGCCCAGACCGATCGAAAGGCAATTGCTACGACGAAAGCGGCGACGACGCGATCGTGTATTCGCTCTGGACCATGCCGCTCTCATACGAGCGTGTCGCGACGTGATCGAGACGGATATCGCGCGGCACGGCGCCGAAGAGCGGAATCCCGCTGCCGAGAAGAACGGGGATACGCGTGATCGTGAGACGCTGAATGAGCCCGGCGGCGAGGAAGCGCTGCACGGTGATGCCGCCGTCGACATAGGCGTGCCGTAGCCCGCGCTCCGCCAACCGCGATACGACGTCGGCGGGCGCCCCTGACATCGTCTCGAACGCGGCGCCCTCCTGTACCGAAGGCGCGACCGGACGGCTGCTGAGCACGACCACTCGTCTGCCGGCATACGGCCACGCATCGAAGCCCAGCACCGTTTCGTACGTCATCCGGCCGATCACGACCACGTCGATCCCGGCCATGAACTCCGGGTACCCATGCTCTTCCGGCGCCTGCGGCAGCCAGTCGAGCGATCCATCTTCGCGCGCAATGAAACCGTCGAGGCTCGTCGCACAGAACACGGAACACAGCATGGGCCGGTCCTCCGACACGGGGTCGCGAAAAACTAACACGACCCCGTGCGGGGCATCAGGTGCCGTTCCGCCATGACGCGGTCGGCGCACCCGCCGGTGCGTTCCTGGCGATCGTTGCCGCCATCTCCCGGATCAGGTCGGCGTTGGTCATGGGGGACCATCCGTGACCCTTCATCGGGCGCCCGTAGCGGAAATCGCCGCCATACGCCGGGTGTGTCTGGCTCTCGAGCTCCTCCTGCATCATGTAGACGGCTGGCGCGAGGAAGAAGTCGTCCATGTCGCCGCACAGGATGTGGAGCTTGCCCACCAGCTTTGGCCCGATCGTTGGCCAGTGCTGATGTACGTAGTAGCGGAGATCGTATCCGCTGTCGCGCATGGCGAGCGCGACCGAGTGATCGATCGCCCCCGTCTTGGGATCGAAGAGGCGCCTCGGATACCCGTCTTCACCCACGGGTCCGTACACCACGTTCCAGACATCAAACTGCCACGCCGAGCGCAGCTTCGTCCCGGAGGCGATCTCCATTTGCTCCACCGCGCGGCTGGTCGCCATCGGCTGCCCGTCGGGTGAGTTCATCTGCATCATGCGCTCGGGCGCGCCGGGCGCAGCGTTGGGCTGCGTGTAGTAGCTGGAGTCGGCGTAGATGTCGGTCAGTTGGTAGCGGCGGAAATCGATGGGATCGGGGAAGAACGTCCACGTCCCGCCGAAGAACTCCGGGTGATAGAGTTGCAGGGCGAGTGACTCCCATCCGCCAGTCGAGCCGCCGCTCAGCACACGGGCATACGGGGCCTGGATGACGCGGTAGCGCCGCTCGACCGCCGGAATCAGCTCCTGCAGGATGGCGTCGCCGTAGGGACCATCGTTCACCGAGTTGACGGCGTAGGAGTCGTCGAAGAACTGCGTGGGATGCTGGAAGGTGACGATGATCATCCCCGGGAATTTGTTCGAGATCCACGATTTGTAGAACTCGTATCCGCTCTCCCGTTTCCCGCCGCCCGACCACGGGTGCGCCGACTCGACATTGGAGCGGGGGTTGGGGGGCTCGAGCACGACCGCGACCGTGCGGCCCCGCCTGGGGGCCGAGTCCACGGTGAAGCCGTAGGGTGCGTCGAGGTTGAAGTGGTCCTGGAGATAGAGCACGGGATAGTGTGTGTTCGGATGCTCGTCATAGCCGTTGGGCAGCAGCACCGTCGCACCGAGGTACTGCGGCGCGCCGCCCCACCATTTCGTGAGCATGGGACTCTGGATCTTGAGGTGCTTCACCCACTTCGTGTCCGCGGGGAGCGCGATGGGCGGCAGTGCATGGTCCAGCGTCAGCTTGACGTCGTAGCCCTGCGCCGGATCGAGGTGCACCTTGACCGGCTGGCTCACGAGATTTCCGGGCGCGTACGCCCAGCGCTGTCCGTCCCAATCGCCCTGGCGGGCCCAGATCGTGTGGCCATCGGTGCGGTGGTATTGCGTGTAGACGTTCATCACGGCCTGCACGTAGTAGTCGCCGGCGGGCAGATCGCGGAGACCGGCGAGCGGGTAGCCGAGCGCGGTGGTGCCGACGACAGCGGATTCGCCGGGCTTGAGCGAGTCCACATCCGTCGCGAAGAACGGCACACGCGCGACGAAGTCGCGCGATGACTGGTACGCGGCGATGCGGGGCTCGACATCATCCTTGGAGTAGATGCTGATGAAGAGGTGCCCCGTGACCGGCTGCGCGCTGAGTGATGCCGGAAAGCTGACCTCGAAGCGGGGCGTGGGCTGCCGAGTGCACGCGGTGACACTCGCGAGTCCCACGGCCAGTAGCGCGTTTCGGTGCAGCGGCATCATGCGGCATCCATTGGTTGTCGGTGATTTTTTCTGCATCCAATCGCAATCGGATCGCGAAGAGTGTTCGTTGGCACGGGCAGATGAACGCATCCTGCCGGGCGTGTCAAGCACTCACGTGATGAGTGGTATGCCCACGTCACGCGACACGCCTAGCACTGTGCCGCGTCGTGGTGTGTCGCGTCCCATTTCGTGGTCTTGCGTGTAGTCCGCGACGGCGGCACGGGGCCGCGACGTGCGGTCGCGGTGGGTCAGTGCGTGGCGCCCCAGCACTCGTAGGCCGCTTTGGCGACGCGGGCGATCACCGAATCCCGGCCCGCGGCCGGCGCGCTGGAATCCTTGATCAGAACGGCGATCGCCAGGTGCGAGTGGTCCGGCAGCGTGATCACGCCGACATCGTTGGTCGCCGCCGTCACGCCGTTGGTGGTGGCTGACGTACCGGGCTTGTGGGCGATCGGCACGGTAGGTGGCAGCAGTCCTTTGAGCCGGCCGCGTAGAAGGGGGGATCGCGTCATCATCCCGAGGAGCAGGGCGGTGGACGCTGGGGAGAGCAGGGCACCAGTCTGCAATTTCACGAGGAGCTGAGCGAGGGCCGCTGCCGTCGCGGTATTGCGTGGATCCGCCGAGAAGGTCTGGGCAGCCGCGGCGCGCTCCGCTGGCGACTGATTGCGGACGGCGGTTTCGAAGTCGTTGAGCGGGTCTGCCGCACCATTCGGAAACGGGACGCCATAGTATTCGGCCGCCATCTCGCGTTCCGTGAGCGAGACATCGATCTGATCGAGGCCGTGGTCGTGCAGGAACTGCTGGATGCGTGGCGCGCCACCGGCGACGCCGAGCAGGAGATCGGCGGCGGTATTGTCGCTCTGGCCGATCATGAGATCCAGGAGATCGCGAATCGGATACGCGTGGTGCCCTTGGCTCACGACCGTTGCGGCCATCGGGCTGGCACCGGGCGCGAGATCGGCGACGGTGACGACGACGGGTGTCGCGAGATCCAACTGGCGGTGATCGGCCGCGTTGAGGATGGCGATCGCGATCGGCAGTTTGAACACGCTCTGCATGGGGAGCGGCAGAGACGCGTTGAAATCCGCGGATTCGCCGCGTTCGATCGCGCGAGCGGCGACGCCCATGGTGCCGAGTGACGCGCGCGCGATGCCAGCGAACCGGCGCGGCAGCTCGGCGGGACACGATTGGGCCGGGAGATTGCGCGCAAGTGCGCCGACGAACAGGATGAAGAGCGGAACGAGCCGAGTGCGCATGATAGCGAGCTGACGCCCGGCGGCCTAACTCCAGAGAGCTCTGCCGGGCGTGGTCATTGGGGTTCGCGGACCGCTATGGCTTGAGGGGAAGGGCCAGCGGATGAGGATCGAAGGCAATCCATTCGGGCGCGCTGTTGGCCGGCAGCTTGACGGTGACATTCGCGGTAAGCGTTGCGCCGCCGCTCACTAGGTGTGCCGCGCCAAACTCGACCAGCTCATCACTCGACTTGTTCGCGATCCACAGGTTGCCACTCTCGTCAAACGCGACGCCCTTGGGGCCGTGCAAGCCTGTGATATGCAGGATGGGGGTCACGACGCCGCTCTGTTTGAGCGCGGAGCCGGCGTATTCGTTTACGGCACCATCATTGACGCTAGGCGTCCAGAGGTTTCCGGTGACATCGAAGGCGATCCACGCCACCGGGCTCAGGCCAGTCAGCGTCACGGCGGGGGCGGGGTTGCCACTCGCCGTCAGTTGGCCGGGGCGCAACTCGACGACGGCCCCGGCGCTGCTTCCAACCCACAGATTACCGGCGGAGTCAAACGCGAGCCCCGTCACGCCCGACAGCGATCCGAGGCTCAATGTGAGGATGACTGTCGCCCGGGGATCATCGCCCATCAACTGGTCAGTGGGGAATTTGAGCAGCGAGCTATCACGGACGACCCACAGCGCCCCAGCGGCATCGAATGCAATGGCCCCGAAGGCTCCAAACCCGAAGCCCGGCGGCGTCGACGCTCCTGGCGTCGGTGTCCCGCTCGACGCCAGATCCTTGGGCGCGTACGCCGCGAGCACCCGAGTGGCGCTGAACATGACATAGAAGTTGCCGGCCGCATCGAATGCCCCGAAAGTTGGACTGTCGGCCGTCGTGATCGTCGTGGCCGGCGCCGCCGCCGTCGTCGTGGCCGCCAACTGTTCGGCCGAATAGCGCGCGAGGTTGCTACTCGCGGAGTTTAACACCCACAGGCCACCTGTGCCGCCGGTGACAACGTACGACACGTTCACCGACCCCGTGTCGTCGCCGACGAGGAGCACTTGGCTTCGGGTCACGGTCGCCGTGAATAGCTCACGAACGATGTGATTGGAGGTCGTGGCCGGCGCGGCCGCGACATTGTATTGTCCCGGTGCGAGACCGCTTAACGTAGTCGTGGTGTGCACTATCTTGGAATAATCTCCCGGCCCGGTAATCGTGACACTGGGCGTCGCCGCCAACGGCGCCAGGATCGTTACGACGAGGCTGGCCGCGTTTGGCCCTGTCGGCGTGGCTGATTTGGAAGAGGAGCAGGCCGACATGGCGAAGACACAGGCGGCTACAACTGTGCGCGCAATGAGTCTGCGTGTGCGCACAACGGGCTGGGTCGGGTGACGCATCGTTCGCCTCCACGGGGGCTGCGAGTGGTCGGGCGTTGTGCCTACGGGCGTGGGATGTCACGATGGCCCCGGCAGCTTGACGGTAGGCCCCCCAGGTGTCAGCCGCCACCTGTTCGCTGTGTGTGTGCGGTTTGGCGTCGTGTGCGTTGGGTTTGGCGTCGTGTGTGTGGGGTTGGCGTCGCCTTCCCATGGGTGCGGAGTGGCGTTACGGTTGATCAGAGGCGGCGTCTCTCGCTCTGCGCGACCGCGCGCCGTTCATCATGCGGACATGTTGCGCCAGTAGCTCAGTTGGATAGAGCAACAGCCTTCTAAGCTGTAGGTCGGGGGTTCGATTCCCTCCTGGCGCGTGCCGCTTCGCGCGTGCCGTTTCGCGCGTGCCGCTTCGCGCGTGCCGTTTCGCGCACGAGAGAGGAGATGGGGGAACGGAGAGAGGAGACACCGCACTGCCGTCTCTGCCCTCTCCTCTCTACATTGCTCCTCTCTCGCCGGCCGCGGAGCGGCCGGCGTCGCGCCCGTAGCTCAATTGGTAGAGCAAGGTCCTCTTAAGTCCGAGGTTGACGGTTCGAGTCCGTCCGGGCGCACTTGCAGTGGTCGGGTTCGGCAGGGTTATGGTGTGGCTGGGGGGCACGGGCGAGCTCGAGGGCTTGCCTGGGGAGACTGGGGTGGGGTGGAACCCCCAGTGGAGGCTGTGGTTACTGGCCGGCGTGGGTTCCTGGAAATCGCCGGGCGGATCCAGTTGACTTGCTTGCAAACCCAAGGTACGTTGTGAGGCTGCCGCTGAACGCGGCTCCGAATGTATTTATCAGACGCTGCTGTTTGACAACTGAACTCGAGATCGCAGACGTGCAGGGCGGACTTGTTGATCTGGCGTCCATGTCGGGATGCCAGGGAGAGTTTGACCGACAATCAATCTGTGATTCTTGACGCAACTGTCTGGATTGGCTGCGGCTTCGGCTGGGGCTGATGTAGGCAGTGGCGTTCGGAAGAGCTGTTTCGAACTTTTCTCTTGGAGAGTTTGATCCTGGCTCAGGACGAACGCTGGCGGCGTGCTTAACACATGCAAGTCGTGGGCACCTCGCAAGAGGTGACCGGCGAACGGGTGCGTAACACGTGA
>Ga0182024_10026322_pt1 | contig 10225 bp, 9 predicted proteins | sample P32metaG_FD_120480 | JGI IMG/M metagenome (GOLD analysis project Ga0182024, IMG submission 120480) | Permafrost microbial communities from Stordalen Mire, Sweden - P3-2 metaG (Illumina Assembly) | ecosystem: Environmental > Terrestrial > Soil > Wetlands > Permafrost | place: Sweden: Stordalen...
ACCACAGACAGGGTGCGGACGAGAATTTTGAGATCCAGCCAGATGCTCCAGTTCTGGATGTACGCGGTATCCAGGGAGATGTAGCTGTCGAAGGAAGGGTCCTGGCGCGCCTGTACTTGCCACAGCCCGGTCATTCCCGGCAACACGTCGAGACGCCGCAAATGGCTCAGATCATAGCGCTTGACTTCGCTGGCTATGGGTGGCCGCGGGCCTACCATGCTCATATCCCCGCGCAACACATTCAAGAACTGGGGTAGTTCATCGAGCGAATACTTGCGCAGGAAACGCCCGAAGCCGGTGATGCGGGGGTCGTTGCTGACCTTGAAGAGGACGCCGTCGCGCTCGTTCATGTGCAGAATCTCAGTCCGGCGGCGCTCCGCATCAGCAACCATGGTCCGAAATTTGATACAGCGAAACACGCGGCCCTTTTTCCCGATCCGATCGGAGCAGTAGAAGACGGGCCCGGTCGAATCGAGCTTTACCATAACGACAATCGCAGCGATCAGAGGCGAAAGCACGATGAGTGCAACCGAGGAGAGCAGCAGATCAAGAATGCGCTTGAGGAACAACCCGACCACCGGGGTTTCCCCGCGATGCAAAGGAATGGTTGGAAACTGGCCGATATATTCGATCGGACTATTCCAGGCCAAGCCGTCATAGAGCTCGGGCACGACGCGGATATCGACACCCGCTTCCCGTGCCTGGGTTACGATCTGTGTCACCACCCGGGCATCACAGGGCGCGGAGAGAAAAATTTCGTCGGCAAAAAATTGCCGGGCCAGCGGCAACAGCTGCTCGATGGAACCGAGGATATCGCCGGCCAAAATCGGATTATCCGAATCTATTCCCGGAATATGTACGTAACCCTTAAAGCTATAACCCAGGTGCCGGATGCTATCCAGATGGTGGCGCATCGCTTGGCCGACCCGGCCCGTACCTACAATGATGATGTTGCGAACTTCAAGCCCACGTTCAAAGCGGCGGTACATCATCATCCGCCATATCAGCCGGCGGCCGCAGAGCAACACCGTGGTCGCCACCACGGTGATGATGACCACGCCGCGAGAGATCACCTCGCCACGCACCAGGTAGAGTGCGCCTGATAACAGCAACCCCGCCGTGAGGCAGGCCTGGATCGTAAGCCGCTGTTCGTGCAGGGTATTGCGCATCTGCATCGGGCCGTACAGATGGTAACGCTTGCTCACAAGAATGAGAGAAAGAATGAACCATCCGAGGCAGCCAAGCAGGATGGTGGGATGGTCATGGAACATGACGTTCGTGTGGTAAGGCGAATCTGCTCCAAAGAGCCCTTCCCCGAGCCAGCCGCGAACCGCAATCATCAGGGCGGCGAGGACGATCAAAACATCGCCCAGAATCCAAAGCACCCCAATGCGCGCGCCTTTTCCCTGCGTGCTCGGCCGCTGCTGGACAGCAACGTTCCCAGGCCGCAGTTCCTCACGGCCGTTTGTCGCCGAGCGCTTTAGAAGTCCGGATGTTGCCATCGATGTCCCCGCTAGAGCTGGAGAGGCGGCAGAAGTCTAATTACACTTTGCCCCTCGTTAGACCCAAATCACAGAAATTGTCGAAGTTACTCTGTTACTAATCAGGTACGTGGACGATCACCACCCACTACAGTATCGGTGGCTGAAATTGACGAGCCTGCGTGCCCTGGCAAAGAGAGTGCCAGGAGCGGCAATCGAAGCAGTGGTTGTGATGCGACAGAAGCCCAGAAGGATTTCGAGAGGGATTTAAATGTCCGGGTTGCATTGCGATTGAACCTTTTTTTCAAGAGTTAAAGCCAGACCCCTAAAGCTTGACTTGAGCGTTTATCCGGTAGAAACTCAGGGGCGCATCCAACAAGAGAGAGCGGCGCCAAAGGCTGAGCTTTGAACAGCCGCCTTACCCAGTGAGCATACCATCGGGTGCCACTATTTGGGGCATAACTAAGACTTGCGTGTCGTTACTATTAGGGGACGATGTAACCAGGAAGTCATCACAGGGGGAGAATCATCCCTCGGGCAGTACCAGCTTATCCATATCGAGGAACTCCCTGAGGAACGGGTCGGTCGTACGCTTGAGTTCCTCCATGGTGCCGAAGAAGTAAGCTTTGGCCTCATGCAGGAAAAGCACGTGATCCGCCAGACGCTCGGCAAAGCGCATGTCATGGGTAACGACAATGCTGGTTAGGCGGAGTTGATGTTTTAGCTTCTGAATCAGATTGCCTAATAGACGGCCCATGAGCGGATCGACCATGGTCGTGGGCTCGTCATAGAGAATGGCCTCAGGTTGCGCGGACAGAGCGCGCGCAATGGCCACGGAGCGCTTCATGCCGGTAGAAAGATCCGAGGGAAGCAGATCCGCCATTCCGGCCACGCCCACCATGTCGAGCAATCCGTTCACTACCTGTTGAATCTGATCCTCCAGCAGTTGGCCGCGCTCCCTCAGGGGAAAGGCTACGTTCTCGCCCACCGACAGCGAGTCGAACAGAGCGCCGCTCTGGAAGACCATGGTGACTTTCTTGCGCACCGTCTCCATTTGGTCTTCGTTTAAGTCGGTGATGTCCTGGCCCGCCACCATGATCTTCCCCGAATCGGGCTTCAGGAAGCCCATGATCTGCTGCAGCGATACCGATTTGCCGACCCCGGAGCGGCCCAGAATGCAAAGTGTCTCGCCAGCCTGAACAGAAAAACTGACATCGTCGAGCACGTTCACGTCGCCAAATGACTTCGAAACATGTTCAAAGGCGATATAGGGGCGATCCTCCCGGCGTTCTTCTTCCTTCTTCTCCTCATTGGCATGTTGACCGACGATCTCAATGGGCGTGCCGGCGGGAATTCCCACCATGGGTTCGGGAGCGTCGGGAAGCATACTCATTCGGTCAAGACTAAAGCATTTTCAATCCCTGACATGTCGCCCGGGGTATTGCAGTTGTGGAACCAGCGGTATAGAGGCAGAGGGGAAAAGTCAAAGGGCTGGGCCGAACCCACTCGTTCTACATCGAAGAGGTCGATACATCCGTGTCCGGAGGCGGCCGCGGTGACGACTGGCATAACTTTGTAATCGCCCGCAAGCAGCGATCCGGTGATGTGGCTCAGCAGATGCTTGTGGTACACAGCACAGAGGGGCTGAGGCAAGCCGTTGATGCGGCCCACGGTCACCAGCGCGCCGGTGATCTGGGCGCGCCGCAGCATCCAAAGCAGGAACCCGGGCGGCAACAACGGCATGTCCACGGGCAGAAAAACATTGAGCGCCTGGGTGCTCGCGGCCAAGGCCGCTTCGATGCCGCTCAAGGGACCGCACCCGGGATGCAGGTCGGCAACGACGCCCGCATGCTCTGAACGCGCGCCCGCAATGCGCGGTGCGGCAGCCAGGGGAAGAGTGCGGAGCTTGTCCAGAGCAAGCTCCAGCAGGGACCGGCCGGCCAACTGGAGCAGAGCTTTGTCCTGCCCCATGCGCGTACTGCGCCCTCCGGCGAGGACGAAGCCCTCAGCCTCGGATGGCTGCTGACCTAGCTCCACTTCCTGGTCCCCCCGCGGAGTTCGCGCAGTGAATAGAAGGTTCCTCGCCACGAAATGCCTCCATGCCAAAATGCGGCAGCATGCGGCGCCACACCAACACGCGCATCATCCAGGACAGGGCTATGAGCCAGTCTAAAACCTGCACGATGCGGAAGAGGACGGGCACCTCTTCCAGTCTTATATACTGGGCTCCGGTTCCGACTGAATGGCAGAAGTAAGACGAAAAAGAATCAGCAGCGGTGCGCTCTGGATTGCTGCCGCGATCGCGCTCGTTCTCATTTTCTTCGGTGTCCGCCGGATGACGCGGGAGAAGTTGCCGCTGCGAGTCGCCGAGGCCCAGGTGCAGGATCTGACCAAGGTCAGCAGCACCAACGGCCGGGTCGAGCCTCAGCAGACCTTTGAGGCCCATGCTCCTGAAGCAACGACCGTCAAGGCTATCTACGTCCACGTGGGCGAGCAGGTGCGCCCAGGCCAGCTGCTCGTGACCCTCGATGACAGCAACGCGCGAGCCCGGTTAGCCGCCGCAACCGCGGCCTTGCGCGCAGCCCAAGCCAACTACCAGAGTGTTGAGAGTGGCGGCACACATCAGGAACAGCTCGCCCTATCCAGCAACCTGGCCAAAGCGCAAATCGACTATGACCAGGCGGCCCGGGATCTCGAGGTAATCCAGAAGCTGGCGGCCAAGGGAGCGGCGGCGCCCAGCGAGGTGGCCCAGGCACAACTGCGCTTGAACGTGGCCACCGCATCTTTGCATGCGCTTCAGGAACAGAAAACCAAACCCTTCGCCCAGCTTGATCTTACCCGCGCTGGATCCGGCGTTGCCGAAGCGCAGGCCGCGATTGACGCCGCGGCCCAAGTCATCGCGCAGTGCAATGTGCGCGCTCCCTTTGCCGGCACGGTTTTTTCCCTTCCTGTTACGCGCTACGCCTATATCGAGCCCGGAGCCGAGATATTGCAAGCCGCTGACCTCTCCAAGCTCCAGGTACGCGCCTATTTCGACGAGCCGGAGATCGGCGACCTGCAACTCAACAATCCTGTCACCATTGTGTGGGACGCCAAACCGGATATGACGTTCCACGGGCGCATCATCCGCCTGCCCTCCACCATCATCACCTACACCACCCGCAACGTGGGCGAGGTGCTGGTGAGCGTGGAAGACTCGAATGGAGTGCTCTTGCCAAACACCAACGTAGTGGTCACCGTGGTCACGCACGAGGTGCGCAATGCGCTCACGGTTCCCCGCGAGGCTCTCCACATTGAGGGTGGCCGGGATTATGTTTACGTGGTGTCGGGCGGCACGCTGCATCGCGCTGCGGTCCAGGTGGGCGCCATCAACCTCACCCTGGTGCAGATCGTGAGCGGCCTGAAGGACCATACGGTTGTCGCCCTGGGCTCGACCAATGGCGCGCCGATCACTGAGGGTGTTCCTCTTCGCATCGTCAATTGAGGATATGGGTGAGACGCGCCTGCCAGTTCGTATTGCTGGGTATCGTCACCGTGCTTGTGTCAGGCGGCGCGCGTGCCCAGGTCTCTTTTTACACCGCCGTTGACCTTGCTCTGCGTAACAGTACCCAGGTGCGCATAAGTGCGGCCGATGTGCGGCACGCCGAGGCTGCGGTCATGGAAAGCGTTGATGCTTACAAGCCCAGCTTCTCGGTAGGCTCCAGCCTGGGATATTCGTACGGTTTCCCGGTAGGACAGCCTTCGATTTACAGCGTCTCGGCTAATTCGCTGGCCTTTTCCTTTAGCCAACCCAGCTACATCCGCGCCGCCCGGGCAGCTCTGCTGGCGGCGCAACTTCAATTGAAGGATACCCGGCAACAAGTCATCCTGGACGCGGCACTGGATTACATCGAACTGGCCAGGGTGAACCAGCAGATGACCGCACTCGATCAGGAAACCGGCTTCGTTCAAAGACTGGTGGAGATCGAAACGGATCGTGTTGATGCCGGGCTGGACAGCAAAGTTGAGTTGACACAGGCGCGTTTGATCGGAGCCCAGATCGCGCTCAGGCGGCTCCACCTTGTGGACCAGGCTGACATGGTGCGTCTGCGGCTTGCTCATTTGACAGGTCTAAGCCCGGGAGACATCGTCTCTGAACCGCAAACCATTCCCACCACGCCCGAGATCCCGGCGCCGGCTCAAATCGAGGACAACAGCAGCGTGAAGGCTGCTTACGCCTCAGCTCAATCAAAGCTCTCCACTGCTGTTGGAGACGCGCGGCAGAACAACCGGCCCACATTTGCCTTTGGTGGAGAGTACAACCGCTACGCTAAGTTCAATAATTACAGCGAGTACTACCTGCGCTTTCAGCACAATAACTTCAATGTAGGCATTCAGATCACGATGCCGATCTTTGACGCGACCCGCAAGGCCAAAGCCAAGGGCGCGAGTGCGGAGGCTGCGCAGGCAAGCGCCCAGGCCGATCAACTACGCGATCAGACTGGAGAGCAGATCCTGCAGTTGCAGAAGAACGTAGCCGAGCTTGCGGCCCAGGAACAGGTGGCAGAGCTGCAAAACGAATTGGCGCAGGATCAACTCGATGCCATCACCACCCAGCTTCACCTGGGAAGCGGTACCCCGGGTGGGGCCGCACCATTACCCAAAGACGAGCAGGCTGCCCGCATCCGCGAGCGCGGCCATTTTGTTGACATGCTCGAAACGCGCTTTCAGCTGACTCAGGCCCGGCTCTCCCTGCTGCGGGCCATGGGAAGGATCGAAGACTGGGCCAAGGCCGTACCCGCAGCCCAGCCCCAGGCGCCTTAACCTTTTGCCTGTGTTGAATTTGCGAACCCTTCCGGGAGCTTCAGCCGTCTAATGCTGATAGACTGGAAGCTACGCTTATGACGCTAAAAACGTTACTTTTAAATCCCCCATCTTTTGAGAACTTTGACGGCGGAGCCAGCTCTCGCTGGCCTGCTACGCGTGAGATTGAGTCCTACTGGTACCCGGTTTGGCTTGCCTACCCGGCTGGGATGCTGGAAGGCTCCCGCATGCTGGACGCTCCGCCCCATCACATCTCGGCGACCGAGACCATCGAGATTGCGAAGAGCTATGAGTTCCTGGTGCTGTTCACCAGCACCCCGGGCTGGACCGGCGACCAGAAGCTGGCCGAAGCGATCAAGCGCGCCAATCCCCGAATAAAGATCGCCTTTGTTGGACCGCCGGTCACGACTTCGCCGGATCGCGCCCTCAACGAGTGCGCGGCCATCGATTTTGTCTGCCGGCGCGAGTTCGACTTCTCCGTGGTTGAGTTTGCCAACGGCAAGCCGCTCGACCAGATTCTGGGCATCAGCTATCTCAAGAACGGGAGCGTGGTGCACAATCCCGACCGCCCCCAGGTGGACAACCTGGATGAAATGCCCTGGGTCACGGATGTCTACAAACGCGACATCGATGTGACCCGTTACAACGTACCGTTCCTGCTCTACCCCTACGTTGCCCTTTACTCCACCCGCGGATGCCCCGCGCAATGCACCTTCTGCCTGTGGCCGCAGACCTTGAGCGGGCACGCATGGCGCAAGCGCTCCACCGATGATGTCGCGGCCGAGATGGCACACGCCAAGGAGCTGTTTCCCGAGGTGAAGGAGTTTTTCTTCGACGACGACACCTTCAACATACAGAAGGCGCGAACCGTTGAACTATGCGCCAAGCTTAAGCCGCTGAAGCTCACCTGGTCGTGCACCTCGCGCGTGACCACCGACCGCGAAACCCTGAAGGCCATGCGTGAAGCCGGATGCCGGTTGCTGATTGTGGGTTTTGAATCCGGCGATCCGCAGATTCTCAAAAACATCAAGAAGGGCGCTACGGTAGAGCGGGCCCGCGACTTCGCCCGCGATTGTCATGAGCTCGGCCTCACCATACATGGTGATTTCATCCTCGGCCTTCCCGGCGAAACCAAAGAGTCGATTCGCAACACCATCAACTTCGCCAAGGCTCTCGATGTCGAAACCATCCAGGTATCGATTGCCCATGCGTATCCCGGCACGGAGTTTTATGACTTTGCCGCGGAGAATGGTTTCATCATCAACAATGGAGCCATGGTCGATGAAGGCGGACACCAGCTGGCGCACATCGAGTATCCAGGATTGCCCAAAGACTACGTGCTCGAAATGGTCCACCGCTTCTACGACGAGTATTACTTCCGTCCCAAGGCGGCATGGCGCATCGTGAGCAAGGCTGTCGTCAATCGAGACGTCAAGAGACTGTATGTCGAGGCTAAGTCGTTCCTCAAGCTTCGCGCCGCGCGCAATAAGATCGTGGCAGACAGTAAGCACAAGGCGTCCAAAACACCGGGCCCGGTTGTTAACGCCGGCGCATGACACTGCGGAGGTATCTGGTTTTGGCTGTGGTGACGCTTGCCTCCGCCTTTGGAGATACCTCGCTCGGAGTTGGAATGAAGCGCCTTGGGCCGGTATCTCTGACCCATCCTGATGCGCTTATAACTGCACTTCGAACACCCTGGGTGCTGAGTGGAGTTCTGCTGCTGTTGCTGTGGACTGCCTGCTACCTGACGGCGCTCACTTGGGCAGACCTGACCTTTGTGCTGCCCGCTACTTCGCTCGCCTACGTTGCCGTAGCGCTGCTTTCCAGGTTCTGGCTGCACGAACAGATCTCGCCCGCACGCTGGGCGGGCATAGGGTTGATAACGGCCGGAGTAGGCTTCGTTACCCGGGGTCCAGCCTTTACTACTCGCGATCCTGCATGATGAACCTGGGTTCCGGTCCGGCGACTGCGGTGATGATCGGGGCGATTGTCCTGACCGCCACTGCCGGTGATGTGTTGCTCGCTTCCGCCATGCGTTCCGTTGGTGATCTGGATCAGATCAAGGCAGCGCACGGTCTGCACGGCGCGATCTGGGCCGTACTCAGTGAAGGCCGTTTCCTGGCCGGAGCTGCATTTATGGCGCTCAGCTTTTTCTCTCTGCTCTTTTCCCTCAGCCACGCCGATGTAAGTCTCATCGCCCCCGCCGCGGGGTCGCTCACCTTCGTCACCAACGCTGTGGCGGCGAAGTGGATGCTGCACGAGAACGTCGATCGCCGGCGCTGGCTGGCAGCAGCGTTCGTCTGTTGCGGCGTCGCCCTGCTTAAACATTAAGGTGGCCGAAGCCTTTGAAGGGGACGGGCTTTTAGCCCGTCCGTACAGGTGTGAAAGGAATTCGGCTTTAGCCGCTGAGGGGACGATTCCGCCCTCGACGGATGCTGTTCAGTATATTCCTGTGATAAAGCTGCCCTCGGGGGCTAAAAGCCCGGTGTTCTTGGTTGCTAATATGTACGGGCTAAAGCCCGTACCCTTCAACAGCGACTTTTTCCGCAGCCTGTAAAGCCCGCACTCTTCAAGTTTCATCCTCCCGAAGGCTTAAAGCCTAGGGATCACACGCTGATCGACGACTTGGCCAGAATTCCTCCGTCGCAGACTACATGCGAGCCTGTCATGTAAGCGGTCTCATCGGAGAGAAGCCAGACTACAACGCGCGCTGGATCTTCTGGGTCCGCCAACCGGCCCAACGGAATCTCTCTGCAAAGTTGCAGGCGCATGTTTTCAATCTCTTCCGCCGGGACATTGTTCCACATCAACCCCGTCTGCGTTGCCCCGGGAGCAACTGCATTCACGCGTATGCCGAACCTTGCGTAGTCAATTGCCATGCAGCGAACCAGTGAGGAGATAGCACCCTTGGTTGCGCTGTAAGCACCACAACTTCCCGCGGCCAGGGCGACGAACCCGGCCGGCGAAGAGGTGCACACGATCGAGCCTGAAGTCTGCGCTGCTAGCATCTGCCGCAGGCCATGTTTGCAGGTGAGAAAAATGCCGGTCAGGTTGGTGTCCATAATATGCTGCCAGCGTGCCAACGGCATCTCATGGATCAGCCCACCTATATCAATGCCCGCGTTTGCAAATATGCCGTAAGGTGCACCGAACCGCTGGTGGACAAGCGCGAAGGCATCCGCCACCTGCGCTTCGTCAGCTACGTCACAGGCCAAGCCAACCGCTCCGCCCGCACCCTGGTCCCGCGCCGCGTCAGCGGCCTGTTTTGCGCTTTCGCCATTCTTATCCAGAATGGCCACGCGGTCGCCGCGCTTTGCGCAAAGCAGCGCGGTCGCGCGACCAATGCCGTCGCCACCCCCGGTAATGACGATAAGCCGACTCTCTGAGGATGCCACCGATGCACCTAAGCGGGCGTGGGCCGGTAGGCAATACAGTCGATTTCCACTTTCATTCCGGTGGCTACCATTCCCGCCGCGACCGTAGTGCGTGCCGGCTTGTTGGTGCCAAAGACTTCCGCGTACACCTCATTCATCGCCTCGAAGTCTCTGGCATCGTGCAGGAACACGGAGCACTTCACGACATCTTCCAGATCGGCTCCGCAGCCACGGAGAATCGTCTGCAAGTGGTGCAACACCAGCCTGGTTTGGTCCTGCACAGTTGCCTCGGACTGCATCTCTCCCGTTTCCGCATCGACCGGACCCTGGCCGGAAACGAACAGGAAATCGCCTGCGCGCACGACGCTTGAATAAGGCCCCTGGGCCTTTGGCGCACCTTTCACTTGTAAACGTTCCAACATGAAGCTCTCCCTCGCTCGACTAAAATTTAGGATGTGCTAGGGTACAGCATAGTCGCACCCGTCCTGGCCCGCATCGCTTTCAAGATAACAGAGGTATGACAGCATGACGCCCTCTCCACAGACTCCTAGCCCGCGAGCGAAGGCC
>Ga0182024_10026323_pt1 | contig 10225 bp, 8 predicted proteins | sample P32metaG_FD_120480 | JGI IMG/M metagenome (GOLD analysis project Ga0182024, IMG submission 120480) | Permafrost microbial communities from Stordalen Mire, Sweden - P3-2 metaG (Illumina Assembly) | ecosystem: Environmental > Terrestrial > Soil > Wetlands > Permafrost | place: Sweden: Stordalen...
AACGCAGCAGCCGAGCAGGCGTTCGATCTACGTGCGCAGACTTCGCTGGGTCGGTCCGCAGCGCAGCTTAATTTGCACGAGCTGATGGATGTGAAGGATGACGATGTGATCTCTCTCGGCCGCGTGCCGCAGTCGGCTCGTTGGGTTGTGAAGCGAACAAGCTTCCGGTTGCGCGGCGTTCCTCATACCCTGCTTGTTCTCTCCGATGTGAGTGCTGCCTTGCGCGAAGAGGAGCGGCTCGCGTGGGAGCGCTTGATCCGTGTGCTTGGGCACGAGATCAATAATTCATTGACACCCATCAAATCGATCGCAGGAAGCCTGCGTGGACGACTCGACGCCTTCCCCAATGTCTCGGACGAGAGCGGGGATTTCAAGCGTGGTCTCGAGGTGATCGAGAACCGCTCGGAGTCGCTGAATCGCTTCTTACAGGCCTATCGCCAACTGATGGGGCTGCCCGCGCCGAAGCTGGGAGCGGTATCCCTGGCGGCTTTGGTGGAGCGGGTCGCGCAGCTGGAGACACGCGTGGCTGTCGCTGTGGCAAGTGCAGTCGACATAATACTTCAGGTCGATGCGGACCATATCGAACAGGCGCTGATCAATCTGCTACGCAACGCGGCAGAGGCTTCCCTTAGTCCGGATGCGAAGAATAGCGGCGTTCCGCGGGTCGAAATCATTTGGGAGCGTGTAGCCTCCGAGGTGATCATCTCGATCTACGACAGCGGACCAGGCCTGGCGAATGAGGGAAACCTCTTTGTCCCGTTCTACACGACCAAGCCAGGTGGTACGGGAATCGGACTGGTACTGGCTCAGCAGATTGCGCAAGCCCATCGGGGATCGGTGAAGCTTGCCAATCGCACAGACGGACACAGCGGATGCAAGGCGGAGTTACGCCTGCCGCTACTGACCTAGCGCTGCACAATCAACCGCACAGTCGCGTGATCGCCGTGAGCAGTCTGTCCACGCACTCATCCAGTTCGGCCATGGGGACGCACTCCCGCGGACTATGTGCGGTGAGCATCGATCCTGGCCCGATCACCACAGCCTCCGCGCCCATCTTCGCAAGCCACGGAGCTTCCGTCCCAAAAGAGATGGTTCGAATCTCCGTGTTGGATTGTGCCAGAACGGCTCGTACTACGGCGCTTTCGGCGCTGGTCTCAAAGCCCTCTTCCATTCTGAGGACCTCGACACGAGCGGCGACCCGGCTGTCTTCCGTTGCTAAATCGTCGAGGATGGTGCGCACGCGATCAAGAACAAACGATGGCTTCTGACCTGGAACTGGCCGCCACTCCAACAACATAGAACAACCTGCCGGCACAACGTTCTTCGCTGTTCCACCATGGATCTCTCCAACGTTCAGCGTCGTCCATGGCGGAGAAAATGCTTCATTGGGGTGCTTGGTCAACTCTTCAGCAAGAGCTTCGATCCTCTGCAGCAGCCGAGCCGCAGCAAAGATGGCCGAGTAGCCTTCCTCGGGAAAGGCGCTGTGTGCCGCCTTGCCGAGAACCTCAATCCTCGCCAGACAATACCCCTTCCCTGCGCGCGCCGGGATGAGCGAAGTTGGCTCCCCGACAATGGCATATCGTGCCTTGAGCGCCTTCTGCTCCAGCAGAAAACGCGCGCCGCGACAGCCGACCTCTTCGTCCGAAGTAAAAACCAGGCAGAGTCTTTTCTTCAGCTGCGGATGCACCCTGGACGCCGCGACGAGCATGCACGCAAGGAAACCTTTGACATCGCAGGCGCCACATCCGTGCAGCATCCCGTCCTCTTCGCGCAGCATCGTCGCATCCTGCCACGCAGCCGCATAGGGAACCGTGTCGGTATGGCAGACGATGACAAGCTCCGTCTGAACCGTTCCTTCTTCCAGAGGCCCCGGCGAGACAATGAGGTTCAGCTTCTCGTTGCCCTCTGCGTCCGTGTATGAGAACACTCGCTCGTGCCAGCCGAGTGGCTCGAAGAATCGTTGCAGCCACTCCACCAGAGGTCGGTTGCTCTGGCTGGAGACCGTCGGAATCGCAACTAATTCTCGCAGTATCGTTGCGGGCGAGATCAAAGTTCCGCTCCCAGCCGCTGTTGCACGCGACTAAAGGCCTCGACAATCTCAACCTGCAGCGCGTGACGGCTGTCATCGATCCTCATCTTTCCATCCACGGCAACATGACGGATCGCGCTCCTCGACATACTGAAGACGATGTTGGTCAGCAACTCCTCCGGCATGCTCCCCGCGATGGATGCATCGGCAAGATCTACCGTGAAAAAATCAGCCTGCGTTCCTGGTCGCAGCGTGCCCGTCTCAAGATGCAACGAGCGGGCACCCGCACTGGTAGCGGAGTCGAACAGCAGGGAAGCGAGCGGACGACCTTGCTTGCCATCGAGCACGGCCCGTTGCAGATGACGCAACCGCAGATTGGATTCCAGCTCTCTGGCGTTTTCAAGCGCGTCGGTTTGGGCATGACTGTCCGTTCCCAGCGCGATAGAGACTCCCGCATCAATCAACTGATCGGCGCACAGAATGCCGTCGCCGAGATTACGCTCCGTCGTCGGACACGCGCCTACAGTGATCCTGCCGCGGGCCATCCGTTCGATATCTCCCGCGCCTAAATGGATGGCATGGACCGCGGTGAAGTCCTGCGTCAACAGACCAAGTTCGTCGAGCATTTGGAACGGGCCAACCCCGTACTCTGCGAGGGAAGCTTCGATCTCCGCCGGCTGCTCTGCAACGTGCATGTGGAGCGGCAAGCCATGGGTGTGGGCCCACCCTGCAATGGTCTGTAAGTAAGGCCGTGGCACGGCGCGAATGCTATGCGGTGCGATTCCGAAGCTGACGCTGGGAGACATGCGGCTGATCTCGTTTCGCAGGTCGTCCGCATGCCGTACGAACGTATCTGCCTCTGGTTCGAGGAAGCGGACTTGCCCAGGATCAGGCGGCAGGCCAAAGCCCGCGCGGACGTAAGCGCACCGCAGCAGCACGATGCGAATCCCTACACTCTCCGCGGCACGAATCACTTGCTTCGCCAGCAGATTCGGATCGTCATAGACAGATCCCTCAGGGGTGCGATGCAGGTAATGAAACTCGCCCACCGTAGTGATGCCGGCCAGCATCATCTCCAGAAAAGCCATTCGCGCCACGTCGTAAATCTCCTCTGGCGTCAACGCAAGGGCGCAGCGATACATACTGTTGCGCCACGACCAGAAGTCAGGACCGCTTCTACGCCGCGACTCTGCCTTACCTCGCAGAGCCCGCTGAAAAGAGTGAGAGTGAACGTCGATCATGCCAGGCAGCAACGCGCATCCCGGCAGCCGGCAGAAGTTGGTTCCGGGCACCATCTCCGAAACATTGGCAATGGAAATAATCTTTCCGTCATCACCCACTTCAAGGACGAAGTCGTGATGAAAGCTGCCATCGACCAGCATCAATTCAGGCTGATAAAACATGCTCATACGTTCTGCCTTCGCCCAGAGATCCAAACTTCTTTCACCACATTCTCTCCTAGCGTATAGGGAAGATCGCGCCAATCCGAACTTCGAAGCACGAGCAGATCGGCTGGCAGTCCAACCTCCAACCGGCCAGCCTCCGGGAGGTTCAACGCCGCAGCCGCATTGACAGTAGCAGCCGTCAGCGCTTCTTGCGGGGTTAGCCCGTTCAGTCGCACCGCAAGCGCCATTGCGGCGGCCGTGGAGAAGACAGGGCTCGAGCCAGGGTTCAGGTCAGTGCCGACAGCGACCGCGGCGCCGGCATCGATCAGGGCGCGACCGGGCGCGGCGGCAAGCCCAAGATGCAGGCTGACCCCCGGAAGAATGACCGCCACGGTAGACGATGCGGCGACGGCGCGGCACTGCTCGGGCGAGCACACCTCGAGGTGGTCGATGCTTAGCGCGCCCAGCCTGAGGCCAAGCTCAAGGCCGCCGACACGTTGGAACTGTTCCGTGTGCAGCTTGATGCCGAGTCCATGCGAGCGCGCGCACTCAAGAATAATGGCTGCGTCGTCCGCGCTCCACGCATGCTGCTCCACGAAGATGTCCACAGCCACAGCCAGCCCACGCCGCGCTGCTTCAGGTATCAGCTCGCTGCAGATGCGTTCGCGATATTCTTCACGAGCACTTCGCTCTTCCGGGCATATGTGAACAAGAAGTGTCGGCACCAGTCGGGCCTGCGTCTGCGTTGCCAGCAGCTTGATTGCCTCCAGCATGCGCAACTCTGCTTCGGGGCTGTATCCATAGCCCGACTTCACCTCGATTGTCGTGGCTCCCGACCGCACCAGCGCCTCGATGCGCGGGAATGCCAGAGCCGCCATCTCTTCGGATGTTTTGTCAGCGGTCTGACGGATGGTGTGCCAGATGCCGCCGCCTGCTGCCAAAATCTCTTCGTAGGTGGCGCCCCCGCTTCGTGCTTCAAAGTCGGCGAGCCGGTCGCCCGCCCACACGGCATGGGTATGTGGATCGACCAGCCCCGGCACCACAGCGCATCCACCCAGGTCGATGGTCTGCTTTGCCTGTCCACTCCATTCGTTGCGCGGGCCGAGCCACGCGATTCTTCCGGCATCAATAGCAACAGCCGCATTGCGCGTGATGTTCAGCAGTCCCATCGCGGAGCCACGTCGAGGGCCCAGACCGGGGGCGGTCACCAGTTGCGATATCCCTGTAAGCAGCAACTCGATCATCGCGGCCCGTTCCGTTGTTCGCTGGGCATGTCCACACCACGCTTTGTGGCCACCTCGCGCGCCTTTTCGTACCCTGCATCCGCATGACGAATCACACCCATCGCTGGGTCGTTCGTCAGGCAAAGACGCAGACGCTGATCGGCCTCTTCGCTGCCATCGGCCACGGCCACCAGTCCTGCGTGCTGACTGTAGCCCATACCTACACCGCCGCCGTGATGAAAGCTCATCCACGCGGCCCCACTGGCGATGCCCGTCGCAAAATTCAGCAGCGCCCAGTCGGAAACTGCATCCGACCCATCGAGCATTCCCTCGGTCTCGCGGTAAGGGCTCGCTACCGAGCCTGCATCAAGATGGTCGCGACCAATTACGATTGGCGCCTTCAATCGTCCATCGCGCACCATTTGGTTGAAGAGCAGACCAGCGCGGTCTCGCTCGCGATAACCGAGCCAGCAGATTCGCGCTGGCAGCCCTTGAAAGGCAATGTTGTCGCCAGCCCAGTTGAGCCACTTCGTCAGCCGCGGGTCGTCAGGAAACAGATCGAGCAAAGCTTTGTCGGTGGCTGCAATATCCGCCGGATCGCCCGACAGCGCTACCCAACGAAACGGCCCCCGTCCCTCGCAGAACGAATCGCGGATGAACGCGGGAACAAATCCCGGATAGTCGAACGCATTGGCCAGACCAGCGATCTTCGCCTGCGCGCGCAGGTTGTTGCCGTAGTCGAACGCAATCGAGCCGCGGCGCTGCAACTCCAGAATTGCCTGCACATGTGTCCCCATGTCGGCTCGCACGCGCTCCAGATAGCGTTCCGGATCTTTGCTGCGTTGCGCCGACAGGTCTTCGTCTTCCGTAGCTACAGGCCAGTAACCATACAGTGGATCATGAGCGCTCGTTTGATCTGTAACGATGTCAGGCACAAAACCGCTGCGAACAATTTCGGGAAGAATTGTCGCGACATTTCCCAACAGTCCGATCGAGAGTGCGCGGTCCTCCTTACGAGCAGCCTCGGCAAGTTGCATCGCTTGTTGCAACGACGTAGTTGCTTCATCGAGATATCGGGTCGCGATGCGCCGCTGAATGCGACTCTCGTCCACCTCGATGCAAATGCAAACGCCGCCCGCCAGTTTCACGGCCAGCGGCTGCGCCCCACCCATCCCGCCTAACCCTGCGGTCACCGTGATGGTTCCCTTCAGCGATCCACCGAAGTGCTTCTGCGCCGCACCCAGAAACGTCTCATAGGTCCCTTGTAGAATTCCCTGCGTGCCGATGTAGATCCACGAGCCGGCGGTCATCTGGCCGTACATCATCAAGCCAGCGCGATCCAATCGGTCGAACTCCTCCCACGTCGCCCAGTGCGGGACAAGGTTGGAATTCGCAATCAGCACTCGCGGAGCCAGCGGGTGCGTCTCCAGCACGGCAACCGCTTTGCCAGACTGCACCAGCAGCGTTTCGTGGTTCTTCAGTCTCTCCAGCGTGGCGATCAGCGTGTGATAACACTCCCAGTTGCGCGCCGCCTTTCCGCGACCACCATAGACAATCAGCTCCTCCGGCTTCTCGGCAACCTCGGGGTCGAGGTTATTCATCAGCATCCTCTTGGCCGCTTCCTGGATCCAGCCCGGCGCAGTCCGCACATTGCCGCGCGGCGCTCTGATCGGCGTGTAGCTGCTCATACCTGCAACGCCTCCTGCGGGGTCAAAGCGTCCTTCCAGTTAGCTGTGGCTAGAAAGCTATCCGCTGCATTCATTGCTGTCGACAGAATACGATCCTGCTTCCACGCCGGGCACTGAAGGCGGAACGCGGCCCGAGCCGCATCGAGCGCGGGCGAAACAAAATCATCGCCACGAATGTCCAGCGCCCGCGTCGCCGTCAGCCATTCAATGGCAAGCACCATGCGGCAGTGTCCGGCCGACTGCATCAGCTTCAGCGCCGCCGTCATGCCCATGCTGACGAAGTCTTCCTGGTTTCCGCTGGTAGGGATCGAGCAAGCCGATGCCGGTGTAGCCAGCACGCGCATCTCTGCCACCAGCGCGGCCGCAGTCACTTGCGCCATCATCAGCCCAGACTCGATCCCCGGCTGCTCGGCCAGAAACGCTGGCAGACCCTCGTTGAGGCTGGGATTCATCATTCGCTCGGTGCGGCGCTCCGAGATGCCCGCAAGCTGGCAGAGCGCAATCGCAAGCTGGTCAAGCGCCAACGCCAGCGGCGCCCCGTGGAAGTTGCCTCCCGAGATAAAGTCATCGCCGAAGACCAGCGGATTGTCGGTCGCGCTGTTCAGCTCAATTGCAAATACTCGTTCCGCCTGACGCAGGCAGTCCCACACGGCGCCATGCACCTGCGGAACACAGCGAAGACAGTACGCGTCCTGAACCCTTGTGTTTGCCGCTGCTGGTCTCGCGCCCTCGAGCATCCTGCGCAGCGAGGCGGCACTCTCCACCTGTCCCGGATGAGGCCGCGCGGCGTGCAGACGTTCGTCATAGGCGGCGGATGTTCCCCGCAATGCCTGCAGCGTCAGCGCAGCCGCTGTCTGTGCGGCTTCAAACATCGAGTCAAGATCGGTGAGTTGCAGACAGCCTATGGCCAGCATTGCCTGCGTTCCATTCAGCAGCGAGATTCCTTCCTTAGCCTGCAAGGTCAACGGCTCCAGCCCTGCGCGTCCCAGGCAATCGCGTGCCGGCAGACGTTCGCCCCGATAGATTGCTTCGCCTTCGCCAATCAGCACCACAGCCATATGAGCCAGCGGCGCCAAATCCCCGCTGGCCCCCACGCTTCCCCGCATCGGCACGGTCGGCGTGATCCCGTGGTTCAGCAGATCGCACAGCCGTTGCGCCACGACAGGGCGTATCCCCGAAAGCCCCTGCGCCAGCACATTCGCGCGAATCAACATCATGGCCCGCACCACATCGGTGGGCAGCGGATCGCCCACGCCGCAGCAGTGCGATCGCACCAGGTTCAGCTGCATATGTTCAATGCTCGCCTCCTCCAGTCGTACGTTGGCCAGCAGGCCCACGCCGGTGTTCAACGCATAGACAGCGCCCTGACCGCGCAGCGCCTGCTCTACCTTGCTGCGCGATGCCGTCATCCGTGCCAGCGATGACTCTGAAAGAGTGACTGTTTCACCCTCTCGTGCGACCCGAACGACCTCTTCGATGGTGAGTGTATTGCCGTAAAGTTGGACCATAGTGTGTTGCAAAATCTTAACGCGGAAGCCCGGAAATAGCCACATGCATTCACTCCAAAATGCTGGAAAATCCAACGATTTCATTGATACAATGACGAATACCGATTGAATCATTGGCATGAGTCCTGGTTGTCAGTCGAATCGAAAATGCGCCAAATCGCGACTCGATCGACAAAAGCACGTTGTCCTAAAGGAAGCCCGCTATGCCGCCAGCCTACGATCTTGATTCCATCGACTACAACATCGTCCGCGAGCTTGCCTCCGACGCCAGGCTCTCCTTCGCCGAGCTTGGCCGCCGCGTCGGTCTCTCGCCATCCGCCGTGGCCGAGCGCGTCCGCCAACTGGAGAACGAGCGCATCGTCCTCGGCTATCGCGCCATCCTCGACGAGCGGGCCTTCGGCTACTCGGTCATCGCCTTCATCCGATTGACCTGCGACAACCAGCACTACCGGCTCTTCCTCAAATTTCTCCCTACACTCGATGCCGTGCAGGAGTGCCATCACATTACCGGCGGCGAGGCCTTCCTCATCAAGGTCACCCTGTCCTCCATCGATCAGTTGGAGCCGCTGATCGAACGCCTGCTCCCCTACGGCATGCCGACCACCAGCATGGTGCTCTCCACCCCCGTCTACCGCCAGCAGGAGACCTGGCTGCTCAAAGGCCACGAGCTTGCGAGGCGTCCTGTTGAAGATTGAGCGACAGGCGGCATGGAGCGCCGAGTCCCGTTCCGCCCTTCTGGTGCGGTGCATCGCTAGATGCCGCTAGCCGAAAGACATCTGGACTCGCCCCCCACACTCCGTGATATTTTCTCCAAATGGAGCTCAATCCCTACGCCAAATACCTCGACGGACGGGACCCCGTTCCAGTCCTCTTCGCCACCGCGCTGCACCTTCGCCGCGTCATCGCTCCCTTGTCCGTCGAGCAGGTCGACCAGAGACCGGCTCCGGACAAATGGAGCATCCGCGAGATCGTCGCCCACCTCGCCGACTGCGAACTCGTCTTTGCCTTTCGCCTCCGCCAGACGCTCGCACCCGCGCCAGGTGAGCCCCACGCGATCATTCAGCCGTTTGATCAGGAAGCCTGGGCAGAGCGTTACGTCGCTTACAATCTCGTTGCGGCGCTCGATCTCTTCCAGTCTGCCCGCGACTGGAATCTCCGCTTCCTCACCACCGTCACCGAAGCCGACCGTCACCGCATCACCACCCATCCCGAGCGCGGCACCATGACCTTCTGGACCATCGTCGAAACCATGGCCGGCCACGATCTTAACCACATCCCGCAGGTGGAGCGCATCGCCGCGACGCTAGCCGCCTGATCTGGCGACTACAGTCCCAGCGCCTCATTCACATCCCGCACCAGGTTTCGCATATAGCTCCGCTTATTCAGCAGCTCCACCATCGCGTCCTTCGCCCTGGTTTTTGCCGCTTCGTCACCCGCATCCACGCCCGCGTCCCAGACGGCCCAAAGTTCTTCCAGCTCCGCCTGCGTTTCCACCATCCTTGCGTCGAAGGCGTCTTTCGCGGTCATCAGATCCCGCCGCAACTCCGGCTCATCCTCGCCCATCTCCTTGGCGGCGCGCATCTCCGCCAGCTGCATATTCAGCTCGAAGACCTCTTCCAGCAGCTCCGGTGGAACGATCTGCTTCTTCTGTTCGCCCGAGACCCGAGCCGCATCGGTGGCTGCCTTCGATTGCTCCTCAAGCTCGACGCCCTCAAGTGTGAGCAGGTATTGCGTCCGCAGAATAGGATCCTTCAACGTGCGATAGGCGTCGTTCAGCAGCGAACTCTCGGCCAACGCCGCCTCTTGCTCCGCGGCCGGCCTTGAAGCGAACCGGTCGGGATGCAGGCGACGGGAAAGAGCGTAGAAATGTTTCTCCAGCGACACGGTGTCAATCTGCAGCTTGGGAAGCAGACTAAAAAACCCAAAATAGTTGGACTTGGACAAAGAATCTCTCCAGCCGCCGCCAGGTCACGCGGGTGGCTTCTCGTGATCGTTCTCGCGCCGACCTGCTTTCCAGAGCGCCGTACGCGAAGGGGACGACACAATTAGAATACGGCATGATGCCCTCGCCTTTCGCTGCACTCCTTACTCTCCTCCTCGCCATCTCGCTCCCCAGTTCCGAGGGTATGCAAAACACTGCCTCTGGCGAAACAACATCTGCGCAGGCCGCACCGGTGTCGCGGCCTGCCTGGGAGATGACTCTCGAAGCGCGTCACAAAGAACTCATCGCCCAGAATGGTCCCGGCACGGACGCGCCTCTACGAGAGCAGTTATTGAAGATGTACAGCACCGATCAAACCGCGCGTGGTTTCTCTGGCACTGCGCTCGTCTCGATGAAAGATCTCTCTGCCACCGATGCGCAACTCACCCTCGAACTAAAACAAATTGTGGA
>Ga0182024_10026324_pt1 | contig 10224 bp, 6 predicted proteins | sample P32metaG_FD_120480 | JGI IMG/M metagenome (GOLD analysis project Ga0182024, IMG submission 120480) | Permafrost microbial communities from Stordalen Mire, Sweden - P3-2 metaG (Illumina Assembly) | ecosystem: Environmental > Terrestrial > Soil > Wetlands > Permafrost | place: Sweden: Stordalen...
AGCGTTTCCGGTGCCCATGCCGATGACAAGCGCGCATAAACGATCGCCGCTCCGGTCACCAGAGAGACCTGCTCGAAGAAGTTCCCCCAGCGATCGTAAGTCTGCGGTGTGGCGACGATTTGTGGCACGCACAGTAAGGCGAAGACAAGATAAACCGCACCAAGGACGAGTGCGCCCGTTTTCGCGGTCCGACGGAACTGAATCCCAGCGCCGCCGAAGATCTGGGCGGCGGATACGGCGTAGGCAAAGACCCGGCCGTCTTGAGCGTTCCAAATGTAACGCGGTTGAAGCCAGTCGTAAAGGTCGGGCCAGGCCAGCGTGATGACGCCAAACGCCAAAGCCGCCACTCCAAACACATGACGGCCGAGATTCGTACCCGGCGTTGATGCGGTCATTTGTTTTTCAATTCCGTTCACGAGGTGGGCCACGATGCGGGACAGCCGATCAAGGGAACTCTTTAGAGAACGTCCCAAGCCGCTAAGGAAACGCCGCTAGGGCGCAAGGAAACGTCGTTACAGCTCAAGCATCACCCCGAGTTCTTCTCCGTCGGGATTTCGGCTTGAGTGCGGCACCGAACAGCAGATGAGCACCTGGCCATCTTCGCGAAATGCGACCGGCTCTTCGAGATAGTCGACGCTTCCGCTCAGGATACGCGTGATGCAGCTTCCGCAGATACCGGACCGGCAGCCATACGTCGGCGCCAACCCCGACGCCTCCGCAAGTTCAAGCAGCGTTCCTGCGTCACGGGTCCAGCGAGCCTCGATCCCCGACCCCGCGAAACGGACCGGAATCGGCGTCGCGGCACCGTTGCGCGCCGGTGTTTTGACGCCGGCTCCGCGCCGATGAACCGTCGCGTTGCCGAACGATTCGAAGTGAATGCGATCCTCCGGAACGCCGAAGCCGACTAGCCCGTCGAAGAGCGACTGCATGAACGGCTGCGGCCCGCACAGGTAGAAATCGCCGGCTTGGGGATCGACGAGGGTGCGCACGAGGTCGACGTCAATGCGGCCGGCACTGTCGTACGCTGTGCCCTGGACGTCATCGGCGCCTGGATCGCTGTAGCAAACATGCAGCTTGAACGCAGGATGCTCGGCGGCCGCGTCGCGGAGGTGTCTGGCAAAGGCGTGCCCGCGCCCGTCTTTTGTGCCGTGGATGAAGACGATCGGCCGGAACTTTCCGGTGCGGCGCCCTTCCTCCAACAGCGCGTTGGTGAAGGCGATCATCGGCGTGATCCCGACGCCGCCGGAGATGAGCACGATGGGCCGATCGCTCGAGCGGTCGAGCAAGAACTTCCCGCGCGGTGCCATCGCTTTCACGCGCGATCCCGCGACACAGCGATCGTGGAAGTGGTTCGAGACCATACCCTTCGCCGGATCGCGTTTGATCGACAGCCGATAGTAATCCGGATCCGGCGCGTCCGAGATCGTGTAGGTGCGGAAAACGGGCCTCGGCTGCCCCGGGAGATCAACGCAAATCGGCAGGAACATGCCGGGCTCCCAGGCCGCCAGCGATGCGCCGTCGACGCGGCGCAAATAGAACGAGGTAATGCACTCGCTCTCGGGCTCGGCTCGCGTCACTTCGAGGTCGACGTAAACGTTTCGCACGTCTGGAGCGGAGGCTTGGTCGCGACCGGCGAGACCGTTCACGACCAGTCGGAGAAAGTCGACGGCGAGATGCTCCGCGCCCGTCATGAAGCGCCCCTTCGCGGGCAAACCGGAAAGCAGCCCGATCTGCACTGAGGTGGTGAGCGCGTCGTCCTCCTTGCCGACCTCCTCGTTGAACGCAATCATCTGCTCGGCAAACTGCCTCGTCACGCCGCGGCCGAAGTAGTGTTCGGAAAAGCCCTTTGTGCTGTTCGGGCCGTTGGGAATCCAAACGTCGATCTCGAGATTCGGGAACCCCGGATTGATGCTAATCGTGCAGTTCGGCCACAGCAAATGATATTGCGCTTGCACGAGACCGCCCCTGACGTCGGGGATGCTGACCGCACTATGCCCTTCCAGTGCGGATTCACGCACGTGGCCGATCTGACTCAGGAACCAATCGAACGCTGTGAGCTGATAGTTTTCCGGGCGGACGTCGATCGCGGCGCTAAAACTCGGGTGCGCTACCGCGCAGTGATAGCATTCGAGAAAGTTCTCGAGCATGGTCTTCCAATTCGCGCCGGACTCCCACTCTTCGCGGCTCCAGAGCTGGAGGTCATCGAGATCGATCCCACTCTGCGCGATCAGATCGAGTGCTGCCCCGAAGTAGGAGCTGAGCGGGCGCGCGTTGAGATCGAGGTTGATAAACACCCACGGGCCGAGCGCTTCCGCGCGCGCCGGCAGCAGCGGATAGTCGGCGAGATCGAAGTTCGGCTCACTTTGCGAGCGCGGAGCGCCTTTGAGACAGCCCGAGAGAGCATAGGTCCAGGCGTGATATCCGCACTGCATGACCTTGGCGCTTCCGCGCCCTTTCATTACTTGGTGCCGGCGGTGACGACAAACATTGACGAATCCGGCCAGTCCGTCGTCATTGCGAATCACGACCACCGGCACGATTCCCGCAAAACCGGCGATGTAGTCGCCGACGTTTGCGAGCTCGCTCAGCGGGCCCACGTACTGCCAAGTTCGGTGGAAGATCCGCTCGAGTTCCAGCGTGGTAATTAGCGGATCGGTGTACCATGACATCGGGAGCGATTCGCCGCGCGCGACCGCAGCCAAGAGTTCTTCGTAGCGTTCAGCGGGATCGACGATCATTGTGACTCCTCCACGACGAAATTAAACACCGGATGCCGACGCGATCGTCTCGCGCGGCCGGTTCAGCAGCACAAGTGGAATAGCAAGGATCAGCAGGCCGCTCACGGCGAGCAGCACCAAGAGCAGGCTCGTGTGCGCCAACAGCGTTGCTGCGAGGGCCGAGCTGCCGATCGAACCGATCGAGTAGGCGATGTTGAAGACCGCGTAGACAGCCGAGTAGCAGTGCGCGCCACGTCGTTCGACGGCGTCGCCGAGTTCAGCCGACGTCGGGTTGAGCAGCAGCGCATAAGCAACGCTGACGAAGCAGAGTGCGACGCCGTTCGACCAGAGCGTGTCGAGCAGGGCGACCAGCGGCAGGGTCACCGCCATGCTGACCAGTCCGAGCAGCATGGTGCGCGTCATGCCGACGCGCGTGACGATCCAACCGACGACCGGCGCGGAAAGCCCGTAAACAATGGTCGAGATGGCGAGGATCGCGCCGATCGCATCCGGCCCCGTCCCGCTCGTGCGCCGCAGGTGATTCGGCACCAGCGGCTCGAGAATGCTCCACGCCGAGGCTGCAAGCACGACCGCGAGCGCTGGGACGAGAATCGAGCGATCCAGCACGAAGGCGAGCACGTTCGGCTGCTGCGCGCGCGAGGCCGTATCGCGTGGCAACACCACCAGCAGCAGCGCCACTTCGAGCCCGATGAAGCCGAGTACAACGAAGAACGGGAGCCGGTATCCGCTGACACCGTAGAGCCAACCGCCGAGCACCGGACCGAGCACCGAACCGGCCGTGCTTCCCATCAAGGCGTAGCCCATCATCTGCACACGTTTGTCCGCATATCGCACGGCCACGAGCGCGAGTCCCGCGGTCCAGGTTGCGGCCGCTGCGGCACCTTGGAAGAGACGGCCGACCAGCATCAGCTCGAAGTTCGGCGCGAACGCAAGGAGGGCGGTTGCGCCGGCGAGCAGCAACGCGCCCACGATCATCGGTCGCCGGAAGCCGATCCGATCGCCGAGGTAACCGAACAACGGCGTCGCTAGCAACACACCCGCAGCATAGCCGCCAGCGAGCAGACTCAACTTCTCGTCGGCGGCTATGCCCGCTGGCGAGAACGGCGAGAGCGGCAGGATGAGCCCGTACACGAGATAGTCGATGCAGAGGGCATATGCAACGACAACAACCGGCGTCCATTGCATTGGTCGGGAATGATGCCATGCAGCCGCCGCCTCTTCCTACTCATTGGCCCGGGCCAGGGGAGTTCGCCGCCTCGGACCAAACGAAGATGGCGGTCGCAGACCCGTGGAGGCTTGTCCAGAGACCCGTGGAGGCTTGTCCAGAACGAATATGCAGAAGCGATTGATTTCCCTGATTGCGCTCATCGTCGCGGCGGGGCCGGCCCTCGCGCAGACGGCTCCGCCGGCGCAACCGATTCACGTACGCGGCACAATCGTGTCCAGTTCGCCTGGATCGATCGTGGTGAGCACGGGTTCGGAAAGCGAGACGATTGCCTTCGGGCAGCCCATGCGTCTGGTCGGCGTCGTAAACTCGTCGCTCGACAAGGTAGCCCCCGGCGCGTTCATCGGAACGACGGTTGCACCTCAGGCGGACGGTTCGCTGCGGGCACTCGAAGTCCATATTTTCCCGCCCGCGTTGAAGGGGACGGGCGAGGGCTACCGCCCCTGGGACAAGCAGCAGAAAAGCATGATGGCGAACGCCACGGTGCAGAACGTCGAGCAACCGCACAGTATGATGGCGAATGCGACAGTCCAGCGAGTAGGTTCAGGCACCGCCGGTCGGACGGTGGTGCTCGTGTACAAGGGCGGGACGAAAACCGTCACGATTCCGCCGACCGTTCCCGTCGTGGCGTTCGAGCTTGGGACGAAGTCGCTTCTAACCAGCGGAGCGCACGTATTCGTCACCGCGACACGGACAGCGAGCGGCCTTGTCGCACGGGCGATCAATGTCGGTGAGCATGGGGTCGTTCCGCCAATGTAGTATCGAAGGGACTTGTGCGATTTACAAGGCTAACCGGTATTGCATCGTAGTGATTTGCCTATCGCATCGTTAAGTTCTTATCGTAAACTGGAAACTTGCTGGACCACGCGGTGATGGCCACCCATCGCTAACCATTATTCGTGTTTTCCCTCGACTGCGGTACATCTTGCGGTGCGGCCGCCGAGCGGCTCGCAATCAACGCTCGCACGGCAGCAACGATCGCCTCATATGTTGGTTTCCGATAGGCCCACCGCTCTTCTGCGGCGGGCGCGTATACCGCCATCGTCGCGTTGGCCTCGAAGATGACGACGTTCCGAGCGAGGTCGATGCCGAAGTCGACGCCGCCGTAGTCGAGGCCAAGGACGCGCCCGATTTGCTCGAGCGTCTCAAGCACCGCTGCGCCAAGTGTCGCAGCCATATCGTTCAGGAAGCGTTGCTCTTCGACGCGGTGATCGGGACGATCGGCCATATCGGCTGAAAAGTAATGCACTTTCCAATCACGCGAAATCGCCAAATGCGCGGGGTAGATTCGGCCGTCCACGAACAGCACACGGTATTTGCGCAAGAACCCATCGGCATCGCGCAAGTCGACGAATTCAATGACGAACAGCGCATCGCCGGGGACGCGCGCGAGCATCTCTGGAATGGCGGCCGGCTCGGCGACATGCTCAAAATAGCGGCCCGCGTGGTGGCCTGGCGTGCGCACGAGCAGTGGAAATGTCCAGCCATCGGCCGCGAGTTCGGCAGCCGTGACCGCTGACCGAACGACCCGCTCGGTCCGCGGAACGACGACACCGGTTATCCTTCCCAAGCGTTCGGCGTTTGCGGCTCGGCCAGTTGCGAGCACGCTGTCCGGATTGTTGATTACGGCGGCCGTCGAGGCAATGCGCAGAGCCCTGGCCCCCTCGAGCGGCTCTCGACAGCGGTCGGCGTCGCCGATGGAATTGAACACGACGTCATGGGCCGGCAACACCATTCCGTCGCGAAACCCCTCCACGACAAATATCGTCGTCTCCATAATTCGGTCGTCAAGAAACGGGTGCGAGACGATGTCGCCGCCGCGCGCTGAGACCAACAGCAACACGCGTAACGGTGCCGCCGTTCCGGCATATGGCCGCGTCCACGATGCACGCTTCTCAAACGCGCGCTTCATGTGATATTGTGCGCGATCCGGATCGCCGCTATTTTCGTATAACATCGCCAAGCCATGGTGCGCTGCGAAGAATTCAGGGTCGAGGTCAAGGGCCGTCATGTACTGCTTGACGGCGCTGGCGACCTCACCTTGGTCGAGGAAGACCCGTCCGAGATTGACAAGTGCGATCGTCGCAAGCGGATGGTGCACAAGCGCCCGCGTGAAGAACGTGTGCGCCGTCGTCAGGTCGCCGTCCTGACGGGCCATCAAGCCGAGATTGGTTAGCGAGCCGAGGTGAGCTGGATCGCGTTGCAAAACCGCGAAATATGCCTGCGACGCGGCCTCGTTCCAGCCCAGGTCCTCAAGACAGCACGCGCGCTCGAAGCGCAGATCGAGGGCGTCCGGCAATCGGGCCAACCGCCGGTCGATCTCCGCGAGCTGTTCTTCATCGCTGTACAGCCGCGAAGCAATGCGCATCCCAGAAACCTACCGCTTCCCGTGAAATGTAGACGCGTTCCTGAGATACTCCGTCGCGAACGCCGCCGCCGCACTATTGTCCCTTCTTCGATAGCATCACGCAACCTGGACGATTGGGTGGCTGTGGCGAGACTGCTAAGTTGCGAGCGTGCAACGGCGATAGTCAGATGCCAGGACGCCGGGCAGCGGCGAGTATGGCGCACAAGCGATTGTACGCACGGCGGCGTTTCGTAAAGAAACAGCAATATTCTGACGAGACTCATCGGCCTGTTCCGTCGTAAACCTTGACGGTTCTGGAACTGTCCGTAGGCTAAGCGGCGTCGCTGCCGATATTCATCCTTACATGAACGCGAGCGTCCCGGAAGCGGGCGACGACGCCTTTGGTTCGCTCATCGCCCCGATCTTGACGGCGACATTTTTCGAGCGCTATTTCGAACGCGACGTGCTCCATGTCGCACGCGGTGACGCGGCCTATTTCGCGGGGCTCTACGGCGTGGCATGCGTTGAAGACGCGCTGGTCCTCGGCGCGAACGACCCCGATCATTTCGCGCTCATCAAGCGAGATGCGACCGCGGTTACCCGTGAGAACATGACCAGCGAACGTAGCGTTGTCCGCTCTCGCTCGGCCCACCAGGCTTCGCGCTCGTTGGTCGATCCGCGCAGTGTGCTGGCCGCCTTTGCCGAAGGTCGCACGCTCAACATCAAGGATGCGAGTGCCTATCATCCGCCGCTCGCCCAACTCTGCAATCGGATCCAGGTCCAACTGGGCTTCTATATTCAAACCAATGTCTATTTTACGCCGGCCGCGACGCAAGGCTTCGGAATCCACTACGATACGCACGATACGCTCATCGCACAAATCGAAGGCGAGAAAAATTGGCAGGTCTACGATCCCGTCGTTTCGCTACCGCTTGAAACGCAGCGGTTCTGCAAGAGCGTGCACGACGGCAAGCTGGGAACGCCGCGAACCATTCGACTCGAGGCCGGCGATTCGCTCTACATTCCGCACGGGTTCCCGCACGAAGCCATGACGACCGAACACCGCTCGCTGCACGTGACCTTCGCAATCTCACCGCTCCGGGTCGTCGATCTGCTCGATTCGCTAATGCAACTCGCCGCACGCGGCGACGTCGAATTGCGGCGCGCGCTGCTGCCGGGTTGGCATCGTGACCCGACCTTTGCGGCGCGCTTGAGCGCGCGCCTCGCGGAGCTTATGCCGCGCGCGATCGCGCCCGATCGCATTCCGCTTGCAGCCGAGTTTGCGTTCAACGAAGTCTTTGCGGCGACACGGCCGCCGGCCGCCGGCGCGTTCAAGGCGCTTGCTGCGTTCGAGACAATGCGCTCGTGTACGCGGATCCGGCTACGCGATGATACGCCGTTCCATCTTCGCGACCGCGGCGACCGGCTCGATATCGTGCTTGCAGCAAAGGTCGTCAGCGTTCCGGCGACCGCGCTAGCCGGCTTCGCTCGCCTCCAGGCAGGCACGGCGACGTTCGCCGAGATCGAAGCCGTGCTCCCGGCCGGAACCGGAACAACCTTCGTGCGCACGCTCGTCGTCGAAGGACTCATACTCGTCGACGAGTAGTCCTCGCCGCAGGTTCGGTTTGGTCCGGTAACCGCCCGTTCACGCGGCCCCTGCGGGTGCAATTTTGGGACCTACAGACCGTACGCGCAGCAAATTAGTAAGCATGCGGCGAATCCGTGTTAACGATCGTCGTCGTGCTGGAAAAATGAGCGTTAGCGCATGCGCTGGCCCGAGGTGGTGTGAGCTTCGAAGCACCGGTGAGCGGGACCTTGCTGCTCTGCGCGTCGACTCAGTTCATCGAGAAGTTACACTGGGTCTATCGGTGCATTGCTCGGTCAGTTTCGCTGGTAGATGGTTGCCTGCCCGGCGGATGGTCGCCGGCACGCTCATCAGTGCTCATACTTTTCGCTCGATGTAAGCGTCTCAGTCGTGCAAACATGAGGTAAGACCGGCCCCTCGGAAAGAGTAAGCTTGCATCGGGCAGCGGAGAACAGTTCATGATGACGACGACCAACGGCAAGCCGCCGGTAAATCCACACATTGGGCGATGGAATCAGAGCGTGCGTCTCATCAGCATCGCCGCGACGGCTTTTGCCACCCTGGCGCTTTCTGCATCGTCCGGTGAGCCGAAATTCGCTGAGTTTTCGATCGCCAACCCGCCCGGCTATCCACACGGCTCGACGCACGAATTCACCTTCGGGAAGCACGGTGACCTTTGGATCACCCAGCAAAATCAGGCGCGCCTGATCCATTTGCGGAACGGCAAATTAACCGCCTTCGTGCTGGGAAAACCCGGTCCACAAGGCCCCGGGCCGCATGGCATTGAGGTCGATCATGATGGCAATCTGTGGTTGACGTTCCAATTCACCAACCGGATAGTGAAAGTCAGTCCCGAGGGCAAGATCCTCGCCGAATATCCGATCCCGACCAAGACGGTGGCGAATCCGGGTCCCCACGGGCTTACCGTAGCGTCTGATGGCGACGTCTGGTGGACCGGCAAAGAAGGCGGCGTCATCGGCAAACTCGACCCGAAGACCGCGCATTTCAGCCTTTACCAACTGCGCAACCCGGCGAGCCAGCCAATCTATATTTCCGAAGCGTCAGACCACAATCTTTGGTTTACCGAACTCACCAACAACGCAATCGGCCGCATCACGCCTGCAGGTAAGATCACAGAAATTACGCTGCCGGGCACGAATTCGCGGCCGATCGCAATCCTTGAAGGACCGGATCGAAAGATGTGGTTCACGATGGAGCACGGACACGGCTTTGGAACAGTTGATCGCGACGGCCATGGACTGAAGACGTATCGCGCCAACCCGCCGACGGCCGAGCCAGCCGGGTTGGCGTTCGACCGCTACGGTCACCCGTGGCTGCAATACATGACGCCGGACATGATCGGCCGGATACATCCCGATATGAGCGTGACGCCCTACTGTATCCATCCGAGCTGCAACGCGCCGCCGAGCGCGGTGATGCATCGCATTCATCTCGGTCCGGACAATCGCCTGTGGTTCACCGAACTCGGTCTCGACCGGATCGGCAAAATCGTCAGCGGTTATTGATCGGTGCAACCGCCGCGGTACCGTTGTGTGCGACACCTCAAATCCAAATCGCCTGCGACGAGGGCCGAGGAGATGTTGTCGCAGCCCGGGCGATAACGCTGCTGGTCAACGCGACAACCCGTCTCGCCCATCCACGAGAGTGGTTCAGTTTCAGGATCGTGCGGATGGACGCCGGCCCTGTCCGGCACGGCTCGCGGTGTGGTTCTACGCGTCGCGAGGCATATCCAAAGCCTCTTTAAGGTTCAGGAAGTACGTTGCGGCAATGCACCGCGGCTCAGCTTCGTCGATCAAGATATTTTCGGCTACTCGTGCCGCCGCGAAAACAGGATGCTTGAGTTGGCCCGCTGCGTCGAACTTACAAATGGCGTGAACGGTAACGTTGCCGCTGCGCACGACAATCTCGGTCGCGAGCTACTGGTTCTGGGACGCCTCGACGAAGCGATCGCGTCGTTTCGCGCGGCGCTGCTGTGCGACCCAACCTTCGCAAACGCGGCGTGTAATCTCGGTAGAGCGCTCCTCGACGTCGGCGATCTCCGCGAGGCGATGATGTGGTTCGAGCGCGCGATCGAACTTGAGCCCGGCAATGGGCGCTTCTACCTTCCGTTGGTGACCGTGGGTCTTACGCACGTCAAACCGGCCCATGTCGAAGCGATGATCCGACTTGGCGAAGCAATCGAGACCCTGCCGCGCGCACAGCGCATCGATCTCCACTTCGCGTTGGGCCAGGTGTATGAACGGCAGGGGCGGATCGACGATGCTTTCCGGCACCTCCTCGCGGGCAACGCGCTCAAACGTGCAGATAT
>Ga0182024_10026325_pt1 | contig 10224 bp, 7 predicted proteins | sample P32metaG_FD_120480 | JGI IMG/M metagenome (GOLD analysis project Ga0182024, IMG submission 120480) | Permafrost microbial communities from Stordalen Mire, Sweden - P3-2 metaG (Illumina Assembly) | ecosystem: Environmental > Terrestrial > Soil > Wetlands > Permafrost | place: Sweden: Stordalen...
CCGCGAAATCCTCTTCGCGCAGGCCGACCACGGTGCGCAGCCAATCCGTCCAATGGGTGGTGTTTTCGACATAGATCCCAAGGTCGTTCAGATGCACCAGGTCGGCGTTGCAGGCGCCGTTCACGGCCGGGACCGCCGTGGCGTTATCCGACGCCGGTGCGTCGGCGGGCGGCGGCGGCAAGACCGTGCCGGCCGGGATCGGGCCTTCCACCATGCAATAGTCGAGCGCCTGGTCTCTCAGCGTGTGGCGGCGGTCGACATAGACACTGTCGTTGCGCTCCTGCGCGCCAAAGATGGTTTCGGTGCGGATGGCGCCCACGTTAAAGTTCAGCGCCAGCGCCGCGTCGCCGCCGAAGACGGTGCGGGTCTCGTCCTGCTGCTCCTGGTCGCCGTTCACCGGATCGTCCAGGAAGTGGGTGAAGTCGTTCACCAATGTCTCGGCGCTGTGGATGGCGTAGACGCTGGACGTGAACTTCCAGCCGGTCCCCCCGGTCCAGTAGTGAGCCGATAGGCTATAGCGTTCCGTTCGGCCCCGATCGGTCGGGTCCAATGTGCCGAACCGGCCATCTTGGATCGCTCGCAGCGGCTGGTCGGTTTCGAGGCGTCCGCTGCTGCGGTCGTACATGCCCGTAACGCTGAAGCCTTCGGCGTCGTCGCCGTGGCTGAACCTCATCGCCGCGTTTTCCTTGTCGTATCCGCTCGGTGGGTCCCACGGTCCGTCCAGATGAGAATAGGCCGCGGCGACCCAGAGACGGTTCCGATCGTCGAACTGGTGGGTGGCCCCGACGAACAGGTCCCGGTCGCCCAGGGTCCCCACGCTGGCGGAGATCTGGTTCGGGAGGACGTCGACCAGGCGCACACGCGCCGAACCGACCGCGCTGAAGTCCCCGTTGGCGGCGTAGTAGGGACCCTTGGTGTAATCGAGGCCGCCGACGATCTGCGGCATCAGGTAGCTCTGATCGGAATAACCCTGGCCGTGCAGGTTGGTCCCCTGGTTCACCGGCATCCCATCGACGAAGCTGGCGAAGTCGGTGCCATGGTCGACGTCGAAACCGCGCAACTGGTACTGGTTGGCCTTGCTCTCGCCCGAGTGCACCGTGACCACGAGGCCCGGCACGGTTTCATAGAGCTGGCCGACCCGATAGATCGGCCGAAGGTCGATTTCCTCCTTGGTCACCGATCCCTGGCTGGCGGTGATGGCGCGGCCGAGGAGGTTGGCGCGGGAGGCGGTGACCACCACTTCGGACACCCTGACGCCTTTGGCGGGTTTTGCGGGTGGAGCGGCGGGAGGCGCGTCCTGAGCGCGCGCGGAAACGGCGACCGACGAGGTCGCGAGGGCAAGCGCGGCGGCGCTCGCAAACAGATGACGGAACATGGTGGCCGATCCCCAGGCGAGCGCGCCTGGCGCCGCCGTTGACGTGAAGGGCGCGCGGCCCTCGAAAGGCTCGCGCGTCGCGGTTCAGATCGTCAGTGCGGCTGCTGGGGGTCCTCGGGCGTTGGGCGGGAACTCAGGCGGGCCGCGAGGGCCGAGAGGTCGAAGCGCCGCGTAGGTCGTCCATGCGACGGCGACCGACCGGGAGACCGAGGCGACCGGTCCGCACACCGGGGCGTGGCCCGCGGCGGCGCAATAAGGGCAGGCCTTCTGAGCCTTGTTGGCGGGAACGTCATGGCCGACGGCCACATGCGCCATGCCGGCGCTCGTGCAGATGGCCATCGTCATGCCCCCGGGCATGGACCCGGCGGCCCGCATCACCACGGATTGCGCGAAGGCAAAGCTCAACAGCGCTACGGCGAGCAGCCCGGCGGCGCACGCCGATCGCTTGACCAAGCCCCGTTTGACCATGCGGCGTCAGTAGCGGCCGATCCACAGCGAGGCAATAGGATGGGAAGACTGGGCCGGCGGGGAGGGTCGCCGTCCGCGAAGCGTCAATGACACCCCTGAATTTCGTGAACGGCCCGGATCCCTTCGCGGCCGGGTGCGGGGCTCCAAGGCTTTGGCCCTAGGGTCGGCCATCGCCCAAGGAGATAGCATCCCATGAAAAACCTGTTCCACGCCGCCCGTCCGCTCGTCTCGGACACGCTCTCGACCATCCTGTTCGCGGCCCTGTTCGCCCTGACCAAAAACGTCTACCTCGCCACCGGCGCCGCGATCGCCTTGGGCGTCGGCCAGGTCGCCTATGAAAAGCTGCGCGGCAAGCCGGTCCCCGGCATGCAGTGGGCCAGCCTGGGGCTGGTGACGGTGTTGGGCGGCGCGACCCTCATGACCGGGGATCCGCGGTTCGTGATGGTCAAGCCGACGGTGATCTATCTCACCATCGGCGCGGCGATGCTGCAGCGCGGCTGGATGGAGCGCTACATGCCGCCCGCGGGCCGGCCCTACGTCCCGACGCCGGTGATTGTCGCCTGGGGCTATGTCTGGGCCGCGCTGATGTTCCTCACCGCCGCCGCCAACCTCGTCATCGCCGTGGCCCTGGGCCAAAAGGCCTGGCTCCTGTTCGTCGGCGCCTTCCCTCTCGCCTCGAAGCTGGCTCTGTTCGCCGTCAACTATCTGAGCGTCCGCCACATCGCCCTGCGCAACCATCGCGCCGAACAGGTGATCACCACCGCGGCCGGGGAAGCCCAGCCTCAGGCGGCGTAAGTGAACGAATCTCCTCCCCACAGGGGGAGGGGGACCCCGAAGGGGTGGAGGGGGCGACGCTGCGGAGATCTCGCCCGGTAAGCCCCCATCCCCGGCTTCGCCGGTACTTCCCCCAGAGGGGGAAGAGATACGAACGCTCATGCCCCTTCGACGCCCCGCTCAATGGAGAGGACACCGGTGCGCGACACTTCGGCGAGGCCCAGCGGCCGCATCAGGCCGACGAACTTGTCGATCTTGGACGGCGCGCCGGTGATCTCGAAGATGAAGCCGGCCTGGGTGGTGTCGATGACCCGGGCGCGGAAGATGTCGGCCAGCAGCTTGGCCTCCATGCGCTCTGGCCCGACGCCCCGCACCTTCACCAGGGCCAGCTCGCGCTCGACGCCGTTGGGGTCACGGGTCACGTCCTGGACGTGGCGCGTGGAAACAAGCTTTTTCAGCTGAGCCTCGATCTGGGCCAGCACATGCGGCGTGCCGCGGGTGACGATGGTGATCCGGCTGGTGTGGGCGCCCGGATCGGTTTCGGCCACGGTCAGGCTGTCGATGTTGTAGCCCCGCGCCGCGAACAGGCCGACCACCCGGTGCAGGACTCCCGGTTCGTTGTCCACCAGCACGGCGAAGGTGGCGAGGTTCTCGGCCTCCTGCGCGTGGCCCATGTCATAGGCGGACGCCGGGGCGTCGGTCACAAGATCTCCGGCGGCGGTCATACGAGCCCCCGTCCGGCGGCGCCGATGACCTGGCCGATGTCGCGGGCCTCTTCGCCGAGGATCATATCGTTGTGGGCCTTGCCCGAGGGGATCATCGGGAAGCAGTTCTCCGCCCGCTCGACCCGGCAATCGAAGATCACCGGGCTCGGCAGGTCGATCATTTCCATGATCAGGTCGTCCAGCTCGTCCGGATGCTCGGCGCGCAGGCCGACGCCGCCGTAGGCCTCGGCCAGCTTCACGAAGTCCGGCAGGCTGGCGGAATAGGAGTGGCTGTAGCGCTCGCCGTGCAGCAGCTGTTGCCACTGGCGCACCATCCCCATCCATTCGTTGTTGAGGATGAAGATCTTGATCGGCAGGTCGTACTGCAGGGCCGTGGCCATCTCCTGCATGGTCATCTGCACGCTGGCGTCGCCGGCGATGTCGATGACCAGGCTCTTGGGATGGGCGATCTGCACCCCCACCGCCGCCGGCAGGCCGTAGCCCATGGTGCCCAGGCCCCCCGAGGTCATCCACCGGTTCGGCTCCTGGAAGCGATAGAACTGCGCCGCCCACATCTGGTGCTGGCCCACCTCGGTGGTGATGTAGGTGTCGCGGTCCTTGGTCAGCTCGTAGAGCCGCTGGATGGCGTGCTGCGGCTTGATCAGGGTTTCCGAAGGCCGATAAGCGAAGCCGTCCCGGGCGCGCCAGCGGTCGATCTGCGCCCACCAGTCCGAGAGCCGTTCCGGACCCTGCGCCGGCGGCCGCCGCTTCCAGGCCTCGATCAGGGCCGCCAGCACTTTGCCCGCGTCGCCCAGGATGCCGACGTCCGCCCGCACCACCTTGCCGATCGAGGAAGGGTCGATGTCGATGTGGATCTTCTTCGAGCCCGGCGAAAAGGCGTCCAGGCGCCCCGTCACCCGGTCGTCGAAGCGGGCCCCCACGGCGATCATCACGTCGCAGTCGTGCATGGCGTGGTTCGCCTCATAGGCGCCGTGCATCCCCACCATGCCCAGCCAAGCCGGATCGTCGGCCGGAAAGGCGCCCAGGCCCATCAGTGTCGAGGTCACCGGCGCGCCGGTGAGGGCCGCCAGCTGGCGCAGGGCGGCGCTGGCGCCGGGCCCGGCGTTGATCACGCCGCCGCCCGTATAGAAGAGCGGACGGCGCGCGCCAGCGATCAGGGCGGCCGCCTCGGCGATGGCGGCCGGCTCGCCATTGACCTGCGGCGCATAGTTGTGGATCGGCCGCGCCTCCGTTGGGCCGACATAGGCGCCGCTGGCGAACTGCACGTCCTTGGGGATGTCGACGACCACCGGCCCTGGGCGGCCCGAGGTAGCGATGGCGAAGGCCTCATGGATGACCCGCGCCAGCTCGTTCACGTCCTTCACCAGATAGTTGTGCTTGGTGCAGGACCTCGTGATCCCGACCGTGTCGCACTCCTGGAAGGCGTCGGTGCCGATCAGGTGCGTGGGCACCTGGCCGGTGATCACCACCAGGGGAATGGAGTCCATCAGGGCGTCGACGATCGCCGTCACCGTATTGGTCGCCCCCGGGCCGGAGGTCACCAGCACCACGCCGGGCTTGCCGGTGGACCGGGCGTAGCCCTCGGCGGCGTGGCCCGCGCCCTGTTCATGCCGCACCAGCACGTGGCGCAGGCGCGGCTCATGGAAGAGGGCGTCGTAGATCGGCAGCACCGCCCCGCCGGGATAGCCGAAGATGTCGGTCACTCCCTGGTCGATGAGCGCCCGCACCACGATCTCGGCCCCGGTCATGATGCTTGTCGCGGGCGTGGCGCCCTGGGTGGTTCTGGGGTCTGTGTGCGCGGTCATGGGAGGACTTCGGTTGTAGGAGGGCCAACGATGTGAAGAGGAGGGGCTGGGGCGAGGACAAGAAAAAAGGCCCGCTAGGGGCCCTGATACACGCGACCGAGGGCGGGCGGGAGCCGCTAGGCCCCTACCGTCATCGGTCGCCGACGAAGTACGATCAGCGCGGGGCGCATGAGAACCGTCTCCAGGATCAATGGTAAAGTCGTAGGCCGCCGCGCCGGGTGGGTCAAGGCGTAACCGGCCCGAGTGCGGGACACGGAAGATCGCCGGCCGGGACGCGCGATACCTCGCCGCGCTCCCCAATGCCCGAGCCCGTCAACCTAGATTCGGCGCCCCGCGGCGCCCGATTCGATTCAGGGCGGGTCGCCGACGATGGCGCAAGCCAGCACCTGCGGCGCCGAAGCCGAAGAGCATCAACGCCCAGGTCGCCGGTTCGGGAACCACTGAAACCCCGGCTCCGACTCCGTATTCAAAATCGATGGCGTTGGGAACGTTTGGATCTGGCGCTCCCGGGCCGGAGATCGCGGCCGTGTAGGTCGCTGTGAATAGCGTCACCGGGTTGAATATCTTGAAGGTTTCACCAAGTGATCCGACACCGGTAAGCGATACATCAGAGGTGTCCGACAACAAGGTGCTCAGAAGCATATTGGCGTATGATTGATATTGACTGGGGGACGTTGGGCCGCCAGGAATAGAGAATCGACTTGGATCTTCCTCGAATGAAGCCGACAGAACCGGCGTCGTACCGATGGCGTCCAATGTGATGGCAAAGTCCCAGATTGGCTTCGACAGTGTGGTCAGGTAGGTGGGATCATTACTGTCGTCGGCGAAATACTCCATTGTCGCGACTTCCCCGGGTTTATCCACCGTCAAGCTAGCGGGTTCTTGGCTGGTGCCGCCCATTGTATCCACCGTGGTTATACTCATGCCTCCGATTGTCGCGGCGTACATATATGATCCTGTCAGTATGGGAACGGGATCGATCGTCTTTGCGCCGGCGCGTACCGCTGCTCCTGCAGCCGCGATCGTGAAAGCGTCCGCGTTGAGCGGGTTTCCTACGGGAGACTGCCTACCGCTTGCGAAGGCTTCTTGTGTCCTCCCCAAGACATAGTTCGTCGAAAGACTGGCGCCGGCTCCCCCCGCGGGCTTGGGAGCCGTGACGGTCCACATGCCGGGGCCGAATCGAGTAAGATTGAAGACGCCCGTACCAAATGTCCCGAAGGGATTCACGGCTGGAAGTAGCCCTAGAACCGGGGAGGACCATGTATTCGTTAGCTGTGAGGCGCCGATTGAATTGATCCCGGCGAAGGTATCAATCGTTAGTGATCTACCTGCGTTGTTGCCGACCCCGGCGTCCCACTTGCCGGGCGCCGTCGCGGCGGCCTCTGCAGTGCCGGCTTTTGCCGTCGTCGAATATAAAAAAAGCCCCGCTGAAAAGACACATATCGCCCACTTGATTGGCCCAGGTGCAGCCCGGTCAACCGGACGTTCCAGATCCTGCCGGATCGCGTGGGAAGAGCGAAAGTCTTCTGTGGGCGACATTGTTGCTTCCCTTCGCGGACGTCGGATCCTTTGAGTGCGTCTGCTTTCGTTGCTCACCTACGCAAAGTAATACTTGGGCCCGCAAAATTCGACGAGACACGGCGATCTCCGCCCGAGGTTGACCGATGTCTCAAACCCGCGCCCACAGCGGGGATACCAAGCATTATCAAGCCAAATGTAGAGGGGTCGCGAAACGGTTTGGCGACCGGCTCATCGGTAACACCTATGACGAAAACATGGCGCTAGGTTCTTGTCAACCCTCGCGAGGCGAGTCCAAGGTTGCGGGCCGCGCTATACAGGATTGACGCTTGAACGATTGACCGATTCCACGGGGCGTTCTAGTCGGAGAGACACTCCGGGCCTGTGGCCGTGTGATCAGAACGCTCGCGGCCCTCGAGTGTTGGTGGACCCTCGACATAACCTTCAATGATGAGCTCGGGAGGCGCTTCGGCTTCACCCCCCTACCTGTCCAGCACCAGTACCACGAACGTGCCGGGCTTCGTGGTCGGCCGCTGTCCGGCGGGGACGGGAAGCACGTATTCGGCGGTGGGCAGGTAGATCTTGCCGGTCCTGGTGTCGACGGCGCCGGTCCGGGCGCCGATCTGGGTGGGGACGGTGTCGATGATGGTGTTGTCGCCGGCTCCGGACAGGGCGATCACCGACAGCATCCCGGACCGCGCGGACGGCACGAAGGCGAGGTGGCGCTGGGCGTCGTAGATCACCGCGTCGGGGAACCCGCCGACGGTGAAGCTCGCCAGCGTCTTGCCGGAGCCGGCGTCCAGGATGTCGACGCCGCCGTTGCCGCAGACGGAGATCAGGCGGGCGCCTTCCACGTAGGCCAGGCCCGTGGGACCCTTGCAGCCGGGCAGGTCGTAGCGCCGCAGAACCGTCCGCGAGGCGAGGTCGACCACGGCCACCTGGTTCTTGTCCTCGACGTTGACATAGAAGAGCCCGGCGCCGTCCGGCTGACCGAATTCGAGCGAATCGCCCACCTTGATCGTTCCGACCGCCTTCATGGCCTTCGGATCGATCAGGGTCAGGGCGCCGCCGTCGCCGCAGATCACCACCACCAGCCCGCTCTTGGGATCGTAGGCGGCCCCGTCCGCGTCCTTGGCGGTGGGAATGGTCGCCAGCAGGTGGCCGTCGGTGGCGCTGATCACCCTGGCGCTGTCGTCGCCGCTGTTGGTGGTCACGATCAAGTCTGTTCCCGGAACCGGCGTCACCGCGTGCAGGTGATCGCCCTGGGCGAAGGCGGGGTTGAGCTTGCCGCTATCGGCGTCGATGGCCAGGACGACGGTCCCGTGGGCCACATAGATCCGGCGCCGGGCGGGATCGAAGCTGGCGTAGTCCCAGCCGCCGTCCGGCCCCGCGATCCGGCCGGCCACGTGCAGCCCGGAGGGATGGACCGGGTCCGCGGCGTGGCCGGCGAGGGGCATGGCGCTCGCAAAGAGCGCGGCGAGCAGGCTCAGGCGTCGGTGACGGGTCATGGTCGTTTCCTCATGGGCTCGGGTTGGCGGCGGTCGAAGCAGGGTCGGGACTGGCCCGCGCGGCGGGTCTGGCGCCGCCGATCAGCTTGAACAGGGCCGGCATCAGCAACAGGACGAGCGGTCCCTGGGCGATCAGCCCGGCGATGATCGCCACCGCCAGCGGCTTCTGCATCGAATGGCCGAAGGCCAGCGGCGCCAGGGCGAGAATGGCCGCGATGGTGGTCATGGCGATGGGCCGCAACCGGTTGACGCCGGCGTCGATCAGGGCCCGGTCCGGCGCCTCGCCAGTCGCGGTCAGGTGGTCGTATTCGGTGAAATAGAAGATCGCCACCTCGGTCACGATGCCGATCACCATGGTCAGGCCCATCAGGGCCATGATGTTCAGTTCGGTCCCGGTCAACATCAGGCCCAGGCCCACGGCCCCCGCCGCCAGCATGGGCATGACCATGATCGCCGCCACGATGCGGAAGTTCTCATAAATCAACAGCAGCAGGACCATGACGATCGCGAGGGCGGCGACGAAGACGATTGCCAGGCCCTGGAAGGCGGCCTGCTGCTCGGCATAGAGACCGCCCATCTTGAAGGTGACGCCGGCGGGCAGCACACCCGGGGTCGACAGCGCCTTGGCCGCCTCCTTGGCCGCCGATCCCAGGTCGCGCCCTTCGACCCGGCCGGTCAGGCCCACCATGCGCCGGAAGTTCTCGCGTTCCACCTCCGTCTGGCCGCTGAGCACATTGACGTCGGCGATCTGCGACAGGCTGAGGATGTGTCCGTCGGCCGCCTTGATGGGGAGGGCCCCAAGGCTCGACACGCGATCGCGCTCGGCGGCGGGGATCCACACCCGCACGTCGGTGAGGAGCACGCCCGACTGCACCTGGGTGGCCACGTCGCCGTTGATCATGGCGGTGACCTGGCTGGCCGCGTCCGCCGGGTTTACGCCCGCCAGGGCCGTGCGCGCCAGGTCGAAGTGAACATCCAGTGCGTCGCCCGCGACAACCACGCCGCTGCGCAGCTCGGTCAGCCCTCGGATCTTGCCCAGCCGGTCGACCAGGCTCGCGGCGGTGGCGTTCAATAGCGGCGCGTCCTCGGAGTACAGCTTGACCTCGATCGGCTGCGGCGTGGCGGTGAGGTCGCCGATCAGGTCTTCCATCAGCTGGGCCGTCTCCACGTCCAGGCCGGGCACATCGGCCTGAATCCTGTCGCGGACCTCGCTCATGATCTCCTCGATCCCGCGCCGGGGCGGCGGCTTCAGGCGGACGAAGAAGTCCCCGGTATTGGCCTCGGTGAGGCCGCCGCCCAGCTGCAGGCCGGTCCTCCGCGAATAGGTGACGACTTCGGGCGTGTGGCTGAGAACCGCCTCGATCTGCCGCACGAGTCGATCGGATTCGGCCAGCGACGTCCCGGGCGGGGCGATATAGTCCAGGATGAAGCCGCCCTCGTCCATCTTGGGCATGAAGCCGCTGGGCAGCGTCATGAAGGCGATCACGCCGCCCACAGCCAGCGGAACCAGCGCCAGGAGGACCAGAAGCGGGCGCGTGGTGACGCGCTCCAGCGCCCCCCGATAGCGGCTGACGATCCGCCCGTCCGCCTTCTCGCCCCTCGGCGCGGCGTCGCGATAGAGCCGCTCGACCATGATCGGAACCACCAGCCAGGCGATGAAGAACGAAGCGATCAGCGACACGGTCATGGTCAGCGCCAGGGCGCGGAAGAAGGCGCCCGTCACGCCGGAGAGGAAGGCGAGCGGCGCGAAGATCAGGATGGTCGCCGCCGAAGAGCCTGCGAGCGGTCGGAGGAACTCCTGGGCCGCCGCCCGAAGCGTCGCCACGCCACCGCCCGGCGATTCAGTCAGCCGCCGCTCCATGTGTTCGATCATCACGATGGCGTCGTCGATGATCAGGCCGATGGCCGCCGCCATGCCGCCCAGGGTCATGATGTTGAAGCTCTGGCCGAGCACCTTCAGCATGAGGGTGGTGATCGCCAGCACCACCGGCACGACGACCACGGCGATCAGCGTGACGCGGAAGTTGCGCAGGAACACCAGCAGCACCAGG
>Ga0182024_10026326_pt1 | contig 10224 bp, 13 predicted proteins | sample P32metaG_FD_120480 | JGI IMG/M metagenome (GOLD analysis project Ga0182024, IMG submission 120480) | Permafrost microbial communities from Stordalen Mire, Sweden - P3-2 metaG (Illumina Assembly) | ecosystem: Environmental > Terrestrial > Soil > Wetlands > Permafrost | place: Sweden: Stordalen...
GGGATCGCTGCTGGCGCCGAGGCTATCGTCAGCAAGTCGGCGGCGCGCTTAATTGCGTCGCCCGCGGTTTCGTTAAATAGCCAGCGGCGATGGGTAGTTTCCGATCCTGTCCGCGACTGATCCGCGACTGTATGTGTCAAATCACCCAAGGAGGATAAACCCATGAAATTCGCCTTTATTGCACCCCTCGCTTTCGTCCTCGCCGCAGCAACACCGCTTGCGGCGGCCTATGCCGACTCTATTACAGTCCAAGTACCGCCCGTCGTTGTCGTCCCAGCGGTCGTCCCAGCGGTCGCCCCCGCCCCGGAGAACCGGGACAAGGAACGATGTGAGGCGCTTGAATCTAAAGAACACGAGCTTCGCGCGCGCTTGGAACACGCCAGCTTTGGTGATGAGCGTGAACGGACGGAACACGAGCTGAAGGATGTTCACGGAGAACTGGATCACTGCCATCATTAGATCGTGATCTCATCGGAGGGGTGTCCGGCGCTCCGGGTGGCAACAGAGCGCCGGACTGGAACCAGGCGCATACAACGGGGGAGAAGTCCGCGCCTGCCACCTTTATGCCGCTCCCCGGTTACGATCTCGTAAATCTCGCGCGCGGTTAAGCGGCAGCAGTTAATATCCCGCAGGCCGGAGAGGGCGATGAGGTCAATACTCTTTATCGCTTTGATCTGGGCATTCAGCGCGACACCGGCGCTGAGCCAGCCGCCCGCGGTTGATTGCCCGACGAATTGGCTCCCCGTGGAGCACACCGATCGGTGCGAACTCCAAACTCCTTCCGGCCTTCGTCATATCCATCCGCTACGCGGAACAAAATGCGCGCGGGGCGAGCATGAATTCGACGTACAGGAGTGTCAGTGCGAACACGGCGAGCAGGCACCGGCGATTTTTCCGCCCGGTTGCTCGCCATGCACCAAAGTCGGAGAAACCGCTTGGTGCACGATCGACTAGGCCGCCCTGCGCGGCCGCAGGTGGCGTGTCGGCAATCCGCGAACAGCCCTGCTCTCGTTTGTGGATGCGCGCTCGTTGTCGTCGAAGATGCGGTCCTCAGGCCGTGGTGACGATCGTCCCAACAGCGGCGTCAGCATCTTTTGTAGCCCGGCGATCAAGTGGTTGGTTTCGCGCGCGCGTTCGGTGAGGTCTTTGATCTGCTCGTCCTTCACGAGCAATTGGCCTCGGAGCAACCCGTTCTCGCGTTCAAGCAACTCGACGACACGATCGTCTGTCGCGACCTGCCGCGACAGCTCGGTGCTTGTCGACAGTTCGTGTCGCGGCTCGTCGTGTTGATTTTTGTCCCCGACAGTTGCCGCGACATGTCGCGGCGTATCGCGACCTGCCGCGACAGGTCGTACCTCTTCGATATATGCGATGTGTCTTTCGACCGAGGCAGGCGTGATCAGAAATTTCGTGCCGAAGGAAGTTTCGACGCGACGGCAATCGAGGTCGCCTTTCGCGCAATAGCGCTGAATGCTGCGCGGCGTGCGAGGATGTCCGGCGTGCTCGTAGGCCGCCCCGGCGTCGTCGATGGAAAGGGAATATTCGCTGTCGAGGGTTGTCGCGACAGGTCGCGGCTCGTCGTCGCTCATCGGGTTGATGATAACCCGGCTCGTCCCACCGCTCGCCGGTTATCCCCACCGCAAACGGCTCCGAGTTCTTTCACATTTTCTTACACATACACAGCCTAAGTGCTAGATATCTCACTTATACCAATTAGGTAGGGTATAGAGCTGCAGACTCATAATTGGCGGCCTACGCTGGGCGTCGCAACACAATAAGATTCTGCGTAATGTCGCTCTGTCGATGGTGCTGGTTACCGTCGCCGTGTGCGGCGTGGTGATCACCTTCGAATTGCGCGGCCGGCTCGAAGAGGGGGCAGAACACTGGCGAGCGGCTCGCGCGCGGCGTGAGAAGCGCAGCCGCGTGGTGGTTGGCTTGGTGCTGGCCGAGGCGCGGGCATTGCACTCGCGCTGGGGCGCCGAGTTGCCGGCGGAGATCAGGGCGTTCATTTGCGCCTCGCGCCGCGCCGCCCAGCGCCGGCGCGCGGGTCTTCTCGCGACTGTGGCGGGGGCGGTGGTGGCATTGCCGGTCGTCGCCCTCGTCGCTTGGGCGGGGCTGGTATGGTGGGGTGTGCGTCAGGTGGCGTCCGAATGGGCTGCCGAGCAGGAATTCGTTCGTATCCCGGCCGGCTGCTTCGACATGGGCAGCCCCGACAGCGAAGCAGGGCGTTCTCCGAACGAAGGGCCGGTACACAAGGTCTGCATCAGACCTTTCGATTTGGCGAAAATCGAAGTGACGCAGGGGGAGTGGCGGCGGGTTATGATCTTTCCCAACGTCCCCGCTTCATCATATTTTAAGGTCACCACCCCGCCCGTTTCCGAGCTCGATCGTGTGCCGGTGGAGGAAGTCAACTGGAACGAGGCGCAACGCTTCGTTTGGCTGATGTCGGTTTTCGGCCATGGCCATTACCGCCTGCCTAGCGAAGGGGAGTGGGAATACGCGGCGCGCGCGGGCACGACGACATCGCGCTACTGGGGCGATAATATAAATTCCGGCTGCGCCTACGAGAACATCGCGGACCAGAGCCTCAAGAGGGTGGTACCGGACCTAGTCGGGGTCTTCGTGGATTGCGACGATGGTTACGCGTCGACGGCACCGGTCGCGTCGTTCAAGCCTAACCCCTGGGGACTTTACGACATGCTCGGCAACGTCATGAACTGGGTTGAGGATTGCTACGTGGATAATTATCGCAATACGCCAACCGACGGCAGCCCTAATACAGGCGGTGCGTGTACGAACCGCGTGATCCGCGGCGGTTTTTGGTACGCCGTTCCGAATGCCGTGCGTGCGGCACTTCGCTTCAGCTATTATCCGCCGGATACCAGAAATTACTTTGTCGGACTCCGGCTAGCCAGGACTGTTGCACCTTGAATCTTTGCCTCTTTCCCTCTGGGAAGGAAACGTGGGATGAAGGGGCGGAGCCCTTATCGCGTTTTTCGGGGGCAATTGACCATGTCTGCAGCTGCCAGTCGCCAATGACCGTTTTCAAGCAATAGGCCACAGGCTTGGCCAATCGGGAACGGCCGCTGTCCACCCGCGCCGACCTTCCGTTTGAGCGGTGCGAAGGTCGCAAATGGGGCAAATGCGGCTAACTACGATCGCTGAACGGAGTGGCCGCTCAGGGATCGAAATCAGTCATTCGCGACTGAGCGCAAAAGTGTTGTTTTGCACTCAGTTGCAATCTGCGGCTGAAGAACGAACCCTTGATTAGAAACAAGATGCGCCGCTGGGCTCATCGCTAGCCGGCGAGCGCGATCGGCTCGATCAGCGCCGGGTCGCTAACGCACCGAGCCTCTAAGCATTTGCCTTGCGGTGTCGGCGAGCTCGGCCCAGAGATCGCTAGCCTCCTGGTCGCCTAGCGCCGCGGACATTTCGGCGAAATCGGAGAACTGCTCGACCGCGTGGGCGCCCGAGCGCCTAATTGCCTTAGCCGCTTCGGCGATCACATCCGCATCGTGTGCTGCATCGACAGCGTTTATAACAACCATGCTTTGCTATAGGCACAGAGCGTGCCGCGCAGGCATGCGTCTTGCGCGACGCACGCTTGCGTTGGCCTTGTCAGCGCCGAGTCGTCGCCTTGCGTTGGCGTCGACCGGCCAGATCACCATTTCGCCGGCTGGATAGGGGGCCGCGATGAAATCCTTCGCCTTGTGCCAGCCTCGGAGGGACCGCGGCGCGAGTTCAAGATCACCCTTGGACTTCGGGCCGGCTATGGGCCGGCCGGGCGGATCTATGATCTCGAGGAGGCCGTTCGGACAGCTCATCGCTGGATGACGGAACGCGCGGCACGCGGCGCCCCCTTTCTGTCCGGGATGTTCACCCGCGGTGAAGTCGTCTACGCCGATCCTGGAGGGGGAGCCGCCAACCATCGCGAGCCGGTCGCTATCTTCACCGGCGAGGTTCTGCCGCAATTCGCCGGCGACCTGGACGACGGCACCGTGCGAAAGCTTCTCGACGAGCTGGCGGAGGAGATGGGACGAACGCTCGAACAGGAGGAGGTGCATATCGCTTACAGCGGCCGGACGTGGACGCTGACGGCCGAAGCGCCCGGACCCTAGATGCCCCTGCAGAACCGAGTAACCCCGTTCGGCGACATTGTTGCGATAGCCCAAAGGGGCCTCTTCACCGGCAATCGCGGCATCATTCATGACCCGGCGACCAAGACGCTGCTGAGGAAGCGCTGGGCGAGCAAGGCGTGGCTGGTCTGCGTCTGCGAATATAAGGGGCGGCGGCGCGCGGTGATGGGCGGCCGCAGTTGGACCGAGCTCTTCTTCCTGGATGAAGCGGTCGCGCTCGCCGCGGGACACCGTCCGTGTTTCTTTTGTCGACGCCAGTCCGCCGAGGCGTTTCGTGACGCGTGGACCAAGGCGAGGGGAGGGGCCGTGCCCTTTGCTGCGGAGATGGACGCTGTGCTGCACGAAGAGCGGCTCGACCACGGGCGCAAGCGGCTTCATGCGATGCCGGGTGGTGTGAGCGAGCTGCCGGACGGTGCCGTGATCGCAGCTGCGGGCGAAGCCTACACCATCGTACGGGGCCGCGCGTTCCGCTGGAGCGCGCAAGGATATGAGGGGGTTCGGCAAATTTCTCGCGTCGGCGGCCTGTTAACCCCACCTTCCACGTTACTTGCGATCCGCGCCGGTTATCGGCCGGCGCTGCACCCAGCCCTCGAGACCTCGTAGCCCGTAAGACGTGTGGTTCACCCATCAAAAATCGAAGCCATTGCTAAAGCAAAACCTGGCTCGTCACCAGCGTCTACGATGTACAAACCGAGTTTCAGATGACACGAATATTCTTCGCATAGGTGAACGGCGCGTTCTTGATGTAGCGAAATCTCCTCTGGCAACCGCAAAGGGCGGACTCTGGTCAGATCGTTTCGACGACGCTCCGCGATTGCAGCGGCATCGCTCCGGACGAAGACGATGCCGGAAACCGATAAAGCGCCGATGACACTTACCGGGATCTCGATCAGTCGGTCACCGCTATCGACGAGGCAATGCCCGTCGAAAATGACGGGTGACGCCCCTTGTAGGTGGAACGGCGCAAATGCGCCGATGAGGAGTTGCTGATTGTCGAGTACCTTGCCCGTTCGCAGATCCTCGGACGTGACGACGGCACGCGAAGTTGCCGCCTTCGCTTCGCGGAGAAGTCGGCTGGCCTGCGCGTGCAGAACACGGTTGGTACGGGCATAACGGCAGACCAGCCAGCTCTTGCCGACTCCGGAGAGGCCGAATACGGCCGCAACTTTCACCATGGCCTAAATCTCGAAACCGAACGACATCCGGCGCTGGACGGGCTCAGCCCGTTGAGACGTCAAGTGACAAATGGACTGGGGGGGATGGCCGGTAAAAACCCCTTCGGTGTTAAGATCAGACAAAGTTACTTGCGGTTCTAGATGGCCGATGAGCAGGAAATCGATAACCTTGACCGGACGGGCCTTCGTGGCGCGGAAACCGGCCAGCTGTTCCTCGCTAAAGACGGATCGTTTGGCCGTCAGCCTGACTAAATCATCCAAGCTGCTGGCATTGGTGACCGTCTCGACAACGCCCACGCTCGTGACGCTCTGCGACGCCAAATAACCCTTTGACCTGGACCTGTAAAACAGGAGGACGGAGCCGGGTTTCAGCTGGCTCGTAGGCGATCGGCAGAGATAAACCTTGCGGATGGTATTGCCGGGAGTGCGTCGTTCCCGGCTCAAATTGTATGTCGAGCCAAAAAGGTCTTCCTGAACCAGCTTCGCCAATTCAGGCAATAGGATATCGTGATATTCGCTGCGGATAGGCACACAGAAAGTCTCCGCGGGCTCGCGGCCAACAAAGCGGGGGTAGTTTTTCCGCGCCTGATCGAACAAATTTTCGCCCGCTTGTGGCTCAAGGCGGACGCGATACAGCGGCTTTTCATATATGGCTTCGCCTCGATCATTCTCGCCAGTCTTTTCGAAACCATAGTAGGCGAGAACACCCATAAGCACTTTCTGATCGATGAACATCGTCAGATACACCAGATCGAACGCGTTCTTTTGAGCAAACCACAAAACTTGTTTGAGCAGAAGCTCGCCTAGTTTTTCGCCCTGGAATTTGGGCTTTACCTTGAACGTGCAGACTTTCAGAATTTTAGGGCCCCCATGCCTTGTTTTTGCCTCGGCGTGGCTTTCTTCCTTTCGGACGACCAAGCCGGCGAGCTCATCATTGATGGTCGCTGCCCAGCACAGGCGGTGCTCGCGCACGCATTTATTGCGCCACCATTGGTCGAATTCCGGGTAGCCCTCCCTCAAGCTGTCGAAAATATCATCCGTCTGATCGATAGCATGCGCCGGCATCTCTTCGACGAAGGGCAGAATGACCTTGGTCGGCTCGAATGAAGCGCGCAGCCAGGCGACGGCATCGACGACGGTGAGGACACGATCTGCCAACGGCGGCGTCGCCCGCTTCGCCCGGCCGTGAATCCCTTGATCCTCAGTGACGAGAAAATCGACAACCGCGATGTCCAGAGCGTGCAGGAGGGCAACATCGACCACGTCGTTGGGTTTGGGCATGAGTCCAAACCGCAGCTCCAGCGCGGCGCTGGGGGGTTGCCGAACGTTCTTGAGCTGTTCAAATTTTTTGAGCTTGCTCAGCGAGACATTGCGGCGAGCAATGTCGGCATCGCGGCGGATATCAGCGACTGCGGCTTCATGGATGAAGACATGAACGACGTGCTGGTTGCACAGCTGAAGCAATTCGGCAAATTCTGGAGCGACCTCTCTCTGATCTTCCAGGCCGATGAAAACATTCGTATCAATTAAAAGCTTACGGTCGGTCACACGACAAGGGCACGCATTTGTGATCGTATGTATTGGTATGATTGGGGTGGCTCGAATCCGAAGCGTACTCTTAATTCGGGCAGGCCAACAGGGCGAGGCAGGGGCTTCGCCGACCCCAAAACAATCGCGTAGCCGTTATCGAGGCCGGAGAAATATTGATCAAATTCCCTTTTGCGCAGGCAAGCCGCCGAGCGATGTCTTTCCCATAGATCTGGAACCGCAAGTCGCTGAACCTCCTTTATGCGAGCAGAACCGGTCAGGGCGCTCGTCGGGCTAGTAGAATATATCAATGCGAGAGTTCCCGGCCGCACTCCGCCGGTAAATCGGCGGCGCAGCTCAACGGTTTTGGTGCCGTCGAGTATCTTTTCCGCGTGAACCGGCCGAATGCTGAAAATTACATCCCGTGACGGCGGAAGCTGGGTGGGACCGAGTATGTCCGGAAGCGAAAGCTGATCGTCCCTGCCACCCTCGTCGAGGGTGGCACTTGCCCCATCGGCGAGGCGCCAGCGCGAATCACCCACAAGGGGGACCACTTCCGCGTTGGGAAACGTCGCAGCTACGTGCAGTTGACCGCCTAACGCCTCAATATAAGCGCTTAACGTCGAGAGACGAATATCATCGCGACGCTCCATATGCGAAAGTGCCGTCTGACCGATACCAAGTTCTTTGGCTAACGATAACTGAGTAGTGTTTTGAAGCTGGCGCAGGTTTTGTAAGCGCAAGCCTAACCGGCCCAGCTGATTTCTTACGGCCGTCTCTGCCTTCGCTTCAGTTTTTTGCTGCTTCATTATTGCGCCTGTGTGAAGGTCGATTAGCAATCAGTAAATGGTACCATATATGACTTTCAAGTCATATGCCCCTAGGCGCCGACCCGGGCGGCGCCGCCGGCAACCGCCCGTGAGAGCGGAGATGGGACGTGGAGCAGGCTAGGGGTCGGCTCCGAGCGCGCCATCCGCAGAGGGATCGTAGGACATTCGTCTACTTCGTAACATCGCTGATCGACCGACAGGCTAGGACATAGCGTTCTTGCTCGGGAGTTTGGATTGCGCCGGGCCGGACATGCCGGACGGCGCGAATTGCCTCGTCAGGCTTGGCACCGAGCTCGACGAGCAGTCGCGCCGCAATCGTGCCTGCGCGTCCCAGGCCACCGCGGCAATGAACGAGGACGCGGCCGCCGCGCCGAATAATTTCGCGCAAGTCGGCACCGGCGGCGACCCACCGGGTCTCAAACCTGCGTTTGGGCACGGAAACATCAACGATCGGCAAGTGAACCCAGCGCATGCCGTGGCGCTTAACCGCGCTTGGGATATCCATGACCTCGAGGAATTCAAACTCCCATGTCTCGATCAGAGACACGACCACCTCTGCGCCCCAATCGCGTATCGCACGGACATCGATGTCGAGATCGCGGTCCCATCCGTCGTCCTCGTCCTTCTTGCCGGGACACAGTGTCAGGCCAATAGCGCCCGCCGCGCCAGGTGAACGGACTTCGGCGACGCGCAGCGGACTATTGAGGCTGGTTTTCATGGGTCACCTGAGCTTTGTTTCGGAAAGGGTAAGCATTCGTGCCGAGCTGGGCGATTTGAGCGGCGAGTGATGGCGAACGTCGGCGCCGGTCTCAGTACTCGTCGGCGCGCATCACGGTCATGACCCGCCGCGTAACCGATGGATCGCTCGGGTCGGGCGAGTGGTAGGCGAGGTCGCGATCGTAATAGATCCTATGCAGGCAAAGCAGCTGCGGCACGGTTTGCCGCTAGGCTCGCAGCGCAACAAAAGGAGTTTGCGCCATGCCTGAAACCCAAGACATTTGCTACGTCGCCCTCGAACTCAGCCAATCGAAATGGCTCTGCTCCTTCGCACCTCCGGAGGGTGGGAAGGCGACCTTACATACGATCAAGGCCGGCGATCACAGTAGGCTGGTAGAATGGCTCGATCGGCAGCGGGTTCGTGCGGAGCTTGCTCTCGGCCGCCCGCTCCAACTCGCGGTCTGCTACGAAGTCGGCTACGACGGTTTCTGGCTGGCGCGCATCCTGCTGAAGGTCGGCATCCGGACAGTGGTGTTCGATCCGGCGAGTTTTCTGAAGCCGCGCCGTGGCCGGTGGGCCAAGACCGACCGGCTGGACGCGGAGGAAATGACACGCATCTTGCGATCCTGGCTGGGCGGCGACAGTTCGGTAGCGCGAGAAGTTCGCATTCCGACCGTCGAGGAAGAAGACGCCAAACGGCTCTGCCGCGAACGCAAGACCCTCGTCAACGACCGCACACGGCTTGTCGGACGGATCAAGGGCCTGTGTGCGCTGCACGGCATTGTCGTGCCGGGCAAGAGGATAGGCCAACGATGGGTCGCCAATCTCGACGACCACCGCACTGGTGATGGACGGCCGATGCCGCCGTATCTCCGGCGAGAGATCGGTCGGCTGCTGCGCCACTATGAGATCGTCGAGGAACTGATCGCCGAGGTCGAACTCGACTGCCAAATGGCAATCGTCGAGCCGGCAAGCCCCTTTCCCGAGAAGGAGAAGGTGCAGCGTTTGGCGACCCTCGGCGGGGTCGGCCCCACATCCGCGCTCCTTCTGGTTGCCGAGGTCTATCACCGCAGTTTCGAGGACCGACGGCACTTGGCGTCGTTCATCGGCTTGGCGCCCACTCCATACGCGAGCGGCGATGTCAGCCGGGATCGCGGCATCAGCAAGGCCGGGGCAAAGCTGGCGCGACAGACGTTGGTCGAGCTGGCCTGGTCGTGGCTGCGCTATCAACCCGAGAGCGCACTCTCCGCTTGGTGGCGAGAGCGTTTTGCCGGTGCCGGCATGCGCGGCCGCAAGGTTGGGATCGTCGCGCTCGCCCGGAGATTGGCGATCGCGTTCTGGCGCTTTCTGGAGGACGGCCTCGTGCCGGAGGGGGCGACCCTAAAGGGTTAGGGAAGGATAGAGCTTGCCGCGGCAGCGGTGAGGCGATCGGCGACCGGGAAGATAGATGGCTCCTTGGAGCCCAGTAGTAGTTTGGTCGCCACCGGAGCGTTCGGGCTCTTGGCTTACGTGAATATCGATCATGGTCAGGGGACATGCGGTCCCCGCCGGATACAAGTCGATGCGCCGAGGCGCATGGTCACGGCCGAGAGAACAAGCTGCACCGCTGAGCTGCCGCCGAGGCAAAGAAAAAAGCTGTGGACTTGATGGACAACACTGACGCGTTGCCCACAACCCCCACAGCCCAACGACGACCACAAGCGTTGTTTGTAAGAAGAGGCCCCACGTCGCCGTGGGGCCAATGAAAGGAGGCTACCATTCCTCTGCCAACATGATTGTCAGCACACGAGTTGTCACGGGCTGCCCGTCAGCACCCTTGACTTCTGGTTCCTCATACAA
>Ga0182024_10026327_pt1 | contig 10224 bp, 7 predicted proteins | sample P32metaG_FD_120480 | JGI IMG/M metagenome (GOLD analysis project Ga0182024, IMG submission 120480) | Permafrost microbial communities from Stordalen Mire, Sweden - P3-2 metaG (Illumina Assembly) | ecosystem: Environmental > Terrestrial > Soil > Wetlands > Permafrost | place: Sweden: Stordalen...
CGGTCCAAAACGCCCATCGTCGGGCGCGCTTATAGGTGAAGAAATCCTAAATACACTTGATTGGAGAGCTTTGGATTCATAAAAAAGTGAAAACATTCTGCGACACATCTCGCGGCCGAAGGGGTGTGCATGACAAGGCCAATGAAGCGGGTCTTTGCCTTCGACTTTTCCTCAGCCACGGCGCGGGAAGCCATCGATGCTTTGGTGATCTTCTCCATGGCCATTCTCGCCTACAAGGCTATCGCCGATTGGGGCGGGCTGACAATCCTGCATAATGTCCTCGGCATCGAGCCGGTGAAGCCGTCGTTCTTGTATTTCTTCGGCATGGCGCTGGTGCTGTTCAGCACGCGGCGGATCGGCGACCAGCGCAGCGAACGGGCCAAACGCGTGGCGGCCGAGCGGCGCGCGCAAGCGGCTTCGATGCGCGATCCGCTGACGCAGCTGCCGAACCGGCGGCAATTCCAGAACGACGTCAGCGCGGCGTTGAAAAAATCAGACAACAAGATGAGCGTATTGCTGCTGGGCCTGGATCAGTTCAAGAAGCTTAACGAAGTGTACGGACACGTCGGCTGCGATGAGGCCCTGGTGCAGGTCGGCTCGCGAATCCGCGATCGCGCTGCGCCGGGTGACATCTTTGCCCGGATCGGCGACGACGAGTTTGCTCTATGCCTGGCGGGGAGCAACCCGGAAACCGCGCGCCGGATCGCCTGTTCGCTGGTTGAGATCATCAGGAAGCCGGTGCAGATCGGCATCGAGCAGCACAGCATCGGCGCCAGCGTCGGGATCGCGCAGGCTGGCCGCGGCCATATGACGGTCGATGAGCTGTTGCGCTGCGCCCACGTGGCGCTATCGCGCGCCCGGAATACTCACACCGAATACTGTTTCTTCGACCCGAAGATGGATGCCCATGTCCGCGAGCGATCGCTGTTGGAAAAGGACTTGCGCGCCGCGATTGGCGGCTACGAAATTCGTCCTTATTATCAGCCCATCGTCGATTTGAGGACGAATCGGATCGTCGGCTTCGAGAGCCTGGGCCGCTGGCAGCATCCGGTCAGCGGTATGATCATGCCGGACACGTTCATTCCGCTGGCCGACGAACTCGGCTTGATGGACATGGTATCGGGCCAGCTGTTCGGCGATGCCTGCCGCGACGCGGTCAAGTGGCCGGAGGATGTTTCACTGTCGTTCAATTTCTCGCCGTCACAGCTCGCCGATCGAAAATTCGCCGACGCCGTCCTGACCGTCCTCCATGACGCCGGACTTGCGCCGCATCGTCTGGAAGCGGAAATCACCGAGAGCGCGCTGGTCGAGGATTTGGAAGCCACCCGACATGCCATTCAGACGCTGCGCAACTCCGGCGTCCGCATCGTGATCGACGATTTCGGCACCGGCTATTCGAGTCTGTATCACCTGTACGAGTTGCGCTTCGACAAGCTCAAGATCGATCGGCGCTTCGTCCAGGAGCTTGCCACCAGTAGCGAAAGCGAAGTCTTCATGCGCGCCATTATCGGCCTTTGCAAAGGCCTCAATCTGCTGGTCACCGCCGAGGGCGTCGAAACCGAGGCACAGGCCGTGGCCGTGCTTGCGCATGGCGCGCAGCAAGCGCAGGGCTTTCTGTATGGCAAGGCTGTGCCGGCCGGCGAGGTGCTGCAGTTGCTCGCCGCCCCATCGCCGGCGCGGCTCGTGGCCTGACGCGGCAGCGCGGCGCCCTATTCCACGTCGCCCCGTCCGATCGCGACATAGCGGAACTTCGCCCGCTTCATTTCCTCGGGCCGATAGATGTTGCGCAGATCAACGATCACCGCCCGCGTCATAACGCCCTTGAGCCGCGCCAGATCGAGCGCCCGGAATTGCTCCCATTCGGTAGCAATGACAACGGCATCGGCGCCTTCGGCCGCGCTGTAGGCGCTGTTGCAATACTGCACGTCCGGAAGGAGCGGCTTGGCCTGCTCCATGCCGGCCGGGTCGTAGCCACGCACGGTGGCGCCAAGGTCGTGCAGCGCAATGATCAGCGGGATCGCCGGCGAGTCGCGGGTGTCGTCGGTATTCGGCTTGAAGGTGAGGCCGAGCACGGCGATCGTCTTGCCGCGCACCGAGCCGTCGAGCGCCGCCATGACCTTGCGCGCCATGGCGCGCTTGCGCTGCTCGTTGACGGCAAACACGGTCTCGACGATGCGCAGCGCCACGCCGCGATCCTGCGCGGTCTTTAACAGCGCGCTGGTGTCCTTGGGAAAGCACGAGCCGCCGAACCCAGGACCGGCATGCAGAAATTTGCCGCCGATGCGATTGTCGAGCCCCATGCCGCGTGCCACTTCCTGCACGTCGGCGCCGACCGCTTCGCACAGGTCGGCGATTTCATTGATGAAGGTGATCTTGGTGGCGAGGAAAGCATTGGAGGCGTATTTGATCAGCTCGGCGGTGCGCCGGCTGACATAGATGATCGGCGGCGCATTCAGATAAAGCGGCCGATAGATTTCCGCGAGCATGGCGCGGGCGCGCGTATCTTCGCTGCCGACCACGATGCGGTCGGGATGCTTGAAATCCTGGATCGCGGCGCCCTCGCGCAGGAATTCTGGATTGGAGACGACCTGGATTTCGGCGTCGGGACGCTTCTGGCGCAGGATATGCTCGATCTCGTCGCCGGTGCCGACCGGCACCGTGGATTTGGTGACGACGACCGCACCGGCGTCAAGCTGCGGCGCGATTTCGCGCACCGCTTCGTAGACAAAGCTCAGATCGGCATGGCCGTCGCCGCGGCGCGACGGCGTGCCCACTGCGATGAACACCGCCTCGGCGTCACCGATGCGCGAAGTGTCGAGGGCGAATTCGAGCCGGCCCTGGCGCATATTGGCTTCGACCAGTTCGGCGAGCCCCGGTTCGAAGATCGGGATTTCGCCGCGGTTGAGCGCGGCCACCTTGGCGGCATCCTTGTCGATGCAGATGACCTGGTGACCGAAGTCGGCAAAGCAGGCGCCGGAGACGAGCCCGACATAACCGGCGCCGATCATGGTTACGCGCATGGCCTCTCCTGCTCTCGCTGCATCACACTTGGTCCAGCCCCGCCTCAGTTTCCTCGATCGGTGCCACGAATGAAATCGGCGCGGATTCGGCGCTCTCGGCACTGCGTTTCATCAGCGATATCCAGCGCCGACCAAACAATACCAGCACCAGTCCCCCATAGACCAGGCCGCCAATCAACGCCAACAGCGCCAGTTCCGATTCGTTGCGGAACCTGGACCAGGACGATAACAGTCGCGTGACGAGCGGGTCGGCGATCAACAGCGCAAGCGCAAGCGCGGCGCCCGCCGCGGCAAGCTTCATCAGCGAAGCTTTCAGTTCAGCGTCGGCGGCGATGACCCGCGAACGGTGCGCGAAAAACAGCACCAGCACGAAATTGATCCAGGCGCCGATCGAAGTGGCGAGCGCCAGGCCGACTTGGGCCAGCGGCACCATCAGCATGATCTTGAAGACGATGTTGATCGCGGTGCCGATCAGCGCCGCCTTGACCGGGGTCGCGGTGTCGCCGCGGGCATAAAACGGCGCGACCACGCTGCGGATCAGCACAAAGGGGACGAGCCCAATCGTGTAGGCCATCAGCGTCATCGCCGCCGCATGCGCGTCGGCGGCGGTGAAGGCGCCGCGCATGAACAAGGCCCGCATGATCAGTCCGGGCGCGACCAGAAAGCCGACGACGCACGGAATCGCCAGCAGCAGCGCAAATTCGATGGCGCGATTTTGCGCCGAGCGGGCACCCGCCTCGTCGCCGGCGGCGAGCCGATGCGTCATTTCTGGCACCAGCACCGTGCCCACCGCTATGCCGATCACGCCAATGGGGAGCTGATCGATGCGGTCGGCGTAATACAGCGCCGAAATAGCGCCGGCCGACAGAAAGCTGGCGATGATGGTGTCGGCAAATAGCGCGAGCTGCGTTCCGGCCGAGCCCACGGTCGCCGGAATGAGCGCCTTGAAAAATCGCCGCACGTCGCTGTCGAGCCGCAGCGCGCGGAAGAACGTCATGACGCCGGCGTAAAACGTATCGCCGCCGACGAGCGCCGCCTGTAGGACGCCCGATATCAGCACACCCCAGGCCGCGGCATAGCCGGCGCCAGGGAAGAATGCGGCGCAGGCCAATGTCGCCATCATGGTGAGATTGAGCAGGATCGGCGCCGCGGCCGCCGCTGCAAAACGGTGCAAGGCGTTGAGGATGCCGCTCCACAGCGTCACGAGCGTGATCAGGAGCAGATAAGGAAACGTAATCCGCGTCAGCGACACCGCCAGCGCGAATTGATGCGGCTCGCGCGAGAAGCCGGGCGCCAGCACCTCGATCACTTGCGGGGTGAACAACAGCGCCAGTCCCAGGAGGGCCACCTGGGATGCGAACAACAGCGTGAAGATGCGGTCACCGAACTGGTCCGCGGCTTGTTTGCCTTCCTGGGTGCGAACGCGCGCATAGGCCGGAATGAAAGCGGCATTGAACGCGCCCTCGGCGAAGATGGCGCGGAAATGATTTGGCAGCCGGAAGGCGACGAAGAACGCGTCGGCCGTCGGCCCGGCGCCAAGGATGGCAGCGAGCATGATGTCGCGCATGAAGCCGGTCAGACGCGACAGAAGCGTGTAGCCGCCGACGGTGAGAATCTTCTTGATCATTATCGATTAGGTACCACGATCCGCTCCGCCCCGCGAAAGCGGGGGACCCGGCAGGCCGACATTTAGGTCGGAATCCCCGCCTGCGCGGGAATGCGCGGAGCGAGCTCTAGCAAGCCAGCGCCCGGCAGACGGCATCGATGATGCGATCCTGCACCGGCGGCTCGAGATAGGCATGCATCGGCAGGCTGATCACTTCCTTCGACAATTGCTCGCTGACCGGCACGCCACCGTCGGCCACCGGGAAGTCGCGATAGGCCGGCTGGCGATGCAGCGGCTTGGTATAATAGATCGCGGTCGGAATGCCTTCTGCCTTCAGCGCGGCGGCGAGCCCATCGCGGCGCGCCGGCGCAACGCGCAGCGTGTACTGCGCCCACACCGAGCTCGATTCGTTGCCCACCCGCGGCACCGCGGCGACGGCGGCCAGCGCATCGGAATAGCGCGCCGCCACCCGGTTGCGCGCCATGATCTCGTCGGGGAATATCTTCAGCTTCTCGATCAGCACCGCCGCCTGGATGGTGTCGAGCCGGCCGGTGATGCCGATGCGCGCGGCCTCGGAGCGGTCGGCGCCCTCGCCGTGCAGGCGCAGGCTCTTCACCCGCGCCGCCAAGGCGTCGTCGTCGGTGAACACCGCACCGCCATCGCCATAGCAGCCAAGCGGCTTCGCCGGGAAAAAGCTGGTCGCCGTTGCCGTCGCCAGCGCGCCGAGCTTCTTGCCGCGATGGGTCGCGCCGAAACCCTGCGCCGCGTCGTCGAGCACCAAGAGTCCGTGCGCCGCGGCGATCGCACCGATGGCGTCGTGATCGGCCGGCAGCCCGAACAGGTCGACCGGAATGATCGCGCGCGGCTTAAGCCCGCGCTTGCTGGCCGTGGCGATCGCGCGCTCGCAGCTTGCCGGATCGAGGTTGAAAGTCTCCGGCGCGACATCGCCGATGATCGGTGTGGCACCCAAGAGCGCCACCATCTCGGCGGTGGCGTGATAGGTGAAAGACGGACAAATCACCGCGTCGCCGCGTCCGATCTCCCACGCCATCAGCACGAGCAGCAGCGCGTCGGTGCCGCTGGCGCAGCCGATTGCATGACGGACGCCGGCAAAGGCGGCAAGCGCTGCTTCGAATTCGCGCACCTCCGGACCCTGGACAAATTGGCAATGCGCCAAGACGCGCGCCACCGCGTCATCGACCGTGCGGCCAAGACGGCGGCGTTGGGCCGCGACATCGATAAAGGGGATCGGCTTTTCTTCCACGCGAATATGCTGATTCATGATCGGTGTTGGCTGCTGTTTGTTGCGATTCCGGCAGGAACGATCGTGACGAGTTAGCCGACGACGCGCCGGGGGCCTTTGCGCTGCGGCACGGCCGACGACGCGGAGCGCGTGTCGAGGCAGCGGATGGCGATTTCAAGGCTGGCGACGGCTTCGTCGCCGGTCACGGCAGGCGATTGGCCGGTGCGGATCGCGCTGACGAAGGCGACGAGCTCCGAACGCAGCGGCTCCGCATAGCCGACCGACAGATGGCGCATCGAATAGCTGCCGTCCGGCTGGAAGCCGAAGCATTCGGTGACTTGCAGCGTCAACAAATCGCCGATGAGATATTTGTCGCGGGTGGCGATATGGATGGTGCGCGCCTTGAACGGAGTGAGCCAGTTGGTGTTGATGTGCGCCAAGACGCCGGAGGCGGTGCGAAACTGCAGCAGCGCGATGTCTTCGCGCTCGGCGACCGCGCTCGAGGTTTGCGGCTGAATCTCGACGATTTCCGACTCGGTGAACCAGCGGATCAGATCGATGTCGTGCACGGCAAGATCGATGACGACGCCGACATTGGACATGCGCGGTGGAAACGGCCCGACCCGGGTGATGGCGATCGAGAGAATGTCCTGATCCTGAATCGCGCGCTTTATCGACTGCACCGCCGGATTGAAGCGCTCGACATGGCCGACCATCAGCGTGACGCCTGCGCGCCGCGCCGCGGCGACGATGGCGCGGCTTTCCTCGACGGTCGAGGCGATCGGCTTCTCGACCATGACATGGATGCCGCGCGCGGCGCAGGCGATCGCAATATCGCGATGCAGATGCGTCGGCGCGGCGATCGTAACGGCGTCGACGCCTTGGTCCAGCAGCGCGTCGGTATCGTCGAATGCAGCGCAACCGAGATTGCGGGCAACGGTCTCGCGGCGCTTGCGATCGGGATCGGCAACGCCGATCAGTTTTACCCCAGACAACTCGGATAAGACGCGCGCATGGTTACTACCCATCACGCCGACGCCGATAACGCCGATGCGCAGCGTATCCGCGTCTAGTTTCGTAGCATCATTCATGTGCCCCCTCGCGACCCGGAGCCGACCCCACCGTTTTCCCGTAGCACGCCCTATGCCAACTGGCGACGGACATCCAGGATAATCCGTACACGAATTGATTCAGAGGCTTACGGGGAACTGTAGTGAGGGGGCATTTTGCCTATTTTTGTCAAAGGCTTAAGGGAAAAACACATGCCATTTCGGTGAGTAGCCCACAGCCCGGCGTCGCGCTTCCGTCTCACTTTCGCCAAGCATGCCGGAATCACGAGCGGCGATAATCGTCTTCGATGCGGACGATATCGTCCTCGCCGAGGTAGCTGCCGGTCTGCACCTCGATCAATTCGAGCTCGATCTTGCCGGGATTTTCCAGGCGATGCTGGGCGCCGCTCGGGATATAGGTCGATTCGTTCTCGTGCAGAATCTTGGTCTCGTCGCCGATCGTGACGCGCGCGGTGCCGCGCACTACGACCCAATGCTCGGCGCGGTGATGATGCAACTGCAGCGACAGCCGGCCGCCGGGCTTCACCACGATGCGCTTGACCTGAAAGCGCGGCCCCTGATCGACCGAGTGATATGAGCCCCACGGCCGGTGCACTTTCAGATGCTCCTCGGTGACCGCCGGCGCCACGTCCTTGAGCTTCTGCACCAGGCGCCGCAGGCCGTCGCCGTCCTCGCGCTTGGCCACCAGCACCGCGTCGTCGGTCGTCACCACGACCAGATTCTCGACGCCGAACAGCGCCACGAGCTGCTTGTCGCTCGTGACATAGGAACCACGCGAGTCGACGAAGACGACGGAGCCGGTACCATGCCCGCTGTTGCCGAGGCTGTCGCGCTCGGACAGCTCCCACACCGCCTGCCACGAGCCGACGTCCGACCAGCCGTAGGAGACCGGCATCACGGCGGCGCGTTTGGTTTGCTCCATCACCGCGTAGTCGATCGATTTCGCAGTGGCGCGGGCGAACGACGGCTTATCGAGCGTGACGAAGCCGAGATCCACTCCGGCGTTCTCGACCGCAGCCGACACCGCGGCGACGCTGTCCGGCTCGAAACCGTTATACTCGTCGAGCAGCAGGCCGGCGCGAAACATGAAGTTTCCGGAATTCCACAAATAGCCTTCCTTGACGTAGCGCTCCGCGGTCTTGGCGTCGGGCTTCTCGACGAATTTCTCGATGGCGAAAATGTCGGCGCCGAGCGCCGCGCCGGCGCGGATATAGCCGTATTCGGTCGCCGGCCGAGTCGGCCTTACACCAAAAGTCACGATGCGGTCCGCAGCCGCGGCGTCCGCCGCCAGGCCGCAGACCTTGGCGAAAGCGGCCGGGTCGGTAACGACGTGATCGGCAGCGAGCGCCACGATCAACGGATCGCCGCCGCGCTTGACCGCAAATACCGCACCGGCCGCGATCGCCGGACCTGAATCGCGCCGCATCGGCTCCAGCATGATGTCGGCCTCGGCACAGATCGCCGCGAGCTGCTCGGCGACGACAAAGCGATATTGATTGTTGGTGACGACGATAGGCCGGCCGAACAAGGCCGGATCGGAAACCCGGCGAATGGTTTCCTGAAACGTCGAATGCGGACCAAACAGCGGCAAAAATTGCTTGGGCCGGCCCTCGCGCGAAGCCGGCCAGAGCCGGGTTCCGGCGCCGCCGCACATGATCAGAGGGATGATAGGTTGAGCCAAAGTATGCCTGTCGCAGATTGCCGCGGGAACGCCCTTTTAGAGGACGCCAGTGTGCCGCATGCCGGTTAAGAACCCTTAACCGATTCCAGCCCGGCGATAGACCGACGGGGTCGATAAAAGGCGGCCCAGTCCGGTTTATTTCTCGCGCAGCACGCGCCTCGCCACCGCGTCGAGCTTCTTCACGAGCTTCGGATCACGCGCTTTCGGCGCGGTGATCAGCGCATTGTCGAGCGCGCGATCGGAGCCGATCGGGCACGGCTCGTGCTCGCGCGGAAAGTCCTTGGCCAGCCGTGACACCAGCTGCGCGGCCTTCTCGGCGTTGGCCATCAATACCTTGATGATGTCCTGCACGGTGACGGCGTCATGGTCGGGGTGCCAGCAATCGAAGTCGGTCACCATGGCGACGGTCGCGTAGCAGAGCTCGGCTTCGCGCGCGAGCTTGGCTTCCGGCATATTGGTCATGCCGATCACCGAATAGCCGAGATTCTTGTAGGTCAGGCTCTCGGCGAGCGTCGAGAATTGCGGCCCCTCCATGCAGACATAGGTGCCGTCGCGGACCACGGCCATGGCCTCGGCCATCGCGGCTTCCGCGAGGTGGATGCGCAACCGCGGCGACACCGGATGCGCCATCGAGACATGGGCGACGCAGCCCTTGCCGAAAAACGAACTGTCGCGCTTGTAGGTGCGGTCGACGAATTGATCGACCAGAACGAAGGTGCCGGGAGGCAGTTCCTCCTTGAACGAACCGCAGGCCGACAGTGAGACGAGATCGGTGACGCCGGCGCGCTTAAGCACGTCGATATTGGCGCGATAATTGATATCCGACGGCGACAGGCGATGGCCCGGGCTGTGACGTGACAGAAACACCACCGGCAGGCCGGCGATCTCGCCGATGCGTAACGGTCCCGACGGCACGCCCCATGGGCTCTTGACGGTCTTCGACCGCACCTTTTCCAGGCCGGGAAGATCGTAAATACCGGAGCCGCCGATAATGCCAAGCACCGCCTTGGTCATGAGCAATCGCTTTCCTTGAAGGCAATGGGAGTCGCGCCCGCGAGCTTTGCCGGCACGCAACGAAAAAATCAATGATGCAGGAACACCATCGAAATTTCCGGAACATAGGTGATGATCAACAAGGCGGCGAAATTGAGCACCAGGAATGGCAATACGCCGAGATAGATCCGGCTCAACGGCGCGTTGAAGATCGCTTGCGAGGAAAACAGATTCAAGCCGAACGGCGGTGTGTACATGCCGAGGCTGAGATTGACCGCGACGATGATGCCGAAGTGAATAGGATTGACGCCGACCGCGCGCACGATCGGCAGCAACAGCGGGGTGAGGATCAGAATGGCCGCCGGCGGCTCGAGGAAGCTCCCCGCGATCAGCAGGCCGACATTGAGGATAAGGAGCAGTTCCCACTTCGACATGTGCAGCGCGTCGATCGAGGCGACGATCTGCTGCGGAATGCCGCTGGTCGTGAGCAGCCAGGAATAAATGCCGGCCGAGGTGACAATGAGCAGAATCTGCGAAATGAGAAACGCAGAGCTCATCAGGATCTGCCAGCAGCGCTGCAGATCGACTTCACGGTAGATGACCATGGTGAC
>Ga0182024_10026328_pt1 | contig 10224 bp, 6 predicted proteins | sample P32metaG_FD_120480 | JGI IMG/M metagenome (GOLD analysis project Ga0182024, IMG submission 120480) | Permafrost microbial communities from Stordalen Mire, Sweden - P3-2 metaG (Illumina Assembly) | ecosystem: Environmental > Terrestrial > Soil > Wetlands > Permafrost | place: Sweden: Stordalen...
ACCCGCAACGGGCGCGCAGGGGGGGCCCGAACTCGAGGTTGTCGGAACCTTCGACTCGACAGGTCGTCAGTTCGAAATGAGCACGAATTGCTACCAGGTAGAGGCCTTCCCCCCGGTAGAGCTCTTCCAGATGGCCGGTCAGGGCAATGTCGTCATGCACTTCCCGGTGACGAGCGAGGACATTGACTGGGGGATCCTGTCGGTGGCGGTCCCACTCGACACCGGCTTCCTCGGACAGGACACCTATTTCCAGTGGGAGGCGCTGCTCAGCGAAGCCCTCGACTACCAGTACGTACTTCAGTCGCTGCGTGAGCGCAGCCAACAGCTTCACGAGCGGGGCGAGCAACTGGCGCTTTCGTACCGGCGTGAGCGAGAAATGGCCCAGGCGGTCCGGGAGAGCGAGGAGCGCTACGCGCTGGCCGCGCGGGCAGCCAACGATGGCCTCTGGGACTGGGACCTCGACAAAGGAACTGTCTATTACTCCGCACGCTGGAGTGAAATGCTCGGCTATAGCGAGGACTCCATCGGCAACAGCCCTGAGGAGTGGCTCGGCCGGGTACACCCTGAGGACCGTGGTGCCCTGATGGCCGAACTCGTCGGCTTGAAACTCGGCGAACAGGCTTCAATCCTCCACGAGCACCGCGTGAAGGCGAGCGACGGGGGTTACCTGTGGTTGCGGTGCAGGGGCCTGGCAGTCCCCGGCCTCGGCCGGCCCGCGACACGCATAGTCGGCTCGCTCACCGACATAACCGAGCAGCGCCTACTGGAAGAACTCCTCCGCCAACAAGCCCTTTACGACAGCTTGACCGGCCTGCCCAATCGAACACTTTTCCTTGACCGCCTGACCCAAGCCCTGGCCAACTCCAAGCGCCGGAGCAACCACACCTACACGGTGCTGTGGCTCGACCTCGACGGGTTCAAGATCTTGAACGACAGCTTGGGCCATCAGATGGGTGACAACCTGCTGGTCCAGGTCGCCGGGCGCATTCGCGACCAGCTACGGGAGGCCGACACCGCGGCTCGCTTCGGAGGCGATGAGTTCGCCGTGTTGTTGTTGGACGTCGCCGACACGCCCACTGTTAAAGCAGTCGTGCGCAGGCTACTCGAGACCCTCGGCGCGATTTATGACGTGGACGGCCACGAGATCGTCGTCACAGCAAGTATCGGGGTTGCAATGAGCTCCACGGGTTACGACCGCCCCGACGACGTGTTACGTGACGCAGATATTGCCATGTACCGGGCAAAATCGAACGGTCGTGGGACCTACGCCATATTCGACTCGTCGATGCATGCCACCGCGATGGCGCGCCTCAAGACCGAGACCGAGCTCCGTCAAGCCATCGAAAAACGTGGCCAGGACAGCAGCCAAATGGAACTGCACTACCAGCCCGTGGTGGATATCGGCACTGGCGAAGTGATGGGCCTCGAGGCCCTCGTCAGGTGGCGCCACCCTTTGCGCGGGCTTGTCACCCCGCTCGAGTTCTTACAAGTCGCCGAGGACTCAGGGTTGATCGTGCCCATGGGACGTTGGGTCGCGACAGAGGCTTGCCGCCAATTAACGCTTTGGAACGCTGTGGAACTCCTCGGCGCCGACGTGCGGGTCAGCCTGAACCTGTCGAACAGGGAATTTTGGAGCCCGCGCTTGCTCGACCATCTCGACCTCGTGTTGGCGGAAAGTGGGGTGCTCCCTGAGCGGTTAGCTTTTGAGATAACCGAAGGCGTGATAATCGACAACTTAGAACGCGCTCTCATAGTGCTCCACGAACTTCACGCACGCGGTCTCCAGGTCCACGTCGACGACTTCGGCACGGGTTATTCCTCCCTGCAGGCGCTCCACCGATTGCCCATAGACGCCCTGAAGATCGACAAAAGCTTCGTCGCAGGACTGGGCCACGACGAACGCACCACAGAACTGGTGCGCACGATCGTGCAACTCGGCATGAACCTGGGTGTCATTGTTATCGCGGAGGGCATCGAGACGACCAACCAGCAGGCCTGTCTGCGCGAGTTAGGGTGCGGCTGGGGGCAGGGGTACCTGTTCTCGCCCGCGGTCCCGGCGGCTGGCCTCGAGCACCTCATCGCGACCGGCCGGTTCACCCCGAGCAGCTTGGTGCGCGAGGAGGCACGGCTCAGGGCATGTAACTGAGGCCCAACCGAGCGACTGTTGCGAAGCTCCGCGCGGCGGGCCCCCGTCGACGTGGTGTTGCATATATGCTGCTAACCATTCCGCGCTGATGAGCAAGCACGCCCGCCCCGGGCGCCAAGTCCCCGGGCCGTTGTTGGCGGTGGCGGCGGTTGTTGCTTGGAACCTCTGGAGCCTTCGCTCTGTCGTGCTGCGTTTCGCTTTCTTGAACGACGCGTCCGTCCACGAGATGATGGCCCGCTATGCGAGCAGCGTGATCAGCGCCGGCAAGGACCCGTACACTTCGTGGCTCCCATATATCGGCTTAGGCTCCGCTCAGTACCTTCACTACCAGAGCCTCGGTTCGGTGCTAACAGGACTTGTTGGTGTGGTCGTCGGCCCGGACACGGCCTTTCGCTGGTCCATCTACCTGCTCTTGTCCCTGTGGCCCTTCGTGATCTATTCCTCGGCAAGGCTGTTCGGCCTGCCGAGGTCTGCCGCGGCAATCGGGGCGATGCTGTCGCCCTTCATCGTGAGCTTCACCGGGGTCGGTTACGAGCGCGGTGCGTACCTTTTCGTCGGAGGTGCCGAGGTCTGGACCCAGCTCGTGGGCTCCTGGGCCTTGCCCTTCGCCTGGGCGACCAGCTGGAGAGCGATGCGCGACGCGCGCTACCTCTGGCTCGCCGGAGGACTGACCGCGCTGACTGTGGCACTTCATTTCATGAGCGGCGACCTCGCTTTTCTAGGCGTCATCGTCATGGCGTTGGTGGCACAGGGACCGCTGCTGCGCCGGCTCGGGCGAGCAGCTGTCATTTTCATCGCATCGTTGGCGGCTGCGGCCTGGGTAGTCGTCCCCCTCATCGTGTTCACCAAGTGGTCAGCGATCAACCAGGAACTGGCCACGACTGGGTACGTGAGGGGCTACGGTGCGCGCCAAGAGGTCGGCTGGTTGTTCACTGGGCGGATTTTCGATGCGCGCCATGCGGTACCGGCGATCACCGTCGCAGTGCTCTTGGGCGCTGCTCTGGCAATCCTGAGGTGGCGACGGGAGCCGCTCACGCGCGCTCTGGTCGCTTTGTTCGTAGCCAGCCTCCTGCTCAGCTTCGGCCCGACCACGTGGGGCCCGCTCGCCGACCTGGTCCCGGGTCATGCGGACCTCTACTTCCGCCGCTTCATGATGGGGAGCCAACTCGCCGGGCTCTACCTGGCCGGTCTAGCGATCGTGGCGGTCTGGCACGCCAGCACCTCGACAATCAGCGCGATGGCGAGGTCGCCTCGGGCACGCCTTGCGGCCCTGTCGGCCACGGCAGCCATCTTGGTTGCGTGCTTCTGGCCTGCTGCGAGAGCGGTCGCCCACTACGACCAACGCAATGCGGCTGCCATCTCGTACCAGCGGAGCGAGGACGCCACCGAAGGCAGCCAGATAGCCCCGCTGCTCGACTACATAAAGGACCATGGAGGCGGGAGGGCCTACGCAGGCCAGGCGATCAATTGGGGCCAAAGTTTCACAGTTGGGTACGTGCCTGTCTACAAGTACATGCAAAGCCAAGACATCGACGAGGTGGCGTACACGGTGCCGAGCCTGTCGTTGATGCTGGACCCCGAAATCGAGTTCGATGAGGACGACCCCGCAGATTATGCCCTTTTCGGCATCCGCTACCTGCTTTTGCCGACCGGGATGGAGACCCCCGTCCCTGCGCAGCGGGCCCTTGTCGACGGCAATTACTCGCTGTGGGTGATCGCCTCGAACAGCTATGTCGACCTTGTCCAAGTCACGGGCACCCTTAGCGCCGACCGGGCAGACATAGGTTCGAAGTCGCTGGTGTTCATGGACACGCTCCAGGCCAACCAGGATTGGGCTGTTAATTGGCCGGGGACGACCCCTCCAACCGCGCCGTCGGTCCCGGCCGTACAGGCGCAATTGGGCGTCGCCCCACCGGGGACGGTGGACAGTGCCCAGGCCAGCGCGCCGCAAGGCTCTTTCAGCACCGAAGTGACGATGCACAAGCCCGGCACGCTGTTGTTGTCGGTCGCCTACGACCCGGGCTGGCACGCCTGGGTGGACGGGCGAGCTACACCGACCGAAATGTTGGCCCCTGCTCTCATTGGCGTGAACCTCACAGCTGGGCGGCACCACATCGTTTTCCGTTACAGCGGCTTCCAGTGGTACCCGGAGCTGTGGGCTTTCGGGTTGCTCGGCCTGGCGGGCACGTTCCTACTTGGCAGACGCTGGCGCTCCTGAGAGCTTTTCCAACCGCTGCTCTTCGAGGCGGCTGGCGATGCGATGCACCCGCTGCACGTGAGCCATCAGGCGGTCCCGCGCCGCGGAGGCTTCCGAGCTCAGGCCCGTGAGCTGCTCCACGCGCCATGACCGCAACGTCGGCGCAAGCACGTTGTCGTGGAAAATAAGAAGGTTGTAGATACCTTCTTCAGCAATCGCCACGGTGTGGTCGTGGTACCCCGAGATCCCGGTGCCCGGCATGTTGAAGGTTTTAACCACGCGCTCCGCCGCAATGACCATTTCCGAAGGAGCCACATCCATCGCCGCCGTAGACAGGTCGCGATAAAACAGGAAGTGGAGGTTCTCGTCGGCCGCAACGCGCTTCATTATTTCGTAACCCGCCGTGTCGTCGAGGGCCTTGGCGGTGTTGAAGTGCGCCACCCGCGTGGCCAGCTCCTGGAGCGATACGTACACCAGGGTGGCGGCCGGGGCAGAGGGGCCAAGTGCCGAGGACCACGGGTCAGGCGCCACGCCGCTCGCCACCTGTTGCATGCGGCCTCGCTCCATCACTACGGGGTCAATCAGCTGCGAGACTGTCACCCAATCCCGCAGGACGATGGAGTGACGGCCCTCTTCTGCGGTCCAGCGCCACATCCATTCGCCCCAGGCGCCATCCTCCCCAAAGGCCGACGAGAGGGCGGTGGTGTAGTACGGGAGGTTGTCCTCCGTGAGCAGGTTGACGAAGATGGCGCTGCGCGCCCCTGGGGAGAGCCCGGCACCCATAGACGGGTCCCACGGCGCCCCCGGGACGATCTCAGAAGCTCGGTCCCAGGGCACCAGTTCGTGCGGGAACCACTCACGAGCAGCGGCCAAGTGCCGGTCAAGCAGCTTGGCCACTACCGGCTCGAGCTCGCTGAAGGTCGACGACGGCACTTCGGCCAGATTACGCCACGTTCGGCGCCGGTGCGGGACGCTGCGGCGCTGGGACAGGCGCGCCGGGCGCGCCGGCACGCCGCCGCCAACTGGCAAGCTAGCTGCGATGGCGACCGAGCTGCCCGCGCTGCTGGTCCTTGACCGCGCCGAGTGGCATACGTGGCTCGATGCCAACCACTCCGAGGTGCCAGGGGTCTGGTTGGTCCTCGCGAAGAAAGGGACCACTCGGCCCACGACCGTCACCTACGACCAGGCCCTCGAGGAGGCCGTCTGCTACGGCTGGGTCGACGGCCAGGTCGGGCGCCGGGACCAGCTCACATACCGCCAAAGGTTCACGCCCAGGCGTTGCAAGAGCGCCTGGTCCGCGAACAACGTGGCGCTCGCAGAGCGGCTCATATCCCAAGCCCGGATGAGCCCAGCGGGCCTTGCAGCGGTCGAGCGAGCCAAGGCTGACGGTACCTGGCAAGCCGCCCGGACGGGGCCGCGCGACCAACATCAATAAGAACGCCCGCCGACCAGCCATCATGGAGTAGTGCTCGAGGCCCGCAACCTGAGCGTGGAAGTGGGCGGGCGCCTCACGTTGTCCGAGGCGTCTTTCACTGTGCGCGCCGGCGACAAGGTGGGCCTCGTGGGCCGCAACGGGGCCGGCAAGACCACGCTCCTCAAGGTCTTGAGCGGAGAGCTCCCCTCCGCGGGCGGCATCGCCCGCACCCACGGTGAGCTGGGCTTTCTCACCCAGGACCCGCGGCGGTTGGCTACCGAGGTGGAAGCCACAGGGCTTGCGCACGTCCTGTCGGGCCGCAAGCTCGACCAAGCCGCCGAGCGGCTCGAGAAGCTCCGCCTGGCGATGGAGGAGGACCCCTCAGAACGGGCGATCCACCGCTATTCCCGCGCCGAAGAGCGCTTCGCGGCCGCAGGTGGCTATGCAGCCGAAGCTGGCGTGCGCCAGCTGGTGGCCGGGCTCGGGTTGAGCGACGACCGCCTCGACCTCCCCGTCGGCGTGCTGTCGGGTGGGGAACGCCGCCGCCTCGAGCTCGCCCGTATCCTCTTCGCCGGCAGCGACGTGCTTCTCCTCGACGAACCGACAAACCACCTCGACAGTGACGCCAAGGCGTGGCTCGTGGGTTTCCTGCGCTCCTACCGGGGCGCCCTCCTCATGGTCAGCCATGACATCGAGCTCCTGGACGAATCCATCACGCGTGTCATGCACCTCGACGAGGGTGCACTTGTCGAGTACAAGGGCACCTACACCCAGTACCGCGACGCTCGCGCCAAGGACGAGGTACGCCAGGCCAAGGTCGCCGGCCACCAAGCCGCCGAGATCAAACGGCTCTCGGACCTCGCCGCCTCGATGCGCCACCAGACAGCCAAGCGTGCCCGGACGGCAAAGTCTCTCGACAAGCGGGTCGCCCGGCTGGAAGCGGTCGCCACCCCAGCGCCGCGCCGTCACGAACGGCGCTACAAGGTCACGTTCCCCGCCCCACCGCGCACGGGCCGGGTGGTCATAGAAGCCGAAGGCCTCGCCAAAGCCTACGGAGGCCCGCCGGTGTTCGAGAAGGTGACCTTCGCCGTCGAGCGCGGGCAGCGCCTCCTGATCATGGGCCTGAACGGCGCAGGCAAGACGAGCCTGCTGCGCATCCTGGCCGGCCTCGCTGACCCGACCGACGGGAGTTGGCGGAGCGGGGTAGGTGTGTCGATCGGCTACTACGCGCAGGAACACGAAGGCATCGTTGCCGGCCGCTCAGTCATCGACCACGTGCGCGAGCAGTCGGACGCCCCCGAAACCGAACTGCGGGGATTGCTCGGCATGTTCGGCCTCGTTGGGGACAAGGCGTTCCAAGACGCGTCCACACTCTCGGGCGGCGAGAAAACAAAACTGGCTTTGGCCCAGCTGGTCGCCGGCCGCCACAACTGCCTGCTGCTCGACGAGCCGACCAACAACCTCGACCCCCCTTCGCGCGAGGGGATCGGACGTGCCCTCTCCGAATGGCCCGGCGCCATGGTGCTTGTCAGCCACGACGCGGGATTTGTCAGCGAGCTCGCGCCCGACCGCGTACTGCTCATGCCCGACGGCACTGAAGACACCTGGAGCGACGAACTGCTCGACCTCGTCACGATGGCCTGAACTGCTACTTTAATCTCCAGTTCATATGAACGGTCACTCGGCGAGCCGTGTCAAATTGGCATCACTGCTCGTTGTCGCCTTGGCTGCAGCCGGCTGTTCATCTGGTCCTTCCAATAAAACCGCCGTCCCGCCTGCTGCAACGGTGGTCGCGAGGACAACGGTGGCGCCGACTACGACAACGACGACCGCCCCGAAGGCTCCGAGCAAACCTGCCGTCTGGCGACTTGTTACGCTTGCGAGCCCGAACGGGCTTATGGCAGTTTCCTGTCCAAGCGCGCAGCTTTGCGTGGCCGTAGACAACGACGGGCACGCTGTCGTTTCCACCAACCCCACCGCTGGTGCTCAGGCCTGGAGGGTCGTCGACATCGACGGGACCAATGCCCTCAACGGCGTCGCCTGCCCGAGCATAAAGTTGTGCGTCGCGGTGGACGACGACGGCTCGGTCGTCGTGTCGACCAAGCCAACCGGCGGCGCTAAGACGTGGGAACGGGTTGACGTGGACGGCAACCAGTACATATATGGTGTTTCCTGCCCGACTGTGACTTTTTGCGCAGCAGGGGATCTCAACGGCAACATCGTCACTTCGAGCGATCCCTCGAGCAGAGCTCCCAAATGGAGGGTGACCAATATCGACGGTTCCAACACGATCGACTCGATATCTTGCCCGAATTCGGGCCTTTGTGTCGCCGCCGACGGGAACGGGGCGCTGTTCGTGTCCACGGACCCGACCGGTGCTGCGACATCTTGGGAGCGCGACCTCGTCGACCCGCCTGCCGGCGACGACGGCTTTAGCGCTGTCGCTTGCCCGACCGTGAAGCTCTGCCTGGCCGCCGCCTCCGGGAGCGCCGGGAACATCCTTTTCAGCTCTACCAACCCCACTGGCGGCGTCAGCGCATGGAAGGGTGCCCATCGCGTGGACCGGTCCTTGCCCCTAGTAGCCCTGACGTGCCTGAGCGAAAGCTATTGCCTTGCAGAAGATGTCGCCACCAACGTCGTGAGGGCGACGGGCCCGACCGGAGGTGCGGCGGCCTGGACAACCACCTTCACCGGAGGCGAGGGGGGCAACCATTTGCGCGGGGGCGCTTCTTGCCAATCGGCTAGCCTGTGCGTCGCCGTGGGGGCCCGCAACATTGTCACCTCCGCCAACCCGCTCGGAGGGCCGTGACAGCGCCAGTACCTCGCGAGGGGCCCCCCGTCACCCGGCTCGGGCGGGCTATCGCCTCCAGGAGAGGTGGGGCCGCGGGGCAACGCGGGGACGCGAAGCAAAACCGCCCGTCATCGCTGCCTGTTCGCCGCCGTCACCGCCACGACGCCGGCAAAGACGTGTTTCGCGACGTCATCCTGGGCGGCCAGGACGGGTTGGTCAACATCCTCGGGATCGTTCTCGGGGTTATGGCGGGGGGAGGTGACAGGACCGTCCTGCTAGCCGCTGGTTTCGCTGCGGCGATAACCGAGTCGATCTCGATGGGAGCTGTGGGCTATTCGTCGACGGTCGCCGACCGCGACTATTTCGCTGCCCAACGCGCCTTGGAAGAGGCGTCGCTCAGCGACGACCCGGACTTGGAGCGCGAGGAGTTACGGGAGCTCTACAAAAGCAAGGGTTTCTCGGGACCGCTGCTCGACCAAGTGGTAGCGACCATTGCTTCGAACCGTGAGAAGTGGCTCGGGACGATCCTGGAAGAGGAACTGCACCTGCAGCCGGTAGCGACCGCTGACATCGTGCGCAGCTCCGTCGTGATCACCCTCGCCACCCTCGTCGGCCATCTCATCCCGCTGGCCCCGTTCCTGTTCCTGCCCCGGTCCCCCGCACTGGTCCTGGCGATTGTCCTCAGTGCGCTTGTGCTCTTCGGGGTTGGCGCTTACTCGGCCATCACCAGGGTCGGCACCTGGTGGAAGCAGGGACCAAAGATGATCCTCATCGGCTTAGGTGCTGCCGGCCTCGGCTATGTCATAGGCACCTTGTTCCACGCCGGCAGTAACTGACAAATTGCTATGCCCTGGCGCCGGTTAGCTTGCTGCTTCGGCGACTTCTCGCCCGCTCCCGACGATCCATCCGCGACCGGAGAGCTCAGCTACATAGGGGGGAACTCTCAGCTGGGTCGTCGCCGGGTGAAGTGCGCGCAGTGAGCTGGCGGCTGCCAACGACGCAAGCGCAACCGGCGCTCGGCGGCGGCGCGTGCCCTCGGCCAGCAGCACGCGCCGAGGGGCCCGGTAGTCACCGCTGGTCATCCCAGCGACCATGTGCCTTGGTGCAGTCGAACTGAAATCACGAAGGAACTCGAGCAGGTCGCCAGATAACTGTGCGGCCACCTCTGCTTCGGGCTCGGGTGGGGCGTAGGCGACCCTCAGGAACTGGAGCAGGTCCGCTCCGTCGATGGAGCTGGGCGGCGCGGTTTGGACTTGGTAATTTGTCGCGCTCGGCCCAACTGCAACCCCGGGCGTCGTGATCGAAGCCTCGCCCCATTGGCCCGTTTTGTCCGCTATCGCACAAGTTGCGCTCATCTTCACCAGCTCCGATATCCGTCCCGACAGGGGCGTCCGTTGCCTCAACCGATCGGCACGATGAACTGGCAGCTGAGCCCCTGGCCCGCCGTGCTGTACGATAGGCGACTCGTGGATGCAGCTACAGCCGCTCGAATTAGGGCAAACGCCCCGGTCACGGAAGATGCTGCTCGGGCGTTCCTCGCTGAGCACCCCGGTCGTGGCGCCCCAGTAGTGGTGGTCATCCCGGCTCTCAACGAGGCCGGTTCGGTCGGTGTCGTCGTCAAGACGGTCCCCCCGCAACTTTGCGGTCTGGACGTGGACGTCCTGGTGGTCGACGAC
>Ga0182024_10026329_pt1 | contig 10223 bp, 10 predicted proteins | sample P32metaG_FD_120480 | JGI IMG/M metagenome (GOLD analysis project Ga0182024, IMG submission 120480) | Permafrost microbial communities from Stordalen Mire, Sweden - P3-2 metaG (Illumina Assembly) | ecosystem: Environmental > Terrestrial > Soil > Wetlands > Permafrost | place: Sweden: Stordalen...
CGGTGCAAAGGCTGTCCCGCCTTCGATTGCAATTGAATATTGTCGCCCTTTCGAAATGCCAGGCACCGGAATCCATCCCATTTAGGCTCGTAGAGCCAGCCTTTGCCGTCAGGAATTGCGTCGACAGACTTAGCTTCTGCGGGCGGATACGGAGGACGAATCGGCAGCCGGATTGGCTGGAAATCTTTCTCTAAATCTTTCGCCGGAAGTGCGCCCGCGCGTATGCGGTCGGGCTTCGGCTGCCTCATACGTTTCTTCATATTCACTCTTTTAGCTGCTGTCGCCATCTCTCCTCTCGCGTTCTTGCGGACCATATTTGAATAATTAGCGTCGATGATTGAGCGCGGCAGTGAAATACGGTAGATCGCGTATTTGGGACTTGGTTTATGCGGGGACAGCCATCCCCCGGCTGTCCATTCGAACGAAGCTCGAATATTTCCTTCACGCATTGGCGCGGCTTGCCGGACGCCCGTTGCCGATTGGCTTCACTCCAAGTATGCTGTGCGGGTGGCGTACCGGGACGAATCCTTTTTCGACGAAGAGCGCGAGCGGCGCCGTCTGGCGGCCAACTACGCCGGCATGACCGATGGCGAGTTGCAGCGCCTGGCGCGGCACGCGGAATCGCTGACCGAACTGGCGTGGGAGGCGCTCGAAGACGAACTCGACCGCCGGCACATTGATAGCGAACACGAGTTCCCCGACGACGAATCGAACGATCCATCCGGAGCCAAGCGGGAGCGCGTAGAAGTTCAGGAACTTCTAACCCTCCGCCAGTTTCGCGATCTGCCGGAAGCGCTGCTGGCCAAAGGCAGCCTGGAATCCGCTGGCATCGAATGTTTTCTAGCCGACGAAAATCTGGTTCGGCTGGACTGGTTCATCTCAAACTTCATTGGCGGCATCAAGCTCAACGTCCATGCCGCGGATTTTGAGAACGCGCGTAAACTCCTCGACGAGCCCATTCTCGAAGGCCTCTACGTCCAGGGTGTTGGACTTTACGAGCAGCCGCGCTGTCCCAAATGCCGGTCGCTGGATGTCAACTTTCAGGAGCTCGACCGCCCCATCGCCTACATGAGCGTATTTCTCCATGTGCCGATTCCCCTGCAACGCTCGGCCTGGCGCTGCCATGCGTGCGATGCCGAGTGGGACGATGATGGAACTGAAGATAGCAGAGCGAGCTCGGATCTGTAGTACGTTTCAGTGAACCTGTGGCCTATTTCTGCGCCACCAATTGCTTGGCCCGACTCAACTCCGGCCGTGTGGAATTTGATCCATCGCAAACCTTCAGCAGCAGAGCATAATACTCCGAGGCGTCTTGCTGCTTTCCTGCAGCTTCAGCGGCCCGGGCAGCTCCGTAGAGACCGTCGAAGCGGTTAGGATGCAGTTTCAGATCGGTTTGATATTCGGCGAGAGCCTGTTGCGGACGCTTCGCCTCGAGCAGCATGTCAGCAATCATCTCGCGGGCGGGAGCCCCATCCGGTTCATCCCCCATCGCATCCTCTTTATCGGCTATCGGACGCAACGCCTCGACGGCATCATCGTACTTGCCTTCAGCGAAGGCCAGCCAAGCCTGAGCTTCTTTGCGATCGCCTTCAACGGCATCGGCAAATTCCGATTTTTCGGCGACGCGCTTCTTATAAATTCGCTCGATCTCGGCGATATCCCTGCGCACGTCGTCCGGCTTGTGCAGATGAGCCGAGCCGATTGCCCGTGCCCAGTAGATCATTGAATATTCCGCAGTGCCGGCAACATCAAGCGGAGGCAGTGAAGTTGCGGCAGTCCAGTCATGCATTTCGATTGGATAAAGCGCGGTCAAGTGCGCCAGCGTTGCGGCGTGCGGATCGTATCCCTTGCCATACATATCGTCTTTCTTATTGGGCATGGCGCGAATTTCTTCGATCAGTGCTTTGGCGTCGGCATCGTGTCCGCTTTGCATGTAAGCGTAGAAAAGAAAATCCATAGCGTGGAACTGGTGGCCTTCGCCGCCCATGCCCATGGCAGCGGTCTTGCGCGTGGCGGCGATGGAGGCGAGGTTGGAATTGATGTCTTCCTGCCACAGACCCACGCGCGCAAAAATGTGCGAGGGCATGTGCAACGCGTGCGGCGCAGCGGGTGCGATTTGCGCATAACGGCGCGCGGCGGGCAAGCCTAATTGCGCCAGTTGCGGCTTGTCGTAGCTGTGAATCAAATAATGCGCCACCCCTGGATGGTCAGGCTCGATGGCGAATAATTTTTCCAGCACCGCCGCCGCAGCTTTGCGGTTGGCGAATGTCGCGTCGTCTTTGGGTTCCGCGGCAAGCAGGGACAACGCGTAGAAAGCCGCAGCTTCGTGATCGTCGGGATACGACTCGTAAACTTTCTTCATTCCATCCGAGTAAGCTTTGGCACGGCTCGCGTGATCGAGTTTTTTCGAGTTGCCATAAAAAGCCGCAATCGCTTCGATATACGCTTTCTCGCGACGTGTGGTTGGTCCGTCAGTCGTTTTCGCCTGATGGACTTCATCAAATCCGCGCTGGATTACTTTGGCATCCGGTTCATTCCACAACTGGTGCCACTGGCTCATGGCAATGCCCCAATGCGCCATCGCGCACCCGGGATCGTCAGTCGCGATCTGATGGAATTCCTTCTCCGCCTCTTCGTACCAGAACGAGTGCAGCAGGGCGACGCCGCGCTCAAACGGCTTCTGCACCGATGGCGTGCAGGATACCGGAAAAACAACCGTCCCGAGTTGCGCCGTCGTAAGATCTTCCTGATGATGATGGCCTTGCTCGTCATCGGCCACAGCCGCGCCGGCAAAGAGAGCGAGCGCAATGGCGCATGAAAAGAGCAGACAGACGATCCGTTTCATAAGAACCCCCGCTGAGAAGCGAGTTTAGCCGCGTCGAAGATGGGGGTCAAACGCATTGCCCGCCGGACAAAGGACGTCTGCTATACATTGAGCTACATCGCAAAGTTAGAATGCTTGAACCACTGGATTGCACAACACGATCATGAACGGCCTCACCAACAAGCGAGTTCTCATCACTGGCGGCGCCAGCGGAATCGGCGCTGCCACCGCCGCCCGATTTCTAGAAGAAGGTTCGCGCGTCTGCATCCTCGACCGCGACGCGAAGGCCTGCGCTGAGATTCGTCGCCATCTTCCAGGAATCTCCGAAGCCATCATCGCCGATGTCACCGACCTGATGCAGGTGGAAGCCGCGGTCGCCGATGCCGTTCGCGCGATGGATGGCCTCGATGTACTCATCAACAACGCCGGCATCAGCGTTCGCCACAAATTTCTCGACATCACTCCCGAAGAGTGGGACAAAGTGATCGCCGTAAATCTCACGGGAGTTTTCTATGTGGCGCAAACCGCGGCCCGCCACATGTGGGAGCGTTTCTCTGTCGAGCAAGGCAGCAGAGTGATACTGCAAACCGCCTCAACCAACGGCATCATGGGCTATCCATATTATGCGGACTACAACGCAACCAAGGCGGGGGTGATCGAGTTGACGCGCTCCATGGCGCTCGAACTAGCGCCCAGAATCCGCGTCTGCGCTGTCGCCCCGGGATACGTGCTGACACCCATGCAGCGCGCAGAATACACTGACGTCATGCTCAACGAAGTGAATCAGAAGATACCGCTGCGGCGCCACGCCAAGCCGGAAGAGATTGCCGCATTGTTCGCTTTTCTAGCCTCTGACGACGCTGCATATGCCACCGGCCACGTTTACACCATGGACGGCGGCGAGATCGCCGGCGGCTTGGCCAGCCGCTAGAAGAACTTCGGAGGTGGAATAGTATTTTAACCTCGCGCTAACCTCGACGCCAACCTGCCCAGCCGCACCACCCGATAAAGTGGAAATAGAGTTTTTGGAAGGCGAACCGCTTCCCACTCCCCAGGGCCCGGAGTAAAAGTCAGCCGCGCCAGAAATCGCAATTGATCCGCACGGCGTTCACGAAGGCGCATCATGAGCCGGAAGTAAGGAACTTGCTGCTCGTCGTAGAAGACTCCCTGAGACATCCGCGCAGCAATTTCATCAGCAAGGCCCACCGCAGCGCGATCCGCAATCACGGCATGCTCACTCCGCTCCGGAAGCGCGCCCAAGCGAAATTTATTCATTAGTAGCAAAGTGATATGCAGAATCCGCTCGATTCCAAACTCTCGTGCCCGGTTTTGTACCGTAGTCCAATCTAACCTCTCGCGTTTCAAAATCTGCGCGATATCGCAAAGCCAGATTAGCTTTCTCCACACATGCTTTGCGGCATGAACGCAAAGCACAAGCAGCAGATCTTCGTGCGAAGGTGTTTTCACGCTTCGCCCCGCGACGGTTACCCTGACTGCCCGTACAAACAATCCTTCCATATCGAAGTCGACCGCGTAGTAGCGAGGCTGCAACGCCCATTGCAACTCCAGCAAGTTTCTTCCCGCCGGGCTATCGAACGTGCATTCGTATCCGGAGGCGATGTAGTCGTTCTCAGCTTCTTCCGGCATACTGGCTCGGGGCGTGTAACCAAGATCGCAAATTGCGCGCTTGATCTTCGCCAGATCGCCAGCTCGAACGAATATATCGAGGTCGCCGGACTGGCGCATCGCGATATCACCGTAGTAAACCTCCGACAACACCACACCCTTGTAAGGAATCGCCTCAACCCCAAGAGCGTCAGTGCACTCCAAAACGCGCATCAATTCGCTTGCCAGAAAAAGTGACTTGCGAATATTCGTCTCGTGACGCTGACGAAGCGATTCCAACACAGTTGCAGGAACACCACTTGCGCGGAGGAGATTCTGATACACCAGCGACGAGGTTCCATGGTTACCCGCAAGGCGGAGCAGCGTGTCCCAATCGACCGGCCGCGCCAATAAGTCTCGCACTCGAGCGTGCTCAATTTCGTCCGCGTCAGCAAAACTGGAAACCAGCAGAAGATTCCATTCGAGCAAAACGGAAGGACTTGGGCCAGCACTGTGTACCGAGGTGGCGGATGCTGCGTTCACTAGTGTTTCTTCACTGACCTGGTGGGTTAATGCTGAGCATCTTAGCAGGTAAAGGCGCGGCGGCCATCAAAGATCCCAAATCCGGACTCCTCGCCATGCGCCCGTTACCTTCGTTACACCAATTACCTATTTATAACAATCCCTTCGGGCACCCTATCTGTCAAACTAGACCTTTGGCGCTGGCTCCGAGAGCTGGCTTTTTCTCTGATATGGAAGTATTCACACCCAAATCAACCAGGCGCAGCACGCGATTGCGGGTCGAAATCCCAGTAATCCTTACTAGCATGGATCGAAGACATCCCGTCTCTGCGGAGTGTACCGCACTTGTTGTCAGTCCGCAGGGATGCGGCCTTCGCGCCACCCAAGGCCTGCCGCTTGAAACCCCAGTGCTTCTAGGCGAATTGCCGGGCGGCGCGGGTGCCTCAGGCCATGTGGTCAGTTGTCTGCCCTTGGGCGCGGACGGGAAATATTTTCTGATCGGGATATCGCTTTACAACCCCGGCAACGTCTGGGGAGTTACCAACCCACCCGCGGATTGGGATTGCCTTCCCGCCAAAGCCAACGCCGCTGCTGCTGCTGGCGACGCCCCTGCCGCATCCAACAATAAAGGCGAATGGCCCTACAACCTGTTCGCCGGGCACAGTGAAACCCGGTCTGGTCGGAAATAAAGTCGGGAATAAATGAGAGACACTGCAATTGTGCCGGTTGGAATGCTGGGCGTGACTTACCGCTGAACAGTTTCCGAGCGCTCCTCGTGCTTTCGTAACCTCGTCTCGCAATCACAGGAGTGGCATACTCTAGCGACGATGGCGCACATGTCAGATTCTTCTTCAGTCGAACGACCATCCACCTCCAGCTCCACTTCACGACCGCAGCGTCCCTTTCGCGTCAAACTCCGTGGTTCTGTCTTAACGCTGATTCGCCTGCCCAACCAGCGCCAGGTACGTGGAACGTTGCATCAACTCTCCACTTCCGGCGGTCTAATGCACCTCGAAAAGCCACTCGATGAAAAGCTGAAAGTCGAAGTCATCTTCCACATCGGCGAAGCCACCATCCACGAGCAAGCCGAGATTATGTTTCCCATGTGGGCCACGCAGGGATGGCTGCAACCCTTCCGCTTCATCGGACTTCCTGACGCCAGCGCGAATGCCCTGCGCAACACCCTACAGTCGTTCATGTCTCCACACGTCGCCCGGTAAAGCTGGTGGCTTTTCATATTCGTGCAGGTAATTCATCAAGAAACAGAAGCCGCTAAACTTCGGCGGCTTTCGATTGCAATAATATTCAACACTCCTTACGGATAGCTAATTTCTCCAAATGTTCCAGCCAGGTTGTTCTTCGGGTCCGCGGTGAAGTAAAGCGTATTTTTCAAGCCGTTGCTTGAAGTTCCACCACCAAAAGCGATTCCCCAGAGTTGGCCGATATGGATCGTCGTGCCACTTGCGTCGTTGATCCTGCCCACAAATTGGCCGGTGATGGCATTGAAGGCATTAATATCTCCATCGACGGTCACATTGTTTGAAACCAGCAGCGTATTACTCAACGGGCCGAAATTCGGAGGTGCCGCCGCGAAACCCCACGGCTGATTCAGAGCCGAGCCCTCAACCAGCCTTTTCAGAAATGCGCCGCTTTCGCTGTAGATGTCAATGTAGCCGCCCGACGCTCCAGACGAACTGGCATATGACACATAGACCAGACCGTTGAGATCCTGAATGCCGAACGGCGCAAAGCCGCTTGGAATTGTCGCGTCCGTGAGCGTCCCCACCAGATTGAAATTTCCGTCGTACATGTCAACTTTATTGTTCCAGTTGTCGGCGGCAAACAGAAAGTTCCCGGAAGCGTTGCTGGTAATCGCCAGCCCGGTATAAATGGCGCCCGAGCTCGAATTATTCACCGCGATGATTGCCTGGTTCGGATTGGATTGTGGCGCCCATCCGCTGATGGTCCCATCCAACGTGGCAAACAAGAAGATCGACGGCCAGCCCTGCACCTGGAATTGCTGAGATCCGTTGAAGACGATTCCGGTTGGAGAACCGGGACCCTGCCCGCTCGCCGCAGGAATCACAACTTGAAGGCCCTGTTTGATTCCATTACCGTCGTAAAGCGTGGACCAACCCGATCCTTCATCGCTAATCCACAACGGTCCTCCGGGCCCATAAGCCAGTCCCCATGCATTGACCAGCAGAGGGTCAGTATGTTCCGCCTGGCCGGCTTGGTTTGAGACCAGGTTTGTCAGTTTATACTGCGCCAATGGCGGCGCTCGAAATGAACATCAAGGCAAAGCTGAGGCAAGCGAGAATCAATCTGCGAGGTCGCATAAAAATCTCCTTTGGCCGCGAAGTCAGAGGCAGGAGGAGTTCACCAGCCTTACGTCAAGCCGGCTCGCTTTACTCTGACCGCCGTAGTGAATGCTAGGAGAGCGCTGATTGGACTTTGTCATTGCTTTGTCATCAATTTGTAGAATTGTTGTTGCAAGGTAAAAGTCTCCGCGTCTTTGCATGATCGAAGCAGAAGGTGATGTAAGCTCAGAGGAACCTGCCTTTACGAAAGACGGTTGAAACGTTGACCTCTCGCAAACTTATTTTCTGGGAAGTTGATACGCAGGCAGACTTCATGCAGCCCGGTGGGAAACTCTACGTACCCGGCGCAGAACGCTTGCTGCCGAACATTCGCCGCCTCACCGACGCAGCCCGCCAGGGCCGCGTCTTTCTGGTGTCGCATGGCTGTTACCACACGAAGGATGACCCTGAGTTCAAAACTTTTCCGCCGCACTGCATCAAAGGGACTCCAGGCGCGGTGTATGTTGCGGAGGCATTGACCGAAAAAGTCATTACGATTCCAAACGAGGCTGCGGCGCGAGTACCGCAGGATCTTTCCCAGTGCCAGCAAATTCTTCTCGAGAAACAGACGCTCGACATCTTTGAGAGCCAACATGCAGCAGAACTTTTGCAGCGTCTCCCTGAGGAAGCCGAATTCGTTGTCTTCGGAGTTGTTACCGAGTATTGCGTGCGCCTCGCCGCAAAGGGCCTGCTCAATCGCGGACGCCGTGTTTTTATCGTGCAAGATGCGATCAAAACTCTGAGCGCGGAAGCTGGCCGTCGCACTGCGGAAGAACTGCAAACTTTGGGCGCGAAATTCATTACTACCGATCAAGCCCTGGCAATGGCGAATACGGCTGCTTAGCCGGCCAACGCTTCCAAGGCACCCACAGCATCGGATTCCAGCGTTAAGCCAGTGCTAGCCAAATCCTGCTTCATGTGTTCCGGATTTGACGTTCCAGTCAACGGAAGCATTCCAATGCTTCGTGCAAACGCGAACACAATCTGCGCCGGAGTACCCTGAGCGCGCGTGGCAAGGCCTCTGACCAAAGGATGTTGCAATACCTCTAGGTTCGCGGTGAGCAAAGAAAATCCCTGATAGACGACTTTGCGCTGATCGCAAAACGCCCGCACCTCGCGATCCCATCCCAAGCGCGCATAGCAGCGATTCTGCACGAATGCGGGAGCCTCAGAATGTGCAGCCACCATCTGCTCCAAATGCCGGAGCGAAACATTGCTCACTCCAAGAAACCGCGCGCGGCCGCCATCGCGCTGCTTGCGCATCTCTTCCCAAACCTCGGCATCCGCATCGGTCCAGTCGTGCCCGGAAGACGGTCCGTGCAACACATAGCTGTCAAGATAGTCAGTGCCCAGGTGTTCAAGCGAACTGGCCATCGACTGTGAAACCTGAACCGAAGGACTTGCCGCGGGATCGTACGGCAACCGATGATCCTGGCCCGGACGGTAAGTGAACTTCGACTGCAGGAAGATTTCTGCGCGGGTCACAATTCCAGCGCGATAAGCCGCCGCCAATCCCTCACCCACCCCAGCTTCGAAATAGTGCCGCCGCTGGTTGGCGGTATCGATACTGCGGAAGCCGCTGCGCAACGCCAGTTCCACCAGCACTGCAGTACGCTCTTCCTTCCAGGCGGTTCCATAAATAAAATCAGGGATTGGCGCGGCTTGCGGGCTTGCCATGGGCTATTGTCCCACGAACGCAAGCGATGAGCGGTCGTCTTATACTGTGTTAGCTTAAGGAACACGGGCCCGTAGCTCAGCGGTTAGAGCAGTGGACTCATAATCCATTGGTCCAAGGTTCAAATCCTTGCGGGCCCACCAGGTTCCACTTCCTTACCCTGTTAGACAGCCGATTTGCCGGATATTCATACATCTTTGTTTGCGGAGTTTCGCTGTCAATGTGACAATGGCTGCATGCAAAAATCCTTCACCAAAGTCGTAACCATATTTGCGTCCGGAATATTGCTGCTCGGCAGCGCCCTCGCGCAGCAAACTCCGCCCGCCACCACACCACCAGCCTCTACCACGAAGGCCCAGACACCCGCAGCCAAGAAGCCGGCTACTGCGGCGAAAACTCCGGCTCCTCTGGCGTTGAAAACTTCGAAAGACAAGTTCAGCTACGCTCTCGGCATGAGAATGGGTGCGAATTTGAAAAAGCAAGAGGTCCCGGTTGATGCCGCCATACTTTCGCGCGGATTGAAAGATGCGCTCGCCGGCGGAAAGACTCTGATGACCGACCAGGAGGCCCAGGCCGCGCTGTCTGACGTGCAGAACGATCTGCGCAAGAAGCAGCAGGAGAAAATGCAGTCCGAGGGCGCCGCTAACAAGAAAGAAGGCGACGCTTTTCTCGCCGCCAACAAGGGCAAAGAAGGCGTAGTCACGCTGCCCAGCGGCCTGGAATACAAGATTCTGAAGCAAGGCACCGGCCCCAAGCCCACCGCCAGCGATTCCGTGGTCTGCAATTACAAAGGCACGCTCATCAACGGCACCGAGTTCGACAGCTCCTACAAGCGCGGACAGCCTGCCACGTTTCCCGTAAGCGGCGTCATTAAGGGATGGACCGAGGCGCTTCAGCTCATGCCGGTCGGTTCCAAATGGCAGCTCTTCATTCCTTCCGATCTGGCCTATGGCGAGCGCGGTCCCGGCCCTGAAATCGGACCGAACTCCACGCTGATCTTTGAAGTTGAACTGCTTTCCATTCAGGACAAGAGTAAAGACAAGGCGCCGGATGCCAAGGCACCCGAAACCAAGCCTCCCGATCAGGATAAGAAGTAGTCCACGCATTGCAGTGATCCCTACGGGCTGCCCGATTAACCACTTTGGGGCAGCCCACTTTCTTTCCGTTGACAGGCTTTGTCCCGCGAGCGTAGCGTTCCTTCAGTCGCAGTAACAAGCTAATCGACATTTCAGGAGGC
>Ga0182024_10026330_pt1 | contig 10223 bp, 11 predicted proteins | sample P32metaG_FD_120480 | JGI IMG/M metagenome (GOLD analysis project Ga0182024, IMG submission 120480) | Permafrost microbial communities from Stordalen Mire, Sweden - P3-2 metaG (Illumina Assembly) | ecosystem: Environmental > Terrestrial > Soil > Wetlands > Permafrost | place: Sweden: Stordalen...
ACGGCTCAAGGTAGAGTTTGATGTCGATCATTGGCTGGCTTCTGCTTGGAATGGCGACGGGCTTCATAGTCAGCCGGGTCTGCAACAAGAGCTGTGAGGGCTGGATACTCGACGTCATGCTAGGCTTGAGCGGGGCCTTGATGGCGGGCGTGGCATTCAGTCATCTCGTTTCAAGAGATGTCGTGGCTCAGTTCGAACTTTCGAGCATGCTCGCGGCGCTGGCGGGGGCCGTCATAGTCCTGCTCCCCTACCGCCTGAGCTTTCGCCGCACTCTAAGCTGAACCTGGCGCACGGCGGTCCGAGCATCGCCAACTGGGCGTCGATGGTGGCCTTGCGGGCACGAAAGGCGTCGGAGCCTGGAGCGCGCGCGGCGATGGCGACCCCTTCGGCCAGCTGGGGATCGATCCGCTGTCCGTTGCTGAAGACCTCGAAGTGGAGATGGGGGCCGGTCGCCAGGCCGCTGGCGCCGACGAAGGCCACCACCTGGCCCTGGCGCACGCGAGCGCCCGGGCCGACGCCCGCCGCCCAGTCGGAGAGGTGGGCGTAGCCGGTCTCGAGGCCAGACGCATGGCGGATCTTGAGCCACCGGCCGTAGCCACCCGACCACCTGGCCTCCTCAACCACGCCGTCGCCGGCGGCGAAAACCGGCGCGCCGGAGGGTGCGCCAAAATCCACGCCTTCATGCATGCGGGTGAAACCCAGGATCGGATGCAGGCGCATTCCGAACGAGGAAGTTATTCGCGCCTGCGCCACCGGCGTGCGCAGCAGGTGGACGGACCCCGGATCGCCCCCGTCGTCGACGAAATCGCCGGCGCCGTGCGGCCCGGATAGCCGGTAGAGGCGCCTCTCACCGGCGCGTGTGGTGATGTCGGCATAGATGAGCGATGGCGGGTCCTTCGCGCGGCCGTCGCCAAGCCGGCGCTGTTCGAAGAGAAGCCGAAAGCGGTCACCGCTTTGGATATCCCGGGTCAAGTCGAGCTTGCGGCCGAACAACCCCTCGATCGTCGAGGCGGTATCGGGGCTGACGCCGGCGCCGACGATCGACAGGTAGAGGGAGCCGTCGACCACGCCCTGGACGAGGTCCGGCTGGGAATAGACCTTGTTGTCCGAGCGCTGGAGGCGAAAGGCTCCGTCGCCACCGCGCCAGAGTTCGAGCCGGACGTCGGCGCGGGGCTCGAGCGACAGGCGGACCAGGGTGCGTGCGCCTTGGCCCAAGGGGCCGGCCGCCAGCTCGACGTCGAGGCGCTGGCCGGGATGGGCGTTGACCACGTCGAAATCATCGGCGAGCGCGGCGGCCGCGGCGGCGGCTTCGCCGGCGCCAACGCCGCCGCGGGTCAGGGCGCGCGGAAGGGATTCGCCTTCCCGCATCGACAGGGCCTCAGGCTCCGTCCCCGCGGGAAGGTTCGCCAGCGCGGAGAGGTTCATTGGCCGGCGCGGCGTTGACGGGGCGACACGCGCAGTTCCGTGGCTGGCCATCGGCCATCCGCCAATCAGCCACGTCATCCCCACGGCGCCGATGACCACGACCGAGGCCCTCGCGAAAGAGCGCGATCTCGCCGCGCGCGGGCGCGCTTTCTGGTTTCCCGGCGAGCTCATTCGACGTAGCGAATCCAGTAGGGCTGGGTCTTCACACCGGTCAGTTCGACGATGGCCATGCGGTGAGTGCGCGCGCCGCCAGGGTCGCTGGCGAGCACATCGACCGTGAGCGTTCGGCCGATCAGGTGGTCGTCGACGATCTCCTCGGCCGGCCTTTCGCCGGGAAATCCGCTCTCGGCGGCGGTTTCCTCCTGGCTCCGCCCGGCCTTGGCGTTGATCGCCTCGATCGCCAGCGGCTGGGCGTACCTGGGATCGAATGGGCCGCTCTGCTCGAAGAAGGTCGTCACGGCCGGCGCGATCTGCTCGTAGAGCCGGGCATCCATATCCTTGAGGCCCATCAACTCGCCGACGGTGCGAAACGGCCCGTGCCGCGGCGCCAGCCCTGGAGCGGTCTCGATGTCGAGGGTTCTCGACGCCCCGGCCTGTTGCGGCATGGGCCGCTGCCAGTCCTGGAACTCGTCCACGAGGGCGTCCAGCTGTTCGCCCGAAGCGCCAGCGCCGGCGAAGAGGGCGCGCGCCTGGCTCTCGCCGAGGCCCGCCAGCGGCGCCTTGCTCCTCTCGTCGTGAACGGCGATGGCCAGGGCCACGCCGTCAAAATCGGCGTGATGGACCGATCCGTCGATCGACCAGCGCACCGCCGGATCGTCGTCGGCCAGGGCATGGATGGCGACCATGATGCCCGCGTCGGCGGCGGCGGACAGCTGGGCATGCTGCGTCCGGCCGGCCACCGAATCGACTTCGCCGCGGCCGGCGGCCAGCACCTGAAAGGCGATGTAGGCGAAGGCGGCCACCGCCGTGACCGCCGCCACCAGGGCGTAGCCGGCCTCGCGGTCACGGGCCAAAGGGCTGCCTCTTCTTGTTCGGCGGCGGCGGGGGCGCGGCCTCCTCGAGCTTCTCCCGCAGCTCCTTGGTGATGGCGCGGGCATCGACCGGCGTGTGGACCACCCGGGGGGTGAGCAGAACAACGAGCTCGGTTCTGACCAGGCCGCCGGTGGTGTCTCCGAAGAGATGGCCGAGGATCGGTATGCTCCCCAGCAGCGGTATGGTCGAGCGGCCCTTCTGGATCTCGTTCTTGATCAGGCCCCCCAGGGCGACCGTCTCTCCATCCTGCACGGCTACCGATGTGGAGATCTTGCGCATCGAGATGCTCGGCGACTGGATGGCGGCGGTGGTCAGCTGAGGCTCCACCTCGCTCACCTCCTGGGCGATGTCGAGCAGGACGAGGCCGCCGCTGTTCACCCTGGGGGTGATCTTCAGGATGATTCCGGTGTCCTGATATTGGATGGAGGTGACGATCGGGGCGCCGGTGGTGACGGTGCTGACGGCCGAGCCGGTGGAGATCGGCACCTGGTCGCCCACTTCGATGGTCGCGGTGTGATTGTTGAGCACCATCAGCTTGGGGGCCGAGAGCACGGTCACGTCGGTGATCGTGGACAGCGCGTTCAGAGTCGCCTGGAAGTTGGCGCCCTGGAAGAGGAAGGACAGGCCGGGAAAGTTCTGGATCGGGCCGGGGTTGGTCGTGGTGGTGACCCCGGTCGTCGGGTTGGTGGTGGTCGTTGGCGAGCCCTGGCTGAGGGCGCCGCTGAACTGGCCGGACCGGAACGCCCACTGCAGGCCATACTGCAGGGTGTGGTTCAGGGTGACCTCGCTGATCGAGGCGTCGATCATCACCTGCAGGGGCAGGACATCGAGCTTGCGAAGGGCGTCCTCGATCAGGGCGTAGTCGCGGGGCGTGGCGAAGACGACGATGGCGTTGTTGGTCTCGTCGGCGGTGATGGTGGTGGCGCCGCCGCTCGTCTGGACGCCTGCCGCACCGCTTTCGGGGGCCTGACGGTTCTCGTCGCCCGACCCCGTCGGTGGCTTGGCCGGGGACGCCGGAGCTCCCGTGACGACACCACCACCCAGAAAACCGGCGACGGGGACCATGGGCGGCGCCGGCTCGGTCCGATCGTTGATCTCGGTCGGATCGATGCTGGTGACCGGGCCTCTTGGGGCGGCGATCCCGAAGGCGCCGTCGAGAACCTTGGCGAGGTCGGAGGCCCGGCCGTTCTGGACATGGTAGATGAAGATGCGGCGCTCGTTGCTCTGGCCCTCGCGGTCGAGGACCTCGACGAACCGCCTGGCGTCCTCGAGATACTGGGGCTGGGCCGAGATCGCCAATATGCCGTTGAGCTGGTCCATGGCGATCAGACGCACCAGCCCCGCCGACGGCGATCCCGGAGCATTGAGAAGCTTTTCCAGCTCCGGCGCGATCAGGCGGGCGTCGGTCCGCTGCGGCACGAAGAGGGCGAAGGACATGCCGCGCAGCCAGTCGACATCGAACTGGGCGATGAGCTCGCGCAGGGCGGCGCGCTGCACGCTGGTTCCCGAGACGACGAGGACATTCTGGGTGGGATCGGCCACCGAGATGGCGTTGGGGACCAGCGGATCGAGGAGTTTGCGCAGTTCCTCGGCATTGACGAACTTGAGCGGCACGGTCTCGTTGCCGTAGCCGGCGTCCGCGGGCCCGACGACCGGGGCTTCGCCGCGCGCCGAAGCGGCCGGCACGATGGTGTAGATTCCCGCCCGGTCGGCGAGGACCAGGTTGGCGCCGCTCAGCGCCTGCTCGAAGAATTCCAGGACGTCGGCGCGCCGGATGGGATGGCCGGTCTGGACGGTGATCTGACCCTGCACCGAGGGATCGACGGCGTATCTGAGCCTCAGCGTGTCGCCCAGAATAGCCTTGGCCACGGAGCGGACGTCCACTCCGGGAAAGTTGAGAGTGATGTTCCCGCCCCGAAGCATCCGCACCGGGGCCGAGGTCGGCGGGGGCGGCGTCGGCGAACCGCGCAGGATGGTGGAGCGAACCTCGCCGCTGTCGGCCGGCGGCGCGTTCGCGCCTGGGCTGGCCGCCGGCGAGGCCGGGGCCTGCGCCCAGGCGCCGTCAGGGACAGTGATGGCGCCCACCAACGCCAGCCACGCCAGGGCAAGACACCGCGCCAAGGTCACCACGAGAGCATCCTTCATGGCTCGCCTGGCGCTGGCGAGGAAGCCGGGGGCGATTTGGCGGCCTGGGCGATCATCTCGGCCGGCGCCCCTACCACCAGAACATGCCGAACGCCGTCCTTCTCGAAGGTGACCCTGGCGGCGTCCACCGCGACCAGCCGCCAGCCTTCGACCATCTCGCCGCGGCGGACCGTCCGGGTGACGCCCCCCGGCCCGGAGAGGACGACGGTGGCGACCGATCCGCCGCTCGCCGCGCCCAAAGCCGCGTAGTTCGACAGGACGCCCGCTGGGCTCGCCCGCGTCCCGGCCTCGCCAGGTCCGCGGTCGGGGGCGAAGACGGGACTTGTCTGAATCTCCTGGTATTCGGCGATCGGAGGAATGGCGATGAGCCGCGGGCGCCGGACGGCGAGGCCGCTGGAGCGTGGCGCCGGCCCGCCCTGCGGCAACAGGAACTGCAAGGCCAGCATCAGCACCAACGCCACGCATGCCATGAGGGGGCCCGCTTCAAGACGGTCGCGCTCCCGTTGGCGCATAGGCTGCGGTGAGTTCGAGGCGAACATCGATTGGTGAAAGGTGGCCGGTGGAGAGGGCGCGATCGGCGGAAATCGAAAGGTAGTCAACAATGACATACGCGCCCTCGGTCTCCAGCCGTCGCAGACTGTCGCACAATTGCGCCAGGCTGAGTTGCATATCGGCCCTGATTCTAATCGAGCCGGCGGGGGCCCCAGCCGGCAGATCCTGGATCGAGGTCAGGCCGAATCCCTCGTCGCCGGCGACGTGCTGGAGGCGCGCCTTGAGGACTTCGGTGGCGAGTTGCTCGCTTGGAGCGGCGATCGTGAACCGGGCGGCGCTGGCGCGCTGGGCCTGGTCGGCGGCCCGCAGCATCGGCAGGGCAGCGATCAGCCGCGTGTTTCTCTGGTAGACCGCCTCCAGTTGCCGCCGCTCGTCGGCTCGGGCAGAAAACCCGCCGACCACCGGAGCGACGAGGGCCAGAGCGACGACCGCGACGGCTGCCACGAGCAGGCCGATCGCGACCAAACGCCGCTCCCTGGGATGCAGAGGCCTCATGCGCGCGCCCTGGCCCGGGCGTCGGCGGTGATGTCGAAGGGTTGGACGCTCCCGGGTCGCGGGGTGGACCCTGCGGTCAGGGACCGGGGATTGGTGAAGAAGCCCGAGCCGCGGATGGCCGCCGGCATGTCCAGTTCTCCAGACTTCGAGCCGACGATCCGGATCGCCTGCCCGTTCCACTCCAGTCTCTGGACCCAGGCGCCCTTGGGAAGCGCCCCCGTCAGGGCCGCGAGCATTCGCAGCGGTTCCGACGCCGAGCCGCGACGGACCAGGTCTTCGCGGCGCGCCTGTTCGCGATCCACTCTCAGGCGAAGGCGCATCGCCGCCTCGGCCGCCGGGCGCTGGGAGTCGACCAGTTTTTCGAGGTGCGAGACGCTGGCCATGTCGCGGCCCACCAGGACGGCGAGGTTGAGCAGAAAGAGGGCGGCCACCCCTCCCCACCAATAGGGCCTGGCGCTGGCAATGGGACGCTCGCCGGCCGCTTCCCTGACGGCGGGAAGGAAGTCGAATCTCTCCGGCGCCCCGTCGCCGTCCAGGCGGACGGAAAGCGCCGCCGGCGACATGCCCTCCGCCCACGCCGTCTCGATGAGTTGGCGGGCCACGGCGCGGCGCACGATCCCCAGCAGCAGGGTCTGCTTGCCACCCTGGCCGTCCCGGTCGATGACTTCGCTGTCGAAGTGGATCAGGCCGCCGCCGAGGGGAGAAAGGCGGTCGATATCCAGAGCGAGCATACGGCGCACGTCGGCGGGCGGCACGCGCGGAACCTCGATCCGCCGCACCAGCACCGCCTCCCTGGGAAGTAGCAGGCCAAGGCCCCGCCCGATGCCGGGCGGCGGCCGGTCGTCCGCGAGAGCCTCGCCATCGCGCCAGTATCGCCAGCCGCCCGTGGCCTGGCGCTCGGCGAACACGCGAGGGCGGGAGGAAAGCCCCGATCTCCATGCGGGCGGAAGCATCGCCGCCAGCTCGGCGACCCACCACCGCCATGCCCGCCCCGCCGCCGCGCTCAGCGAGGCGAGATCCATCTCCGAGTTGAGGATCTCCTGGAGGCTCACGGCCGGCTCCCGCAGCCGGGATTGACCGGGTTGAACTTGCACCCGGTGTCGACCGTCACCCTTGGCCGGATGATGAGGTCGGGCCACTGACGGCGATCGCCGGGCTCGAAGGCGAGGCGCAGGCGGATGAGTTCGGGGGGCTCTGGCTGCTCCTCCCACGCCGGGCGCCAGCGGCGCGTCTGGTCGGGGTCGGCGGGGCCGAAATAGGCCAGATCCACCGAGCGCACGCCGCGCAGGAGGGTCTGCCGACTAACGACGCCGTCCAGGCGGCTGGCCACATCGCTCGCCGATGACAGGACGAGGTCGCCGCCGGCCGTCAGCGCCAGCCGGTATCGCCTCAGGGGCGCCGGCCGCTCGAATTGCGCTGGCGAGGAGAGGAAGGTCAGCGCCTGCGAGGCGCCGTCGAAGTCGATGCTCGGCGGCGTGCGATCATCGAGGGTGGCGGGGAAGATCTGTTCCACCCGATCGCGCAGGATGGCCTGGGCGGCATCGATGGCCTCGCCGTTGGCCGATGAAGCGTCGATCCGCTCCCAGACCCTCCGGCCGGTCGTCACCCCCTCGATCATCAGGAGGCTGATCATGGCGACGATGACCAGACTCACCAGGGCCTCGACCAGGGCGAAACCGCCATCGATGTCACGGCCGCCCCGCGCCAACGCCATCGCCTAGCCCGCGGCGCCCAGGCGCAGAGTCTCGAGGCTGACCAGGTTGGGGCCTCCGGCGCGGGGCGCGACCGAGACGGCGACCTTCCACAGGCCGCCGGCGGCATTCGGATCGCCCTCGGCGGCGTAGGGGGAGACATCCACGCGCCAGGCGAGGTCGCCGGAGATTCCCGCCGCCTCGCCGGCGCTCAGGGGGATATCGGCGCCCACCGCGGCGAGCTCCGACTGGGCGACCTGCAGGGCCAGGCGATGGGCCTGCGTCTTCCGATCGCGGCTGGCGCCGCTGGCCATGACCTGGAAGGTCGCGCCCAGGGCCATGGCGACGATCGCGGCGGCGATGATGGACTCCACGAAGACCGAACCGGCGTCGTTTCTCATCGGGCGGCCACGCTGATCGCCCCGGTCACCGGCGCCACGGTGACCGGCAGGCTGCGGCCACCGGCGGTCACCCAGATCACGCCGCCGGGCGAAGACCCGTCGCCATAGAAGGCGATGGCCCGGCCCGATCCCGAACTCAGCCGCAGGCCGGGGCGCACGGTCGAGGCCTGGCCCAGGGCGGCAAAGCCGCCGCCGTCGGCAAACACCGTCAACGCCTGCGCATGGTCGGTCCGCAATGCGGCTGAGCGGACCTGGCGCAGCTGGGCGGCCACCGCGGCGACGGTCTGGCGCTGCGACGCGCCGATGAGGGCCTGCTGCAACCGCGGAAATCCGACCAGGGCGACCAGGGAGGTGATCGCCAACGCCGCCAGCGCCTCGACGAGCGTCGTCCCGGCGTCGGCGCTTGGAGGGGTGAGACCTTCTCCTGCCCCGCGAAGCGGGGAAGGTGGATCGGCGCGCCAGCGCCGAGACGGAAAGGGCGCAAGGCCGCACGCACGGATGAATGGGGCCGTGCGCCCCCTCCACCACGTCGCGGGTCGCGACGCGGTCCCCCTCCCCCGCTGCGCGTGGGAGGAGCGGAGCAAGGCATCCTCGCGTGCGTGGGTGGGATTACCAGTTGCCGACATCGGCCGCCTCGCCCGTCCCGCCCTCGGCCTTGTCGGAGCCGAGGCTATAGACGTCGATCTCGCCGTGCTTGCCGGGGTTGCGATAGAGGTAGGGCTGACCCCACGGATCGACGAGGGCGGAGGGCCGCTGAAGATAGGGTCCATTCCACCCGGCGGCGGCCGGCGGCGCGACGATCACCGAGTTGAGGCCTTCCTCCTGCGTCGGGTAGTGGCCGACGTCGAGGCGATAGAGCTCGAGGGCCGCGACCACATTCTGGATCTGGACCTTGGCGGTCTGGGTGCGTGAGGTGCCCAGATACTTGAGCACCTGCGGGGCGATGATCGCCGCCAGCAGGCCCATGATCGCCAGGACGACCAGCATCTCCAGGAGGGTGAAGCCGCCATCGGCGCGGCGGCGGCGCAGGAACTTGGTCATGGTGCGAGGGCCAGATCGTTGAAGCCGAGGATTGCCGACATTATGGACGCGATCACCGTGGCCACCACCGCGCCCATGAAGACGGTGATCGCCGGGGTCATTATGCCGATCAGGCGCTGGATCGTCGACCGCACGGCCCGATCGAGCACATCGGCGAGGCGGATGAGCATCATCCCCAGTTGTGCGGTTTCCTCCCCGGTGCGCAGGAAGCTGAGCGCCATTGGCGGGAAGACGCCGCTGGCGGCCAGGGGACGTGACAATCCGCCGCCCTGCTTGAGGCCCGAGGCGACCTCACCCACGGCCGCGGCCATATGGGTGTTGGAGACCGATCGGCCGGCGATGGCCAGGGCGGTGGGAAGAGGAACGCCGCCCTCCACCAGGCTGCCCAGGGTTCGCGCCAGGACCGCGGTCTGGGCATTGGCCACCAGGACCCCGATGTACGGAACCCCCAGGATGAAGCGGTCGAACGCGAGCCGCGTCCGGGGCCGTCGCAGCCATTGCCGAATGAGGAGGACGGCGGCCAGAAGAACCAGCAGCCCGGCCCAGCCGTAGGCGCGCACCGCCTCGCTGGCGGCCATGACCGCCCGGGTCACGAAGGGCAGCCTGGCCTGCTCGCCGGCGAACAGGCCCTCGAACTGCGGCACGACCACCAGCAGCATCACCATGACGACGCTGGTGGCGACGACGATCAGCATGGCCGGATAGATCAGCGAGGAGACCACGGTCTGGCGCAGGGCCTCGGCGCGATCGAGGCTCTCGGCAAGACGCGCCAGGGCCGCGCCCAAGCGGCCATCGGCTTCGCCGGCTTCGCACATCGCCGCGGCCATCGGCGGGAAGAGTCCCCTGGTCTCGGCGATCGCCTGCGACAGCGGCGCGCCGTGCTTCACCCGCCCATGGATCTGGGCGAACACCGCCGCGACGCCGGGGACGAGGATGTTGTCGGCGCAGACGGCCAGCGCCCGCTCCAAGGGAAGGCCCGCCTCGAGCAGAACCGCCAATTCCCCCAGGGCATTGATCATCGCCTGGCGCGAGCGGGCGTCGGCGCGGAACCTCGCCTGGGCGGAGGCGGCGGCGGCGGTCCTCGTCGTCTCGATGGGCGCCAGGCCCTGGCGGCGCAGCTGCTGGGCGACGTCGGCGCTGCGGGGTTGTGGTTGGGCGAGCCGCGGCGGTCGTGCGCAGGGGATCTCGTATTCGAGCGATCGGCTGTAGTCGCCGAGTCGGCGACTGTCGCGGCCCTCGCTCTGGACTCCGGCGAGCTCCATCGCCGCGGCGACGTCCTGCTCGTGTTGGGCCTCGCTGGCGATGTCGAGCTCGAGGGGGAGGCCGAGGGACGCGCGGTACTGGTGCACCTTTTGCCAGAACCAGGAGTGGAAATTCGTGATCTCGGCGCGGTCACGTTGGGCGGGGGTAAGCAGCTCCGCGGCGTAGCTGTCGAGTTGGG
>Ga0182024_10026331_pt1 | contig 10223 bp, 6 predicted proteins | sample P32metaG_FD_120480 | JGI IMG/M metagenome (GOLD analysis project Ga0182024, IMG submission 120480) | Permafrost microbial communities from Stordalen Mire, Sweden - P3-2 metaG (Illumina Assembly) | ecosystem: Environmental > Terrestrial > Soil > Wetlands > Permafrost | place: Sweden: Stordalen...
GCTCAAGTATCATGCTCCTTGTCCAAGAGTCACGGCTGGCTCCTGCTGTCCCGGCCGGGCTGTACTTCCTCCCTGCCGATTCCGGTGATGATGTTGTGTGCCTCCAGGCGATCCAGTGGAGGAGTCGCTCCACTTTGTGTTGCTACCCAAGAAGCAAGGCGATTTGCGAACTCATTGATTTCTTTAAGCGATCGGCCTCGAACCAGGTGATGCGCAAGGCACGCCGTAAACGCGTCGCCGGCTCCCACTGCATCCACAACGCGCACCGTGAATCCTGGATGCTCAACCGTCTCCTCCTGAGAGATGAGCACACTTCCACGGGACCCGCGCGTGATGCAGACCAGCCTCAGGTCGTACTCGTCGAGTAGCCGTTTGGCGCGGTCCTCATCTCCGCCGGCTTTCAGTCCAGTCAATGCTGTGACGCGGACCAGTTCTTGATCCGTGAGCTTGACGATATTGGCGTACTGCAGGGACCGCTTCAGCACCTCGCTCGTGTAATACGATTGACGCAAATTCACATCGAAGATGCGAATGGCGTTCGACCGGGAATTCCGCAGAAAGCGATCCACTGTAGCGGCAGACACGGGGGAGCGTTGCGCGAGGGAGCCAAAACAGACGACATCGGCCAGCTGCGCAAGTTCCTCCCAGCCAGGTGTCCACTCGAGGAAGTCCCAAGACGCGGACTCCTTGATTGTGAACATGGGCTGGCCAACCTCGTCGATCGCCACCTTCGCGGATCCGGTTTCATGCTCCTGATCCCGCTGGAGGTATTGGGTGCTCACTCCGAATTTCACCATGGCCGCGTAGGCTTCCTCTCCAAGTGGATCGACCCCAATCCGGCTCGCGATCACACCTCGATCTCCCAGCGCATTTGCCATGTAGGCGAAGTTCGCAGGCGCTCCTCCCATAATCTTGCCGGAGGGCAACAGATCCCATAAGATTTCTCCCAATCCCACCATGAGTGCCGGTGTCATCACTAAAAGAGCCTCGGAGCAAAATCTGCCAAGTACTTGCGCCAAACGGTCCATACGTGTGCACCGGAACTCTCGACCCATTCATGCCTGATGCCAGCGCGCGTCAATGCCTCATGCGATTCCGCCACGGGGGTAAACAAGAAATCGTCATGACCAATTCCAATCCATAAGAGACGCAGCTGATGATTGAGGCGGTCCTGATCTGCGATCATTCCGTCGTAGTCCGTCTTTGTATCGGTAATCTGAATCGCGGGGCTAAATGCTCCGATGTAGGCGAATTCATCCAGATGATCGAGTCCGAGGCGCAGCGCCTGTGCGCCGCCCATCGAGAGGCCAGCTATCGCGCGATGGTCGCGATCGCGGATTGTGCGGTAGTTTGCATCGACAAACGGGATTAGTTCGTTTAGAACGACATCGTCGAACTCCGCGTATCTTTCCTCCATGAAGAAACGGGCGACCGCGTTTGCCGCCGCCGGGCCTTTGGCTACCTGATGCTCCGGCGGAGGTGGCGGAGATGGAACGCCAGTCATTCCGTTGGCATTCACGATGATCATCGGCTTGGCACGATGGGCGGCAATCAAGTTGTCGAGAATGAAGTTCTCGTGGCCCTGATCGCTCCACCCTGCCTCATCTTCACCGAAACCGTGCTGAAGATAGAGAACCGGAAACCGTGCAGTCGAGTGCTCATATCCTGGCGGTGTGTAGACAAAGATCCTTCTCGTTTCGCCCGTCTTGCTTGAGCGGTACCATTCGGCGCGCACGGCACCATGAGGAACCGGCTCGATCGCAAAGAATTCAGATTCCGATGCTGGGACCTCGAGCCCGCTCACTTCCTTTCTGGCTGCGAAAAAGACCCTGCTTCCAGGGTCATTCGAAACAAACCCATCGACTGAAACGGCATAGTAGTGAAAACCCGGAAGAAGCGGAGTCGTCGTGACTTCCCAGAAACCGTCCGGGGCTCGCGTCATGTCGTATATTGACTGACCGAGCTCCAGGAGTAACTGGACTGCCCGCGCATGTTCAGCCTCTATCCGAAAGGTTGCACTCAGATCTGCATTGATCCTTGGATACTCCGAGCCAGGTATGTTTGTCGGAGCAGGACCCGGATGATTCACTTGTCCTCTGCACATCCCGCTTGCCAGAACCATCGTGAACAACCATCTCCTGACGCTCATGTGGCCCAACCCTTCCTGCAGCCTTTCATATCGACTTCCAATCCCGAAGCACTGAGACCGTGATAGACCTCTACGGCAAAGTGCCCTGGAGCAGTGCCAGGTCGATGGCATCCGCCATTGCCTTGTAGCCAGCTGCACTTGGATGAAGGTGATCGCCCGACTGGTAATCTTGGCGAAACTGCGAGGGGTGAGCGGGATCGCGAACAGCGGCATCAAAATCGACGACACCATCAAAAGTTCCGCTGATGCGGATCCATTGATTCATGGCCTGTCGCACCGCTTCGCCATCCTGGCTGAAGTAGTCGGCTCCCTCGTATGGAGTCAATGTTGCTCCGAAGACTTTGATGCGATGCTCATGGGCTCGCTCGATGATCTGTCGTAAACCTGCGATTAGGTCGTCTGAGGTTACGCCCTGGGCTGCGAACGGACCTTCTTTGGGCAGCGTTCCGTCTTTCGCCGGACGGGGCTTCATGTGGGGCCATCCAATATCGTTGATACCTTCGAGCACAATGAGATCGCTGACGCCTGGCTGGGCCAAGACGTCTCGGTCGAAGCGAGCGAGCGCATTAATTCCGGCACCGTCGTAGAGAATCCGATTTCCGCCGATGCCCTCGTTGAGTACCGCCAGACTCGACGCCTCACCTTTGGCCTCGAGCCGCTTGGCGAGCTGGTCTGGCCAGTCGCCGTATGTTCCCTGCTTGGCTCCTACTCCATCGGTAATAGAGTCTCCGAGTGTCACAACTGCACCGACACGATCGGCTGTCCAGACTTCAAGGTCCGACAGCCAGTACCACGACATCTTTGTGGTTGGCTGGGGGATATCAGCCTTTGCAGAAAAATCTCCAGGACCGGAGACATAGGTTTCATGCTGGGCCCAAAAGTGGGTCGTGGTCGCAGGCGTACTGTGGGGTAGATAGACGCTGACAGAGACCTCGGCAAATGCAGGAACTTTCATGTTCACTGGGTCGCTCAGAATGGGAGCGCCGATGGGCACCTTTACGGAGGGTTGTCCGGCAAAAGTTAGCACGTGGTCTGATTCCGGCATGATCGATGAATCATGAGCCACGAGCGCGACGTGCGCCGACCCAATTTCCAAAGCAGATGATCCGTACGCGTTCGAAAGGCGAATCCTCAAACGCTCTCCGCCGAGAGTCGGCCGAACTACCATGCGAATCGTCTGATTCTCGAACACGGGTGACGGCGGGAGACCGGGGAACGGAAGCGGCGTGTGCACGGATGTGCTCCACGCGCTCACCCATTTTCCGTGGTCCCTACTCTCCTGGGCCCCACCAACCAAGCCTAGAAAACCTATGAGAAGGACGCTAGCCGCCGTTCTCAACTCAATTCTTCGCATGCTTGTTTTCACCTCGTCGTCGAAAGTTCAAACCGTCCCCGACCTGAATTGTCGCGCAGGAGAATCGCTGAGGTCAGGACGAAACTGCACTCAACGCAGATTGCGATCGAAGAAATTGATCATGACATTGAATGCGTCCTTCGATTCCGGCACGTCCGCGTTGTAGAAGAAGCCGTGAAACAAACCGTCCCATACGTGGAGTTCCGCTTTGACCCCCAGCTTCACCAATTGGGTATGTGTGAACAACGTCCCGCTCATCGCGAAATCGCGGGTTCCCGTGATCAGCAATGTTGGTGGGAACTTGGCGAGAATTTCCGGAGAATTGATCGGCGCCACCATGGCATCCTTGGGATCGGTCGTGCTGAAGTATCCCAGTTGCGCAGTGCCAGGAGGACGAGACATCGGCATGCGCCCTTCGCCAAACGGAAACGCGATGTAGGTCGCGTCGCCTCCGAAGCTTCCGGCTGAAGCACAATAGATTCCAACGGCGCCCGGCGAGGGGAGACTGTGGGTCTGAAACCATGCAACCGACATGGCAGTCAGCATTCCGCCTGCGGAGCATCCGAAGATGCCGATGCTTTCTGGTTTGTACGTTTTGAGCAGCTCGCTGTAAACGCTCGCGACATCCTCACTCGCAGCCGGGAACTTGTTATCCGGCCCTTCACGATAGTCGACTGTTACCACCTTCATCTGCATGAGTGACGCAATCGGGATCGACTCAAGTTCCGCACAAGCCGGCCAGCACCCGGAGAAACCGCCGCCATGCAGATTGATCAAAACGCGATGTCGGTTCTTCTCCGGGATTTCGGCTTTCGGAGTGTAGACGTAGGTGTGGACGCCGCCGATCTTTCCGTCCCGCATGTCTACGGCAAATATCTCCCGGTCACGCGCCAGCATCGACTTCATGAAGCGCGGCACCCCCGCGTCCTGCTTGACCTGTTCGGGGTCCTGCATCTCATGGAGATGTTCTGTGACATAAGCCTTGGCTTCAGGACTCAGGAAGGTAGAAAGCGGCACTGATTCACCCGGGATTTCTACAGTGCCGTCCGCCTCAACTGTCACACCTTGCGGTTTGGGCTGAGGTTGATCCTGCGCGTGCGCCAATCTCGCCTCGCCTTTGACTACGAAAGCACTGCAAACAACGACGAGCAAAAGGGTTCTAATCGACATTAGAGTTCTCATCACTCTCTATCTGGAACTCGCGAGGCTTGAGGACCTCGGCGGTGTAGGTGTGCGGCGCACCTGGAATTTTCGGTGCGCCACATTGGTGACTTTGCAGTTGAAGGGTAGTTTTCAGTAGGTAAATCTCAAAGCAAGCTGGACAGTACGCGGAAGGCTGCTTTGGTGGGTCACTATACCCATAGACGGCCCCAAACCTACGTTTGGTTCAGCGAACTGAGGATGATTGAACAAATCGAATATTTCGCCGCTGAACTTCAGCTTGGCCTTTTCGGCTATATCGAAGGACTTGTTAGCTGAGAAGTCGAAATTTGCGACTCCCGCAGCCCGCAAGCCCGAGTCAACTCTCGGTTCATTGCCGAAAGAAAACGGTCCCGGCTGTGTGAAGCAGCTGGTGTTGAACCATTGTTGTGACCTGACCAGACGGTTGCCCGATACACTCTTTGAGCATCCCGCCGTGTAGTTCGGCCGGATGATGCCGCTGCCAATGCCAAACCCCGGAGTGCCACCTCCAAAATCCTCTGACAGCGTATTCGGATTCGCCGTAAGGGCGATCGGAACGCCACTCCTTAGCGTTGTAATTCCATTGACGCGCCACCCGCCAACAAAGGCGTTTGTCACCCCGTTGATGTGGGAGAGGTACATCTGGCTGTGGCCAAAGGGCAGATCTAGCCCATAGTTCGCGACGAAGTTGTGCCGGATATCCTGTTGGCTGACAGATTTCTCAGCTTTGATGTTGTAGTGGTCCTGGACAAGGCCCGTGCCGCCTTGTCCGTCCAGGAAGGCGCTTGTATTGTCTGTATCGCTGATCAGCTTGCCCCAGGTGTATGCTGCCTGAATGACACCCGCGTGACTGAAACGCTTGGTAACGTTCGCCTGGAGGGCGTTGTAATCCGAGGCGGCGATGCGAGCATCTTGCTGCAGGACGCCAAGAGGATATTGCGGGTAAGGCATCAACAATCTGCCTTTGAGGGTTGTTGTGCCACCATTCACCGATCCAGCGGGCAGCACGCCGTAAAACGGGTTGGGAACTGGCGTCAGCAGGTCGCTGCCCATCGAGAGATACTGGTCAGGGATCTGATTGAGTTGCAGGCCAGAACCGGTATAGGGCGAGGCAATAATAAGGTGCGTTCCTTTGGATCCAGCGTAAGCAAGACTTGCCGTCGAACTGCCGCCGAAGGTTCGTTCAAGCGCCAGGTTCCATTGTTGCGAGTAGCCAAGGGGCTGGTCCGGGCCGCGTCCCCAAATCCCGCTTCCCAGTAAGTTGTTCACACCCGTCTGGGAATGACCGAGAGCCGGGCTGACTCCAGTCGGAAACGGATTCGCGACCGTAGCGCCGATCGCTCCGCCAACCGAATTCTGGTTGGTTGTAGCGGACCTTGTGAGCGAGCTTAGCTGAGGACCGTCCTGATCCAGAACAGAGGGAAAGAAGGAAATGCCATAGCCGGCGCGAAGGACGCTCTTGGAATCGAAGCGGTAGGCGACGCCCAAACGCGGAGAGAATATCTTCCAATGGAGCGACTCTTCTCTCCGTGAAGGATGCAGTGGTGAATCAACCAGTGCGGCAACGCCTTTGAGCGGTACGGTGGCGCCAACGGGATTGGTAAAGGAGCTGACGTTGCCTAGGGTCAAAGGCGCATTGGGGACAAAAACCGCGTCGATGTTATGCTCTTCCGAAAGCGAACCGGGCTGTTCCCAACGGAGCCCCGCAGTGATGGTCAGATCAGGCGTAGCCTGATAAGTGTCTTCGACAAACAGTCCGTAGTTATGCATGAACGAATAGGTTGGAAGGAAGAGCGTAGTACTGGTGCTCGATGGGATACCAAGCATGAATGAAGCCAATGCATTCCCAGTATCAGCTGGGATTGGAGCTGAGGTACTCCCAGTAAAAGCTGGGAGCGAGTTGAGAGTGATCCCGCTGCTTCCGCCATAGGCTTCCCACAACACCTGCCGCCAATTACCGCCGGATTTAATTGTGTGTTTTCCCACTATCTTGGTGAAGCTGCCGACAACGGCCCAAATGTTGTTGTTCCAATGCAATTGCGACAGGTTAGGTCCTACGCCGTACCCCTGTATGGCCAATGCCGGAAGAGACCAACTTGGGTTCGTCGCTTGCACTGCCCCATAGTTCGCGTTGATCGTCGACATGTCGAAGCCATTGCTCAGCGGATCCTGGAAATTGTAATTCTCCAGATAGGAGAGTCGTAGTTCCGCAATCGATTTCGGAGTGAAGACGTGATTGTCTCCCAAAACGGCTTCCTGGGTATAGTTGCCGGTTGGCCCCGCACCGGTCTTGTTATGGAATGGATCGACCGGTGTATTATGCGGGTTCCAGAACGTGTAGCGCGCGAAAACCGTATCCTGGCCCAGGCTGGCGTCGATGCGCGCGTTGTATTGCGTTTGAAGTCCAACGGCGGGTATCGAGACAAATGTGTTGTTGACGAAGGGAACCTGCTTCACCATAGATTCGTTGGGTGTCTCGAGCTGAAGAATCTTCAAGGCGGCCGGGTCGATCCTGCCAGCAATACTGTTTCCAGGAAACGGCATTCCCGTAGTTGGATCGTAGATGATCTGCGGAGTGCCGTCGGGATTCTTGTCGCCGGAAAAATCTCCGTTCAGCTCTGCCGTCGTCGGCATAACATATTGGCTCGGAGAGGAAGAACTCAAGGATTCGTGCTCCCAGGAGAAAAAGAAGAAGACCTTGTTTTTCACCGCAGGACCGCCAAGGTATGCTCCATATTGGTTCTGGTGGAGAGGCACTTTGCCAAGACCTGCGTGGTTGGTGAACCAGTCGTTCGAATCAAGGGCAGTGTTCCGTAAATACTCGTACGCACTTCCATGAAACTGATTGGTTCCGCTTTTGCTCGAGATCTGAACGACACCGCCGCCATACCCGCCGAATTCGGCGCTGACATCACTGGTCGAAACCCGGAATTCCTGGACGGCATCTTGCGTCGGGACCAGCGTGTTCACATTGTTCTCGGCGATGTTGGACCCCACGCCGTCGATAAAGAACAGGCTCTGTCCGCTGAAAGAGCCACCGATCTGATAATTTCCGTAGGAGATCGCCTGCGTATTTGCGCTCACTTGGGCCGTGCCGCCGTTTGCCACGGTACTGCTCGCAGTTCCGCCTCCCGGTATAACACCTGGCACGAAATCGAGAAGATTATTCACGTTGCGCCCGTTCAGGGGCGCCTCCTGCACCTGCACTCCCTGGATCACTCCGCCCAGCGTTGCGCTATCGGTTTGGATGTCGGTACTCGCACCAGTGACGGTGATCGATTGGGATACGTCGCCAACTTGCAACGCCAGGTCGGCACGAGTTACCCCGCCTATACTGACCTCCACTTGACTGTTTGTGGCCGACTTGAAACCCTGGTTGGTGACCGTGAGGCTGTATATCCCGGGATTCAAGTTGATGAAGGTGTAAGTGCCAGCCGTCCCGGTGACGGCTGCCTGCTCGGCGTTTGTCGCCTTGTTCGTCAATTGAACATGAGCTCCTGCAATGAGTGCGCCCACAGAGTCCGTGACGGTTCCGACCACGCTCCCATAGCTTGTTTGAGCTCTCACGGAATTTGGGTTGATCACGCAGATGATCGCAACGAGCGCGACCCAAATGTAGTTCGGTACAGATTTCTGCCAACTGAATCTGATTGTTCGTGATGTCTTTTGACTCTCTGATGAAGAAAGAGCCTGCGAAATCTCGTACATACTGCCTCCTAGAAGTGTTGATCCTTGTAGCTCCGCGATCTGCTCACCTGACGCGCCTTGATTTCTAGACATCTTGCCGCCTCTCCAAAATTGATTCGCCCGAATTCCCCCTTGATTTACCAACCCCAGCGGGACCGGAGAACTGCCGCGCCATTGACTGGGAATCCGTGGTAAGTCAAAACTCGAGCTCATCACTCCCGAAGAGAACTTTTATGCGTCGCAAGAGGCAATTGTCAACGATTTATGTAGGGTATTCAACAAAAGTTGCCTATACAGTTCGACACTTAACGGGAACAATTCGCGCTTAATACTATTCAAAGGGAACAAAATTCTGCGGCCGTAGATCACGGGCAATTTCGTTTGGCTGGAGGGGCACAGCTGCGTCGCGGAGTCTATGCCGGAGCCGCGGGTCTGCGATCAGCACGTCGCGATGAGAGCACGGGGACCAGCAATCCAATGCCCTTCTTGCAGAGAATTCAAGTCCGGTTGAGCACCGCGATTCTCACTTCTCTCTCGCGTCGGCCGGGCGCACTCCGCAGGACTCGCGAACAATCATCTGGCATCCGAGGAGCACGTCTCTGGGAGGTAAGTCGGGATTTGAGATGCGTTCGAGCATTACTGCCAGTGCCGTTCTACCTATGTCCTTGCAGGGTTGGTGCAACGTCGTGAGCGGCACCGGCAAGAGACGCGCGTATTTCACGTCATCGATTCCAGCGATCCGGATGTCTTCAGGAATTCTTTGGCCGATCGAAAGCAAGGTGTGCATCAGAACCCCGGCGGTATGGTCGTTTCCGCAGATGAACGCATCTGGGTGATCCCTCTTCAGCAGGGCTTTTACAACTTTCAAATCTGATCCGTCCTCCAACCTGACTAGATCCCGACCTGATTGTTTTGATAAGGACTGGAGGGCCTCACGGTACCCGGCTATGCGGGCGTCTACTGTCGGAGCGGAATTTGGCCGAGCGAAAAAGGCAATCCGTTTCGCGCCGGATTTAACCAAGTGCTCTGTAGCTAAATACCCCGCACGACGATTGTCGATCCCGACCAAGTCGTAGTTGCTGCGCCTTGGATATCTCTCGATACACCTATCCAGTAGGACAACGGGAATGCGAGCTTTGGTGAGCGCAAGTACAATCCGTTGATTCGCCTCGTATCTTCCGGGCGAGAACTCTACAGGGGCAAAGAAGACCCCTGAAACTTTTCTTGATATATAGTGCCGACACAGTTGCTCGGCAATTTCCTCCTTGGCATCTTCTTGGGGTGCCGTGTTTCCCCAAAGAAGGGAGTGATGAATAGCCTGCGGAGCCTCCATCATTCCCTTGCAAATCACCTCAAAAATCTCGGTTTGACCGAGTTCCGGAATCAAAAGCCCGAACACAAGGCTGGAGCCGATATCCCTAGATACGAAAGTTCCCGAGCCCACACGACGAACTACAAGTCCCATCGTCTGCAACTCATGCATTGCCCTAAACACCGTCATCCTGGAAGCACCGTAACGCCGGACGAGTTCCCCTTCGCTTGGCAGCCGTTGTCCTGGTTTGTACCGACCAGAAGAGATGTCATCCTGGGTCTTTTCCAGTATTTCTCTGTACTTGTGAATTGCCACTATGTCCTTCTTTCCCGTCGCTTGGCGATTTCACTAGACGAAGATCACGCCAGATTGGTATCAAGTTCAAAGGCATATTATCCTATACAGCTTCTAGACGGCTTCTGCTTATCCGGTTGTTTCAGCAAGACACAAGCAGTAGTGTAGAAACGTGCCACGCCCGATCTTTCCCAGGAATCTGCGCGAATTCCAAGTGCAGTTTGGCAGTGAAGAGTCTTGCCAGA
>Ga0182024_10026332_pt1 | contig 10223 bp, 11 predicted proteins | sample P32metaG_FD_120480 | JGI IMG/M metagenome (GOLD analysis project Ga0182024, IMG submission 120480) | Permafrost microbial communities from Stordalen Mire, Sweden - P3-2 metaG (Illumina Assembly) | ecosystem: Environmental > Terrestrial > Soil > Wetlands > Permafrost | place: Sweden: Stordalen...
CCTGCTGGAAATCGCTTTGCAGATTTTTCCATTTCGCCTGTGGGCAGTGGGCCGGGGTCTCCCGGAGGAAGCTCGCATGAAACGTCGGGCGTCGGAACAGGCGGAGGAGCCGGCGGAGACAGCAGCACCGGTGTGGGCGCGGGGGAAACAGGTGGTGGCGGAGGAAAGTCGGGAGGGGCCGGAAGTTTAAGTGTCAACGGCACCGCTGGCAGTGGCGGTGCGACGGCCGGGATTCTGGGATCCGGGGTGCCGCTTAGCATGGTGTATCCCATTTCCAAATTTTCACCTTACAAGGCGTCTTTGGTGGTTTCTGCCGGCCCGATGGGTGGCGGCGGCTTGGGGATTTACGGCGCGTTGCATTGCGGGAAGATTTACACCGTGTTTTTGCCAATGCCTGGCAAAGCCTGGACACTGCAGTATTGTGAAGCCGGGGCCGGGGCCCGGGCTCAGGAGCAGACCAATGCGGCGGTAGTGCACATGGAGCAGGGGATTACCCCACCTACTGCGGAGGATCGATTTGATTTCAAACGCCTGCCGCTTCCAGAAGATAAGGTTCACAAACAGATCGTTCTCAAGGGGTTGCTCCGAGAAGACGGAACGGTGGAAGGACTCGAAGTGCACCAGGGCTTATTGCCGATGATGGACGAGGCTGCGCGATTGGCATTCAGCAACTGGAAATTTAGGCCGGCTTCACGAGGAGGCAAGGCGATCGCAGTCGCTATTTTGGTGGGTATACCATCGGATCCGCCTCCGGCTCGAGCGGCAAATTAGAAGCGAGTCCACAATCTCTTTCACTCGAAGGAAGCATGGCGATGGCGCACAAACGGACGGCAATAGCAGTATTCAGTTCGATGATTGCTGTTTCATATGGACTCGCGCAGCTTTCGTGGGTGCTTTATAGCAAGAAAACGGTGGCGCTATCTCAGACGAATCCGGTGAATGGAAGAATTTATTTTGCCAACGGGGATACGCGTTCCGGGGAACCCGGCGATATTAACGCCTCCAGTACTGGCGAGGACGAAAGTACAGTGGTGTTCATTTCTCATTGCGGTCAAGAGACTGCGACGGACAACTATCTGAGGAGAAGGTATTTACGCGATTGTAATCTCTTGCGCGAAGTAGATCCTCGTTTGTATCGTCTAGCATACAGCAGGGATGTGGCGGAGCCGACCGTGGCTGCCCCTGACCGTAAGTAAGGATCAAACCTGACTCATTTCTGACCGAGGCGTGTTGTGAACCTAATGAGCCAAAGAATTCGGAGATTCCCATTCCTGCTGTTCATTGTCCTGCAGGGAATGTTGGTTTTTTTGGGAGCGTTTGGCTGGAGGCCGGGGCCAAAACTGGGACGGTGGAGAGACGCCGTTGAGGCGTATGCCACGATGACTCGAACACTCGGGCCTTACAGATTCTTCGTTCCGCCGGTTGAACCGCAGCTATTTGTGCAGGTTCACGCTGACGGACCCCCAGCTTTCGATGAGATTCTCGGCAGCGATATGATCCAGGAAGCCGCGCTGAAAATAGGAACGATTCACTCTTCCTTTTCCTCCGATAGAAATGTTCCATTGCTGCTGGAGTTCGCGAGCCGCCAATTTTTCGAGCGCCATCCCGAGTACAAAACCGTTGAATTAACCTTTGGGTGGTACAGAGTGCCTTCCCGCTCTGCCTGGAGAAGTGGAGAGCGTACAAGCATGCGGAAATCTTTGGAAATGTCCTTCCAACGCTCCGATTGATGATGTCTGTCAATAACCATTCAAACCTTCGATCGCCAGCCACGGAGGCGAGCGACGCTGTCGTTCCTGCTGCTCATTTGTGGGTGCGCCTGCTGCGGCTTGGTATGGGTTCGGCGCTTTTGTTCCAAGCCCTCGGCGTGTGGCCTGACCTGAAATATATTGCTACCTGGAATGCGATTGTTCCTACCTCCATTGCTGAATTGGTGAATCCCAGGTGGTTCCCCCGCGTTGGATGGTTCGCGCCGCTGCTTGCGCACGTGGGGCTCGACGGGCCAAAAGCTTTTGTATTCTTTTTTGCGCTGTACACGATGCTATTAATCGCGCTCATCGTAAATTTCTATCCCAAGATAACCAGCCTGCTCGTCTTTGTGTTGCACCTGGTAATCGCGGGCAGTATCTACTTTACTCTGTACGGCGTGGATCGTTTTGCGAGCATCGGCCTTTTTTATTGCGTCATCGCGCCAGGGCGAATTCCGTTGCCGGAACGGAGCGACGTCCTTTGGCGCTCTAGAGCGGTTCGCTGCCTCCTTCAATTTCACCTGTTAGTGCTGTACTGGACTGCGGGCATCGCCAAATCCTTTGGTCCGCAATGGTGGCACGGCGAGGCGGTGTGGATGGCGGTGACCCAGCCAATTTACCGGGGGGCGATTGACGTAGCGAGCCTGGCGGCTTTGCCGGGCGTGGCAGTGGTGGCTGGAATTTCCACACTAGTGATCGAAATCGGCTATCCATTTTTTATGTTGCCGAAGACAACGCGACCTGTCTGGCTCGCGGCCGTTATGTCAATGCACCTCGGAATCGGCTTGTTCATGGATATGTGGTCATTCGCGTTTGTCATGATTGCCCTGAACGTCGGCGGCTTTGGTTCGGAATACGTGGCTGAGTTGCTCAACTGGCGCGCAAATGCATGGCGGCCAAAGGGTAGAAGGCTACAAATTGAACGGGCGGGTAAAACAAATGACGCGACCGTAACTCCATCCTAGGTACGTGTGTCAGCGCTGCCGAGGCCACGACTGGCACCCTTTCACCAGTTATCCCTTTCTGTTTGGGCGTTCCGTAAAACCAAATTCCTGCATTCAAAGCGTCGCTAAGTCGGCCGGACCGATGGCGGTCTGAGCGGTTTTCCACAATGGGTACAGCCCGCAGCTAATTCCGATTATCTTTACTAGGACTTTGATAGAGAATGTAGTACGTTGTATCGTAAGAGGTACCTACGCGGTAGTTGACAAGTAAAGTCCACCAACTTGTCAAGGAAGTCCCAAATCAACATCATTGCTGAGTCCCCGGAGATAGATGACCAAGATCTAGGAGCATGTATGCCTGATAGTCCAATGCTCAAAGTTTATTTTTTGACTCAGGATACCGGTTTGGCTGAAGCAATCGCGCGTGCCTTGGGCGACGGATTCGAGGCCAGGGGAAGCAGCGAGTTGCGGTTCGAGCAACTTGGTGAAACGTTAGCATGGGCTCACGTTATCCTGATCGACCTTCGAACGAATGTACCCGAGGACTTCGGCGAAGCGGCATTACGGTTGATGAGTGAGGTCAACGACCTGCGTATTCATCCACCTATGGTGGTGCTTTGCGACGAAGCGCAGCAGCTGTTGTTTTTGCGCGCGATCGAGCATGGAGCCGACGATAGCGTCCTGAACCCTCCCAACATCAGCGAGCTCCGCAGAATTCTGCGGCGGCTTTACAAATTATATTCCTCGGAGCGTGAGTTACATCGACTGCGCGGCGAACCCGCAGGAAGACTTCACGAACTGATCGGAACATCTGCTCCGATGCAGGAACTTTTTTCCGTTGCCCGCAAGATCGCCACGTGCGACGTCAGCGTGTTGATCACCGGGGAAACGGGCACCGGTAAGGAGCTACTGGCCCGTGCCATTCACCACTTGAGCGGTCGACGGGACGGTCCGATGGGCGCTTTTTCCTGTGCAAACCTGCCGGAGACGCTGGTCGAAGACGAATTGTTCGGGCATGAACGCGGCGCCTTCACGGGAGCCATCACGGCCAGGTGCGGGCGAGTAGAGTCTGCCGATCATGGAACTCTCTTCCTGGATGAAATAGGAGACTTAGGGCTTGGGCTGCAGCCGAAACTGCTGCGTGTTCTTCAGGAACGCCGATTCGAACGCCTGGGCGGAAATAAAACTATCAATGTGGACTTGCGGCTGGTTTGCGCCACGAATCGCAATCTCGGCGAAATGGTGCAGCAGGGAAAATTTCGGGAAGATTTGTACTACCGGCTGAACGTGATGCAGTTGCACTTGCCGCCACTGCGTGAGAGACGGGACGACATTGCGCTGCTTGCGCAACATTTCCTGCTTAGCGCCGCGCATCAATTTCAGAAGCCGGCCGCAAACTTCACGCGGGCGGCTTTGCAGGTTCTGGAGGATTACAGTTGGCCGGGCAATGTTCGGGAGCTTCAGAACGTAGTGCAGCGCGGAATCGTTCTTTCGGAGGGCACGACGGTGGACGTTTGCGACCTGCCCGCGTCCATGCGTCTGGAACCTGCAGAGCCCGAGGAGACGATAGCACCTGCGAGCGCGCAGGATGGGACTCTCAGCCAATCTTACGAACAGGAAGTGAAGCGTTTCAAGCGCGCTCTAATCTTGCGTGCGTTGCGCCAGTGCGACGGGCGAAAAGCGGAGTGTGCCCGCAAACTGGGAGTGGCCCGAGGTTATTTGCATCGCTTGATTAATCAACTGGGAATACAAGACCGCGAAGTTGAAAATCCCGCGGAAACCGCGGAGCAAAAAACCGGCGTTCGGCCCGGTGACGTTACACTCTATAACTGACCTCGATGGAAAAGGATCAGGCCAAACCGCTGGCGATGGACCCGATTTCTGCTCATTTCCCCTCGAACAACGGTTCCTTCCGGCTGTTTCGCGATTCGCAAAATAGCGATGGCGGCTGGGGTTTTATAGCGGGCGATGAGAGCCGCGTGGAATCAACCTGCTGGGTCGTTAAAGCGTTGACTGCAATAGCGGGTGCGAAGCGCGCGGATGAGGATACCGTTCGTCGGGGATTGGATTTTCTGACGAGGGCTCAGCTTCCGGACGGATCGTGGCCTGCTGTGCCAGAGACAAAAACAGGGTGCTGGGTGACTTCGCTAGCATGTTGGGTTCTGGCCGGCTTGCAAGATGAAAAGTATGCCAAGGCCATCGAGGCAGGATTGCGCTGGGTTTGTGATGATTGGCCGCAGGACAGCACATGGTGGCGACGAACTGTTCGAAAATTGTCATCCGGTGGCAACGCGGGCAAACAAAACGATGCAGCTCGCGGCTGGGGATGGACACCCGCGACGAGCAGTTGGGTCGAGCCGACGGCGCTTGCGCTGCTGGCGCTCGAATGGCATCCTCGCGCGAGTTCCATCGCGGCTTTTCAGCGCGAGGCGGAGAGGCGCAGGAAACTCGGCGAGGCGCTGCTATACGATCGCATGTGCCCCGGTGGCGGCTGGAATTGCGGCAGTCCAGAAGACTACGGAGTTCCGGGCGAGCCGATGGTAATTCCCACCACGTGGGCGCTGCTTTCTTTGCGGCACAATCCAGAGCGACGAGAAAATAAAGAGAGCCTCGACTGGCTGGAAAATAATTTTTCCAAGATTCAAGGTGCGGCTTCCTATGCATCGGCACGAATTTGCCTGGAAGTGTACGGCCGCGAGCGAGAGATTCAGACCGAGACGGCCTACGACCCCGAGGAACCGGCGAGCAACTTACTGGTGGCGGCGTGGATGAGTTTGGCGGGAAGTAGCCCGCGGGAATGGCTAAGTGCGGGCAGGAAGTCGTGAGCACCATGCGTAACCGAGCATTAATACCCTGGTTCCAACGGCCTGCTTCGAAGGTGTTGATACGGCGTGCGGCGAACTACGAACAAGAATTGGAGACGTTGATCTATGAAAGCCTAGTGGAATTTGCGCTGCCGGTGAAAGACAAAGTTGTTTTGTTGAAGCCGAATTTTGTAGGACTAGATCCTGGCGGTATCAGAAATACTCATCCCGCGGTGATTGGCGCAACGCGCGCAAGTTTTTTGCGATTGGGCGCCTCGCGCGTGTTGATCGGCGACGGGCCGGCATTGGACCGCGACACCGAAGCGATTCTGGAATCGATACGGCTCAGGGATTTTGTCGGCCCGCTGGCGCGGACGTTTGTGGATCTGAATATTGATGAGGTGGAACGTGTGCCACTGGCAACCAAGGCATCGCGACTCAAGGAATTGTATTTTCCCAAGTCCGTGTTAGGCGCTGATCTTGTAGTTTCCATGCCCAAACTCAAAACTCATCACTGGGCTGGCGTAACCCTGTCGCTCAAAAATATGTTCGGGACCGTGCCGGGCAGTTGCTACGGCTGGCCGAAGAATGTGCTGCACTGGGCGGGGATCGACAATGCCATTCTGGATATCAATGCGGCAGTGCGTCCGGATTTTGCCATCGTGGATGGAATCGTGGGAATGGAAGGGAATGGTCCTATTCAGGGAACTCCTAAGGCATGCGGGGCGCTCATTTTTGGTGACGATCCCGTTGCGGTCGACGCTACCTGTTGCCGGCTAATGCGGTTGCTGCCTGAGAAGGTCAAATACTTGGCGGCTGCGGGAACCATGCTGGGGCACATTAGAGTCGATAGGATTCAACAAGTTGGCGAAACTGTGGAGGCGCTGCGTACGAAATTTTCGGTGATACGGGAGTTTGACGCGATACGCGACGCCGCTTGAGCTTTGATTGGACAGTGAAGTGCTCGATAGTTTGGGTACTGTTTCGGGACCAATTCGATAAACCAAGCGCAATAGTAAGAAGTCGTGTAGAGGTACGTACTAGAATCTTTAGTACCGCGATGGATTGCAGACGGGCGTTGCCGATTAGGTACCAATAGAGTATCGTGCTGAAACTAGGTTTTCTTCTCATGTGGCGCCCTCTCATTTAACCGACAAATACAAAGGTTTTGAACGCCTATGCACTCTGAAGATCGAGGCAGGATGAAGATACGCAGGAATCAAGCGGGCCAGGTGTTGATATCGACGGCCTTGGCTATGGTTGTCCTGCTAGGTTTTGCGGGGTTGGCCGTGGACATGGGAATTTTGCGTTATCAGAGGCGCGTGCAGCAAAATGCGGCGGATGCCGCAGCGATTGCGGGCGCGACAGACTTGCCTTCCAATTATCAGATAGGGGCAGTGAACGCGGCGGCCGCCAACGGTTTTACAGATAATACCGGCGGCGGAGCCTGCGGAGTGCCGCCTACAAATCTGGCGGTGGGATCGGTGAATGTGGGGGTCTGCGCGCCTCCCATAGCCGGACCACATGCGGGCCAGCAAGGCTACGTGGAAGCCTATGTTTCCGCGGGTCAGCCCACGTTCTTCATGCGCATTTTGGGAGTCAACTCCAAGACCATCACTGCCCGCTCTGTCGCCTCCAACAACAGCACTGGAACTAACGGTGCGCCTTACGGTTGCATGTACGCTATAGGTTCTCCGGGAAATCCCGTCCAAGGAATGAATGTCCAAGGCGGCGCGACGCTGTCGGCGCCATCATGCGGGATCGTAGATAACGGGGATTACACTTCATCAGGGGCAATTACCGCTTCCAGTTTCGGTGTATCAGGCGCTAACAATGGCGCTGGGTCGGTCACGTGCACGGATGGCGCTGCGACCTGTCCAAGTTTTAATTCCCCAGCCGCGGCAGATCCGTTCGCAGGTCCATTGGCCGGTTATACACCGCCATGTTCTCCGTGCGGTGGTGGAACCGATATTTCGATTACTGGCGGTGGAAATTTTTCCGGCGTTGGAGTCGGATATGCGAACGGGACATATACCGTCATTCCCGGCACCTATGATGCGATTAGCGTCGCGACGACGGGCGGGGAAAACGTGGTTTTTAGTGCCGGCTCGTACGTCATTAATGGGGCGGGCGGCCTGAGTGTAACGGGTAACGCGAACATTTCAGGTACGGGCGTGATGTTTTATTTCACTGGGCCGGCCACCATCAACGTCACGGGAACGCCGACGTTGAATCTCTATGCGCCAGCCACGGGGCAGTACGCGGGCATGCTTATGTGGCAGGATGCTGCTGATACTGCCAACCCATCTTTGAGCGCCAATAACGGTAGCCAACTTAATGGCATCTTGTACTTTCCCAGCGATCAATTGACCTTTGCCGCGAACCCGAGTTTAAGTGTCGGTGCGGTCGTTGCCGGATCAGTGTCAGTAACCGGCGGCGCCAATGTGACGATTAACGGAGGGGCAATTAATGGAGGGCCAGGCGTTCCAGGCGGACTACCGACGCCGTTCACGGCGCCCAGTGCAGTTCTAGTGGAGTAACCGATGATATTGAACAAATACTCCAATTCGCGAGGTACTAGAGGGCTCAAGAAGGCCTGCCGAGGTGCGCGCACCGCACGACGTGGAGAATCGGGACAGACTTTGCTGGAAATAGCTCTCGTGCTGCCCGTTCTTTTGTTTCTTACCCTTGGGATAGTGGAGTTGGGGCGATACGCTTATGTATCTATCTTGGTAGGAAATGCGGCGCGTGCAGGTACGGCTTATGGAACACAGAGCCTTCCCCAGTCGGTAGACACGGTAGGGATCCAGACGGCTGCACGAAACGATTATCGCAGTAACGGACAGGATCCGCAGAACCTGGCGGTCACTTCTACAGTCTCCTGCGGTTGCGATGTTGGCGGCGCAATTGTTACCGCGCCTTGCACCGGGTCGGGTGCCGGGGTTTGTGCGAGCGGACATTGGATTGCGGTGTTATCGGTTACAGCGTCAAGTACTTTTGCCCCATTATTTGCCTATACAAACATTCCATCCTTAGCCTTGACCAGAACATCCGCGGTGCGGGTCAGGGCGGTATAAGACTTTGAGAACGGCGGAATTTATGTCTCGCATGATTAAAACCAGTGCTGTGAGCAGGCGCGAGTGCCCGCTGCGGCGATCACGCAAGAAGCAGACTGGGGCGACGCTCGTCGAATATGCATTCTCCATTCTGATTTTCGTAATGTTGATCTTCGGTGCCATGGGATTCAGTCACGCGTTATACGCTTATCATTTCGTCAATCATATCGCCAAGGAAGCTACACACTGGGCGGCGGTGAACGGCTATTCGTGCGTTGTCCCCCCCCAGGGGGATGGAAGTTGCAACGGGACTCCCCCGATGAATAATGGTCCGGCTTCATCATCTGACGTAGACAAGTACGTTAAGAATCACGCGCCACCCGGCATTGACCAGACTAAGCTCAGCATCACTGGCTCGTCGTGTGGTTTAGGTGACACGTCAGCGTGTCCGGACAGCACACCCTTTGTTTGCACGAAGGACGCAGCCCTATCCGGTGTTGCTGGCAGCCCATATCCAAACTATCCGAGCTGCACGGTGCAGGTGCAGGTGGCTTATGCCTTCAATTTTATTTTTCCGCTGCTTCCCGCGAACACAACAGTAACTGCTCCGTGCACGCAAGCCGGTTATTGCTTGTCCAGCACATCCGAGATGATAATCTCGCACTAAAGTTCGTCGACGTTCGTTTCGGCGTTTTGCCGAATGAAATTGTTCCACTTGCGGCGTTGTACATGCAGTCCAGAACCGTGACGGCTAGTCGAACAGGATCAGACCATCTCAGCAGATAACCATCCTCTCCCTTTGCAGAGTTACGAACAAACAGATTCCACACCGCCAGTCGCAGCGCCCGTCGTCCGTCGCTCCTTCGATTTCACGGAAATTCTGAAGCAGGTGTTTTCATTTCCGGCGATGCTGGGAGCGTTGCTTGTCACGGCGGTTTTCTGGGCCAAACACGATTTCAACGTGGACACGGACTTCTGGTGGCACCTGAAAGTGGGAGAAGATTTTTTGGCCACGCATCATTGGCCGACCACCGATTCTTACTCTTACACGGCACCGGGGCAGCCCTGGATCGCAGCTGAGTGGCTGGGCGAAGTGCTGTTCGCCGGGGTCGAGCGTCTCGGAGGACTACCGGGGCTGTTTCTATTGCTGATGCTCATGGGCGCAAGCATCGTTCTGGCGCTGTATACGTTATGTACGCTGCGGTCGGGCAATTCCAAAGCCAGCTTCGCAGCCACGGCGATATTGACGATCCTGGCTCTCCCCGTTTTCCACTTTCGTCCGCAAATGCTCGGGTTTCTTTTTCTGGTCCTCACGCTGATTGCCCTGGAGCGGTTCCGCCAGGGACGCGCGAGAGCGTTGTGGCTCCTGCCATTCCTTTTTCTGCTGTGGGTTAATACGCATGGATCGTGGACCATCGGGCTCTTTTGCATTTTGGTTTACTGGGCCAGCGGGTTGCAGGAAAGGACGTTCGGCGCGGTGGAGATGCGCGCCTGGACCATCAGCCAACGTGAGCGTCTGTTACTGGTATTCATGTTGTGTCTCGCGGTGCTGCCAATCACTCCCTACGGCACGCAGTTGGCGGTGTTTCCGGTGCAATTTATTGGTTCGCTCCCGGTAAATATGGCCAGCATCAACGAATGGCAACCCATGCCGTTCGACCTGGTAGGCGC
>Ga0182024_10026333_pt1 | contig 10223 bp, 7 predicted proteins | sample P32metaG_FD_120480 | JGI IMG/M metagenome (GOLD analysis project Ga0182024, IMG submission 120480) | Permafrost microbial communities from Stordalen Mire, Sweden - P3-2 metaG (Illumina Assembly) | ecosystem: Environmental > Terrestrial > Soil > Wetlands > Permafrost | place: Sweden: Stordalen...
CACGCGCTGATCCTGCTGGCGTTACCGTTCTTTGTTTTCTGGCTGTTCTTTTTCAAATCCCAAACCCGCTGGCAACGCCTCGTGCTGGGGTCGGTAATGAGCGCAGCCCTAGTTTGGTCTTCGCTGTTCGCTGAAGATTTTGAAAACATGCTGCTAAAGACAGAAAAAAACACGACCGTGCGGCAGGATTATGCCGCCTCGGTTATTTCCTTTGGAGAAGGCTGGGACAGAGCGCTTTTGGTCAATGGTATTGGGATGACCAAACTGACGCCGATCACCAAGTTTATGGCACATCTGCCGCTGGCGTTTCATCCGGGACCCCCTCAGTCAATCCTCGTCATTTGTTTTGGGATGGGAACGACGTATCGTTCGGCGCTAAGCTGGAATATTGACACCACGGTGGTGGAACTTATACCCAGCGTAACCGAAGCATTTGGATTTTATCATGCGGATGCCGAGCGTTTTGTCAATGATCCTAAAGGTCATATCATCATTGACGATGGACGGCGGTACCTCAATCGTTGCGGAAAAAATTTTGATGCGATCGTGGTCGACCCCCCGCCGCCCGTGAATACCGCCGGTTCCAGCCTGCTTTTTTCGAAGGAATTTTACACGCTGGCCAAACAGCACTTGAATCCCAATGGCATCTTGCAGATGTGGTTCCCCGGCGGGGAAAAGCTTACCGCGCAAGCCGTCATCCGCTCCTTCAATGAATCCTTTCCTTATGTGCGTGGTTTCCCGTCGGTCGCAGGGTGGGGAATTCATCTGCTCGGTTCGATGGAGCCGATCGAACATCTCGACGCGGCACAACTGGCCGCCCGGATGCCCGATAGTGCGAAAAAAGATCTATTGGAATGGAATCGTTCCCAGGATGCGACTGCCTACCTTGAGAAGGTTATAACTAATGAATATTCCGTTTCATTAAGCCTCAATCCGGATCCCAGTGTCCAGGTCACCGACGACCAGCCTTTCAACGAATATTTTCTGATCCGGGGGCTGAAACATTAAATCTACAAAGCTTGGGACCACGAAGCAGCAAGATGTTAAGTGCCGTAAAGGGGTCAGTTCCTACCAATGGAACATTATATTCTTTTTTGCCGTGAGGGGGTCCGATGTGCAGACAATCTTCCGTTCAAATGTTTCCAACTGTCTATTCGCAATCTTTCCACAATCCATATTAGCGTCACGGTGGTCTCCGCCCGCAACCGTCGCGGAAAGGGATCAGTCCCAAGTATTTTATTGAAGCTTTAACTCATTTTGTTCGTCCGGTTCAACTTTCAATCCGCAATGGCCCTAGCATGGCAAAATCCTAACCCTTGGCCCGACTCGTGTAAATACTCGGGACTGACCCCTTTACAGAAGATAAAATGGAATTTTCCGCTCCCGCGTCAAAGACATTGCGCCGCCGATTTCACTCCCGGTGGAAGTGAATTGCGTTTACGCTGCGGTCGCTGGGCAATCCAACTGAAAGAAAAAAATTATGCAAAGACCAACTTCGGTGACGGTGTTCGGTATTCTTAACATTGTGTTTGCGGTATTCGGCGTCATCGGGATGTTTGTCTCGGTGTTTTTGTTCCTGCCGCAAGCCAATACCAATAATCCGGTCGTCCAAATCATCCAGAGCAGCCCGGCTTACGCGACGTGGTTAAAATTGTCCCTCGTGCTGGGTGCGGTGGTGTGTGTGGCGTTGCTGGCGGCGGGCATCGGCCTGTTAAAGGTCAGGCCGTGGGCGCGCACGCTTTCCATCCTTTACGGGATTTACGCGATTGTGATGGGCATCGTGGGCATGGTGGTGAATTATTTTTTTCTGGTGCAGCCGATGTTGGAGCAGGCGCGGCAGAAAACAGGGCCGGAGGCTGCGGGGGCGATTGGCGGGACCATCGGTGGGAGCATCGGCGGCTGTTTCGGGTTGATCTATCCCATCCTGCTGCTCATTTTCATGACGCGCGCGAATGTGGTCGCGGCTTTTGCCGACGGCCACCGGGCGGACAACCCACCAGCGGACGGGCAACAATGAGAACGGGGGTTGCGAGCGGATAAATTTGTCAATTGAGTTATGAATGAACCGCTCCCTTACCCCCGGGACCAACGCAAGATTGATGCGGATCACCTGAAGTTGCTGGCGATATTCCATTTCATCGGAGCGGGTCTGGCGTTGCTCGGGATTTTATTTCTGCTGGCACATTTCGCGATGTTCCACGCTTTCCTGGCCAATCCGAAAATGTGGGAGAACCAAAAGCAAGGGCCGCCACCGGCAGAGTTCTTCGCCATCTTCAAGTGGTTTTATCTGGTCCTTGGCGTTTGGTTCCTGGGTTCGGGTATTTTGAACGTGATTTCAGGCTGGTGTATCCGCGCCCGAAAACATCGAATCTTTTCGATGGTCGTGGCGGGAATCAATTGCGCGCACATGCCACTGGGAACCGTGCTAGGTGTATTTACAATAATCGTTCTCTTGCGTGATTCGGTCCGGGAATCATATGAAGCCTGAGACCGCCGCCGCTTTCAACCGAAAACTATAAATCCGCGTTCATCGGCGACCATCTCAAGTGGCGGTAATTGCAAGTTTTGATTGCTGCGGCAATGGCAGCAATCAAATCTACTGAATTTGTCATAAACCTAATATCTGATAACCTACAAAGTGGTTAATGGCATCTTGCAATTCAAAATATCCGAACCATAGCGCTGGCAATGAAATGATAATTGCGATTACTTTTGCCACAATGGAACCTCGAAATATGACAGGAATTAAAAGTATAATTATCAGAAATGAAAAAGCTGCCATCAATAATGATGCGAGAGTCTCGTATTGTTCACCTGTATCTGGGATCAGACCAATTACTAAAAACGAAATTGGATAGAGCATTATTACATAAAACATCCTTGTATAAGAATCAACCTTCCGAGTTCCCTTATTTGTCTCGTTATTTTCCATTTCAATCGCTTCTTTGCAAATCATAACAATCAGAAATATTTCACGAGTCAACATTTTGGAATAGATACGGCAACGGCACTAAATAAAGTGCTTGGATGCTGTACTCGTCCACACATAAAGGGGTCAGTCCCAGGTATTTTATTCAAGCTTGAACTCATTTTGTTCGTCCGGTTCTGCTTGATGGCGGAATAACCGGAAGTTTTTCCGCTTCAAGCACGGTTGCCTAATTGCAGCCGCGAATCCGATTCGAGCATCGTTTTCAGATTCGCCCAGTTCGCCTCGTTCATGTCGTTGAAGGCGTGCAAATAAACCGCGACGGATTCGGGCGGATATTTCGCCAGCAAAACATCCACCGCCGGCTTCAATTTCGCATCGTCCACTGCCGCCGGCAGATCATCCACCACGCCGCTGTCATTCTGAATGGCCAGCGCGTTCAGAAAATCCGCGAGCATCGTCTTGTATTTTACCACCAGCCAGACCCGGATGAGTCCGCCCGCCATTTCTTCCAGCGCGGGTTTCGACAAGGTTGAAATCATCGCGGCCTGGCGCTGCGCGCGCGGCTGGCGTTCCAGAAAAACCGGCCGCAAATGGCGCGCCTGGGCGACCGCGTTCAATGTGCTCTTGTAAGTCGGCCGGTCTGATTCGTGGACAAAATTGAGGATTTCCTCCGCCAGAGCCGGCGACATGAAACCGAAAAGTTCGTGGGAGGTGAGCATGGGTCAAATGGTTATGACGGAAATCTTATTTTTTTTTGCCAGTTGTCCGCAAGCCTCGTGTTCAAGCAAAAGCGTTTTGCCGGATTCAATCGCCAGCACGGAAATTTTCGCCGCCGCGCACGTTGCGAGCGTTTGCGCGCCGAGGCAGGGGATGTCAAAACGCAAATCGTGCCGCTCCCGGGCGACTTTGACGGCGATCGCACCGCCGTCCTGGCCCGCCAGTCCGCCGCCGCGCGCGAGGCATTGGTCCGTGCCTTCAAAGCCTTCGACCGCCAGCACCGCGCCGTTTTTCACCACCACGGTCTGGCCGATTTCCAGACGCGAAATTTCCTTGGCGATGCGAAAACCGAACTCCACGTCCGCGCGCCGGTCGTCCGCCAATTTCGGACCCAGCTGAAAACCGGCCTGCGGCATCAGCGGTTTCAGCCACGGCGTCGCATCAATCAATTCGACGCCGTCCTTTTTCAACTCGTCGGCGATGGCGCCGAAAATGGTGTGCGCATTTTTTTCCTTCAAGCGCAATAAAAGACCCAGCGCGCGCAGATCCGGCCGCAGGTCGAAAAGATTTTTCGGCGCGATCTGGCCGACCATGACGCATTGCTTCACGCCGCGCTCCGTGAACGCGGAGATCATCTTTGAAAGCTGGCCGACTTTGACCCAGATCATTTCATCCACCAATCCGGCGAGCGCGGGATCGGTTTCATTCTCAAACGCGACGGCAACGAGGCGTTGGCCGCCGGCGGCGCGCGCCTGCCGGGCAAATTCCAGCGGCAGCGAACGGTTGCCGGCAATGAGGCCGAGTGATGCGGGTGCGGGGTTCATCGCGTAATGCTCCCGGGCAGAATAATTAAATTAAAAAAAGAAGCCAGCTTCAGTTGCCTTGTCCTCTTTTGGAACCGACTGTCCCATTCGATCAGAATTGCGGTTCTTGTGGCAAAATTAATTACAAGCGTTTTTTGGCAGTCCGGTTTGCCAATCTTCAAATATGTGGCCTGCAAGATGCTCTGCGGTGCGCGATGCCTGCTTTTGATTCAATCTATAAAAAAATGGCCGCGGCGCTCGAACAAAGCGGGGCGGGCAACGCGCCACCGTCCCAAAAATCCGATCCCGCCCGGCAAGTCACGCCCGCCCTCGCGCACGAGTTGAACAACATCCTCAGCATCATTCAGGGTTACGCCGACCGCGTGTTATTGAAGCACGGTGAAGACCTGACGCTGGTGCCGCATCTCAAGGTGATTTCCGAAGCGGCCAAACGCGCGGCAACCATCGTCCGCGAGGCCACGCCGTCAAACGGCAGCACGGAGTCGGGGCAGCGTGAAAATCCCCCACCGCCGCAGCCGCCCACGGTCTAACGGCATCTCCTCCCGGCAATCGGAGCCCGCCGATTCGCTTTGACGCTGGGCGTTTCCTCGCGTAGCGTTTCCGCTCTATTTTCAAAAATTGTCATGATTGGATTTCTTAAGAAAATTTTCGGCTCCCGAAACGAACGCGAAGTCAGAAAACTATGGCCGCGCGTCCGCCAGATCAATGAGGCCGAGGCCGGACTCCAAAAACTTTCCGACGACGAACTGCGCCGGAAGACCGCGGATTGGAAGGCCAGCCTGTCGCAAATCCATGACAAACAGGAATTGGCCGGCGCCCTCGCGGCCATTCTCCCCGAAGCGTTCGCCGTCGTGAAAAACGCCTGCCGTCGTCTGGGCGGACAGGAGATCACCGTGCGCGGCCAGCCGTTGAAATGGGAAATGGTTCCGTTCGACGTTCAACTCATCGGCGGCATGGGTTTGCACAACGGGAAGATCGCTGAAATGGCCACGGGCGAAGGCAAGACGCTCGTCGCCACCCTGCCCGTTTATCTCAACGCGCTCACCGGACGCGGCGTTCACGTCGTGACGGTGAACGATTATCTCGCCGCGCGCGACTCGGAATGGATGGGCGCGATTTACAAATTTCTCGGCCTGACGGTCGGCTGCATTCTTCATGACCAGTCGCCGCGCGTCCGCCGCGAACAATACGCCTGCGACATCACTTACGGCACGAACGCCGAGTTTGGTTTCGATTATCTCCGCGACAACGGCATGGCCACGCGCAAGGAGGAACAGGTTCAACGCGGCCATTATTTCGCCATCGTGGACGAAGTGGACTCGATTCTCATTGATGAAGCGCGCACGCCGCTCATCATCAGCGGCCCGGCGGTTCACACGTTCGACGAGCAATACGCGCAATGGAAGCCGCTCGTCGAATCGCTCGTCCGCGCGCAGCAGCAACTTTGCAACCGCTTTCTGTCCGAAGCTGAGGAGCTGATCAAAAAACTGACTCCGACCGACGGTTCGAACGTCCAAAACGCGGCTCAACTTGAACATGAAACCGGCATTTTGCTTTTTCGCGTCAAAACCGGCCAGCCGAAATCCGAAGGCTTGATGAAAATTCTGGAAAACCCGGAATATGCCGGGCTGATGAACCGCGCCGAGCTGGATTTGCACAAGGACCAGAAGAAGGTTGATCTTTACCGCGAGAAGGAGGAATTGCTTTTTGCGATTGACGAAAAAAGCCACGAGGCCGACCTCACGGAAAAGGGCCGCAATTTTGTCAGCCCGAAAGACCCGGAAGCGTTCGTGCTGCCGGATTTGACGACCGCGTTGCATGAAGTAGACACCGGCGCGGAAACCGACGCGCGCAAGCGCCTGGAGGCAAAGACGAAGTTGCAGTCGGATTTCGAGGCCAAGGCGCAAAAAATTCATGCCATCTCGCAATTGCTCAAGGCTTACAGTCTTTACCAGCTCGACGTGGAATACGTCGTGCAGGAAAACAAAGTCCTGATCGTTGACCAGCACACGGGCCGGTTGATGCCCGGCCGCCGCTGGAGCGAAGGTTTGCATCAGGCGGTCGAAGCGAAGGAAGGCGTGCAGATCGAACGCGAAACGCAGACGCTGGCGACGATCACGATCCAGAATTATTTCCGCCTTTATCAAAAACTCGCGGGCATGACCGGCACGGCGGAAACCGAGGCGCAGGAATTTTTGGACATTTACAAACTCGGCGTGCTGACGATTCCGACGAACCAGCCGAACATCCGCAAGGACAAGCACGATTCCGTTTACAAAACCCGGCGTGAAAAATTCAACGCCGTCGCCGCCGAGATCAAGGAGCTGCACACCCTAGGCCGGCCGGTGCTCGTCGGCACGGTCAGTGTCGAGACGAGTGAAATGCTTTCACGGATGTTGAAGAAGGCGGGATTGGTTCATTCCGTTCTCAACGCCAAATTTCACCAGCAGGAGGCGGAAATCGTTTCACGGGCGGGTCAGCGCGGCGCCATCACCATTGCCACGAACATGGCCGGTCGCGGCACGGACATCAAACTCGGTCCCGGCGTCACGGAAGTCGGCGGTTTGCATGTGCTGGGCACGGAACGCCACGAGTCGCGGCGCATTGACCGGCAGTTGCGCGGACGCTGCTCGCGCCAGGGGGATCCCGGCTCGTCACACTTTTTCATTTCGCTCGAGGACGATTTGATGCGGCTGTTCGGTTCGGACCGCATCGTGAAATTGATGGAACGCATGGGGCTTGAGGAAGGCCAGGAATTGACGCATCCGCTGTTGAACCGCTCGATTCAACAGGCGCAAAAGCGCGTCGAGCAGCACAATTTCCAGCAGCGCAAACGCACGCTCGAATATGACGACGTGATGAACAAACATCGGGGGGTCGTCTATGAATTCCGCAACGAAATCATCAACGCCGAAGACGTGCGCGACCGGCTCATGGACATCATGGAGGAGGTCATCGTGGACAAGGTGGCGCAATTCACGAACGCCGAATCCGACTTCAGCGAATGGAAAGTGCGGTCGCTGGCCGATTGGGTGAACCTGAATTTCCCGATGGGCCTGCCCGAGGCAGAAATCATCAAGGCCGCCGAATCCGGCAAGGAATCGCCCGTGAGCGGCTCGCTGTTTGACGGCTTGAGTCCCGCGCAATTCGCCGTCTGCAACTTCCTTTCTGAAGGCATCCGCAAGGCCTACGAGATTAAAATCAGCTTTGAGAATCCCGCCGCGCTGCGCGAAGTCGAACGCTTCACCATCCTGAGCGCGATTGACCGGCTGTGGCAGGAGCATCTCTACGAGATGGACAGCCTGCGCTACAGCATCGGCCTGCGCGCGCACGGCCAGCGCGACCCGCTCCTCGAATACAAATCCGAGGCGTTCAAGATTTTCGACGAGCTGATGGTCAACGTGAAAACGGAGATCTGCCACAACATCTTCCGCAGCGCCTCGTCCATGATGGCGTTTGAAAACTTCCTGAAAAATGTTCCGCAACAAACGCTGCACCAGACCACGAGCGCGTTTGGGAGCACGGCGGCAAGTCCCGACGGCTCAAAACCCAGCGACGTCGTCAGCGAAGCGGCGGCGGCGACGGAAGCCTCGGCCAAAGCCAGGCCGGTCCGCACCGGCCCGAAAGTCGGGCGCAACGACCCCTGCCCCTGCGGGAGCGGCAAGAAATACAAGAATTGCTGCGGACGTTAGCGCAGCGTCCATTTTCAAAAAATAAAACTTGCAGTTACGCACCGTTTTTATAAATTGCAAATGATTTGCAATAAAGAAAGAGCCGTTTTTATTGAAATGAGCCATGACTGAAACCGTGATTTCGCCCAATTGGCTGCTGACGATCTACTGCGGGCTGGTGTTGCTGGCCTCGCTGGCGGGCGGCTGGCTGCTGTTGATCATCCGTCCCACCCACACGCGCCTGCAACTGGCGACCAGTTTCGTGGCCGGCCTCATGCTGGGCATCGCGCTGCTGCATTTTTTGCCGGATGCGGCGGAGCAATTGCATTCGGTTGACCGGACGGCGGCGTGGGTGCTCGGCGGTTTTCTGGCGATGTTTTTTCTACAGCGTTTTTTCCACTTTCACCATCACGACTCGCCCGAAGGCGATCCCGAAGATTGTGACGCGCCTGAACCCGGTCACGTTCATGACCATACGCATCACGCCCACACGCTGGCCGACAAATCAGCGCAACAACTCTCCTGGGTCGGCACCGCGCTCGGCTTGACGCTTCACTCGCTGTTCGACGGTCTGGCGCTGGCGGCTTCCGTCGCGGCGGGCGCCTACGGCCATGCCCGGCTGGCGGGACTGGGCGTCGCCATGGTGGTGATCCTCCACAAACCGTTCGACGCGCTGGCGATCTCGACTTTGATGACGGCCAGCGGCAGTTCGCGGTTTTCCCGGCACCTGCTGAATGCGCTTTTTTCGCTGGTGAGTCCGGCGGGTGCCGTCCTGTTTTATTTTGGCGCGAATCACTTTGCCGATTCCAACGGCGTCCTCCTCGGCTGTGCGCTGGCGTTCTGCACGGGAACATTCCTGTGCATTGCCAGCAGCGACCTGCTGCCGGAGCTGCAATTCCATTCCCATGACCGCTTCAAGTTGTCGGTCGCCTTGCTGGCGGGACTGTCCGTGGCCGTGCTCATCAAACATTTCGAGGCCGGCAATGAACCGGTGCCAGCTCCCGCAGCGACTCGATCAACTCACATATTCGCGATGATATTGTCGCCGAACTGCGAGCATTTGATCTCCGTCGCGCCTTCCATTTGCCGCGCGAAGTCGTAGGTCACGCGCTTGCTGCCGATCGCGCCGTTAAGACCTTTGAGAATCAAATCCGCCGCTTCCGTCCAGCCCAGATAGCGCAGCATCATTTCGCCGCTCAACACAACGGAGCCGGGATTCACCTGGTCTTTGTTCGCATATTTCGGCGCGGTGCCGTGCGTCGCTTCAAAGATCGCGTGGCCGGAAACGTAATTGATGTTGCCGCCGGGCGCGATGCCGATGCCGCCGACCTGTGCGGCCAGCGCGTCGCTCAAATAATCGCCGTTGAGGTTGAGCGTGGCGATGACGTCGAAATCCGACGGGCGCGTCAGCACCTGTTGCAGCGCGATGTCGGCGATGGAATCCTTGATGACGATGCCCGCGCCGGGTTTGCCTTCGGGAATTTTGCACCACGGGCCGCCATCAATTTCCACCGCGCCGAATTCGCTCTTCGCCAGTTCGTAGCTCCAGTCGCGGAAGCCGCCCTCGGTGAATTTCATGATGTTGCCCTTGTGGACAATCGTGACGCTCTTGCGCTTGTTCGTGATGGCGTATTGCATCGCCGAGCGGAACAATCGTTGCGTGCCGGTTTTGGAAACAGGTTTGATGCCGATGCCGACGACTTCGGGCGTTTCGCCGAACCGGATTTTCTTGAAATCCTTCGGGAAGTTCGCCTTGAGAAATTCAATCGTCTTGAGCGCAGCTTCTTTGCCGGCCTCGAAATCAATGCCCGCGTAAATGTCCTCCGTGTTTTCGCGGAAGATGGTCATGTGCACCTTTTCCGGATGCTTCACGGGCGACGGCACGCCGTTGAACCATTGCACCGGGCGCAGGCAGACGTAGAGGTCGAGCATCTGGCGCAGCGCGACGTTGAGCGAGCGGATGCCGCCGCCGACGGGCGTAGTGAGCGGGCCTTTGATGCCGACAAGATATTCCTTGAACGCCTCCACGGTATCGTCCGGCAGCCAGTTGTTGAACTTCTTGAAGCTTTCCTCGCCGGCGAA
>Ga0182024_10026334_pt1 | contig 10222 bp, 7 predicted proteins | sample P32metaG_FD_120480 | JGI IMG/M metagenome (GOLD analysis project Ga0182024, IMG submission 120480) | Permafrost microbial communities from Stordalen Mire, Sweden - P3-2 metaG (Illumina Assembly) | ecosystem: Environmental > Terrestrial > Soil > Wetlands > Permafrost | place: Sweden: Stordalen...
GAGATCACACTGGTCGGCGGCGCCGGTGAAATCGGCGTGGCCAATCGCGGCCTGAACGGTTGGGGACTCGCCTTCGAGGCCGGCAAGCCATACGAGGGATATGTCTGGGTTCGCAACGCAAAACCGGCGGAAGCCAGTAAACCGCCCGGCGCGGAAAAGCCCGCCGATGTTTGGGTGTCGCTCGAAAGCGGCGACGGCGAGCAAACCTTCGCCGAGGCTCAGCTCGGGGCCGCCACCGACGACTGGCTCCGGCTCGACTTCACGCTCTCTCCGACGGCTGCGGCCCGCGGCGGACGTTTTGTCGTCAAACTTCGGCAGCCCGGCAGCATAGCGCTGGGCCACGCTTTTCTCCAGCCCGGCACCTGGGGCCGCTTCAAGGATCTCCCCGTGCGCCGCGACGTGGCCGAAGGTCTGATCGATCAAGGCATCACCGTGCTTCGCTACGGCGGGTCGATGGTCAACAATGCCGAGTACCGCTGGAAGAAAATGATCGGCCCGCGCGACCGGCGCCCGCCTTATCGCGGCCATTGGTATCCCTACTCGAGCAACGGCTGGGGAATTGTCGACTTCGTCGAGTTCTGCGAGGCGGCCGACTTCCGCTCGATTCCAGCCTTCAACATGGACGAGACGCCCCAGGACATGGCCGACTTCGTCGAGTACGTCAACGGACCGGCCGACAGCCCCTGGGGCCGCCAAAGGGCCGCCGCCGGACATCCAGCGCCCTACGCCCTGCGATTCTTGGAATTGGGCAACGAAGAACGGGTCGATGAAACCTACTTCGCCAAATTCAAATCCCTGGCCGAAGCCATCTGGGCCAAGGATCCCGATTTGACGCTGGTCGTCGGCGACTTCGTCTACGGCCAGAAGATTACCGATCCGCTCAACTTCGGCGGCGCCGCGTCGAAAATCACCACGCTGGCAGCCCATGCCGAGATTCTAAAGCTTGCCAAAACCCATGGCCGCGAGGTCTGGTTCGACGTCCACGTCGACACCAACGGTCCCGGACGGGCAGGCGACTTGATGGCATTGTCGAGCTATTGCCAGGCCCTGGACGGTTTGGCCGATGGCGCGAAGCACGCCACCGTGGTCTTCGAGTTCAATGCCGGCAATCACGCCCAACGCCGCGCCTTGGCCAATGCCGTGGCTACACACATCGTCGAGCGGCTCGGTTTGCCGGTCGCCACGTCGGCCAATGGACTGCAGCCTGACGGCCAAAACGACAACGGTTGGGACCAAGGACTGCTGTTTCTCAATCCGTCGCAAGTTTGGCTCGAGCCGCCGGGCTATGTCACTCAAATGATCTCGCGGGCGTTTCAACCCCGGCTGCTCAAGACCGACGTCGCCGGAAATCCAGAGCATTTGGACGCCGCCGGCAAGCAAAGCGACGATGGCAAGACGCTGGTCGTCGAGTTGGTGAATACCAGCGGCGAGGCGTGCGACACCGAGATCGAACTGGCCGGTTTCAAGCCAACGAAACCGGCGGCCGCGGTCGAACAATTGGCCGGTCCGCTCGATGCCGTCAACACGGCGGACAATCCACGGCGGCTGGTTCCCGAGCAGAGCCAGTGGTCCTATGGCGAGTATCGGCCCGGGCTGCCCTATCGGCTTCCCCCCTACTCGTTCACGGTGATTCGGTTTGAGTGAGCGAGGATGAATAAGGCTCCGGCCGGATTCGCGTGCTGCCGCCGTGGACAGGCCATGCTTAAGGCTGCACGTCCCACCACTCGCCATCCCTTTAAGCCGGCTGGACGGCTTATCCCGATTCTCCTGCACCCAGCGCAATACGGCTGGGTGAGGGACCCTTGTCGCTGTCCTTCCGATAAACCGCCGCGACCTAGACTAGTTCGGGCGCGGCGCCTGACGCCGGCCAATAGGTGCTCCATCGGTCGCAAAGGAACAGCATATGTTCGGACGAACTCTCGATTGGCTGGTCGGAAAGTGGCAGTGGCCGTACGCCACGCTGTTTGCCGCGGGCTTTCTCGCCCTGCTCGCGCCGGTGGTATTTCGCTTTGCCGGCATACCCCTCGGGCTCGTCTATCTGCAACTGCCCATCTACATGCTGCATCAGTATGAAGAACACGCAGGCGACCGCTTTCGCTTGTGGGTCAACAACATGATCGGGCACGGCCGCGATGTGCTCACTCCCATCGCCACCTTCTGGATTAACGCACTCGCCGTGTGGCTGCTCGATCTTGTCGCAATCTACCTGGCCTGCTTCGTCGATCTTTCGTTCGGACTGATCGCCATCTACATGCCGATGCTCAACGCATTCGGACACATCGTGCCTTCGATCCTCAAACGCCAGTACAATCCGGGCTTGCTGACCAGCATCTTCCTCTTCCTGCCGGTCGGCGTGGTTGGTGCTTATCTCGTGTCTCGCGCCGCGGGTTGCAACCTCCGGGACCACCTGTTGGCATTCGGAGTGGCGATCGTGGTGCATGCCGCAATCATCGTCCACGTGCGCCGCAGAATCTCGCAGATGTCGCGGCAGCAAGTCCACGCACTGGCGGCCTGACGGCCACAAGGCAATTTGCCGGTCGCATTGAAACCGCTTGATCTTTCGACTGCGGTCGCCGGCGGCAGCGAGGCGACTGGCCGGTCAGGTCGTTTGCATGGCCTCGGAATCGACAAAGTGGTCGACGCCGTCGGCCTTGGCGATGACGATGACGCCTCCCTCGCTGACCGTGAAGCCGCGAGCCCGGTCATGCTCCACGTCGAAGCCGATGTGCGTGCCGGGAGGTATCCGCACGCCTTTGTCGATGATCGCCCGTCGGACGCGACAGTGCCGGCCGATGTCGACCCCTTCCAGCAGGATCGAGTCCTCGATGTGCGAGTAGCTGTTCACCCGAACGTCGGGGCCAACGATCGACCGCTCCACCTGGCCGCCCGACAGAATGCTTCCTTGGCAAATGATGCTGTCGAGCGCCGTGCCGCGGCGTGGATGGGCCCCTTCCTCGGCGAAGACGAACTTCGGCGGCGGATAGTTGGGGTGATAAGTGCGGATCGGCCAATGCTCGTCGTACATGTTCAACAGCGGATCCACCGAAATCAAATCCATGTTTGCCGCATAATAAGCGTCCAGCGTCCCCACGTCGCGCCAATAGGCGTCCTGCTTGCGGTTTTCGTCGCGGAACGGAAACGCAAAGACCCGATGCGATTCGATGATCGAGGGAATGATGTCGCGGCCGAAATCATGCACGCTGCCCGGCCGCGTCGCGTCGATGCACAACTGCTCGAACAGGAACCGAGCCGTGAAAACATAAATGCCCATCGAGGCGAAGATGTGTTCCGGGTCGCCGGGAATCGGCTTGCCGACCGCCGGCTTTTCTTCGAAACCCATGATCCGGCGCTCGCCGTCGACCTGCACCACGCCGAAGTGCCGCGATTCGTCGGCGCGCACGCGCAGCGTGGCCACCGTCAGATCGGCCTGGTTGGCCTTATGGAACTCGACCAGGCTGTAGTAGTCCATCTTGTAGATGTGATCGCCGGCCAGAATGACCACGTACTCAGGATGCTCTTTTTCCAGCGTGTAGATGTTCTGGTAGACCGCGTCGGCCGTCCCTTGATACCAGTGCTCGTCGATTCGCTGCTGCGGCGGGACGACGTCGATGAACTCGCCGAGCTCGCGGCACAGGAACCGCCGCCAGCCAAGATTGATGTGCCGGTCGAGGCTCATCGCCTTGTACTGCGTCAGCACCAGCATCTTGCGGATGCCGCTATTCAGGCAGTTCGACAAGGTGAAGTCGATGATGCGGTAAAGACCGCCGAACGGAACGGCGGGCTTGGCCCGATCGCGCGTGAGCGGTTCCAACCGCGATCCCTTGCCCCCGGCCAAAACGACAGCCAGCACACTATTCATTCACCCACCCCAGCGATTATCCACGATCCATCGGCAAAACGAGTCACCAGGCACGCTTAGTTTAACCGATTTCGCCCCTCGGTACTAAGTGCGGATTTCCGCCCTCGGCGGCGATTGCTCCCCCGCCGCAATCCGGGCCCCTTGGCTGGTATCCCGCCCGGCGGTAAGCTACAACAGCCGGAAAATGGCGGGGCGACCCCAGCGGAGCCGCTCGTCTCGGCTCCCCTGTCGGACCGCTTCTCGTGCCCGCCCGAATTGCCACCGTAGCTCGCCGGGGGGGAGCTGCCGCTGAAATGCCAGCGACCGGCGGCCCGGCGCGACAGCCACCGAGTTAGACAATCGCCCAGTTAGACAATCGCCCAGTTAGACAAGCGCCAAACGAGAGGCCGCGACTTTTCTGCTTTTGAAAAGAGCCGGGCCTCCGACCGATTGAAAAGGAGTTCTCGCGTGTTTGTTGCTGCCTCCACCGAGTGTTTTGCCGATTTGCCGTTGGATTCCGCGCTCCAGCGACTGGTCGACCTGGAATACACCAGCGTCGAAATCTCGATCCACGAAAACAGCAAGCAGCTCAAGCCGTCGGACGTCCATGCCGATCTGGAACGAGCGATCGCCACCTGCCGTGAAACCTATCGGCTCACGATCGCCGCCTACAGCGTCGACATCACCGCCGAAGGCGAGCTGTACTACGAGCAGTTCACCTCCTGCTGCCGTCTGGCCAAGGCGACCAAAGTCGTGGCCGTGGTTGTGCCGGCAGGCGAACTGGGCACCCCCTTCAACGCCGAGATCGAACGGCTCAAACGCCTGGTGGCCATTGCCGGCCGCGAAGGGGTGGTCGTCGGCCTGAAGACCGAAACCGGCCGCATCACCCAAGACCCCGATACCGCGGTCGTCTTGTGCGACAATGTCAAAGGACTGGGGCTGACGCTCGATCCCAGCCATTATGTTTTTGGTCCCCACGCCAATAACTCCTACGATCAGGTGCTCAAGCACGTGGTCCACGTTCAACTGCGCGACACGACCAAGGACAAGCTCCAAGTGCGCATCGGACAAGGTCTGGTCGAATACGGCCGCCTAGTGACTCAACTCTCCAAGGTCCATTACAATCGGGCCCTCTCGGTCCTCGTCTGGGAAATGCCCGAGGTCGACCACGCCGCCGAGATGCGCAAATTGCGCCTGCTGCTGGAAAGCTTGTTGTAGGGTTGCTCCGCCCACGCAGCGGTGGTTTGCGCGGCGTGCTCCCGCCAGCCGGTCGGCACGACCGGGCAAATAGGGACCAGCGATCTCGCGCTTCAAATGCCGGGCTCCTAGAAATGCGTCGGTTTCGCCCAACCGTTGGCGACGGAGTGTTACCCCTTTTTGGCCGGAATTTGCTTTCGCCCGGGCCTTCTACTAAGCTACTCGGTTGAGATCGGCGGGCCCACCCGAGCAACCGCTCGCCCCCGTTTTTCTCTTCCGCTTCCACCCCAAAATGTTCGCCTGATCCACGAGGCTTCCGATGAAACGCACGCCCCACCATCACAATTTCACGACGCCGACCCGCGGCCGCGCATCCGTCTTGCTGCTGGCGCTCACCGTGGCAATCGGCCTGGCCAGTGCGGCTCGCGCCGAAATCACGTTCAAGAAAACCGTGTTCGACGATAAGTTTCGCAGCGAGGGCTGTGCCGTCGGCGACTTCAATCACGACGGCAAGCTCGACGTATCGGCCGGCAGCGTTTACTACGCCGCTCCCGATTGGCACATGGTCTCAGTGTTGGAAAAGCCCGTCGAGACCGACCCGCACGGCTATAGCAAATCGTTTTGCAACTTTGCCGAAGACATCAATCGCGACGGCCGCATCGATCTGATCGTGGTCGGATTTCCGGGCGAAGCGACCCATTGGTTCGAGCAGCCCGAAAAAGAAGGAGACGTCTGGAAGCCGCACGTCATTGCCCCCATCACGAATAACGAAAGCCCGGGCTGGTACGAAATCGATGGCGACGGTGCCGGCGAGTTGCTCTTGGGCTACGATCCGGGCGGCTATGTCGGCTATGCCAAGCGCACAGCCGATCCCGCCGCGCCCTGGGACCTGAAACCTGTCTCCGATCCGAATGCACCCGGTCACGATCGATTCTCGCACGGCATCGGGGCCGGCGACGTCAACGGCGACGGGCGGACCGACATCCTGGTGACCGAAGGCTGGTGGGAACATCCCATCAGCGGGGCCGCCACGCCCTGGACATTCCACAAAGTGTCGTTCGGACCGGCCTGTGCGCAGATGTGCGTTGCCGACTTCGATGGCGACGGCGATGCCGACGTGGCGACCTCGGCGGCCCACCAAAAGGGCCTGTGGTGGCACGAGCAGAAGAAGGACGGTTGGCAAACGCACGAAATCGACAACAGCGTCTCGGATGTCTCGCAGACCCATGCCTTGTGCCTGGCCGATATCAATGGCGACAAACTGCCCGATCTGGTCACCGGCAAGCGTTATTGGGCTCACGGCCCCACCGGCGACATCGAACCCGACAAGCCGGCCGTCATCGTCTGGTTCGAACTCGTCCGTAAAGATGGCACCGCCGATTTCAAGGCCCACCGCGTCGACGAAGACTCGGGCATTGGCACTCAGTTCACCGTGGCCGACGTCAACGGCGACGGTTTGTTGGACATTGCCTCGGCCAACAAAAAGGGTGCCCGGGTGCTGATTCAACAGAAGCCGTAAAGTGCTTCCCGGCTAGTTGTCACGTGCCACCTCGACGGAATGCATCTTGGTTGTGTCGTGCGGAAAAGCGTGAGCATGGATCCGTTGGTTTTTACTCCCTATGCGCGGCCACAAATCTGGGGCGAGCGCCGGCTCGAGCGCCACTTGGGCAAGACGCTCCCGTCGGGCACGTTTGGCGAAGCGTGGGAACTCAGCGCTCATCCCCACCATGTCAGCCGGGTGGCCGAGGGTCCGCTTGCCGGCAGCCCGCTCGACGAACTTTGGCGCCGCCACGGTCGCGAGCTGGTCGGCCCGCGCGGCAAACTGCCCGCCCAGTTTCCACTGTTGATCAAATACCTCGATTGCCACTTGCAGCTTTCCGTGCAGGTTCATCCGAACGATGTGCTGGCCGCCAGCCTGCGACCGGGTGAACAAGGCAAGACCGAAGCTTGGGTCATCCTGTCGGCCGAACCCGAGGCGCGGATCTATGCCGGCCTCCGCCCCGGCACCACTCCCGCCGACCTGCGGCGGCACTTGGAGCATGGCACGGTGGCCGAATGCCTCCACTCGTTTGTTCCCCAGCCGGGAGACTGCTTGTTTCTGCCGGCCGGCACCGTCCACGGCGTCGGCGGCGGCGTCCTGATGGCCGAGGTTCAGCAATCGAGTGACGCCACCTTTCGGTTGTTCGATTGGAACCGACTCGGGCCCGACGGCAAGCCACGCGAGCTGCACATCGAAGACTCGCTCGCGGCGATCGACTGGAAGGCTGGCCCGACGAGCCCGGTACGGCCACGTCCGGTGACCGATCTGCCGGCCGGAGTCAGCGGCGAGGTGCTCGTCGAATGTCCCTATTTCGCGCTCGTGCGGTATCAGACCCGACAACCGCTGCCCCTGCCTTATGCCGGCGAGATGTCGATCTGGATGGTGCTGGCCGGGCAGTCTCAGTTGACTAGCGACCAGGGCTATGCGCGCACTTTTCGCCGAGGCGAAACCGTGCTGATCCCGGCCTCGTCCGCACCACTCACCTGGCAGCCCACTGCCGCCGGCGAGGCGTTCACGCTGTTGGCCGTGCGGACCGCCACCGGCGGCGTGTGAGAACTGCCGCGCGGCCGTCAGCTTGCCGCCGCCGCTCCCTTAAGCCGCCGATTTCTCGCCCGCCAGCGCATCGCTGAAAAGCAGGCCGGCCACCAGGGCCATGGCGACCAGAAACATCTGGAAGCCGGTTTGCATGGCCAGGTTCGGATCCGTCCCCAGCAGCGACGAAACGGCCAGGTCGGGATTCTGCCCCAGCAGCGACGAAATCGTGCGTACCCCTAGCGAGCCGGGAACCAGCAGCGCCAAACCGGGGATGATCACTAGTTCGGGCGTCACGCCGCGCAAGCGCGCCGCCAGGTGTGCAGCCAACCCCAGCACGAAGGCCCCAAAAAACTCGCCACACACCGGCCCGAGCATCGTCGTCCCCAGTCGAGTGCCGGCCAGTGCCACCGCCGAACCGATCAGGATCCACCCATAGTCGCCGCCCCGGGCTCCGAAGCGAATGGTCGATCCCAGGGCCACCAGCACGAGCGCCGGCAACCAGGTCCACTCGGGCAGCGGCATCGGCTCCCTGACGATCGGTGCATTCGGCAGGAACTCATTCACCTTCAACCCCAACAGCACGCCGATCGTCATCGCCAAGAATACCACGCCCACGCCAGCCATCCGCGAGCTGCCGGCAACCAAATGTCCTTGGGCCAATTCTTCCGTGGCGTCGACCAGCATGATTCCCGGCAAAAGGATGATCAAACCGGCAGCCAGCGGCACCCATTCGGCAAACGAACCGAGCTCGAGATCGATCGAGCCGACAATCAGGCCGGCCGCCATGGCAGCCACCAACTCGAACAATCGCGATGACGCCCGAACTTTCCGCAGCGCCACCGCCACGCAGCCGACCGCCAGACCGACCGCCAGCGCCGCCCACAGCTCCGTGGTCCCGGCGCCAAAGAAGACGGCGAATGCGCCGCCGCTGAGCACATAGGCCGCCACGATTGCCGGCTGGCTCCAGCAACTACGAGTCTGTTCGATTTCGTCGATCCGGCGGCGCGCCTCGCCAACCTCCACGGTCCCTCGCTCGAGCTGCCGGACCAGGGCAGTCAATCCTGTCCAACTTTGCAAGTCGACTCGCCCTGCCTGGGCACGCAGCACATAGGTCAACGGTGCCCTGCCGCCGTCGAACGATATCAACAGCCCGGTCGGCATCGTCATGATTTGCAACGGCACGCCAAGCCGACCGGCCAGCCGCAACAGGGTCGCTTCCAGCCGATGGGCCGGCAGACCGACCTTGTGCAGCGCGCGGGCGAGCGACAGCAGCAGATCGGTTTTCGCGTCCGGCGGCGTGCTCGCCGGCCGGCCGGTCCAAGGTTCGGTCGTTAAGCCCATGGGACACTAGCTCAATCGTCAAAATTGAATTCAATAGAGTTTAGGCTGTTGTTCGACCGCCGCAAGGTAGCCCCGGCCTCACTGCGTGGCGGCAAAACCGCCGGGGACTGTCCCGATTTTGCCGAGTCTTCAAGGCAAAATGGGACGGTCCCCCTCTCCCACAGGTTTTGCCACCACGCCCTTATCCGCTCGGGCGGCTGACGGATGATAGACTAAAGCTATGCTCTCACGGCGGCAATTCTTGATCGGTTCCACCTCCGCGCTGGCCGCCGGCTGCGCGGTGCCCCCTTGGGCATCGGCCGGCAGTGATTCGGCCGCTGGCGATTTGGCCGCCGCACGGTCCAATTTGAATCGCGCCTACGCCACGCGGTTGGAAAGTCTGGCCGCCTGGTGCGACGAGCGGCATCTGCCCGATCGGGCCAAGCTGTTGCGGTCTTGGCTACCGGTTCGGCACTCCGATCGGAAGTATCTATTCGTGCCCGCCGAGTTTCGCGCGCATCTCGCGGATGTTCAGGCAGCGGTTGCCGATCGCGATGGACAAGCCGGCGCCCAGTTCGCCCAGCGGTTTGATTCCCTGCGACGCGAGCAAGCCGCCGCGCTCTACAGCCTGGCTGAGCAAGCGGCCGCAGGGCATCAAGCGGCGCTCGCCTGCCAATTGGTGTCAGAGGCTGCCCGCGAAGATTCGGCCTGCCGCCGAGCGTGGCGGTTCTTGGGCTACACCGAGTATCACGACGCCTGGCAAACTCCGTTTGAAATCCAGCAGCTCAAGGCCGGTAAACAATGGCACGATCGTTTCGGTTGGCTGCCCAAGACCTACGTGAGCCGTTACGAGGGGGGCGAGCGGTTCTTCCGTGGCCGCTGGATGCCTGCCGATGAAGAAGCCCGGCTCCGCGCCGACACACGCGACGACTGGCGCATCGAAACCGACCATTTCGTGGTGACGACCAATTGCGGCTTGGAAGAAGGGGTCGCGCTGGCCGGCCAATTGGACCGGTTGCGGGCCATCTGGCAGCAAGTTTTTACCGGCTATCTCATCGACGATGCGGAATTGCAAAAGCGACTGACCGCGGGCGATCCGTTGCCCTGCAACGCCACGGCGAAGCACAACGTCGTCTACTACCGCACACGCACACAGTACAACGACGAGCTCCGCGCCGCGCAGCCCCAAATCGAGATGACGCTGGGGATCTATCTCGCCAGCCGACGCACGGCCTATTACTTTGCCGGCGCCGACCAGGAACCCGGCACCATCGACCACGAGGCGACCCACC
>Ga0182024_10026335_pt1 | contig 10222 bp, 10 predicted proteins | sample P32metaG_FD_120480 | JGI IMG/M metagenome (GOLD analysis project Ga0182024, IMG submission 120480) | Permafrost microbial communities from Stordalen Mire, Sweden - P3-2 metaG (Illumina Assembly) | ecosystem: Environmental > Terrestrial > Soil > Wetlands > Permafrost | place: Sweden: Stordalen...
CCAGCGTCCGTCCTCGGCCTTGCGGAACCAGTTGACGTAGAAGATCTTGGGCAGCTTGTCGGCGTCGGTGGACGCCCCGATCTTCAGCCAGTGGGCGAAGTAGTCGGCCATGTTGTAGCCGCAGAACGGCAGCATGGCGAAGGGGTCGCGGCGCAGGTTCCCGACCGCGCCGGCCGCGGCGGCGGTGGTCTCCGACGCCATGATCGAGCCGAGGAACACGCCGTGGTCCCAGTCGAAGGACTGGAGCACGAGGGGCACCACCGAGGCGCGTCGGCCGCCGAAGAGGATCGCCGAGATGGGGACGCCGTCTGGGTCCTCCCATTCGGGGGCGATCGCCGGGTCCTGGGACGCCGGGGCGGTGAAGCGGGCGTTCGGGTGCGCGGCCGTTGTGCCCTTCTCGGGGGTCCAGTCCTCGCCCCGCCAGTCGGTGCAGTGGGCCGGCGGATCGCTCATGCCCTCCCACCAGACGTCGCCGTCATCGGTGAGCGCGGTGTTGGTGAAGATCGAGTTCGCAGCCAGCGTGAGCATGGCGTTCGGATTGGTGTGGGTGTTCGTGCCGGGGGCCACACCGAAGAACCCGGCCTCGGGGTTGATCGCCCGGAGCCGGCCCTCGTCGTCGAACTTCATCCAGCAGATGTCGTCGCCGATCGTCTCGACCTTCCAACCGGGCAGGGTCGGGATCAGCATGGCCAGGTTCGTCTTGCCGCACGCGGAGGGGAACGCGCCGGTCACGTACTTCGTCTCGCCCTCGGGCGAGGTCAGCTTCAGGATCAGCATGTGCTCGGCCAACCAGCCGTCGTCTCGGGCGATCGCCGACGCGATGCGAAGCGCGAAGCATTTCTTGCCCAACAGGGCGTTGCCGCCGTAGCCGGACCCGTACGAGATGATCTCCCGGGTCTCGGGGAAGTGGACGATGTACTTGTTGTCGGCGTCGCACGGCCACGCGACATCGGCCTGGCCGGGCTCGAGCGGGGCCCCGACCGAGTGCAGGCACGGCACGAACTCGCCCTTGGACCCGAGCACCTCGAGGGCGCCCTGGCCCATCCGGGTCATGATCCGCATCGACACCACCACGTACGGCGAGTCGGTGAGCTGCACCCCGATGTGCGCCTTGTCCGACCCGAGCGGGCCCATCGAGAACGGGACAACGTACATGGTCCGGCCCCGCATCGAGCCCTCGAAGAACCCCCGGAGGGTCGCCCGCATCTCCGCGGGGTCCCGCCAGTTGTTGGTCGGCCCCGCGTCGATCTCCTCGGCCGAACAGATGTAGGTCCGGTCCTCGACCCGCGCCACGTCGCCCGGGTCGGAGTGGCACCAGTAGCTATTGGGACGCTTGGCCTCGTCGATGCGGGTGAACGTCCCCTGCGTGACCAGCAGGCGGCACAGCCGGTCGTACTCGTCCGCCGACCCGTCGCACCACTCCACGCTGTCGGGACTGGCCAACGCTGCGATCTCTCCCACCCAATCGATCAGCTTCTTGTTGGTGGTTGGAGCGCTTGTGGTCGGAGACATCCGGTCACACCTTCCTTTGGCAATGACTCGATCGAGTGGGGCCGGACGGCCACCGATTTGGGTGTGGCCGACAATGCTAGGCATGGACGGTGGTCCACCCCAAACAGCCACCCGAGAAGGGTGACCGTTCACCAACCGGCGAAGATGCCGCCATCCAGCGTATCGGAATGCATCTGAAAAGCCGATTCGGAGGGCCACCACCAGGGGAGATCTGGAGCGGTGACGACGCCGCCGTCGTGGCCTTACCCGGTGTGGCCGGGGGTCACGCCTCTCTCTTATTGACGACCGACGCCGTCGTGGCGGGAGTCCATATCGACCTGGCGGTGGTCGGCCTTGCCGACGTCGGGTGGAAGGCGCTCACCGTCGCGATCAGCGACATCGCCGCGATGGGCGGCACGCCGGCCCACGCGCTCGTCGCGGTGGGCGCGCCACCCGGCACCGACCTCGACGAGATCGCGGCCGGGATCGGCGAGGCCGCCGAGCACTGGTGCTGCCCGGTCGTGGGCGGCAATCTGACCTCGGCCAGCGAGGTGATGGTGTCGGTCGCGGTGACCGGATCGCTCGAGGGCCCGGCCCCCGCCGTGCTGCGGAGCGGCGCTCGCCCGGGCGACGCGTTGTACGTCACCGGGCGCCTCGGCGCCTCGGCGGCCGGGCTCCGATTGCTGCGCGATGGGCCGGCTTCGGTGCCCGCGCTCGACGAGACGGAACGGGCCGCGCTCGAGCTCGCTCACCGACGCCCGCGGGCCCGGTTGGCCGAGGGGCTGGCGGCCCGTGAGGCCGGGGCCACCGCGATGATGGACATATCGGACGGGCTCGGGATCGATCTCGACCGGTTGGCTCGGGCATCGGGGGTCGGTTTCGTCCTCGACGAGGTGCCGGTCGCCCCGGGGGCGACGCCGGAGGAGGCCCGTTCGGGTGGGGAGGACTACGAGCTGCTCATCGCGGCACCCGACGACGGGTCACTGCCGGATCGGTTCGGCGTGGTGGGCCTGCGACCTCCACACCGGATCGGTGTCTGTACCGCCGATGGAGGGGAGCGGCGCCTCGGCGACGGCACGCTCGAGGCGACCGGATACGAGCACCGCTTCTAGGCGCGCCCGAGGGTACGCGGCCCGTCAGGCTGTCGGGATGCTCCGACGGGGCGGCTTGGTGACGCGGCCGGCCCGAATGCACGAGGTGCAGACGTGGAGCCGACGGGGGGTCCCGTCGACGAGCGCCCGGACCTTTTGGACGTTCGGGTCCCAGCGGCGCTTGGTGCGCCGGTGCGAGTGGCTCAGGTTCATGCCGAAGGAGGGGTGTTTGCCGCAGAGCTCGCACACCGAAGCCATGGCAAATTCCCTTCTCGAGCTGCCCGGATCGGGCGGACGGTGACGCCAGCTAGGTCGTCAAGAACGACCGCAAGGTTAGCATCCGTCCCATGGGGCCCCCGGCGGAGCTGACCTCGACGGCGATGCGCGACGTCATGGCGCGCTTTCGCGACGCCCTCCGGTCCCATCAGGAGGTCATCAACCGCCTGAACGTCTATCCGGTGCCCGACGGCGACACCGGCACCAACATGATGCTGACCGTCGAGGCGGTGGTCGAGGAGCTGGAAGGCCTCGACGAGGGCGCCCCGATGGCCGAGGTCTGCCAGGCCGTCGCCCACGGGTCGCTCATGGGGGCACGGGGGAACTCCGGGGTCATCCTCTCCCAGCTGCTCCGGGGGGTGGCCGACCGGTTCGCAGCCGCGGGCGCCGTGGGCGGATCCGACGTCGCGGCGGCGCTGGTCGACGCGGCGGCGCTCGCCCACAAGGCGGTCGTCAAGCCGGTCGAGGGGACCATCTTGACCGTGGCCCACGCGGCCGGCGAGGGGGCCGAGGCCGGGTGCGTCGAGGGGGCGGGGCTGTGCCAGGTCGTGGAGTCGGCGCACCGGGCGGCAAAGCTCGCGCTCGAGGCGACCCCGACGATGCTGCCGGTGCTCGCGCAGGCGGGCGTGGTCGACGCCGGGGGAACCGGCTACCTGCTCATGTTGGACGCCTTGCTCTCTGTCATCGACGGGCGAGCCCTGCCCACGCCACCGCCGATTGAATCGGTCCCCGTCCCGCCTGCGCCGACGACCCCGTTCGGGGACGGCGTCGACGCCGCCCATGGCGAGCCGACCGGCCTGCGCTACGAGGTCATGTACTTCCTCCATGCCCCCGACGACACCATCGACGACTTCAAGGAGGTGTGGGCGGGGGTCGGCGACTCGATCGTCGTGGTGGGCGGCGACGGAACCTGGAACTGCCACATCCACACCGACGACATCGGTGCGGCGATCGAGGCCGCGCTCGACTGCGGGCGGCCTCGGAACATCCGGATCACCGACCTGGCCGAGCAGATCGAGGAGGAGCGGTGGGTTCGCGAACACTCCGGCGACCCGCCGGGGTCGTCGCGGCTCGGCCCGGTGCCGACGACCGATGTCGTCGCAGTCGTCACCGGTGAGGGCATCGGGCGGATCTTCCGCTCCCTCGGCGTCCACCAGCTGGTGCCCGGTGGCCAGTCGATGAACCCGTCGACCGCCGAGATCCTGGCCGTGGTCGACCGGCTCGAATCCGACCAGGTCGTGATCCTGCCGAACAACAAGAACATCCATCCGGTCGCGGAGAAGGTGGACGAGCTGACCACGAAGTCGGTGCGGGTCGTCCCGACCGAGTCGATCGTCGAGGGCTTCGCGGCGCTCCTCGCCTACGACCCGGCGTCGGGCGCCCAGAGGAACGCCGACGCCATGGCCGCATCGGCCTCCCGGGTCCTGGCCGGCGAGGTCACCCGAGCGGTGCGCGACGCCAGCACCGACGCCGGCTCGGTGAAGCAGGGGGACTGGATCGGGCTGCGGCGCGACGGGGTGGTGTCGATCGCGGACTCACAGTCGGGCGCCGCCATCGGGCTGCTCGACCAATTGGTGCAAGAACACGAACTTGTGACCGTGATCGAGGGCGAGGAGTCCTCGCCGCCCGAGACCCGCCGCATCACCGAGTGGCTGAAGGACGAGCGCCCCGAGGTCGCCGTCGAGGTCCATCATGGGGGCCAACTGCTGCACCCGTATCTCTTCGGCGTCGAGTGAGCCCGCAGGCCCCACCAACCGCGTCCACGTCCCGCCACGACGACCGCGACGGCCCGAGCGGGCGCCGCCTCGCCCAGCTCGACGACATCTCGGTCACGACGCTCGTCAGCGTCAAGCCCAAGAAGGCCGAGGCGCTCGCCGAGTGGGGGGTGACGAGCGTGCTCGACCTGCTGACCACCTACCCGCGCCGCTACATCGACCGGACCCGCACCGCCGATGTGGCCGACCTGGCTGTCGGGGACGAGGCGGTGGTGTTTGCCGAGGTGAAGAGCGCCAGGTCCATCCGCAACCCGCGTGGCCGGGGCCGAGTCGAGGTCTCGGTCTTCGATGGGACGGGGGACATGACCCTGGTGTTCTTCAACCAGCCGTGGCGCGAGGGGCAGCTGACCGTCGGCTCCCAGGTGCTTGTGTGGGGAAAGCTCGCCGAGTACCGGGGCAAGCGCCAGATGGCCCACCCGATCGTCGACCTGGTTGCGCGCGTGGAGAGCGGTGCCGTCGAGAGCCGGATGAACCAGATCATCCCGGTGTACCCCGCGTCGGCCAAGGCGGGCCTCAACAGCTGGGAGATCGCGACCTATGTAAAGGAGGCCCTCGACCGCGCGGGGCCCCTTGCCGATCCGCTGCCGGTCGAGTGGCGGCGGCGCTTCAAGCTGAACGGGCGGACCGACGCGGTGCGGTCCATCCACCGGCCCGAGCGGCCAGCCGATCCGTGGCCGGCCCGCGACCGGCTGGTCTTCGACGAGCTCCTGCGCCTGCAGCTGATCCTGGTCCTCCGGCGTCGGGCCTTGGAGCGCGCTGCGCGCGCCATCCGCCACCAGGTCTCGCCCAACGAGCTGTCACCGGGCGGTGGCCTCGGGACCACGCTCGTCGAGCGGTTCGTGGCGGGCCTCCCGTTCGAGCTGACGGGAGCCCAACGGGCCGCCCTCACCCAGATCTTCGGCGACATGGCCGGCCCGCTCCCGATGCACCGGCTGTTGCAGGGTGATGTCGGTTCCGGGAAGACCGTCGTCGCGGTGGGAATGATGCTCGCGGCGGTCCAGGGTGGGCATCAGGGCGCGCTGATGGCGCCGACCGAGGTGCTGGCCGATCAGCACTACCTCGGCGTCCGGGCATTGGCCGACGGCCTGGAGGTCATCGACCCGGGCCGGCTCGGCGGGAACCGGCCGGTCTCGGTCGGGCTGCTCACCAACAAGGTGCCGGCGAAGGAGCGGGCCCGGGTCGTGTCGGAACTCGCGTCCGGACAGATGGACATCGTGATCGGCACCCACGCGCTGTTGACCGAGGACGTGCGGTTCGCTTCGTTGGGTGCGGTGGTCGTCGACGAGCAACACCGGTTCGGCGTCGAGCAGCGGGCCGGGCTGCGGGCCAAGGGGCGGATCGAGGAGTCCGGCGACGGCGCAACGGTCGACCCCGACCTGCTGGTCATGACGGCGACGCCGATCCCGCGCACCGCCGCGATGGTGGTGTTCGGCGACCTCGATATGACGGTCGTCGACGAGCAGCCTCCGGGCCGGGCGCCGATCACGACCGTCTGGGCGCGCGGCGATCTCGAGGAGGCCGCGGCGTGGGCGCGGATCCGGAGCGAGGTCGCGGCCGGCCATCGCGCCTATGTGGTGTGCCCGCTGGTCGAAGAGTCCGAGCGCGTGGTCGCCCGATCGGCCGTGGAGGAGCACGCGCGGCTGTCCGCCGAGGTGTTGGCGGGCCTGCGGGTCGGCCTGTTGCACGGCCAGTTGCCGACCGCGCAGAAGAAGGAGGTGATGGACGCGTTCCGCGACGGGACGCTCCAGGTCCTGGTAGCCACGACGGTGATCGAGGTCGGCATCGACGTGCCGGAGGCGACCGTGGTCGTCGTCGAGGATGCCGACCGGTTCGGCATCGCCCAGCTCCACCAGCTGCGCGGCCGGGTCGGCCGCAGCTCCCTGCCGAGCTGGTGCTACCTGCTGGGCGGCGGGGGGACAGAGGACGGGGACGCTCGGCTCGGTGCAGTCGAGCGGACCACCGACGGGTTCGAGCTGGCCGAGGTCGACCTCGAGCTACGCGGCGAGGGAACGGTGCTCGGCGAACGCCAGACCGGTTCGAGCGGACTGCGGCTGACGAAGCTCCGTCGCGACAAGGAGTGGGTCGAGCGGGCCCGGGAGGTCGCCGAGTCGATCGTCGCCGCAGACCCCGACCTCGATGACCACCCGACGCTGCTCGAAGAGGTGCGCTCGCTCCTCGACCAGGCCAACGCCGACTTCTTGTTCAAGAGCTGAGGGACGAGCCATGGTCGATCACGCACGCCTCGGGTTCGACCCCGGTTCGGTCTTCGACTCGGTCGCGGGCGGCTACCAGGCCACCCGGCCGCACTACCCCGACAGCCTCTACGACGCCCTCGAGCGCCACGTGGGTCCGTTGGTCGGTCGACGCGTCCTCGACGTCGGCGCGGGCACCGGGATCTCGGCGCGGGCGCTGGCCGCTCGTGGCGGGATCGTCGTGGCGTTGGATCCCAGCCTCGCCATGGCCGAGACGCTGCGCAGCGCGTCGGGTTCTCTGCCAGCCACGCTCGGCCGGGCCGAGGCGCTGCCGATCACGTCGGGCTCGGCCCACCTCATCACCTGCGCGCAAGCCTGGCACTGGGTCCGGTTGCCCGACGCCGCCATCGAGTGCCGGCGGGTGCTTGGGGCCAAAGGCCGCCTGGCGCTCTGGTGGAACGTGAGCGAGGACGAGGGCGCGTTCTTCGACGCATTGGCGGCGGAGTGTGGCATCGACAGGTACGGGGGCCGGGTCCGCCAGGACGACCGGGCCAGCCTCGTCGACGTCGGCGGCTTCTCCGACCTCGTCACCGACGCGGTGCGTTGGGAGTGGACCGTGCCGATCGCGCACTGGATGCAGACCGTGCAGACCCGCTCGACCCTGGCCAAGCTCGGGACCGACGCCTCCGAGCGGCTGGGCGCGATCGAGGGCGTGGCGCGTCGGTTCTTCCCGGGCGGCTCGGTAACCGAGTGGTTCACGACGCGCCTCGCCATCGCGATTCCCTGAGCGTTCGACGATCAAACCAGTCACCCCCGGTTGGGCAATGGGTCACAAATCAAAGTGGGCCCAATACCCGCCCGGGGTCACACGCCAATTGCGGGGTCACACGCTACGGTGTCGACCGTGCGGGTCATCGGTGGCCGCAGCCGCGGGCGGCGTCTCTCTGGTCGCATTCCCGCCGGCGTTCGTCCAACCGGTGACCGGGTGCGCGAGGCGATCTTCGATGTCTTGGGCTCGATGGGTGGCGTGAACGACCTGAGCATCGTCGACCTCTTCTGCGGCAGCGGTGCCATGGGTGTCGAAGCCCTGTCCAGGGGGGCGGCCTCGGCCACCTTCGTCGACAACGACCCCGGCGCCCTGGAGGCCGTCCGGACCAACCTGGCCGCGGTCGGCCTCGAGGGTGCGGCGGCCACCGTGCTGCGGGCCGAGCTGCCGGGGTGGCTGGAGCGGTCGGCCCCCTTCGACGTCGCCTTCGTCGACCCGCCCTATGTGTTCGACCGGTGGGAGACCCTGCTCGGGTGGCTCCAGGCGGACATCGCGATCCTTGAATCGGCCGCCGACATCGCGGTTCCGAGCGGCTGGGAGGTGACCAGGTCGAGACGGTACGGCGGTACGCTCGTGACCGTGGTCCGACAACTCCCCTCGCCGAGCGTGATCGGGTCGTGACCCTCGCCCTTTACCCTGGATCCTTCGACCCCTTCCACAACGGTCACCTCGAAGTCGTAGAGCGGGCCGCCCTCATCTTCGACGGGGTGGTGATCGCGGTGCTGCGGAACCCCCAGAAGAGCCAGGCCCTCTTCGACCTGGAGAGCCGCCGGGCCATGATCGACGAGTCGGTCTCCCACGTCGCCGGCGTGAAGGTCGTCTCCATGAGCACCCTGGTGGTTGACGTCGCCCGAGAGCTCGGCGCGACGGTCATCATCCGGGGCCTGCGCGTCGTCTCGGACTTCGAGAGCGAGTTGCAGATGGCCCAGATGAACCGCGAGCTCTCCGGGATCGAGACCGTGTTCATCCCGACGAGCTCCTCGCACTCGTTCATCGCTTCTCGCCTCCTGCGCGAGGTGGCGACCTATGGCGGCGACATCACCAAATTCGTGCCGAAGCCGGTGGCCACCATCATCGAAGCGAAGCTCGGAGCCGATGGAGGGGCCGAGGAGGGGGCATGACCGACGCCCCGGACGACCACTACCCCCACGAGAACGAGCTCGACGCACTCGACGCCGAGGCACTCATCGGGCGCTCGCTGGACGTCGTCAACTCGGCCAAGACGATGCCTCTGTCTGCGTCGGTGCTCGTCTCGCGCGACGAGCTCGTCCACCTGCTCGGCCTGGCCATGGACCGGCTCCCGACCGAGCTGCGCGACGCCCGGTGGCTCCTGAAAGAGCGCGAGGAGTTCATGGCCGAGCGCGATCGGGAGGCCCAGGCCCTCATGGACGAGGTGCGGGCACAGGCCGAACGGATGGTCGCCCGCACCGACATCGTCCGCCAGGCCAACCGGGTCGCCCAACGGATCCTCGACGACGCCAACGAGGAAGCCCGCCGGATGCGCCACGAGACCGAGGACTATTGCGACCAGCGCCTGGCCGGGATGGAGATCGTGCTCGACCGGACCATGAAGACGGTCCGATCGGGCCGACAGAAGCTCCAGGCGATCTCCTCGCCTGCCGAGCGGCAACGCACCGTCCCGGCGGCGGCCGAGGACGGCCAGGAGTTAGAGGGTGAAAGCTTCTTCGATCAAGACCGAACCTAGGAGGCCTGCCGTGGCTGTCGGCCCGTTGGTGGTCCACGTCGCTCGACTGCGTCGTTCCGTGGGGACGACCGAGCGGGAGGTGCGCACCGCCCAGCTCGACGCCGAGATGCTGGCGCCCGCGACCGTGGCCGACTGCACGGTCCCCGACGGTGCGGAGGCCGCGTGCGACCTCGTCCTCGAGTCCTACCCCGGCGGGGTGATGGTGACCGGCTCCGTCGCGGCGCCGTGGGTCGGCGTGTGCCGCCGATGCACGATCCCGGTCGCGGGCCGGCTGGACATCTCGGTCAAGGAGCGCTTCTGCGACCCGCCGCCGCGCGGCGAGCCCGAGGACGAGGAGGCCTACCCGATCGTGGACGAGGCGATCGACCTCGCGCCCCTGGTCCACGAGGCGATCCTGAGCGAGTTGCCCTTGGCCCCCCTGTGCCGGGACGACTGCGAGGGCCTGTGCGCGTCGTGCGGGGTCGACCGCAACGAGGAGCGGTGCGGCTGCGTGGCGCCCCTCGACCCGCGTTGGGCTAGCCTCGACGTGCTCCGGTCGACCCCCTGAGGTAGCTGCCGGCCCGCTCGTCGGTCGGCCAGGCTGCACGAACGCCAAGCCGTGCCCGACCGGGCGCCCAATCGAACGACGCTGGAGACCGACGATGGCCGTCCCGAAGAAGAAGAGCTCCAAAGCGAAGGGCCGCAGCCGCCAGGCCGCCAACTGGCGCCTCGGGCTGCCCGCCCGCAGCATCTGCCCGCAGTGCCAGACGGTGAAGGTTCCCCACGTGGTCTGCCCCAACTGCGGCTGGTACAAGGGTCGGACGGCGGTCGAGGTCGACTGATTTGCCCCGCGACCGGGAGCGCCCGGGCGTGGAAGCACTGGCCGC
>Ga0182024_10026336_pt1 | contig 10222 bp, 10 predicted proteins | sample P32metaG_FD_120480 | JGI IMG/M metagenome (GOLD analysis project Ga0182024, IMG submission 120480) | Permafrost microbial communities from Stordalen Mire, Sweden - P3-2 metaG (Illumina Assembly) | ecosystem: Environmental > Terrestrial > Soil > Wetlands > Permafrost | place: Sweden: Stordalen...
GAGTTTGCTCGCGGGCGGGCTGCTGCTGGCGGCTGTCGTGGCGGTTCGGCTGGTGCGGTCGGCGGTGACCTGCGTTTCTGAGCTACTGCCTGTCGGCACTTGGCTGCCCGACCCGCCTCCGGGGTTGAACTCGGTCTGGGCGGCGCTCGCGGACTTGGCTGTGGCCGAGCTCGCGCTGGTGGAGTGGTGCGGGTGGCTGGGCGTCCGGATGGTTGGCGTGACGCTCGCCGAGGTTGTGGCGCTCAACGGGATGATCGCGCGCGCCGGGATGATTGGTGCGGACGCGACGTGGGCGGCGGGATGGTGTGGTGGGCGATTGCTGGGCGGGCGGTGGGAGCCGTCGACCGCGGCGATGAGCGGGCTCGGCAGGCCGGCGGCTTGTAGGCAGACGCTCGCGCCCGCACCGGTGGCAGCGACACCGAGGCAGACGGCGCCGAGCTTGATCGCGGTGACCCCGGCGCCGGCGGCGCCGCCGCCGGTACCGACAATCCCGCCCGCATCGCTCGCCGTGCCCGCATGCCGGCCAAGCACGCTCGCCGCCTGATCACGCACGGTACGGAACATCCCAGACAGCTGATCCCATACTCGCCCCAACAATCCGGCGTGCACACCAACCAGCACCGGCAACGGTAGCAGCGCCGCCTGCCGACGCAAGTGCACAACCCCTAACCGGCACTGCACGCAATGCTCGGCATGACGCAAAAACTCCGCCTCCCCGTCCTCCCCCGCCGCCACGTGCTCAATCGAACCCGCCCACCGATCACACCAGGTGCCGGACTCGATCTGCTCAACCGCCGCGCGGATCCTCCCATTCGCCAGATGCGACAGCTTCTTGGCGGTGCGCTCGGACACCCCGAGTCGGGCGGCGGCGAGCTTGTAGCCGGCCGGCGGCGCGTCTTTGCGCTTGGAGTCACGTCCGAACACGGCCGCGAAGACGACTTGCTCGCGCGGCGGGAGCGTATGCACGATGTCACTTACGAGCCACATCTCCTCCTGCAGGACCACCTGTTCTGCGGGGTCCAGATCCTCGGCGGCGATCGTTGCCAAGATCTCCTCGCCGTCAGAACGCACGAGCTCCGGCGGGCGGACGCTTCGTCCACGCCGGCTCAGGTCGCGAAGCTTGTTCATCATCGCCCCCGCGATGTAGGCGGCCGGCGATCCGGAGAGCTGCCGGTGGGGGCGTTCGAGCCACTCGGTCCAGAACTCGACGTAGAAGTCCTTCGCGAGCTCGTCGAGATCGTGGAACGCTTGGTAGCCCATCGTTCGGGCCATCGCCACGAACCGGCCACAAGCCGCCTCGCGATAGCGCTCGAAATCGGCGCTCGGGTCAAGGCTGGTGGCCGACCCGGTTCCGTTCGCCGCCGCGGGCCGCGTCGATACGGGCGGGCAGGGTGAGCGAGCAGGCCGGGCGCTCATGTATGTGATCTCGCCCGCTTGGGTGGTTGGGGTCACCCCCTCTCCCGTTGGCGCACCCGCCAGCTGGCGACGCTCGTGCCTTTTCCCGCGAAGCATCGGCTTGCGATCACCCGTGAGCCTGGCATGGCGTCGCGCGCGGCGAACACGCTGTTTGATCCTCACAATGTCGTTCATCGGACTGACTGTCATGCCCCTTGGCTTGTGCCGATCTGCTAACCAACGATCAGCGTAGGACGCAAGCGAGCCGAGCCCAAGTTTTTGCAAGGGCGCAGCTGTCCCCGACCCCCGGGTGCTTTCAGATGAAGCCGATCATCCGCCGCTTTGCAACCTTCTAAGGGTCCACTGGACCCTGAGCAATGACGGCAAGCCTGACGCTCGGCATTGGCGCCGAGCGCCGTCGGGATGGCCGTATGATGCGGCAATCCGGGCCACCCGACTGTCCGGCCAGCCACTGACTATCGGTGAGGTTGACGGCGACATTTTGCTGCGCTAAACCGACGGTTGGTCCGGCATGACGGTGGAGCTGTCCGTCGCGGATGCTTAGGTAGGGGCCGTGCTCGACCTCGCTCATCGAGTGCTGTACGACCCGCCGCCGGCCGGCGGGCTTGACCCGACCGCGTGCGAGACGCACGAGTGCTTCCTCGTTGACCCGGTCCTGCTTTTGGGGGAGCGGGGGATCGAGTTCCCGCGCCCCGGGGGGCGCTGGTTCTTCGAGGACCCCGCTGATGCGCGACGCGACGCCCGACGATGGCTCGGGAGCATTGAGAGATCCCAGGCGAGCGGAGCTCACGCGCACCTGCGACACGCCGAGGTGTTCGTGGACCCATGCACGGGCCGCCCTACCAGCCAGCTCGCTGGGGCCGCGCCGATCATCGACCTGATGGCGGTTGGCTGTGCGCTAGAGGACCCAAGCTGGGGCTAGCAAGCCCCGCCGTCGATCCGGCCGGGCCCCCGGCGGGGACGCCTGGCGGGTTCTGCCCGGTTCGTCCTACAGTCAACGTTATGGCCCCAGTCCGGCAAGAGCTACAGCGGACCGCACGCCGGCGCGTGTCGGTGATCCCGAGGCGCTCGGGCCCGATCCCGGGCGCGACCCTCGTCGAGGGAAACCTGCTCGCGAGCGTCCACTTCTCAAACCACGTCCTCGAGCGGTTCGCTCAGCGCGCAGGTCTCCCGCTCGCCGGCCGCGCCGCGCTCGAGCCGACCGTCAAGGATCTTCTGCTGCAGGAGGGGCTACGCGTGCCATACCAGCCGGGCTGGGCAGGCGTTGAAGAAGCTCCCTTTTACCTGCAGGCCGGCTCCTGGCTGCTGTTCCTTGGGCGCCCAAATCCGCGCGGTGGCGCCGGGCACCTCACGATCACCACCGTCGTCGCCAGGGAGAAAAGGACGTGGGCCGAAGCGCTCGCGCGCGGCGAGATCGCGACCCCACCGCCGCTCCCAACCGCACGGCCGAAGCCCGAGCGGGTCGCAGTCGGCTTGAGCATCGCGATCGCGCTTCGCCAGAGCAGCTCGCCGCTGAAGCTGCCAGCCACGATCAAGGCCACCCATCGTAAGCGCCAGCGGCAGGCAGACCTCGCGTTCGCCAGCGCCCTGGCGGACTGGGAGACCGTCGAGCGTCAGCACGAGGCGACGCGCGCGCGAGCCCACGAGGAGCATCTCGCCCGCCACGGATTCCTCAGCTAAAAGGGCCTTCTGCTGTTTCCGGGGGTCAGGGGTAGCCGTGGACAGAGCCCGCCGAGGCTGAGCATGGCGAGTGCGATTAGGGCTTCGGGGGTGCGAAACCCGTAGGCGCGGCGTTTCTTACCCCCGTCGCGCTCGCCGCAGCCAACGGCCTGGGCCGCTGGTTGGCCACGCTGCCGTCGAGCCCGCATACGTCGCACTCAGCCGTGTCGCGAGCCCGAGAGGAACTTTATGAGGTGGCAGAGGCCTCGCCAGCGTCTCGCCGCTGGTAGCCGCGTTTAGCCTTGATGACCTCCCCGCTTTTGGCGGCTTTGGAGAGAGTCGTGCTCACTGTGCCGATCTTAAGCCCGGTTGCCTTGGCCACCTCGCCGGCGGTCATCGCGCCATCCTTCGGCAGGGCGCCGAGCACAGTGCTCTTGGTTGAACCAGGAGCGGTGCGAGCCCGCGGTTTCGGCTTGCTCGCGGACGCCGTTCGCGTCCGCGGCGAGGCCGGCGGTGGCTTGGGAGCCGCCGCCGCAGCCGGTCTGGAACGCGCGGCGGAGGTCGCTGTCCGAGTCGGCTTAACGCCAGGGCCGAGCGCGCGGAGCGCGCGACCGAGTTTCTCGGTCTCGTCTTGCAACTGCTCAAGCCGCTGCTGGAGTTCGTGTCGCAGGCGATCGATCATGGTCTCGGGCTCTCCTGGTCCTTTGAGGTTGGTCGGCGATCCTCCATACAGCCTCGCAGCTTTCTGGCTGTGATCAGCTCACCGAGCCGGGAGCGGCTGCCGATACATTAGGTATAAATGCTCTAAACAAGCCGTCAGCTACATTGCGCACATACTGGACATTTGCTCTAGGAAAGCGTAGCCTTGATCCCAACGACGTCATCGAAGGAGAAGTTCCATGGCAATCGCAGTGCCGACCAAACCGAAGATTCTGCGTCGCGGCGAGGCCGCGCAGCGACTCGGCGTGCACCCGAACACGCTGGCCGGCTGGATCGAGCGTGGCTGGCTGACAGGGGTCAAGATGCCGAACGGAGAGGTCCGCTTCCATGAAGAGGAAGTCGACGCGCTCCGTGCGCGGATCTACGCCCAGTAACGGGCAGTAACGCACCGATCCGGCTTCTCGCATAGGTTTACAAGGGCTCCGCCTGGCGCGGAGTTCTTCTATGTCTGAGCACGAACATGACGGCTTCTACTGGGAGCCAACGACGGAAGATGGCTTGCGCCAGGGTGACCTGCTGTTCAACGTTCCGATCGCGTTGATGCCCCAGCACCCACGGTTCGTCCTGGGCCCGGGCGAGCAGGTGCAAACCCAGACCTACGACGAGTACCCGGAGAACGCGCCCTCCCAGGAGATCGTGGTCACGGCGGTCTTCGGTGCTTTGGCGATGGTTGTCACTCCGACCTGCCATTTCTCCGAAGAGGAGAAGGACCGAGACATCGTGGCGGTCGTGCCGGTTCAGCCGCTGAACCTCGTGATCGCAGATCTGACGCTGGCGCGCAGCGTGCTGGCCGGCAAGAGCGTGCCGCTGCATCTGTTCGCGCTGCCCCGCACCGATCTCGGCGGCGGGATCCTGCCGTTCAACGGCGTGGCGTTGCTCGAGCGGCCGGCGTCGATGCTCAAGGGCAACCTACGTGAGTACCGCCGCCTGGGCTTGTACGTGGAGTCTCGGATCGCTCTTCGTAAGGCGATGGCGCGCTTCTGGGCGCGCGGGAACGCCGATGAGAGCATCGAGCGCTCGATGCGCCAACAGATCGCAAACCGGCCCCTGGAGGACCTCGAGTAGGGCGAAACTTGGAGGACCAGGTGATCGGAGCTCAGTTCACCGCTCTCGAGACCGGCTCCCGACTGCCCGAGACGTTGAGCGAACGACGGGCCCTCCGTCTAAAAGAGCTGATGCTCCTGCAAGCGGGGGAAACGCAACCCGCCAAGGTGCTCTTCGCCCGCGTCGGGGCTGACGAGCACTGAGCAGGTCCGCTTTAAGAGGGATCGCGTCCTCGAGAAGTCGCTGGAGCTCAAGCGCACGGTCGGCAGCTCGAAGTCACTCCGCGCTGCTCGCGGATCGTGCGGCGACCGACGCCGCCGCCTCGGCGCCGACGAACGGCGCGAGCGCCGCATACGTTTCTTCCGGTAGCAGGGTGGGGAGCTGCTCGGGTGGATTGTGAAGGAGGAACTCTTGAGTGATGCGGTAGATACCTCCGCGTATGGCCTCGGAGACGACTTCGTGCGGCGGCGGTGTGGCGGCGGTCTCGCGGTATCCCGGCTCCAACGCAGCGGTGACCAGCTGGAGCTCGGTCTCCCGTAGCTCCAGCAGCTCCGAACCCGCAGCGTAGATCTCCAAGAAGCCGATCCGGGCCAGCTCTGGGTTTGTCGCGAGGAAGCGAAGCTGGGCGGCGAGCCCGGCATGGACGGCTGACCGCCAGTCCGTTTCGGCGGTGTAGGCCTTCAGGCAATAGGCGATCATCGCTCTACTCCCGGCGCGGTAAGCCGCGGTGAAAGCCTCGTTCGCGGTGTTGAAGTACTTGCGGATCGTGTGGTGGGAGACGCCGGCGGCGCGGGCGATCTTGTTCAGCGACAGTGCGGCGTAGCCACCGTCGCTGACGAGCGATGTCGTCGCTTGGATGATCCGCGCCTGCTGCTCTTGTAGCGCGATCGGGCGCGCGGACTCGTCCCGCCACAGGGGGGCGCTGCCGAGCTCGCGCTCCAGCCTCTCCCCAGTGGGGTCTGCTGCGGGCATGCCGGTAGGCACCGCTGTGGCGGGGGGGTCCGCGCGTGCGCGTGCGACGATCGCCGCGGCGTCTGGCGAGCGGTAGGAGAGCATCCACGCCACCAGCGGTTCGGTGAGCAAGAGGAGCTCGTCGGTCTTGTCGTGTCGAAGACGCGAGGTGACGATCTCGAGTACGCCCCCGACGATCACCTTGATCATCTCCGGCGGGAGTCCTGGCGGCTCCTCCGGCGCCCCGAAGGCTCGTTCGACCATTCGCTTGAGCTCGTCGACCGCCTGTTCGAGACGCCGCAGACCAGGCTCGCCGCAGTTCAGCACCTCGATCAAGATCACTTGCGCTCCGAGTGGGTCGCTCAGGACCCGTCCGAACAGCGCTAGCAGGCCCGCGCAAAGCCTGGCGCGGACCGCGTCCTTGATGTCGTTGCTCGCCAGCGTTTCCTGGTAGGCGAGGGCACCCTGACGCATCCAATCACCCAGAACGGCGTCGAATGCCGAGATGAAGCAATCCTGCTTGTCCTTGAAGTTGTCGTAGAACGTCCGTCGCGATACGCCTGCTCGCGACAGCACAGCTTTGACGGTGGTACCCACGTACCCGGTCTCGGCCACGACCTGGACCATCGCGGCGTGGAGGCGAGCTCGCTGATCGGCGCTGACAAGCCCGGGCGCGAGACCGTGCTGGCCGCTTGGGATCCTCGCGTAGCGCGGGCGGTTTTCCGCTGGATGATCGGGCATCGCGTTGCCCGAGGCCCCGTGTGACTGGACGGTTGGCAGGCCGTTTACGCGTACCGGGTGGACCGCAGGCACGCGCAGCGTACCCACTCCAGCACCCGTAGACCCAGCGTTTGCAGCAGCGGTCTGGCTGCCGGGCGAAATGTCTGGCGAATGACCGCCACCTTTCCACGGAGCCGGCCAAACACATGTCGCGGCTACCAGATACATGCATTTGCACTTAGAAACGTCGCGCGGCTACAATGCTCATGAGGAGGAACGCGACCGAACGTGCGCCTCCGCCCGGAGGATTGGAAGCGCTGTTGAGTCAGACGCAGCTGGTCCGAGCAAGCAACATCACGTTGACTCCGTGTCCGCCGCGCCAGCGCTACGGCGTCGGCATTCGCGTCTTCACGGATCGGCGCTTGCTCCGACAGATCCGCACCGAGATCCTACGCAACGAGATGCTGCCCGAGGAGATCGCAGCGCTGGAAAACGTCCCGCCCGGCGTACTGATTGCGTTGCTCGACGACCGGCTGGCAACGGAGGCGGACTCGGGTGCGCAGCTGCGCGAGTTCGCAGCGTCGCGTGCGGGCTTTCAGGTCGTCGCCTGGCGCACGACGCGCAAACGCGCGTCGAAGCTACACATCCTCGATGCCGACGGCGTCGCGCTGTGCGGCACGGCCCCCGGGCCCGAGCGCGCACCGGTGCACGCCGGCCCTTGCTCGACGTGCGCCGCGCACGCCGGCTCGACCCCGCAGCACACGGCTCGAGCGGCTTAGCCCGCCGGCAAGCCCTGGCGAGGACCCGGTCCTAGCCCTCCGTGGTCCGCGACTCGACCGGCCTCGGCGCGCTCGTTCATGTCCCCAAAGATGCCGAGCCGGCGAGCTGCTCCCCGCGCTGCACTAGCTGCACTTCGCGGCGCGTGCTGCCCCTTGCCCGTGGCCTCACCGGCTTGTTGGCGGACCACCGGGACGCAGTCGCCCCGGCGGCACTGAGCCAACACGAGCGCGAGGTCGACAGGTTGCTCGCCCGTCGGCGGTGTCGCATCGGGTGTGGACGGCCGGACTCCCCCCCAGCGCGGAAGCGCGATTCGTGCAAGCAAGTGTGCACAAAGAGCTCCAAGACACCCGATTCCGGTCGGTTAGCTACTATAAGGGCTCAAACCTACGCAAAGGGCGCGGTTGTCTGTGGATGGAGACAGACGGGTGGCCGCCTCGGAAACCGAGCTCGGAGAAGGAGACCGCGATGGCTGAATACCACAGGCTTTAGGACTCGCAAGTCAGTTGTAGCGAGGAGTTGAGGGCGCCTCTGTGCGCCCTCAACCTTTGTTTAGAGCGCGGTGTCGCAGATCCCGGACAGTGGGGCGCGATGGCGGATCGGCAGATCGGGGCTCGGCCATCTCGCGCACGCGTCGCTCGAAATCCAGCTCGGTCTCGTAGTCGCTCTCCCGGCCGAACGTCGAGCCCTCGCGCTCGAGCACCACGATGAAAGCCTCGGTCAGCTCGCCGTCGAACTGGCCTGCCCCCGCGGAGTGGCGCAGCTCAGCCATCGCTTCCTCGGGCGTCATCGGCGACTGGTAGGTGTGACTTGTGGTCATCGTGTCGTAGGTGGAGCAGATCGCAAGGATGCGCGAGGCAAGGGGGATCTCTCTGCCGATCAGGCCGGCAGGGTAGCCTCCGCCGTCAATCCGCTCGTGGTGGTAGAGGATCGCTTCGGCGGCCGGGCCGTAGCCATCGAGCGCGCCCACGAGCGTCGCCCCCTCCTGCGGGTGGTCCTTGACGACCGCCATGTCCTCGTCCTTGACGACATCTGCGTACAAAATCCGGTCGGGCCATCCGAACTTGCCGACGTCATGGAGGAGGCTTGCCGTGTGCACGACCTCCTGATCCTCTTCGCTGCAACCGACCTCGATCGCCAGGGCCTTGGCATAGCGGGCGACCGCAGCAGCGTGTTCGCCGATCGTCTTGTCCCGGGAGTCGAGCACCCTTACGAGCGTCCTCAGAACACCCAGCTGAAGGCCACTCAGCTGTATGGAGCGTCCCTCGAGCTGGTAGGCGCGGTCCTCAGAGCGCAGCAGCGCGACCGTCAGCTGTCGCAGGATCAGCAGCGCTGCAATCGAGCCGATGAGCATCGGAAGGCCGACGCCCGCGTACGCGACCGCCAAGAGCGTCGCGAGCAGGCCGGCGGCGAGCTGGCCGGGAAGCAGGGGAAGGAACAGCTCGCGCACCTGGCGCGCCAGCGATCGACCCTCCTCGATGCGCTTGTACAGCGCGAACAGGATGAAGTTGAGACCGACGGTCACGATGAACACGCCGAGGACGATCAGGCCGAAGATGACGCTCTGCGTCATGTGGTGGTTGTGTAGGACGTGGGCGTCGAGTGCCACGGTGCGCAGCATCCACCCCCCAGCGAACGGGACAACCGCGAACGTCGACAGGTTGGTCAGCCACTGGGCCAGCGCGAAACCGCGCCGAGCTGAGGTCAGGATCACCGCGGCGATGCTGAACGCCGTCGCCGGAACCGGGCCGAGCAGGGCCATGGCCAACACGATCGCGACCAGTGAGCAGCTCAGGTGGCCAGCGGGCGTCTCGATGCTGAGCCAGTCTCCTACGAGCGTGAGCGCGAGCAGCAGCGCGACGACAGCGAGCGGCTGCCATTCCGTCGCGCGAGAAACCAAGGCGGCCGCAGCGAGCGTGCTCGCCAGCAACAGGAACTCGGCTGCCAGGAAAAGACGTCTCGTGAGGTTGGGTGCGGGCATCGGGGTCTGTCGTACTTAACGACCGACACAGCGCAGCACTTAAGTGACGCAACTGACACTCTCCACGGATCGGCACTACGAGACGCGCTGACACCCAACCGGCGCCGGTACTGCGAGACGCCACCCGCCACCCAACATCGGCCGGTGCTCACAGACGACCCGGAATCGCCGCTAAGGAACCGCTCCCGAGGCCTGGCGCTCAACGATCGAGGCGCTCGTGTCGGTCTGCGCCACTGACGGCGGCCCTCCCGGCACCCGAAGTGACAGGCGCAACAACGGCACAGTTGTGGCCACTGCGCCAAGCCCGACCACGACGAACGCCCCGCGCGGCGAGCTCACTGCGACCAGGACCCCGCCCAATGGCAGGCCGATACCTCGACACAACGCGCCGAGCGATTCGACCCCGCCCATCATCCGCCCCTGCAGGTGCTGAGGCGTGGCTCGCTGCACCACGCTTATCAGCGACGGCCACTGCATACCGTTGCCGACCCCGCCGATGAGCGCGGCGACACACCCCAGGACGAGCGAAGGCGCGGCTGCAAAGCCAATGTAACCCAAGCCGATCGCGGCGGTGCCTGCGCTCAACATCCACGCCAGCGGTCGCCGCACCAGCCGCGCGAACACGACACTCCCGAGCACGGCGCCCGCGCCCCATGACGTCAGCAGCAAACCGAGGCCGCGGTCACCTGCGTGCAAGGTCGCCTTCGCGTAGGTGACCTCGATCGGCCCACCGGTTTCAAAGAACACTAGTGCCAGCCCCTCCGCCACTAGCAAGCCGCGCAGCCCGGGTGCCTCGTTGATGTGGCGCCAGGCCGCGCCCAGGCGGGTACGCACTGAGTCACCGCCGGCCTCCTCGACATGCGGGTGCAGGTCGACTAGGAGCGCGCCGCAGATCAAGAACGACCCGACGTCGATGAACAGAGCAGCGGATGCCCCGGCCGCGGCGACCAGCAC
>Ga0182024_10026337_pt1 | contig 10221 bp, 8 predicted proteins | sample P32metaG_FD_120480 | JGI IMG/M metagenome (GOLD analysis project Ga0182024, IMG submission 120480) | Permafrost microbial communities from Stordalen Mire, Sweden - P3-2 metaG (Illumina Assembly) | ecosystem: Environmental > Terrestrial > Soil > Wetlands > Permafrost | place: Sweden: Stordalen...
TACAAGAACATCACGCAGCTCAAGGGCGTTCCCGCCGATCAGTTGGGGCCCGCGATGACGTTCATCGCCGCGTCCCTCGGCGTCGATTGCGCGTTCTGCCACGTGCCCGGCAAATTTGAGCTCGATGAGAAGCCCGCCAAGAAAACCGCGCGCGAAATGATCGCGATGCAGATGTCGATCAATAAGGCCGCCTTTGGCGGCCGAACCCAAGTGACGTGCTATTCCTGCCATCGCGGATCGGAGCGGCCGGTGGCCATCCCGCCGGTGCTCGAAACCGACGTCGCGAGTAAGGAAGCGCTATCGCCGCCGGTCGCGGGCGCGGCAGCGCCGACGGCCGACGACATCATCGCGAGATACGTCGCCGCGGTCGGCGGCGCCGACGCGATGAAGAAAATCACCAGCCGTGTCGAGACCGGCAAGATTTTAGTCGGCGCGACCTCGACGCCGATCGAGGTGCTCACCAAAGCGCCCAACCAGCGTGTCTCCATCACGCATAATTCGTCTGGCGACAGCTTCACGGCCTTCGACGGCGCCATCGGATGGCTGGGCAATACCGGCCGCCCCGCGCGCGAGATGTCTCCCGCCGAAGCCGGAGCCTCGTCGCTCGACGCGGAGTTTTATCTGGCGTCTCGCTTGAAGGAAATCTTCCCGCAGCTTCGCCGTGGACGGCCCGAGACCATCGAGGGTGTCGAATGCGAGGTGTTGAACGGATCGGGTCCCGGCCGCCCCGCTACGCGCCTGTATTTCGACAAGAAATCCGGATTGCTGGTCCGCGTGGTGCGCTACGCCGAGACTCCGCTTGGCCGCATCCCCACGCAGATCGTTTACGCCGATTATCGCGACGCCGACGGGGTGAAAATTCCGTTCCGCTGGACGCTGTCGCGCGTCAACGGCCGCTTCACCATCCAGATCGCCGAAGTGAAAAGCAACGCGCCCATCGACGCCGCCAAATTCACGAAGCCCGACGGGAACGTGAAGTAGCGCATCCACACCGCGCCGGTAACTAAGTGCCCCGGTAACTAACTGGGTAACTAAGCCCCCGGCAACTAGGTAAAGCCGCGCGATCCATACCGGTGACCGCCCGTCGTCGCGCGGGCGGCGTTTCGCCCCAATCCGAGCGCTCGTTCGTGCATCCCCCCATCCGATACCCCCACTCTACGTATCTTTATATATATGAACACCTCAAACTCGAACTCTCGACCGCTCTCCGGCAAGATTTGCCTCGTCACCGGCGGAACGCGCGGCATCGGACGCGCTATCGCCACCATGTTGTTGCAGGAAGGGGCGCAAGTCGCGATTTGCGGGCGCACCCAGGCCGCCGTCGACGAAACCGTCGCCGCACTGGCCGCAATAGCCCCCAATAAAGTCAACGGCAAAGCTGCCGATGTAAGGAAGCATGAACAGGTGGGCGAGCTATTCCGCTACATCGACGCGGAATTCGGAGGTTTGGATGTGCTGGTCAACAACGCCGGCGTCGGCATCTTTCGCTCCGTCTCGCAATTGTCCGTCGAGGATTGGCAGAACACCATCGAAACCAATCTCAGCGGTGTGTTCCATTGTTGCCACGAAGCTCTGTCCCGATTCAGAACGCGCGGCGGAGGCCAGATCGTGAACATCAGCAGCCTCGCCGGAAAAAACGCTTTCGCGGGAGGAGCCGCCTACAACGCTTCCAAGTTCGCATTGACCGGATTCAGCGAGGCTTTAATGCTCGATGAAAGAAACCAGAACGTCCGCGTCAGCTATATTATGCCGGGCAGCGTCGCGACTGATTTTAGCGGCGCCAGCGCCAGCAACGTCGACCAGAGCTGGAAGATCGCGCCAGAAGACATTGCCGAAGTGGTACGAGCCACGTTAACCATGCCGGAAAGAACCTTAATTAGCCGGATCGAAATACGGCCGGCCAAGCCGAAGAGATAGACAGGGCAGGAGAATCTTTGCCTGGCAAGGAGCATCTAAAGAAATGGCAATCGGATTGCCTCACAGTTTGTGGAAGGGGCTGGAAAAGGGGCCCAGAGGTTCGAGAAAGGCGGTGGAGAAAATGGTAAGACTAAACATCCCGTTGGATCCGGCGAAAACCGGTCGCGAAGCCATGTCGCTCGAGGGCAACCTCCGGCGGATGATCATCGGTCAGGACGAGGCCATCGAGCAGATCGTCAACATCTATCAGATGCACCTCACCGGGATGAGCGCTCCGGGCCGCCCGATCGGAAACTTTTTGTTCCTGGGGCCGACCGGCTCGGGAAAGACGCGGATCGTCGAAGCGACCGCGGAAGCTCTGCTCAAAAATCCGCGCTCGGTCATCAAGATTGATTGCGCCGAGTTCCAGCACAGCCATGAGATCGCCAAGCTGATCGGCTCCCCTCCCGGATACCTGGGCCATCGCGAGACGCATCCTTTGCTTTCACAGGAAGTTCTCAATCAATATCACACCGAAACCATGAAGCTCAGCTTCGTGCTATTCGATGAGATCGAAAAAGCTTCCGACGCGCTGTGGAACCTCCTGCTCGGCATTCTCGACAAAGCCACGCTGACTTTGGGCGACAATCGCAAGGTTGATTTTTCGCGTGCCATGATCTTTATGACCAGCAACCTTGGCGCGTCCGAGATGAGCAACATTATCGCTCCCCGGCTCGGATTCGCCGTCGCTGAAGCTCGCGACAGAGTGGCCGCGGGCAGCGTCGATGAAAAAACCTCCGGCAAACTTGCCCGCACCGGCGTCGAAGCCGCCCGGAAGAAGTTCACTCCGGAGTTCATGAACCGGCTGGATAAGATTGTCACGTTCCATCCGCTCGGCAGCGAGGAGTTAAAGAAGATTCTCGATATCGAGCTGAATCTGGTGCAGCAGCGGATCTTCAACACGTCTTCAAACGGCGTGTTCGTGTTCACGCTTTCCGATTCGAGCAAGGGCTTCCTTCTCGAGGAAGGCACCGACCTCAAGTACGGCGCCAGGCATCTCAAACGCGCCATCGAGCGCCTGCTGGTGCAGCCGATGTCGAACCTGATCGCGACCGACCAGGTGCGCGGCGGCGATTGGATTCGCGTGGATTTTGACGACGGCGCCCGTACACTGCGCTTCGCCAAGGAAGCCGAGGGTTTGCCGGTCCAGGATATGGCTCGCCTGGTGGATAACTCCATAACGATGCCGGCCATGGCGGCCGCGAGCGGAGCGTCCATCGAGCCCGCCAAGATCCAGACCGCTGCGCGCAAACGAAGTTGATCCCCTTGTGATGTTTCGTAGCCGGCTTTGAAAGCCGGTAACTTGACCGCCGGAATCCCGTCAATCGTGGGTTCCGGCTTTTTTTTTGACCCGCTAGTTGTCCGACGGCTTTTCGGCTCGATCGATCACCAATATCTGTAGTTCCACCTTGCGCGCCTCCAGCTTCAATCCGAGCTGATCCTGTAGCGCCGTGAACATCGATGGCGCTGTCGGCGCGTCTGCGTTTTGAACCTCTTGCGTAGCAGCCGGCCGGACGCTCGCCGGGTCCCATTCGAGCTTCAAATCGTACACGCCCGCCACGCCCGTCGCATCCGAGACCGGACTTCCAAGCGTGCGAGCAAGCCACGTCGCCAGCTTCTCCATCGACATCCCTTGCGCCTCCAATTTGCCGTGGTTCGAAGTCGAGCGAGACCCGGTGGGATTCTGCGCCGGCTGGATCTTGAGCCCGCTCTTCGCCGTCACCAGCGCAAAACCGGGTACGACCTTGGTTTCCATGTGAAAAGCCAGCTGGAATCGCTCCTTGAGCAGCGCTCGCAACATCAACCTCATTTCGGGGTCGTCGGACGGACCGGCCGTTCGCGCTTGAATCAAGTACCGGTCTGAATCCATCCACTTAGGACCGCCCTCGACCTGGTTATCCTGAAGCGTCCAGGCGATCGCCGCCAGTCCCCGGAGGGTCTGATTCTGCCAGGTCACGATGCCCGGGTCGGAGTGCCAGCCGGTGTGGCCCGGCCCTTCTTTGCTTGGCTTGATCGACGCCGCGTCAAATGCCGGTAAATCGGGCGGCTGCGCAAGAACCGCCGCGGCCGTCAGAAAAACACCGCAAAACACCGTCGTTTTCGTCACTTTTACCGTACTTTTTCGCACGTTTGACGATACTCGCGGGCGGTCGGTTAGTTACGCTTTTTCAGGCCGCGCATTCGCCGCGGCCAAGCTGGAGCGAATACGCCGCGTCGTCGCCCCAATCGCTGTACATTTCGGGGCTTAACTCAGCCGGCTTAACCAGATCCGCCGTGAGCTTGCGGAAGGTCTCGACCTTGAACCGCATCACGTAGCCGCGGAAGGTCTCGTCTGGCTGGCGATTCTCTTTAAAATGAGCGAGAACCCGCTCGACGGCGGTCGGGACCAGGCGCGCCGGAAGGCTCTGGATCGCCATCCCGAACTGCTCCTGCGTACCACCGAGAAGCATAAGATAATACGGGACTTCCCTGCCCTCGATCTTGCGCGCGTTGCCGTAAAACCCGATATCGCCGATCCAGTGCTGGCCGCACGCATTCGGGCAGCCGCTCGAGTTGATCTTTAGCCGTCTCACCACCGGATCGGTCTCGCGCGCGAGCATCGGTTCGAGCGCCGCACCCAATCCCATCGTCTTGGTCAGCCCCAGGTTGCAGCTATACGCCCCCGGGCAGGTGATTACGTCGCTGATTTCGTCGGCTCCGGATTCACTCAGCCTCAACTCGCCCAAAGCTTTGTAGACGCGCTTGACCGCGCCCACCGGAACCCACGCGAGCACCGCATTCTGGTTCATGGTGAAGCGCAGCGATCCGTCGCCCGCGTCCTCGCACAGTTTGGCGAGGCCGCGCATTTGTTCGCCGGTCAGATTGCCTTGCGGAACCTTCACCGTGACGATCGCGTAACCGGCTTGCTTTTGCGGCTGAACGTTGGTTTCGCGCCAGGCGCTCAAGCGCGCCTGAAATTCCGGCGATTCGGACTCGAGAATCGGCAGCAGGTCCCCGGTTCCTCTTGGTGGTGGATGTGGCTCAAAACCACCGAACCCTTCGGGCACTTCGGCGGGCATCGGGATACCGCCGTTGAGCTGAATATCGCGATATTCTTCTTCGATCGTGTCGCGCAACCAGTCAAACCCGCGCTCGCGCAGCACGAACTTCAATCTCGCCTTGTTCTTGTTGTTCCGATTCCCATGGCGATTGAACACCCGGATCACGGCTTCCACGCGGCTGACGATTTCTTCCGCCGGGATGAATTCGTGAAGCAGCTTCGCCTCGGTCGGCAGCGGTCCCAACCCGCCGGCGACCGTCATCCGGAACCCGCGCTGGCCGTCGCGAATCACCGCGCGCAGGCCGACGTCGTTGATCGCCGTTCCCATGCAATCGTCCGGGCAACCCGAAAACGCGACCTTGAATTTGCGCGGCAGATTATCGGTCAGATCCTTGTGCAGAAACGCAAATGCGAGCCGTCGCGCATATGGCTGCACATCGAACGGCTCTTCCGGATGCAGGCCCGCCAACGGACACGCGGTCACGTTGCGAACCGTGTTGTAGCAGGCTTCGCGCGTGGTGAGCCGCACGTCGGCGAGCAGATGCAGCAGATCCGCCACCTGCTTTAGCGGCACGAAGTGAAACTGCATGTTCTGCCGCGTCGTCAGGTGGCCTTTTGCGCCGGCAAATTCGTCCGCGACCCGCGCCAGTTGCCGCATCTGCGCTGCCGTCAGGAGCCCGCCGGGGACCTTGGTGCGAATCATCTGCACGCCGGCTTGTCTCTGACTATAAATCCCGCGCCGCAGCCGATGCGGCCGCAACTGGTCGTCGGTGAGTTGGCCGGAGAGGAAAGATTCGGCCTGCGAACGAAACAGCTCGATATCCGCGCGAACCGTGGTATCGTATTCCTGTTCTATTACTTGCGGATCGCGAGGGTCCACTATCGGACTTGAGAGAATGTCAGCGGCGGCCATAGTCTACTTGTCTATAGAGATTATCATCTTTCGCTTTCGGATGCAACCAAATCGAGGACACGATGATTTCAGGCGCTCACGTAATTCTGTACACTCGCGACGCGGAAGCCGACCGGGCGTTTTTCAAGGATGTGCTGGGTTTTCATTCGGTTGACGCAGGCCACGGCTGGCTCATCTTCGCTTTGCCGCCGGCCGAAGCCGCCTTTCACCCCGACCAGGAGCCGCGTCACGAACTCTACCTCATGTGCGACGATTTGAAGGCCGAAATGGCCGCGCTGGCGGCCAAGGGCGTCGCGTGCTCGAAAGTGCATGAGGAGCGCTGGGGATCGATCACCAGGATCGCGCTGCCCGGCGGCGGCGAATTAGGTCTCTACCAGCCTAAACACCCGACGGCGATTTAACGTCTAACCCTTGCGATGCAACGAGGCGCGATCCTGATCTGTGCCACACTCGCCGCGTGCGGGCAGTCGTTCGAAGTCGCCTCGGTCCGGCCTCATCCGGGACCCGCACACAGCATTAACATCACGACTTCCGGCCCTCTGCTCCGGGCGGAAGCTGAATTTGTAAACGGGCTCGTTTTGTATGCGTACAACCTGAAGAATTATCAACTCGATTGGGCTCCCGGGTTAAAGTTTGACGAGAGCATGTATGACATCGTCGCAAAGGCGGAAGGGGATGGCGAACCTACCAAGGACGAGTTCCGGCAGATGCTGCAATCGCTTCTTGCCGATCGATTCAAACTCAAGGTCCATCGCGAACAGCGCGAGATGCCGGTCTACGCGTTGGTCGTCGGCAAAAACGGACCGAAATTCAAGGAAAGCGGCCCGGATGCCCCCTTGTTTGGCAATCACACCGTGAATGGGCGCAATCAAACCATGGCGCTGCCCAAGGCCACCATGGAGCAGGTCGCGAGCGAACTTCCGCTCTACGCGGGTCGGCCGGTATTGGACAAGACCGGCCTCACCGGAACCTACGCCATCAGACTGGAGGCGACGCCCAAATTCAGGATGGACCGCGATCCGGATGCGGGCGATATCAGCGTGTTTACCGCGGTTCAGGATCAGCTCGGGTTGAGACTCGAGGCGCAGAAGGCGATGGTCGAGGTTTTGGTTATAGACCATGTCGAGAAGCCGACCGACAACTGACCGTGGGGCCGGCAATCCTGCCGGCGAGCCGGCTTTCAAGCCGGCTTCGGCTTTGGCTTTTTCAGTCAAGCGACCGGCAACATCATAAGCCGGCTTGATAGCCGGCTCGCCGCCACGAATGGCGGCCCCACCTACCGGGGAACGATCACCAGCGCATCGTCTTTCATCGAAATCCGCGCGCCCGGAAATTCCGCCGTACAATCCGGCAGCGCGCGATCGGCGTAATAATTCAGCCCGTACCACCACTCGCGGCGGACCTCTGCGCCGACGCACGAAGCGACAACTTGGCTCGAATGGGCGCGCCAAAACGCCCGCACGGAAACTCGCTCATCTAGGGCCGGAAACGCCACGCCTTTAAGGTAGGCGACTCCGAATACTACGGCCATTCCGATCGTGACCATCGCGAGATTCGGCTTCCCCGTCTGTCCGGGGTTTTGCGGCTCTCCGCGTGCGAGCCACCACACCAGCGCGGCAACCAGAACGAACGGCAGGCCCGGCGTAAACACGATCGGCGCCTTTTTGATTCCGGAGAGCAGGGCCACCGGCAGCGCCCCGGCGATGGCCGGCAGCGCGACCAGCATCAACGCGCTCGCGGCCAGCCACCATTTGATCGCGGCTCCGCTTTTTTCAAGCGCGATGGCGAGCACGATCGCGAGCGGCGGAAGCAGCGGCAGCATGTATCCGGGAAGCTTGTTTCGCCCGGCGGAAAAGAACACCAGCGCGAAGGCCAGCCACGCGATCAGAAAACGGACCCGCGCGTCGTCATAGGTTTTGCGGCGCAAAAGCAGGCCGGCGAGCGGCGTCCAGGGAAAAATCGCGGCAAGGATCACCGGCGGGTAGTAATACCACGGCTGGATGTGCTCGAGCAGGGGCGTAAAATATCGCAGCACCTGCTGCTTCCAGAAGAATTCGTGCCAGAACGCCGATCCGTTGCGCGCCCAGCACAGCAGATACCAGGGCGCGGCGATCACGATCGAGCCTGCGACGATCGCCAGCCGTTTGCGCTGCGCGACCAGGAACACGGGAGCAAACAAAACCACCGGCACGAATCCCTTGGCGAGAATCGCCAGGCCCAGCAGCGCGCCGGCAAGGTAGCCGCGATTCACATGGACACGGTTCGTCTGGCCGCGGCGCGTATCGTAAAGAGCGATGAGCATTGCGCAATCGAGCGCCGCGCTCATCGGCAGATCGGGGGTCGCAGCCAGGCTGAAGGCAAGCCAGCCCGCCGAGGTGCCCACCATCACCGTGGCTGCAAGCGCGGCGCGCGGGGAAAATTCGCGGATCAGAATCTGAAAAAAAACGCATAGAAATGCGACGCTCAGAAGCGCGCCCGGAAGCCGCACGGCCCATTCATCGGGAAGGCGCAGGGCGCGGCCGGCCGCGATCATCCAATACAGCAGCGGAGGTTTTTCAAACCACGGCTTGCCATCCAGACGCGGCGTGACGAAATCGTGGGAGCGCGCCATTTCGCGGCCGATCGAGGCGTAGCGGGGCTCGTCCGGGCCCAGCAATCCAGTGCCTCCGAGATCGAACAGATAGAGGATCAGAAGAGGAAAGATCAGCCAGCTTCGAGACAAGCCTCCAGTATAATGAGGCGTCGACGGATAAAGTCACGCTGCCATGATCACGCTTGCCACGGCCGAAAACTCGGCGATTCAGCTTCATCCGGACGACAACGTCGCGATCGCGCGCGTTCCGGTGAGCCAGGGCCTCGCGGTGCGCGTCGGCGGACGCGACTTGCGGGCTCGCGGCATGATTCCGGCGGGTCACAAACTCGCGCTTCGGCCGATTGCGGCGGGCGAGACCATCCTCCGCTACGGCCAGATCATGGGCCGCGCGCGAGTCGCGATCGAAGCGGGCGAGCATATCCACACGCACAACGTCGCTTTTGAAGAGGGCGTGCGCGATTACGAATTTCCGGGCGTAGATACGCCGATTCCCGCGCCGCCCGATTTAGAAAGTGGCGCGCCCAGTTTCCTCGGCTACGCTCGCGAGGATGGACGCGCGGGAACGCGGAACTATATCGCGGTGGTGGCGGCCAGCAACTGCGCGGCGCACACGGCGGAGCTGATCGCGGCGAGCTACCTGGGCGGATCGCTGCCGGCGAACGTCGACGGCATCGCCGCATTTCCGCACGGCGAAGGCTGCGGCCACGCGATCGGCCCGGATACCGCGCAATTGCAGCGAACGCTCGCAGGCGTGCTGGATCACCCCAACGTTTCGGCGGCGATTATTTTAGGCCTCGGCTGTGAAGTGAACCAGATCGATCATTATCTGGGTGACGGAGCTCCGAAATCAGGCCGTCTGATCGGCATGACGCTGCAATCGAGCGGCGGAACGCGAGCGACGGTGGAGGCCGCGCGGCGCGAAATCTCGCGCATGATCGAGCGCGCGGCGGAAGAACGGCGCACGCCGGTTCCCTCGTCGAAAATCGTTCTGGGGTTAAATTGCGGCGGATCGGATTCTTTTTCTGGCATTACCGCGAATCCGGCGCTGGGCGTGTGTTCGGATTTGCTCGCGGCGGCAGGCGGAACGGCCGTGCTCGCCGAAACCACCGAGATTTTCGGCGCCGAACATCTGTTGGTCAGGCGCGCGCGCAATCGCGAAGTTGCGGAGAAATTGCTCGGGTTCGTGCGCGGCTACAAGAAATATCTTTCCGCATTCGGCGGCAGCTTCGACGACAATCCCACGCCGGGCAACAAAGCCGGCGGCCTCACCAACATTTTGGAAAAGTCGCTGGGCGCGGTGGCCAAGGCGGGAACGTCGCCGATGAACGACGCGATCGATTACGCGGAGCGCGTCACCTCGCCCGGTTTCGTTTTCATGAACACGCCGGGCTACGATCCGATTTCGCTCACCGGACTCGCGGCGGGCGGCGCTAACGTGATCGCGTTCACCACCGGCCGCGGCAGCGCCATCGGGTTTCCCACCGTGCCGGTGATCAAAATCGCGTCGAACTCCAACACTTACGGGCGAATGCGCGACAATATGGATATCAACGCCGGAAAGATTGCCGATGGCGAAGCCGCGGTCGGCCAAGTGGGCCGCGAGATTTTCGATCTGCTGCTCGAGGTAGCCTCGGGCGCGCGCACGTCGAGCGAGCGGCTGGGACATCACGAATTCGTGCCGTGGCGGATCGGGCCGGTGTTGTGAAGAAGAAGACAGAA
>Ga0182024_10026338_pt1 | contig 10221 bp, 11 predicted proteins | sample P32metaG_FD_120480 | JGI IMG/M metagenome (GOLD analysis project Ga0182024, IMG submission 120480) | Permafrost microbial communities from Stordalen Mire, Sweden - P3-2 metaG (Illumina Assembly) | ecosystem: Environmental > Terrestrial > Soil > Wetlands > Permafrost | place: Sweden: Stordalen...
CTTTCACCGGACCCGACTCCACCCTGAGAGACGCCGGCATCCCCGTTCCCACGCCCCAGGCTCCGCCTCCGGGGGCGCCGGTCGGCCGGGCTCCGGTCGCCAAATTTCCGATCGCGATGCTTTCATTGGGAAGTCTCGCCGAAAAGAATCTCACCGGCCTTTACGGTCCGTTTCCGCCGGGACTCGAAAACGGCCTGGGCGTTCATGTCGGCGGAATTGTCAGCCACGCCTTTTTTCACCCTTATGCCGTCACCTTCGATTTCGTGGCCATGAAGATCGGCTTCCGCAAATCGCATTGTAAGGGCTGTGACTGAGCAGACACGCGCGCCAGGAATGTGCGTGCGCGCGTTGACAGTGCGATGGCCGCGGCGTAGCAACCGCCCCTCCCCGCCTGCATAGCGCACGCGGGCTGTTGCGCGAGAGTCCGATGAAATACGGCAATTGCCAAACATGCATGGCGTCACCGGGCGGCTTTGTAGCCGACATCGACGCCGCATCGCCTCGCGAGGAAAACGTGGCCTAATTTCAGCCCCCGTTCCATACGTTCCACCTCCGGGCCCGCCAGGCACTTCGGAGGTTTTTTTTCGTCCGAAGTCGCCGTCCGGACCCGGGCTCGAAAAAAGACCGTGTCATGACAGATATCGCAGAATTCGATCTGACGCAGGCCGGCCCGGCAGTGAGCGGCCGGGGTGCCCATGCGTGGATCGCCGAGGCGCGGGCCTTGCTGAAACTTGCAGCACCCCTGGTGCTGACGCAGCTCGCACAGATGGCAATCATGACAACGGACGTCGTCATGCTGGGCCGGCTCGGCAAGACGGCACTCGCCTCCGCCGCGCTCGGCAACACGGTGTTCTTCTTCACCTGGCTGATCGGCTGCGGGCCGGTGGCGGCCGTGGCGCCGATGATCGCGCACAATCTTGGCGCGCGGCCGCGCGACCGCGCGGGCGTGCGCAACGCGGTCCGCATGGGTTTTTGGGCCGTATTGATTTTGTCGGTGCCGCTGATCGCGCTTCTGCTGTTCACCCAGCCGATTCTGCTCGCCCTCGGCCAGAGGCCGGAACTTGCGGCCGGCGCGGGCCGCTTCACCGGCATGCTTTGCTGGGGCCTGCCCTTCTCGCTCGGCTATCAGGTGCTGCGCAACTTTTCGACCGCGCTCTCGCGGCCGCGGGCGTCGTTGTGGGTGATGGGACTGAGCGTTCTCTTCAACGCGGCCGGCGATTATGCGCTGATCTTCGGCCATTTCGGCCTGCCGCGACTTGAACTGGTCGGTTCCGGTATTGCGAGCGCGTGCTCGTATGCCTTCAGTTTCCTGGCCATGCTCGTGGTCGTCCGGCTCATGCCGGGACTGCGCAAGTACCGTCTCTTCCGCCGTTTCCATCGCCCGCATTGGGAAAGATTCGGGGAAGTGCTGCGTCTTGGAATGCCGATCGGGCTCACGATGATCTTCGAGGCAATGCTGTTCAATGCAGCGACGCTGATCATGGGCGCATTCGGCACGGCTTCCGTGGCCGCGCACCAGATCGCGCTGAATGTGCCCTCGATCACCTTCATGGTTCCGCTCGGGATCGGCATGGCGGCGACCGTGCGCGTGGGGTTGGCGGCCGGTGCGGGCGATGGCGAAGCAGTGCGGCGCGCCGGCTACAGCGCGCTTCTGATGGGCGTGGGCTTCATGAGCCTGACGGCGATCCTTCTGTGGCTGTTCCCGGCCCAGATCGCCAGTCTGTACTTCGCCGACGATGCCGCGAATGCAGATGTGATTGCGCTCGCCGTCGTGTTCCTCCAGGTCGCCGCGGCGTTCCAGATCTGCGACGGACTCCAGGTCGTGGGGGCGCTCAGCCTGCGCGGCCTGAAGGACGCCCACATGCCGATGTGGATCGCAGGACTGAGCTATTGGCTGGCGGGATTTCCGGTGTGTCTCTGGCTCGCCTTCGGCTGGCACATGAAGGGTCTCGGCATCTGGATCGGCCTTGCGAGCGGCCTCTTCGTCGCGGCGGCGCTCATGTGCTGGCGCTTCTGGTTCCTGTCGCGTGCACGTTAGCCGGGACCGCCAGCCTTCGGTCCCAAAACGGGAAAAGCCTGGACCAGTGAGGCCCGGGGGGCCTCACGATCCTGTGACCCGCGCGGGCCCTATTGGGAATTCCGCCGGGGAGGGTTACAATTGATTGAAGCTCGCAATCGATCCGCGCCAGACACGGGGGAGTTGGAGGATGCGCAGCGTTACGAAACGACTGGTCGGGGCCGCATTCGCGGTGCTGCTTCCAGTATGGGCGGCGACCGCGCAGTTGCCTCCTGCCGCTGCTCCGCTTGAGGCCGGGAGAAAGGCCGCCGAGACGTTTCCGGCTGTCATTCCCGGGGACAATATCGTCATCGCCTGCGACGCCGTGCAGAGACGGGCATCGGATTCAGACGTCCGCGTCGTCCTGACCATCTCCGCGGTTCCCGGCGAATCGGGGCCGGGTTACGCCAAGGTGCTCGCCACCGACGAGCAACTCCTCAAGGATGCGGTTCGCGTGCGCATCCCCGACATGCCGAACCTCCAGGACCACACGGTGGGGCTCGACGTGTATGTGGTGGGCGCCGCCACCGCCGAACATTGCGACGCCGGGCGGATGAAAATTTCCTGACGCACGTCTTCAACCCGACATCGGTTGAAGCGCCCGCGATCGAAACGTTGGTCGCAACTCCCTCCGCACGACCGCGACATCGACAGGAACGTCGATCGCCACGGCCGCGGTTCTCACATTTGCTGCTATCTTACGCAGCAGCGTGATGGCGTTCGGTTTCGGCTTCTGTGCTCTCCACGATGGCGGATGACGCTTCCGAAAGGTTTGCCGTGCCGTCTTCGGCGAGTTCGCGCATCAAATCCGCGAAGCGCTTGGTCTGGTCGGCGTAGTCGCGTGCGAAATCCAGCATCCATCCCTGCTGAACAGCCATCAGGCCCGCGAGGCCCTGGAAATCGCGGCTGCTTTCGATCGCCTGGCTCGTGTGCTCGAGACGCCGGTTGACGAATTTGAGCGATTCTTCCTGCACGGCTTGCACCATCTTTTGAAAGATCGCGCGATTCTGTTCCATCGCTCGCGCCATGGGGCTGCCGAAAACATCGAAAGCTGCCAGTGCGGAACGCTGCATCCGGTCGGCGTGTCGTCGCGCGGTGGACAACATCTCCTCCGTGTTTGCTTCCGCCTCGTCCTCCATAAATTCCATCCCGTCGTGGGGCGTACCATTTTCCTTGCCCGCATGCGTGTGTCTTCGCCTGGCTCGCGCCATGGATGTCTCCTGTTCGTGGTCTTGTTCGCTTGCCGCCTTCGATCTGCTGCAACGCAGCAACGGAAGCAAATGTTCCGCATTTTTCCGAATTGTAATGCAGGTCAGATCAGGCCGATTGCGAGCACCGCGAGCGCGCCCGCCGCGATCCATAGGGCGACGCTCACATGATTCGTGCGGGCAATCCGGGCCTGCGCAATCTGACGTACGGAATCCGGGTGCAATCTGAGGCCGCCCTCGGCGAGCATGGACGAAATCGACTCCGCATTGCGCAGCAGATGGGGAAACTCGCGCGCGAGACGACCGAGCGCGCTGACGCCTTCCGCGGCGTCGCGCAGGCGGGCTTCCGGCCCCATCTGCTGCATCATCCAGCCCTCGATGGCCGAACGCGACGCTTCCCAAATATCGAGTTCGGGGTCGAGCCCGCGCGCCACGCCTTCCACCACCACCATCGTCTTCTGCAACAGAACAAGCTGGGGCTGAAGCTCCATGTCGAACCGTCGTGTCGTGTCGAACAATTGTTGCAAAAGCTTCGCCATCGACACCGAGCTTGCCCGGCGCCCAAACACCGGCTCGCCGATTGCACGCAGCGCCTGCGCGAAGAGCGGCGCGGGATGCACACGGGATACGAAGCCCGCCTCGTAATGCACGTTCGCCACGCGCTGATAATCGCGCGCGAGAAAACCGGCCAGCGTCTCGGCGAGGAACCGGCGCATCGCCTCGTCGAGACGCCCCATGATGCCGAAATCCACACAGACCAGCCGGCCTTCCGCATCCACGAACAGATTTCCCTGGTGCATGTCGGCGTGGAAGAAACCGTCGCGCAGTGCCTGTGTCAGGAAGGCGCGCACCACCAGCACCGCGACCTTCTTCGGATCGTGACCGGCCGCGGCGAGAGCCTCTGCGTCGCGCAGGGGAATTCCGTCGACCCATTCCGTGGTGAGCACACGCGCGCCGGTGCGTTCCCAATCGACAGCGGGAACGCGGAATTCCTCGTCCCGCGCGGTGCGTTCTGCGAATTCCGACGCCGCCGCGGCTTCCATGCGCAGATCGAGTTCCATCGCCACGGACGCCGCAAGCGTATCAACGAGCGCGACCAGGCGCAGACGGCGCGCCTCGGCGGAGCAGCGCTCTGCCCAGCGCGCCGCGAACGCGAAGGCGGAGAGATCGCGGGCGAATTCGATTTCGACGCGCGGGCGCAGAACCTTGACCGCGACCGCGCGCGGGGGATCCCCTGTCGTGGTGGCGCGATGGACCTGGGCGATCGACGCCGCGGCGAGCGGCTCCTCGAACGACACGAACGACGCGGCGAGCGGCGCACCCAATGCCGCTTCGACCTCCGCGCCGGCGAGTTCCGTCGCGAAAGGCGGCAGACGGTCCTGGAGAGCGGCGAGTGCAGCGGATGTTTCTTCACCGATGATATCCGGTCGCGTGGCGAGCAGCTGGCCAAGCTTGATATAGGCCGGCCCCAGGCTCTGGAGCGCCAGCGCCAGTCTCACTCCCGCGGACAGGTCGGAATTCGTCATCGGCGCGCGGCCGAGCAACGCGCGCGCGATCTTCAGCGATCGCGGAACGCTTCGTGCAACTTCATGCGGGATGAGCGCGTCGTACCGCGCCAGCACCCGCGCGGCATGAACGAGCCGCGCCGTGTCGCGCAGCGCGCGCAGCACGGCTTAGAGCCGCCAGGCGGAATGCATGGCTGCAATTCCGCCGGCAAGGTTGCGCAGTTTCACGCGCGAAAGGCCTGCGCGTTCGATCATCTTTCCGAATGCCGCCGGGGGAGGAAAACGCCGGATGCTTTCGGCGAGGTAGCGATAGGCCTCGCCATCCTTGGTTACCCATTGTCCGAGCCGCGGCAGCACGGCGAAGGAAAAATGTTCGTACAGTGAATCCAGACCGGGCGCCTGAACGCGCGAAAACTCGAGACAGAGAAAACGTCCGCCGGGCTTCAACACCCGGCGTGCCTCAGCCAGCGCGATTTCGATGCGGGTGACGTTGCGAATCCCGAAGGCGATCGTAAACGAGTCCATGCTGGAATCGGGGATGGGCAGTTTTTCGGCGTCGCCGCATGTCCAGCTGACATCGCGTTCGTCCATCTCCGCCGCGCGGCGCACTCCCTCCGCGATCATTTCCTCGTTGATGTCGCAAACCACAATCCGGGCCGCGCCGCCCCTCCCGCGCGCCAGCTTTGCGGCCCGAAACGCGATATCTCCGGTCCCGCCGGCCACATCCAGTACGCGTTGGCCCGGCTGCGGATTGAGCCATTCGACCATCGCATCCTTCCAAAATCTGTGTACACCGGCGGACATCAGGTCGTTCATCAGATCGTAGCGCCGCGCCACCGACGAGAAGACGTCGCCCACCATGCGGGCCTTTTCGGCCTGCGGCACGTCGCGGTATCCAAAACTCGCCGGGTGGTCGGACATCGCCGATCAGTATAAGGCTCGGGGGCTTGAGATAACATCCTCCCAATCCCCCGACACCGGCTATCCGATGCCCGAGCTTCCCGAAGTCGAAACCGTCCGAATGGGTCTTCTTCCCGTTCTGGAACATCACCGCCTCACCAGAGTCGTTACCAGGCGCGGCGATCTCAGGGTACCGTTTCCGCCCCGTTTTGCCGAACGTCTCAAGGGACGCAAGATCAATCGCCTCACCCGTCGCGCCAAATATCTCCTGGCCGAGCTCGACGGAGGCGAAACGCTGGTGATCCATCTGGGCATGTCGGGGCGCTTAAGCGTCTTCGCGCACGGCCATGAGCGCAGGATCGGCCAGTATGTGTATGAGCCCGCGCCTGCAGGTGTCGGTCAAGGCAAGCACGATCACGTCGTGCTGGAAACCGATGCGCCAGCCGAGATCGTGTTCACAGATCACCGGCGCTTCGGGCTCATGCTGCTTCTCGACACAGCCACGCTGGAGAAGCAGCCCCCGTTCAAGGGACTGGGCGTCGAGCCGCTCTCGAAGACATTCACGTCGGCCTATCTGGAAAAAATCCTGAAGGGCCGGCGAACGCCCATCAAATCGGCGCTGCTCGACCAGCGCGTCATCGCCGGTCTCGGCAACATCTATGTTTGCGAGGCATTGTTTCACGCCGGTGTTTCGCCGAAACGGACGGCGGGGACGATCGACAGACGCCGCGCGCCCGCGCTCGCAAGCGCAATCCGGTCCGTGCTGCGCGCCGCCATCAAGGCCGGAGGATCGAGCCTGCGCGACTACGCGAAGACCGACGGCGCACTCGGAGATTTCCAGCACCGTTTCGCGGTCTACGGCCGCACGGGCGCCCCGTGTCCACGTACCAGTTGCAAAGGCACAATCAAGCGCGTCGTCCAGGCCGGCCGCTCGACCTTCTACTGCCCCAAATGCCAGCGGTGAAGCCTGGAGTATTTTCCAACTTCAGGAAAATTCGACAATCGTTGTCTTCCTCAAGCCAAAATCGCGAGGCGCTCGAGGCTGGCGGCGGGCCAGAGCGCCTTCATGTCGTAGTAGATGTCGAATGCCGGCACATTCTCGGACAACATTACCCAGGGAAGTTTTGAGCGCGTGAAGATATGCGCGTCAGGCGACAGTGCGGCGGGATCGTCGAGCGTGCCGACGCGCAGGAAGCGCAGCGCCGGGCGCCGGCCGTAATCGCTCCACAGCGCGGTGCGGCAATTCGCGCAGCGATGAATGTCATGAGGCCGGCCGCTCCCGGTGGGAACGGACACCGGTTCGGGCCGGCCCGAAACCAGCGAGATGCGATCGGTCTCGATGAGTGCGTTGATGACAAACGCGCTGCCCGTCTGCCGCTGACAGTCGCGGCAGTGACAGCAGTTCACGAACATCGGCGCGGAGTTGAACCGATAGCGCACCGCCCCGCACGCGCAGCCGCCTTCGAATAAGTCCGTCATCTCTCTTCCCGATTTCGCGTACAGATCGCCGAGCCCGAAGCGACCGCGAACTTCCGCCCCGGGCATGGGTATTTGATTGCACGATCGAACGCGTGCGAGAAGCACGAATGGCGAAGATTCCGATCACCGGGGACTTCTCGATCGACGAGAACGAACTGGAAGAGAGTTTCGTTCTTGCGACAGGGCCCGGCGGGCAGAACGTCAACAAGGTTGCAAGCGCGGTGCAGCTCCGCTTCGACGCTCGCCATTCGCCGACGCTGCCCGAGGACATGCGCGAGCGGCTCGTCCGCCTCGCGGGCAGGAGGTTGACGAAGGCGGGCGAGATTGTCCTCGTGGGCCGCCGTTTCCGGAGCCAGGAGCGGAACCGCGCCGATGTGCGCGCACGCCTCGTCGAGCTGCTGCGCGCGGCCGCCACGCCTCCCGCGCCGCGCCGGCAGACGAAGCCGCCGCCAGGCAGCAGGAAGCGCCGTGTCGAAAACAAGGCCGCGCGCGGGCTTCTGAAGCGCCTCCGCACCCGCCCGCGCGAGGACTGATTCGCCCTTGCGTTCGCGTTCGCTCCGCGCAAGGGATGCCCCGCAGAACGGAGACCGGCGATGGACTACCAGAACATTCTCGTGACGACGGAAGGCGCGGTGGCAATCGTCACCCTCAACCGGCCGAAAGCCCTCAACGCGCTCAACTCCGAACTGCTCGGCGAACTGGTTCAGGCGCTGGAGGCGATCGATTTCGATGACGGACTGCATGCGATCGTCCTCACCGGTTCCGAACGTGCCTTCGCCGCCGGCGCCGACATCAAGGAGATGGCGCCACAATCCTACATGGACATGTACAAGACGAATTTCTTCGCGGGCGCAGCCGACAGGATCGCCGCCATCCGCAAGCCCATCATCGCCGCTGTCGCGGGCTATGCGCTGGGCGGTGGCTGCGAGCTCGCCATGCTGTGCGATTTCATCATCGCCGCCGACAATGCGAAATTCGGCCAGCCGGAGATCACTCTGGGCGTCATGCCCGGCATCGGGGGCACGCAGCGGCTGACGCGCTTCGTGGGCAAGTCCAAGGCCATGGAAATGTGCCTGACGGGCCGCAACATGGAGGCCGAAGAGGCCGAGCGCGCGGGGCTGGTGAGCCGCGTGGTGCCGCTGGCCGACCTGCTGCCCGAGGCGGTGAAGGCCGCACAGAAGATCGCCTGCGCGTCGCTGCCGATCGTGATGATGACCAAGGAGACGATCAACCGCGCCTACGAAACGACGCTTGCGGAGGGCATCCGCTTCGAGCGGCGGGTCTTCCACGCCATGTTTGCGACCGAGGACCAGAAGGAAGGCATGTCGGCGTTTTCCGAAAAGCGCAAACCCGCGTTCCGCAACCGCTGAGCACATCCATTTGACCAGGATGCGCCCGACACGCTAAGAACCGCGCCCTTTCCTACGAAAGCAGACGCCCATGCCCAATATCGACTCCGCCAAGAAGCGGGTCCGCCAGATCGCCAAACGCACGGCGGTCAATCACGCCCGCAAGGGCAGGATCCGCAGCTTCACGCGGAAGGTCGAGGAGGCAATTGCCACGGGAAACAAGGCAGCGGCCCTCGCGGCGCTGCACGCGGCGGAGCCGGAAATCATGCGGGCGGCGGCGAAGGGAATTGTCCATAAGAACGCAGGCAGCCGGAAGGTTTCCCGCCTGACAAAGCGCGCCGCCAAGCTCACCGGCTGAGTTTCGGTTTCCGCCTGACAAAGCGCCGCCAAGCTCACGGGCTGGGCTTGAGTTCGAATCTTGCTCAAGAATTTTGTGACAGAGCCAAGTCCTTTTGGGGACTGCATTTTAATCGTGTTTTCCTAACGATTTCCGCGCAATTCCGGAGCCCAAATTTTTTTTCGTCACCCTGGGCACGGCTAACCGCATGAAAACGCATGTTTTCCGATTTTCCGTGTACGGCGACAGTGCGTCGAGGCCGTCACAAATTCTCCAAATTCTTGATTCGTTCCTGTTTTCAAAGGTTAACAACCCGCGTATCGTCATCGAACTGGTGGTGACGGGGCAGTAAAGCCAAAGCGCAAAAGAAATAAAACGGGCTTGGGGAAAATGCGCGAAGAGCTCTTTTATACATACTGAGCAAAAACGCACTAATCGTATCAAGTTTTACTTTGTCCAAGGCGCGGCGCTCGCACGCGGGTGCGGAGCTTTGTCGGGAAGGGCGATCATGGCTCATTATGAGGACCAGGGCGAATATCCGGGCGAGATGAGCCCGGACGAAGCCTGGGCGGTTCTCGGGCGCGATCCGGGAGCGCAGCTGGTCGATGTGCGCTGCGCGGCCGAGTGGGCCTTCGTGGGTGTGCCGGACCTTTCGTCCGTCGGCCGCAAAGCCCATCTCGTCCAATGGCAAATTTACCCCGAGATGGGGTCGAATCCCGATTTCCTCGCGGAGACGACCGGGCGGCTGCGAGAAGCCGGCGCCGGACCGGACACGCCGGTGCTGTTTCTCTGTCGGTCCGGGGGCCGTTCGCGAGCGGCCGCGAAGGCTATGGCACGGGCCGGCTTCAGACACGCCATCAACGTGACCTCAGGCTTCGAGGGGGATCCCGACGTAGCCGGCCACCGCGGAACGAGAGACGGATGGAAGGCCGCCGGGTTGCCCTGGCGGCAAAGCTGAGAACGGGGAGGCAAAACGAACTCGTGGGAAGGGATCAAGGATGAAGAATTCGGAGCGAAGGACCTTAATCTGATCAAACAAAGGGGGATCGGTGACAACAACTCGCCGATCCAAGACAAAGGGCGATGGGACAATGACACAACCTGTGACAAACAAACTCGAGTGGCCGGTCATCTGGACTGCGGCCCGCGACAGGTTGCGCCGCGAACTCGGCGCAGCGGTGTTCGACGCATGGATCGGAAAATTGACGCTTCTGGAATTTCACAAAGGGGACATAAGGTTCGGCGCTCCGCGGCCCTTCGCGCGCAACTGGGTGGCCAACAATTACACCGGCCGCATCGAAAAAGCCCTTCGCGCCGAGGGGGGAGTCCCGACATCAATCACCATCGTGCTTAGCCCCGATTTGCCCGTTGTCGGTGGGGGTCTTGC
>Ga0182024_10026339_pt1 | contig 10220 bp, 8 predicted proteins | sample P32metaG_FD_120480 | JGI IMG/M metagenome (GOLD analysis project Ga0182024, IMG submission 120480) | Permafrost microbial communities from Stordalen Mire, Sweden - P3-2 metaG (Illumina Assembly) | ecosystem: Environmental > Terrestrial > Soil > Wetlands > Permafrost | place: Sweden: Stordalen...
AACCTGAGGCCGGTTCGGCTCATGCCTGGCGTCCCCTGCCCACTTGCCGGCCGCATTCCTGGCGACATCGATTTCTTCGTGGTTCGCGAGAATACCGAGGGCGAGTACTCTTCGATTGGCGGCAAAATTTTCCCCGGAACCGATCGTGAGGTTGTCATCCAGGAGACCGTGATGACCCGGGTTGGCGTCGATCGCATCCTGAACTTCGCGTTCAATCTCGCCAACAGGCGCGAAAAGAGACACCTGACTTCCGCCACCAAGTCCAACGGAATCTCCATCACCATGCCCTACTGGGACGAACGCGTGCAGGAGATAGGCAAAGCTTTCCCCGCCGTTACCTGGGACAAATATCACATCGACATCCTTACCGCGCACTTCGTGCTGAACCCCGACCGCTTCGACGTCGTCGTAGCCTCAAACCTATTCGGCGACATCCTCTCCGATCTCGGGCCGGCCTGTGCCGGTACGATTGGCATCGCCCCCTCCGCGAACATCAATCCTGAACGCCGCTACCCGTCTCTATTCGAGCCCGTCCATGGCTCCGCGCCGGACATCGCCGGGAAGGGAATCGCGAATCCCATTGGGCAGATCTGGTCGGCCGCAATGATGCTCGATCACCTCGGTGAAACTGAAGCCGCCGCGGCCGTCCTCAGGGCCATCGAGGTCACCCTGCTGGACAAATCATTGTGCACTCGTGATGTAGGCGGCAACGCTGACACCTCCACCGCAGCCAAAGCCATCGCCAACGCGCTCGCCTCGATGTGATGCTGCGGTGTCCGCAACCGCGGTTTCCGCCTCACCCCTCTCGCTCCACTGCAAACAATAACCTGGCCGTTCAGACGGGCGTCTTCGGTGGCCATTTGATCTGGCCTCCCTGGAGATAAGCCAGATTGCCTACGTGGCCGGCGCGCGCGGCAGCGACTCCGGCTTCCACGGGTGCGTTTGGCTCTTTACGCGTCCTGATGCATTCGAAGAAATTCTCCATGTGAGTGATGGTTCCATCGCGGAAGCTTTTCCCCGTGAGCACTGGATTCTGAGCCGTTTGCGCATTTTCGCGGTAAACGGCGAATCCGCTGCGGTCGATCTTCAAGGTTGCTTCGGTTCCACGAAACTCCAGGCCGCCATCATCGATTGAGGAACTCATCATCCCCTCATAGACCACATCGAATCCAGGGTAGCGGAAGGCCGCCTGCACCGTATCAGGGCAGTCCCACTGGTCAAATACATATTTGTCGGCAAGCATCTGTGCTGCGTGTGGCGCGTCGGATTTCATAGCCCAATGCACCACGTCGATCCAGTGCGTGAATAAATCCGTCATCGCGCCGCCGCCAAAATTCCAGAACCAGCGCCAGTGCCTGAATTTTTCTTCGCTGAATGACTGCTCGGGCGCGGACCCCAGCCAAAGCTTCCAATCGAGCGCCTGCGTGTCGATCGGTTTGGACTCGGCATGCCGCCCATAGTTCTGCCACCAATAGGTCCTTACCTGCGTGATAGGTCCCAGGCTGCCGCCCTGAATTACATCGACAGCATCGCGGAAGTGGGTCCAACTGCGCTGCTGCATGCCGCACTGCAGAATCTGCCTGCTGGAATGTACAGCGCGTGTGAGCGTCGCGCCCTCCTCAATGGTGTGGGTGACTGGCTTCTCCAGATAGACGTCCTTGCCGGCCGCCAATGCATCCACCGCCATGGGGACGTGCCAATGGTCGGGCGAGGCGATGATCACCGCGTCTATGTCTTTCTCGAGCACCTCATGATAATCAAGGTGTGTGGTCGCCAGCCCATTGGACCGTTCTTTCACTTGATCGCGTCGCGGCGCGTACACGTCACTTACGGCAACGATCTGGAAAGAGCTGGCCTTATCGGCGGCGTCGAGCAGCCCGCGCATGCGGCCGCCGGCCCCAATGACCCCGATGCGGACGGTGTCATTGGCGCCCAAGGCTCGGCTTGAGGCCAGCGCGGTAAGGGAGCCTGCAATCAGGAAACTGCGTCGATCGAGCATTGCTGGCATGATGGTCCGTTCCGTTTCTTCGCGATGTCTGGGCTGCGAACGCGATATGTGGGCAAGCAATGAAGGTGGCGCCGCCGGAGATTCCGCCTTGCTCCAAAGCCGCCCTGCAGAGAGCGGTGTCCCATTCGAGGGGATCCGTAAAGACAATTCCAATTCCATAGAATTGTACGGCTCATGGAGGAAATTGCAAGACAAGTCTCTGCGCTTACGCAGTGAGCCCACGTGGATGTAAACCGCAGTCGATGCTGCCAAGCGGCTTTTTTCTCAAGAAAAAGCCACCTTCAAGAATCTCCGGCTTGCGGTCTTCGCGGTTCAATGCCATCCTGTTGAGGGAAACGGGGACAATGACGATGCGCAAGAAAGCGTCGATGGGACTGGCACTCCTGCTGTGCCTGGCTGGGGCATCGACTTCAAGACAGACTTCCGCACAGGCCACTCAGCAAGCGGCCGGACAAACGCAGGGTTCCGCATCCGGGCAGGCACAGAGGCCGACGAGCACGCCGTATTCCGGAGACCTGTCGATCTTCGAGTATCCCGACCGGGACAAAAGATTGCAAATTGACCGGGTGATGGATCTGCTTGGTGTGGGTCCCGGCAAAGCCGTCGCTGATATCGGCGCAGGATCAGGATGGTTCACCGTAAGGGCTGCTGCACGTGTCGGGCCCAGTGGCGTTGTGTACGCGGAAGATATCAATCCAAAGTCGGTAGACTACATCACCCAGCGGGCAGTGCGGGAGAAGCTGGAGAATGTGCGCCCGGTATTAGGGCTCGTCGCAGATACGAAATTGCCGAACAACAGCGTGGATGCCGTCTTGATTCTTAAGACCTATCACGAGTTTGCACAACCCATCCCGCTCATGGAGAAGCTGAAACTTTCGCTGCGGCCAGGCGCGAAGGTTGGCATCATCGATCGCAATGGCGATGGAACTGACCACGGTATCATGCCCGACGTAGTAGAACGTGAGATGGAACAGGCGGGATTCCAACGCATCGGCAAGTACGACTTCACAAAGAGTGACGGACAGGACTACTTCCTGACCTTTGCAGTTAGATAGCGTGGTCCGAATGCCCGGTTTTGGGCAAGGTGCCCGCGCGTGAGCGATTCAAAGGGAAAAGTCGCGGTGGCCACGGGTATCACTATCACGAAGTATTATGCAATGCCCGGAAAAGAGACGTGATGACGGAGATACTTATTCCATCGATCATCAAGATAGGGGGTGGCTCATTCCAGGAGGCGTCCGCGACACTTGTGCGCCTGCAGTGCAAACGACCATTGATCGTGACGGATGTATTCCTTACGCGGCAGGGATTGTCCGAGCGTTTGCGTGTGCAGATTGAACAGGCGGGCATCGAATGTGGCATTTTCTCCGAGACGGTGCCAGATCCTACCACGGATGCCGTCTCAGAGGGGGTTCGCGTTTTTATGGCGGGACAGCATGACAGCCTCGTGAGCCTTGGTGGCGGAAGCCCAATCGATACCGCAAAGGCAATTGGAATGCTGGTTGCCAACGGCGGACGTGCACGCGATTACAAGGTGCCGAATCAAATTCCCAAAGGGGGACCGCCGCATTTAGCGGTTCCGACCACCGCAGGCACAGGTTCGGAGGTCACACGCTTTACCGTGATCACCGATTCTGAAACTGGGGAAAAGATGCTGATCGCAGGCGGCGCTCTGGTGCCTACTGCAGCCATAGTGGACTATGAACTCACACTTTCCATGCCGGCGAGGTTGACAGCTGACACGGGTACCGATTCTCTGACGCACGCGATAGAGGCCTACGTTAGCCGTAAGGCGAATCCTTTTACGGACACATTTGCGCTAGCGGCAATGAAAACAATCTGGGCGGAACTGCCAACAGCCTTCCGCGAACCTGGCAACCGTAACGCACGTGAGCGGATGATGTTGGCCGCAACACAGGGAGGCATTGCTTTTTCAAATTCTAGCGTTGCGCTGGTGCATGGAATGAGCAGGCCAATTGGTGCTCATTTCCACGTTCCGCACGGGCTATCAAACGCGATGTTGCTGCCAGCAGTGACTGCTTTTTCTGTGAAGGCTGCGGAGGAGCGTTATGCGGATTGCGCACGCGCCATGGAAATTGCAAATCAATTGGACTCGGATCAGGTTGCTACCGACAGACTTATCCAAGGACTCCTTGTACGAAGTGAAGAGTTGCAAGTGCCCTCTCCGAAAACATTTGGTATTCCCGAAGAGCGCTATTTCTCGTTGATTCCGACGATGGCAGTGCAAGCCTTGGCTTCCGGCTCACCGCAAAATAACCCGCGTGTTCCAAGTTCTGAGGAAATTGAACAGCTATATCGGCAAGTCTGGGCATGATTTGCGCCGGAATTCCATTTTGGAGTCCCGTACCGGGCTTCAGTTTACGAGAACAGGCCTTAGCTCGTTTCCAGCTCGGCGTTGGCCCGAAACATGCACAGGCAATTTATCCTTCTTTGAGTGATCATCCCGCGGGATTTGCCAATTACCAGGGAGCGCGCGACTACTCACTAGCCAAACGGGGGATGGAAGAGGTCGTCGCCATCGAGAAATAGTAGACTCAAGGCGCCTCCGCACTTCGAACCCGTTCGATCGTGCGAGCCTGCATCCGGTGCATTGCCGGTTGGCTCGGCGTACGCAGGCCGTTTGGATTTTGTATGTTGTTATATGAGCAGTCACCGCTTCAGTAATGGAAGGCACCTGTGAATCTAAAATCGCGTATCGTCATCGCAGTTCTCTTCGCTTGCCTGGCCCCGCCAGCTTTTCTGGCGCAAACCAACGACATGGTTCAGACCGGCAGCGACATTCCCGCCAAGTGGCAGAAGCCCGAGACCGACTACGACTACGTCAAGCGCGAGGATATGATTCCCATGCGCGATGGCGTGAAGTTACACACCGTCATCCTTGTTCCCAAGGGCGCGCACGATCTGCCTATGCTGCTCGAGCGCACGCCGTATAACGCAGAGTTCTTTTCGTCCCATGACAGCCCGCACCTTCGCGACACATTGTGGTCGGCGAATCGCGAGTGGGTCGACGACGGCTACATCTTTGTCTATCAGGATATCCGGGGCAAATACGGCTCAGAGGGCGCGTATGTTATGACGCGCCCGCCAATGGGTCCGCTCAATCCAAGCAAGACCGATGACACGACGGATGCCTGGGACACGATCGACTGGCTGATCAAGAATTTGCCTGAATCGAACAAGCGCGTCGGCATGATCGGCTCCTCCTATGACGGCTGGACAGTGACCATGGCGCTGCTGGATCCGCATCCCGCGCTGAAGGTTGCCGCGCCCGAGAGTCCGATGATCGACGGCTGGATGGGCGACGATTGGTTTCACTATGGTGCATTCCGGCAAGTCAACCTCGACTACTTTACCGGGCAGAGCAGCAAGACCGGCTCCGGCGCATCGGTGCCGCGCTGGGGCGCAGACGACTACCAGAACTTTCTTGATGCCGTTTCGGCCGGCAACTGGGCGAACAAAAACGGCTTTGAGCAACTGCCGTTTTGGAACCGCCTCTCTTCGCATCCAGCCTATGACGCTTTCTGGCAGGGTCAGGCGCTCGACGCGATGGTCGCCGCCCATCCCGCTTCCATACCCACGGTGTGGCTGCAGGGGTTGTGGGACCAGGAGGATATGTATGGCGCGATCCATGCGTGGGAAGCACTCAAGGCCAAGGGCATGGCTGCCAACAACCATCTTGTCATGGGTCCCTGGTGTCACAGCCAGGTCAATCGAGCGGCTGAAAACCTCGGCCCTCTGAAGTGGAAGGGCGACACCGCGGCCGACTTCCGCAAGAACGTGCTGATCCCCTTCTTCGATACATATCTGAAGGATGAAAAGCCTGCCGAATCGCTGCCGCCGGTGCTCATCTATAACCCCGCAGAGAATCACTGGGACAAATTCGCCGATTGGCCGGGCGTGAACGAGCAGCAACTCATTCCTCTTTACCTCGAAGCAAATAACGGTCTCAGCTTCCAACCGGCAGCCGCCGGCTCCGCAGCCGCCGGCGAAGACAGCTACGATTCCGATCCGGCCAAGCCCGTGCCCTTTATCGTTCAGCCGGTCACGTTCGACGATCATGCGCGTTGGACTACCTGGCTCGTGCAGGACCAGCGATTCGTCTCCACCCGGCCGGATGTGCTTTCTTACCAGACGCCTGTTTTGACGCAGCCGGTGCGCGTCGAAGGGGCGCCTCTTGCGGACATCTTCGCCAAGACCACAGGCACCGACGGAGATTTCGTCGTCAAGATTATCGATGTCTATCCCCCAACCTACGCCGAGCAGCCCGAGATGGGCGGCTATCAGCTCCCGGTCAGCATGGATATCTTCCGCGGGCGTTACCGCAAGAGCTTTGCGGAGCCGAGCGCGATCCCTGCCGGTGAAGTGCAGGAGTACAAATTTCGACTGCCCACCATGAACTATGTTTTCAAACCCGGCCACAGGATTATGGTGCAGATCCAGTCGAGCTGGTTCCCTCTCTACGATCGCAACCCGCAGACTTACGTGAAAAACATCTTCTTCGCGCAACCTTCAGATTTTCGAAAGGCGACGGTGTCGATTGAACGTGGCTCGTCTGGAGCTAGCGCCGTGCTGTTTCCAGTGGTGCAGGCCAGCACGGCGATGAAGTAAGTCGTTTGGCCCATCGACGCGGACCAAATCCCTTCTTCCAACCAAACATCATTTTGAAAAGGAGATTATCGTGAATCTGCTCCACTTCAGGCTGCCTGTCACCTTCTGCATCGCAACTTTGCTATTCATTTCGCTCGCACCCGCACAAGACCAGGCAGGCGACAAGGTCGATCTGGGCGCTTTGACCCAGATCAAGAGTGAGGCCTTCCAACACTCGCAGGTCATGGAGAATCTCTTCTACATCTCAGAGGTTTACGGACCACGCGTGACCAACAGCCGCAATCATCGGGCAGCCGCCGAGTGGGCCATGCAGCAGATGAAAGCGTGGGGGCTGCAGAATGTGCACCTGGAGAAATGGGGGCCATTCGGCGATGGGTGGCAGATCAAGAAGTATTACGGCGCACTCGAAACGCCCGCATACGCCTCGCTGATCGGATTCCCCCTGGCATGGACACCGAGCACCAACGGATCGGTGACAGCTGAAGCCGTATTGGCGCCGCTGCACTCTGACGCAGACTTTGCAAAATACAGGGGCAAGCTGAAGGGCAAGATCGTCCTGATATTCGATCCGCGCGAGCTTGTCCTCCATACGGAGCCGGAAGCACACCGCCTGACTGATGATGAGGTTGAGGCACGCACCAAGACACAGGACCCTGCGCACACGGGCTTTGGGGGCGGACGGCCGGGCGCAGCAGCACCTCGGCCGGGCGAGTACACGCCTATGTCACTTTCCACGGCTGCGCCCAGCGGCCGCGTTCTGCGCAACCAGGTAAATGCCTTCCTGAAAGAAGAAGGCGCGGCGCTGGCGTTGACACCGGGTTACAACGGCGACGGTGGCACGATCTTCGCAACCTACGGCGGATCACAAGATCCCAAAGATCCCGTCGGGCCGCCGATGGCAGCTATTACGCCCGAACAATACAACCGCATCTGTCGCCTGCTCCAGCACGGCATCACGCCAAAGCTGACCTTTGATATCGACACCGAATACCAGAAGGAAGACCAGATGGGCTTCAACGTGGTCGGAGAGATTCCCGGCACAACGAAGGCCGACGAGGTCGTCATGGTGGGCGGCCATTTCGATAGCTGGCAGGGCGGCACCGGGGCAACCGACAACGGGACAGGCTCGTCGGTCGCCATGGAAGCTGTGCGCATTCTGGCTACGCTGCACAAGCCGATGGCCCGCACGGTCCGGGTAGCCCTATGGGGCGGTGAAGAAGAGGGACTTTACGGTTCGCTGGCCTATGTGCAGCAGCACTTTGCTCCACGCGACACCATGAAGAAGACTCCGGAATATGACAAGCTGGACGTGTACTTCAACGACGACTCGGGCTCGGGTAAGTTCCGTGCCGTATCGGCACTGGGCAATGCCGAGCTTGCTGCTATCTTCCAATCGTGGATTGCGCCCATCAAAGACTTGGGGCTAGAGGCCGTTACCGGATTGACCGCTGGACCCACTTTGCAGCCCGGTGGCACGGACTCCACCAGCTTCTCGTGGATCGGCTTGGACGGCATCGGTTTCATGCAGGATCCGCTTGAATACGGCACGCGAACTCACCATTCCAACATGGATCTTTATGACCGGGTACAGAATGGCGATGTGATGCAAGGAGCAATGATCGAAGCGTGGTTTGCTTACAACGCAGCCACCCGCGCTGAGATGCTTCCCCGCATCGAAACACCGGCCCCTTCGGCGAAGTAAGGACCATCCGCACGCACGCCGAACGCAAGGAGGGATAGAGCGATTGCGCGCTCTGGCTTGAAAAGGAATAGGCCAATTAAGGAGGGGGCGGGACTGGAAGGCGCGGGGAAGTTCGACTGATGGTGTGGCGTCTGGCCGAGGATGGAGTTCCAGCCGTGCTCATACCGTCTGGCATGAAAAAGGCGAGATGTGTCTGCTGGGAGAAGTGCGCTGCCAAAGATGCAGACTTCTTGATGATGTTCAATCCTTGGGCTGACGAAGATGCCCCTTGTCTGGCCGGAACGGAAGCAGACGATGAACTCTGAACGGCTCTTCATCGTCCACAAGGTGTGGCAGCTTGTGGAGCTAAGTGCCGAACAGCGGAGGCGCTGTCGTTGGGTGAACATGTATGACTTCCGCAATGCGCTCGATAGCTGAGAGATTGCCCGAAAGGAAGCATACGCCGCCCAACGGGAGTTGTAGCGGAGGAATTACCTCTTGACGATGACGCGCGGGGAGGATGACGAGATAACCGAAATCGTAGTCACTCCGCCCACCTACCGCTGCCCGGATTGTCGTCTGATGATTAGCAGCCGGCTTGACTTAGAAGATCACTGGCCAGATTGCCGACGCCAGCAGGCGAAGTAGCGGAGGTTGGGCATGCTGCCCTGAGATGTGCACCAGGCGGGATCGTGCGCTGGGCTCCCAAAACTAGCCGGTGTGCGATCTTTCGACCCGCACGGGCACTGCATCTCCCCGATGTTCTTCTTCGAGCCTATATGGCATGTGCTACACCTTTCTTACGTTTGGATCGGAACCGGGGAGCCGATAACTCCCCGTCGCCGGGTTAGAGATTTGCGATTTCACCAAAATCCGCCAAGTCATTTCCGGGGGTAACCTTGCCGGGGATGGAGAATGGGTGCACCGGTGTGAGGCAGCGGGACGCGCCACAGGCGAGGCACACCTTCTCGGTATCGGTGAAACAGGTACCGCAGGTCGCACAATAGTGGACGTACGGCGTCATGGGGCGCGTCTCATATGGCCATCCGTTGCACCATGAGTTGTTGACCGCTGCGCGCTTAATGGTCTCGGGCGAGAACACCCACTTCCGTTCTCCGCCGATGTACTTATACTTCGACAGCAGGTTGCTGATGCAGTAGTCCACGAGATAGGTGCCAAGCGTCTCGAAGTCCAAGCCGGTGCGATGCGCCATGTCGTACACGTCCCACTGGGCGTCCAACGAGACACGGACAACGGCATCGAACTGGACGAACGCCTGTGCCTTGGTCAGCGGCTCGGAAGGTGTAACACCGGGCTCCCATTCTTCGGCGGTCAGCCTGTCGGCGTCCTGCTTCAGGGCGTCGGCGAATGCATCCTCATCCCACCAGTTGTTATTCGGCTCGAACGCCATGACCTTGGTCACTGCCTCGGCGGGCTTGATGTTAAGTACGCGGCAGAGATGGGTGAGCATGGAATACGGATATTCGGAGATGAACTGGGTAATGGTTTTCACCTCGGTGGGCGTCAGCTTAGGGTCACCCTTACCGGACATTAGTTCGGGGTCGTTGAACTCCACGCTTCGCACGTCGCTGTCGTCGTCATCGGTTGGCGGTACCAGCACGGTACCTTCAGGCAGGTTGGCGAACTTCTCTTCGAAGTGTTTCAGGATGTCATCAGTCATATAAGGGTCCTTATTAGTTAGGGGTTGGAGTCATGCGACACGCCATCAGCGCCAAATGTGCCTTAGCGCCGTCGCTCTTTCGTTTGAGCCTAGACTGGCAGTCAGCCTTGTTAATCGCGTCTCATTTGTTACGCTCCGTGTGCTGCTTCGCCGCCTTGGCGTTCTCCGCAGCATCCTGCTTCTTCCGGGCTGCGTATGCCCGTTGACGCGATGCGTGATTC
>Ga0182024_10026340_pt1 | contig 10220 bp, 7 predicted proteins | sample P32metaG_FD_120480 | JGI IMG/M metagenome (GOLD analysis project Ga0182024, IMG submission 120480) | Permafrost microbial communities from Stordalen Mire, Sweden - P3-2 metaG (Illumina Assembly) | ecosystem: Environmental > Terrestrial > Soil > Wetlands > Permafrost | place: Sweden: Stordalen...
AACCATCCCGCGCTTCCGCGATCAGATGCAACGCCTGGTCGGCGCCGCAATATCGACTCGCTGGTCGAGTGAGGCCAACGGGCAGAATCACACAGGCGGAGAGAATCTCCTCATCGCGGACAGGTTTCATCTTTGGTGGACGCCGCAAGAGTTGCCGTACGGAAGTCTGGCAAAGTCCTCGGTGACCCTGTCGATGAACTTCTTTGAGCAACTTGTCGCCGCTCCGGTTCCCCTCGACTTGAGGGCTGTCCGGGCTCTCAAGCGGTCGCCGCTGGCGCTCGATCTCTACGCCTGGGCTACGCGGCGGGTCAGCTACTTGTCGCGGCCCACGCTGATTCCCTGGGAGTCGCTGCGCCGGAGCTTCGGAGCCGGGTACGCCGACACGCCGCAAGGCCGCTCCTGCTTTCGAGCAAAGGCCATCGAAGCGTTCCACAGGATCGTAATGGTTTACCCAGAACTGAAGATTGAAAGCCAAGACAGCGGCCTGCTGCTTCGCCCTTCTGGTCCGCACGTCCCCAAAGTTCTGCGCTAGTCTTCGGTGGCGCGAAGCGCCCTTTCCCCGCTGGGTGGCGGAGGTTCTTGCCGTGTGTGGTCCAAATCTCCACATTTCCACAGAGCACGGCGCTACTACAGGCTATCCATATAGGTTCTCATAAAGGTACTACAGGACATCATAGAAGCCATTTGTAATCAATGCGGTGCGGACACTTCGTACACTGTTTATGCGTAAATGTACACCGCTTATGCGTGGAAATTTGCAGAGGATACACCGCTTATGCGTAAACAGGTACACCGCTTATGCGTGGAAATCTCCCAGGATTCACAGCGAAATGTGGAAGCGGGCGGCGGCCGACTGCAACTGTGCCTCCCGGACTTTGGCGGCGTTATCGGCGGCAAGGCTGCAACGATCTACGTTGCCGTCTCGCGCGTCGCATACGACGCGCAAATCTTCACCAACGAGCGCGAAAAGCTGGCCGCGGCGCTGGGGCATGATGTATCGCACAGCAGCGCCCATGCGCCGGGGATGAAGCTGGAACAAAGGCAAGAGCAGGCCGTCACGCCACAGCGGGAGATCGCGCAGAAGCAGGAGCAGAGCTTCGATTTTGGCTTGGGCCTCTAGTAAAAAATTGAGGCTTAGGACCCGAGCCTTGGCGTACGGTTTTCCCCGTTTCGTGAGCTGACCCCAACGACCGGTAGACGAATGGGCTTCGCGGTTTAGAATCAACAAGAAAATTTAGGGGCGAATTTTGCAAGAACTCACCGGAGGTGAGGCGTATGCGTGGATACAAGAGCATCATTTCAGAGGCGGAGTTGCTGGCCATGTCGCCGGAGGCCGTAGCCGAATTTTTGAAGAAGCGGGCCAAGCAGTCGATGGATGAGCTTGACCACGACCCGGTTGACGTGGAGGCCGAGGTGGCCCTGCGTGGCCGTTCCAGCCCGTTGATCGACCTTGCCTTGGCGCGATATGCGCGGTTCATGGAGACCTTGCGACCGATATTCCAAAGCTCACAGCCGTGCGGTGCAGTTCGGCTTGCAGTCCTCTCGAACGGGACGCGCTGGCCCGCATACACCCACTTTCCCGTCGAGTTGTTTAGCGAACGAAAGCAAGAAGCCCGCGAGCAAGCAGCCGCGTGGCTCGCCGAAGCCCCTAAGGAAGAGTTGTGTGCACTGCTTGAGAACCCCTGGATCGACGACGACTTTCTGAGTGAGGTGCTGGAACGCTCCAAGCCGTGGGACGCGCTCTCTGACGAGAGCCTTATGTTCATTGTTGCAATCTTAAGTCACAACGAACGGATGTGGACGCCGCGCGAAGACTTCGTGGATGGCTCAGAAAGTGCCAGATACAATGCGGTGTTCGATTCGGCATGGAAGCTCGCCGAAAGCGTTGAACCCAGCGAAAGCTGGGCCAGAGCGCTGTCCTATCTTTACGACCGATTGGAACCCTATGCTTTCTCTATCAAGGAACCGCTGAGACTAGTGAATCGTTGGCGGCCAGCCCCCTCCAACTCCAAGCTGATCGAGAAGGAGACAAAGGACAACGCGCGTGGATCTTTGTCTGACAACCAGGGTGTGCGTAGGGGGCTGGCAAAGCTCGCGCTAAGCAAGAATTCCAATCTGTTGCCGGGGCTGCTGACTAGCGACGATCCGGGCTTGCGCGCGGCTGCGTATGCGGACGGACGCTTGACGCCTGAGCAGTTGTTAGCCGCCAACGAACGGGAGGGCAGACTCGTTTTCGACCAGGCGGTACGCAACCGCAACCTGTGGCTTTGGCGCACAGCGGTAGGGCGGGAAGCGTTAGGAAAAGTGGCGCAGGGTGCGGACTCGGAGGATTGGTATTGGCCACTCTACAAAAACATTTGGGCGATTACTGCCAAAGAACACCCGGATTGGTTCAAGGACTAAGAGGACTTTCCTCCAGAGTTCGACGCCAGCGAGGAATGTCTCCATTGCTACATTGTTTTACGGAGGTCACACGTTATGTTTCACTCGTTCTCATCTCTCGTTCCGAACGTCGACGATCTACTCGCTCTCGAAGTGGATGAGCTGGCAGGCGTGTTGCTCCTGCACCTCATCGGATACGAAGATACGGCCAAGAATCAAGGTGGCATCAACTACCACAATTTTTTCGACGCTCCTCCACGCCGGGATTACGAAAGCCAGCAGCAGGAGGTAAACCTAGCGCTCATGGAGGCCATGGCATGGCTTCGGAGCGCTGGATTGCTCGTGGAAAAGGCAAGTTCGACGGGGAGCTGGTTTTTCGTTTCACGGAGGGGAAGGCAAATCACGTCCCGCGAAGATTTTGCGGCCTATCGTAAAGCTGGCCTCTTGCCAAAGGCCCAGCTTCACCCGCTCATCGCCAGCAAGGTATATCCGGCTTTCATGCGCGGCGAATATGATACCGCCGTCTTCCAGGCTTTCCGGGAGGTGGAAGTCGCCGTCCGCAACGCTGGCAAATTCGGCCCCAATGACCTTGGCAAGGAACTGATGCGCGATGCGTTTAGGCCCGCCGAGAAGAAGGGTCAATCTGTATCGCCCGGACCGCTTACTGATACGCAACTCCCAACCGCCGAACAGGAAGCGATGGCAAATCTCTTCGCCGGTGCGATTGGCTTTTATAAGAATCCACAGAGTCACCGGCACGTCTCAACACACGCAGAGGACGCAGCAGAAGTGATTGTTTTTGCCAGCCAGCTTTTGCGGATAGTAGATCGCTTAAAACCTTAAATGCGCCTCAGCCTTGCTCAATCAGCGGAAATGGATTTTAGGATGAGTCTCAATCCACCGCTGAGCGCGCTCCCGAATTTCGGCAAGAGAGTCAGGGCCAAACTTGGTTGTCAAGACCTCCTGCACAAAGCTCTCCTGCGCTTGCGGTAATGAGCATTTTGAACAAAGGTAGAACCAAAAACCTAGCTCATGCTTGTCCAACGAAACGCCTTGGCTACGGACGTACATCATCCCAATATTGAACATTGCGCCAGCGTTTCCCCTTTCAGCCGCCAGTTGATACCAGCGCATTGCTTCTGAAAAGTCTTGGTCAACACCGTCGCCGGTTTCGTACATTTTCCCTATGAAGCAGAGGGCTTCTTCATTGCCTTTATCAGCGGCCAAGTGATACCAGCGCAGGGCTTCCGTACCGTCCTGCGGCACTCCCCCTCCTGTACTGCTGTAGATGTTTGCGACGTTCAGCAGCACATCATCGTCGCCGACCTCAGCAACACTCAGGAACCACCGCAACTCTTCCGCGTATTTCTCTGCCAGTGAGCGGGTCAGAGACTCGGCTTTGAAAGCGGATGAATACCATACAACCGCTTCGGCAGTGTCGTTCGGGACAAATTCGCTACTCGCGTATATTCCCCCGAGCATGATCTTTGCCGCTATATCGCCATTCTCCGCTGCCTTTCGATACCACCCAACGCCGGTTTGGATGTCCTTTGCAACGCCATTGCCGAGTATATAGTTTGCCGCCAGAGCTCTTTGAGCGTCCGCATCCCCTTGATCCGCAGCTAGACGATACCAGCGGACGGCCTCAACGCTGTCCTTTTCTACTCCCTTGCCGTAGTCACCGTCGTAGACGGACCCAAGCATATACTGAGCGGCTGGAAAGCCCAGATCAGCAGCCTTGCGGAACCAGCGCGTTGCTTCCTCGAAGTTTTGCAAATCCATGTGATCGACGGCAAGGCATGTCATGGCCTCAGCGTTCCCGCGTACTGCCTGACGCTTTAGAAGGCGCATTTTTACCATTTTCCAGAACTTCAAGGGCTTCACCTCAGAGCGTTGCTAGTATTTTACGTTCCACAAAAGGTAAGTTTTGCGACAGTTATGCCCGCGTATCGACTGATTACTGGGTACAACCTTGCTGTTCACGGCATTGAAGTGGACCGGGGCTGAGACTGTTCTCAAAGACGAGTGTGGCCCACCTGGCCATTTGAAAAGCCCGCCCCGGTGAAGCCGGCGCGGGCGTGCCCAGCTAATACTCGCTGGGCAGGTGAATCACGTTGTCGGCGAAGTAGAGCTTCACTTCGTCAAGCGGGAAGTCCGTGAAGGGGATCTCCTGCGTGTAAACGGGGTTCCCATTGCCGTCGTCGCAGAACACGGTCGCGCTGCGGTCGGAGTGAATCTTCAAGTTCCAGACCTGAAATTCTTCGCCGGAAACGCTGGCATCATGTTGCTGGGCGATTGCGATAATGTCGAGCAGCCAGTAGGCGCCACCCCGGTCGGCAAGAAACTTTGCGCCGTCGGTATACAGGACTGCGCGATTGATGCCGTGGCGATACCAGTTCTCGGAGCCGGTGAACTGGCGGAGTTGAACTTCGGTGAGTGTTGCTGTGTTCGTCATGTTATGCCTCTTTTCATTGAAGTGACCCCAACGGCGGGGGCAAGAGAGGCACACATATGCTGCCGTGCAAAGCGCGGCAGTCATAGCTTTTTGGGGGACCGTGACCGAAGGGCATGGGGGAGCCAAAACAGCGTCATTGACGGCAAGCGGCGGCGGCTAAAGTGCCATCCGCCCGCCGTTCATTGGGTCACGGAAAGGAGGCCAGTCTGAACACAGCAATCAATTCCAATTCGGAGCCTGCATGCGCTGGTGTTTGTCCAGAACACTCACGACCAACCAAAGACCAGGTTCAACTTGCGCGAGACGTTCGCAGCACCGCAATTTCGTGCCACCCTTATCTATTGTTTCGCGGCTCAATCGGATAGGCGACGGTTAGTTATGGAACAGATGAAGGGGCTTTTCCTTCTTGTTCTTTGGTTGCTTCGGAACTGCTGGGACTTCCAAAGCCCCTGCTGCTTTGAGTTCCGCTCCCGAGATCAACGGACCGGCGCAGATTCTCTCCAGAAGGTCAGCCTGCATTGGCTCTAGTTCAACCAGGAGCCCGAGTACGTTAAGTACGTTCAGCAGCTCCGTTGTGTATTCCGGTAGCCAGTGATCCGGCTGAATGTCGCCCAGCGGCGATGGTGGCCGACGGTCCCCGATAATCGGCCGCTCGCGATGCCGCTTGCGATAGCTGAACCACTGGAGAAGAACCTGTTTGCCGGAAACTTCATATTGCCAGACTGTCAGTGGAACGTTCTCGATGAAGCCATGACCTACCAACAGGCGATGTTTCCCGGCGTCATAGTTGATGGAATCAGGCATTTCATCCGGCTCGCTGGAGATGGCGCCTGCTTTGGGAATGGTTGGCATACTCGCCGCGGGAAGGCGCGGCGGGCCAGCGGGGCGTCCATGTTTCGGGTCGATCATGCGTTCGCCGAAGGTATGAAGCCATAGCACGCGGCGGCCCAACTCTGCCGCCTCTCTGAATAGCTTGGGGTCGGCGGTCAACGGAATTCGCAGGCCAGGCGTGGATAAGTCATCCTGAAACTTAGCGGTGTAGGCGGGATGCGCGGCCACAGCGGCAATGTAAGCCATGAGGTCTTCTGCAGTAGCGCCTAATGCGTACGTTTCACTGAGATACGGAAGAAGAGAAGGCGGTAGATTCGGCTTATCCGCTTTGTCGTCGCGCCAGAGGGGAAATACGCGGCCACCGCGACCAGCATAGTGGTGAAGGTCAGGGGCTTGCGCTGTGAAAGTCATAGATGGGCCGCCTGAAGGTGAAATATCACCGGGCGCAGTCATGAAAATCTGGCGACTCGATAATGAATTCCAAAGTTCCGTATTGGGTTGCGTGATTACTCGCGTATCAGGAATGATCCATTGCCTGTTAAACGAGCGGAACCCATACAGCACCGGTTCATGACATTCGTTTTTCTCATCGATAATTCGGGTGAGGTTTGGTTCATGACCTTGGATGGATTCCTTGACGACAGAGCGAATGTGCCGGTCTGCGGGCTTGCCATCACGCAGCGTCGCATGGAAGAGAGTTTCCTTCTCGTTCTCTGGCGCAGAAATCAGAGTATTCCACCGCTCTACCAGAGAACCCACATCAGGAGCAACCACCCAGGTACGCTTTGATTGCACCCCCGATCCGTTGTAGACGAAAAGATTTTCCAGTGCTGGAAACGTGGACCATGCCCCGTGCGATACCGGCAGAAATGGCGCGCGCCAATCGGTCGGGCAATCCGTCCATTCTGTGTCATTCAGATGAATGCTCTTGAGCACCTCGAACTTGATTTCTCGTTTACCAGTGGGCAAGGCGCGAAAGCGCACGGATGCGGGCGTTTCCAGGTTCGTTTTCTTCGAGCGGGAGACCATCACGATGCAGACAGGCTGCTGCACGCCTTGGAAGATGCGCGTCGGCACTTCCGGCTGGTGTCCTTCCGGCGAGCAGTCGATAACCCAAATGTCGTCGCAGGTGCGGCGAAGATAATCGCGCATCTTCTGGAAGCCAGGACCACCGAGGAAGCCGGCGACGGTAATGAACGAGACAATGCCTTTGTTGTGTTCCGGGCTGTGGTCGAAGACCTTCCATGTGGCCCAGCGCCAGAAGTAGATATAGAGATTGCGCAGGTGCTTGCTGTGCGCTCCTGCTCCCCACTCGACAGGCGGCATCCAGGCTTCCAGCGGTGCGGGATCTTTGGCGTTGGGATTGCCCTGCTCGACCCAGCCCCCGCGTCCTTTGGCCTTTTCCTTGTACGGCGGATTACCGATCACGACGGTGATCGATTCTTCGCGCTTGATCTTGTTGGCGTCTTTGCGCGACTTGCCGATTGCGGCCAGAGTGCCGGGAATCCACTCGGCATCATCGTATGGATTGCCCAAAGTGTCCGTAACGAACATTCGCAAGGGGATGCTTGGTACGACCTTTTTTCTGTCTGGATCTGTAAGATCAACCACCTCCGCAAGAATGCGAAGCTGGGCGACGGCAAAGGGGCCTAATTGAATCTCGAATGCGATGAGGCGCTTAAGCGCATCAAGAATGACGCCGGGAACTGCGCCCTCGCCCTGATCTTCCCGGACTTTTTGGGCGATGCGGCGAAGAACGCCCAACATGAAGGTGCCGGTGCCGGTAGCCGGGTCAGCCAGCGTGACAGAAGGGGCGGCGAGACCGGCATGGAGACCGAATCCACTGCAAAGCGCCTCGTCTACCAGTGAGACCATCGCGCTGACCACCTCTGGCGGCGTGTAGTAAGAACCCGTCAGCTTGCGCAGGTCATTGTCATAGATAGCCAGGAACTCTTCGTAGAAATAGAGCCACGCATCGGGCTGGTCTTTACTGATCTTGTTCCAATCGACGGCATCGAGAACACGGGTGAGCGTGTCGAGAGAGGTTTTCAGCGTTTGTTGATTCTCGCTGTTTTCGGTGAGCAGACGCAGAGCGGCGCCGATCAAGGAACTGGATTTGGTGAGTTCGGACGCAGCCAGTTGCAGTCCTTTGCTGAGGGGGATTCCCTTGGCGCGCGCCATCAACATACCGAAAGTGACGGCTTGCGCATAGCCATCGGCAAAGCGCTCGTCGGTTGCGTCAGGAAAGAGCAGAGTGCGCCAATCAGTGGCAAGAGAGGTAAGGGCTTCACTCTTGAGGCCAAGCTGTTCGGTTACTTCATCGCGCAGCAGCCGGCAAAGACGGGCCGTGGTATGGGCCAGATCGCGCGCACTGCGCGGCGCAACCGGTTGCCAGCGCAGAAAGCTTTCAAAAAGCGTTTGCAGACCGGGCGGCGGTGCGAGTTTGGCTCCAGAGGATTCAATGTCACCGTCCAGATGAAGCACGGTGCCAACGAGTTTTCCGTCCCGCCATAGACTGAATCCATTGCCATCTGTGTAAAGGATGTTGGGAAGCGAGCACAGCCTTTCCCACTGACCTTTGTCGTGAGGATCCTTGAATTTCCTGGGGTCACTGCCTTTACCGGGAGCTTTTAGTTCAACGAATCCAACGAGGGATTTCTGAACGGTTACTGCATAATCCGGCCTGGTTTTCAGGTCGCTCACCGACGACTCTCCGACGGCCACAACGCTGCCTGAAGCGAGACCTGAGAGAGTTGCAATGTCGAGGAGCAACTGCTCGAACGGGGCGCGAATCTGGTCCTCTGGTTGACCGGTTGCCGCTGGATTGGCCAGCTTTGCTTTCGCAGCCTTGCCGAATTCGGAAATCGCCGTCTCTATCGTCTGCTTCATCGGTTGAATGGCCTGGAACCCTCTGAATGTAAACCTCTTTGAATTCAGAATCTAACAGACTGGCACGGTTTCCGTCGTCAATATCCCTCAGTCTTTGCCTTTTACAGTTGCGGGCAAGTCATTACCGATCATTTGTAGCGGATATGATTTCGAAAGGCATCGCAGTCCGAGTAAAGCAGGTTAATCTTAGCCGCAAATAGAAGTCAGGGCGGCTCCAGAGATCTACTGCAATTCTCTGAATTGGGGACGAGCTGAAAGCAGTCTCTTCATGCCTGCTGAAACGGAAATTTGAGGTGCACTACCATGGGTGAATCACCAGAGATAAAGGATGGGTTGGCAGTCGGCAGGGCCGATCTGGAACATGCCCTGAAGATCATCGCAGATACCCTGAGCCCGCAGGTTCGGGGTATCTGCCTGTCCTACGATGAGCAGTGGCTTTATTTGAAGACGCGCACCAACTTGGCGAGGGCATCTGCCAAGGGCATATGGCCTTTCACCATTATTGTCCCGGCATCTTGGGCAAAGCGCCTCGTCCGCAAGCTTCCGGCTGGCGATCCGATCATTCTCCATGTAGATGACGGCCGGCTGTACATAAACAAGTTCTCGGTTCCATGCGAATGGACCGCGGAAGAAGATGTTCTCGACCCTCAAATCGTCGAGAACAAGACAGCCGAACACCGACTACGTCGGGCCGCCGAGATTCTGAAGCCGTTCTGCGTCGAAGAGCATCAGCTGCAGCGACTCCTGACCGAAGTACGCGAGCGTGGAGTACCTGCCTGGTCTGAGACAGAGCAGAAAATGATCGCGGCAGTAGCGAAAGCTTGGACTATACTCGCTCCGTTAGGAATCGAAACAACAGACTTGCAAAGGCTCATCGCCGATTCCGTTCGAAACGCATGGCAAAGTAGGCGAGAACAATGAGCGCACAAAAAAGGCGCAATTTGCACTCGGGGGTTCCTGAGGTTTTTCACTCTCGCCCTGTGGATATCCAAAGTAGCCCACTACCGAGGCCGAGGTAGTGTCCTAATTTACCTCTTCGGCTATCTGCTCTGCCTGATGGTCGGAGCCTCAATCGGAACCTGTCAGGCGCTACCACGGGGCGGCTTATCAAGTGGTGCGGTTCGGGGCAATTGGTAAGTGTGGGGAACACGTTCTATTGAGACCTGATCCGGGGACTTCCGTATTCGCCGGGTGGTGGTTATTCGAGTCCTCGTCGAAGTTCTCAGTTCGGTTTTCCCCGTAGTCGTGTTCCATGTGAACGCCCCCTACCCGCTGCCTCGGCTAGATCGTCGCGGGTCTGCACAATCTCCGATTGGAGATAGCCTTCTACGAAGGTCTCTCCGCCTTTGCGGACGGTCCTGAGATTCGGAGTACGACTTAAGATTTCGAATCCAAGCGCTTCCAGGTCGGAGAGTTGCGCCCAGCAAGGTTGCTCAGCTAATTCGAGCTTGTTCAGACGCACATCCCGTTCGACTAGCCGCACTTCTGCTTCACGAGATTCGAAGCCTTCGTAGTCCTCGAAGAATGCTCGAGCCAAATGAGCGTGGGTCGCAAAGACAAACCAATCTTCGCTGGGATCATCCGGAACAGTGACCCAATACAAGTGAACCGGCTTTTCGACTCTCATTGCCTTCTCCAAATTTCCGAGTTTCCGAAGGACAGC
>Ga0182024_10026341_pt1 | contig 10220 bp, 7 predicted proteins | sample P32metaG_FD_120480 | JGI IMG/M metagenome (GOLD analysis project Ga0182024, IMG submission 120480) | Permafrost microbial communities from Stordalen Mire, Sweden - P3-2 metaG (Illumina Assembly) | ecosystem: Environmental > Terrestrial > Soil > Wetlands > Permafrost | place: Sweden: Stordalen...
ACCCTTGCCAAATGCGCTCGACCGAAACAGGCGGGCTCCCGGTTTTTCCGAAAGCCTGCCGCCGAGGTACAAGCATCACCGGCGGTTTATTTTCTGTGGCACTTTCCGTAGCCGCGCCGCTTGAATGCGCTTTCGCTCATCCCAGGACGCAACCCCCTGGCGTTACCAGGCGCGTCGCCCTGCCGTGGCCGGCTCTTGCGAGTTCACCACGGCTGGAGTCCGGACTTTCCTCCCGTTCGTCCCGTTTGCACGGGACTAACCGGCGATCACCCGACTCACCCGCCATGCAAATTATACGATGACCCGCGCAAGGCTACAATCGCTTCGACCGATCGCGATTCTGCTGTGATTCACCTATACTCGAGCAGCTTGACGAAGCATTTTGGGCCGGCTGACCAACACCTCGCGCGATGAAAACGAAGCTGCGAATCATCGGATTTGTCCTTCTTCTCGGCCTGATCGCGTACTTTTTCTGGACCGACCCGCCAAATCCATGGACCTGGATGCAAACCCTAGGCGCCTGTATGATGGTGGCCGGTTTCCCGCTCTGGCTCACGGCACACGTCCAACTCGGTTCGTCCTTCGCAGTCTCGGCGCAAGCCCGCGCGCTGGTAACGCGTGGGTTGTATGCGAAATTTCGGAATCCGATCTATCTGTTTGGCTCCCTTGGCATTGCCGGAGCCTTTCTTCTATCGGGGCGGCCGTATCTGTTGCTGGTCTTCGTTGTGTTGATCCCCTTGCAAGTGGCGAGAACGCGAAACGAGGCGCGGGCACTGGAAGAGAAATTCGGGGACGAATACCGACTCTATCGCCGCGGAACCTGGCTCTAGGCGAAGCGCGAGGAATGCCCTGCTTGGACGAGATCAGTTCTCGAATAGAACTTGACAGGCTCAGCCCGCGCGGAGCAACTTCTCGAATTGGGCTTCGTCAAGGATCGGGGCCTTAAGGGATTTAGCTTTCTCAAGTTTCGAGCCGGGGTCTGTGCCGACCACGACGTAGTTGGTTTTCTTGCTCACCGAGGAACCGGCTTTGCCGCCGTGCGCCGCGACCAGAGCTTCGGCTTCCTCGCGCGAACGCTTCGCGAGAGTACCGGTGAATACGAACGTCATGCCGGCGAACTTTGCACTCTTGGGAGCCTGGCGTTCCTCCTTCATGTTCACGCCCGCGGCACGCAGGCGTTCGATGAGCTTACGGTTCGCGGATTCGGAAAAGAACTCCAGAATTCCTTCCGCGACCTTTGGACCAACCTCGGTCACGCCCGTTAACTCTTCTTCGCTCGCCCCGGCGAGCTTATCCATCGAGCCGAAGTGTGCTGCGAGCAGTTGCGCGGTGCGTTCCCCGACAAAGCGGATTCCGAGCGCGTAAATGAGTCGGGAGAGGCTGTTTTTCTTGCTCGCGGCTATTTCGTCGATCAGATTTTGGGCTGATTTTTCAGCCATACGCTCAAGTTCAGAGACTTTTTCAAGCTTGAGGCTATAGAGATCGGCGTAATCTTTGACCAGCCCCTTGTCCACGAGCTGATCCACGATTTTATCGCCGAGGCCGTCAATGTTCATTTCGTCGCGTCCGGCGAAGTGCAGAAACGATTCCTTGCGCCGCGCCGGGCAGGAGACATTCACGCAGCGATACGCCACTTCTGCTTCGACTTTGTGAATCCGCGCGCCGCATTCCGGGCATTTCTCGGGCATGCGGAAAGGCTTTTCTTCGGTGCCATGTTTCACCACTTTCAGAACATGCGGGATCACTTCGCCTGCGCGTTCAACCAACACGGTATCTCCGGCATGCAAGCCCAGCCTTTGGACCTCATCGAGGTTGTGCAGCGTCGAACGGCTGACGGTAACGCCTCCAATCTGCACGGGCTCGAGAAAAGCTACGGGCGTGAGCACCCCGGTGCGGCCGACGCTGACCCCGATTTCGCGGACGACGGTCGTCTCCTGATGGGCTGGATATTTGTAGGCGATCGCCCAGCGAGGCGCTCTCGACGTGAAACCCAGCTCGTTCTGCAGCGCGACTTCGTCAACTTTCACGACGATGCCGTCAATTTCATAGGCCAGTTTTTCGCGCCGCACATCCCAGCCTTCGATGTATCGCTCGACTTCGCCGAGTGAGTGGCAGAGCTTCCAATCGTCGCTGGCCTTGAACTGCAGCACCGCGAGAGCTTCCAAAACCTCTGACAAGCGCTTCTTCACTGCCCGGCCGTCCACCAGAATGTAATAGGCGAAGAAATCCAGCCGCCGCGAGGCGGTGATCTTCGGATCCAGCACGCGCACGCCGCCCGCCGCCGCGTTGCGCGGACTGGCGAAAATCTTGCCGCCGGTTTCGCCCTGCTGCAGATTCAATTGCTGGAAGGATTTGCGCGTCATGATGACTTCGCCGCGCACTTCAAAATCTGCGCGCAAGCCGGCTTTTTTCAGCAACGCGGGCGCAACTGCGAGCGGAATTGAGCGAATGGTCTTCACATTGGGCGTCACATCCTCGCCCGTGGTTCCGTCGCCGCGCGTCACGCCGCGAACCAGCATCCCGTTCTCATAGGTAAGCGAAAGGCTCAGGCCGTCAAACTTGTGCTCCGCAACGTAGTCCACCTTGGCGCGCCCCGTCAGCTCGCGCACACGCCGATCAAATTCGCCGAGCGCCTCGAATGAAAATGCATTATCGAGGCTGCCCATCGGGATTTTGTGACGCACTTGCCGAAAACCCTCGCGCGGCACGCCTCCCACGCGCTGGGTGGGGGAATCGGGGGCAATAAGTTCCGGATGCGCTGCTTCCAACTCCTTGAGGCGCGTCATCAGCCGGTCAAAGCCGGCGTCGGAAATTTCCGGGTCGTCAGCGACATAGTAGAGATATTCGTGGCGGCGAATTTTCTCGCGCAGCATCTGGATCTCTTTTGCGACCTTGCTGCTTCCGGGCATGGAAACCTCTTCGGGACGGAGTCGGTCAAACGGCGGTGATATTATACAATGCGCGCTTGTCCCGAATCCCCGGGACCAACCGATGCCGCATGAGATCAAAGACGCGCTGCTGATTTACAACCCCACGAGCGGCCGCAAACGCCAACGCCGCTTCGCCGAGATCGAACACGCGGCACGCATCTTGAAAGCTGCGGGCATCATCGCGGAGCTCGCGCCCACCACCGGGCCAGGCGCTGCAACCAAGATCGCCCGGCAAGCTGTTGATCAGCGACGCGGGATGGTGATCGCCTGCGGTGGCGATGGCACAATCAACGAGATCGTCAACGGGCTGGCCCGGAGCCAGGTGCCCATGGCGCTCCTGCCGGCGGGCACAGCAAACATCCTGGCCAAAGAACTGAGCATTCCATGGGACATTCCCCGCGCGGCGCGGCTGATCCAGGGCGGAGACATTCGCAGGATTGCACTTGGCATGGCCTTGCCTACCAACGGCAACCACTCCGGCGCCATTTCGCGCGAGGGCCGGTATTTTCTTTCGGTCGCGGGTGCAGGACCTGACGGTGCGATCGTCAACTGCGTGCACCAGGGGCTGAAGAAAAGCGCGGGAGTGTTCGCCTACTGGGTCGAAGGGTTTCGACAGCTCTTCCGCTACGGCTTTCCACAGATGCAGGTACATTCCGCAGGAAAACAGCGCCAGGCGACCATCATCGTGGTCGGCAGGACTGCGCACTATGGCGGCCCGTTCAAGATCACGACCGAAGCCAGCCTGTTCGAAGATTCCTTTGAATTCCTGACCCATTCCACGCGCAGTCGACTCGGCTATCTCGCCTGCCTGCCGGCGATGTGGATGGGCACACTGCGCAAAACGGACGGAATCGAGACCTGGAAAGCCACCGAAGTGATTTGCGAATCCGCCGGCAGCGAACCGGTGTACGCTCAGGTGGATGGCGAGCCGGTCGGACCTTTGCCCATGGCGTTCCGGATCGTGCCCGATGCGCTTTCGATTGTGACGCCGGCAGCGCAATAGATCGAATTTTCCCTGCAATCTAAAATCGTGGAACCCTTCACACATGCGTTTACGTCGCTTGCGCTCGCGCGCGCCGGAGGGAGACGTTTGCCGCGGTTTGGCACGGCCATGATGGTTGTTGCCGGCCTTGCACCTGATCTGGACTATGCGAGCTATTTCGGAGGCGCTGGCGCGTTCATGCGATTTCATCGCACGGTACTGCATTCGATTGCTGGCTCGGCGGTAGTGGCGTGCGTAGTTGCCGGTGCATTCTGCCTGCTGGACCGCAGGATGCCGGCGAAGAAACAGTCGAATCAGACAGTTTCGCCTCTCGCCTTCGAAGCGGCATTCGCGGTGTGCGCCGTCGGCGCCTCTGCGCATGCGTTGCTCGATGTCGCAAGCGGAGTGGGAGTTCAGCTGTTGTGGCCCTTCCACGCGCACTGGTCCGCATGGAACCTGATCAACGAGCTAGATCTGTGGACTCTGCTTCTGCTCGTAGTGGGGTTGCTGCTCCCTTTGCTGTTCATTCTGGTGAACGAAGAGGTTGGCGAGCGGAGGAAAGGTCCAGGCGGCAGCCGAGCGGCGATCGTAACGCTCGTGCTGCTCGCGGCCTATTTTGGCGCACGGGCAGATCTGCACAGCCGGGCCATCGATCTGATCCTTTCGCGCGAGTACCACGGAAGAATTGCGCTGTCGGCTGCAGCCTTTCCGGAATCGTCGGCGCCTTTTTCATGGCGCGGCATCGCCGAGACGGATAACACCATGGAGGAAGTCGACGTTCCGCTGGGACCTGGCGATACCTTTGATCCCGACCACAGCGTCACCCTGTTCAAGCCGGAAGACTCTGCCGCGATCACAGCCGGAGAACGATCGCCGGCCGCGCGGAAGTTCCTTCTATACGCCCGGTTTCCATTCGCACGAGTTCAGCCGCTTGAGCCAGGTTATCGGGTGGAAGTGCGCGACCTGCGTTTCGCAGACGACGACAACGGGCCGGCAAACATATTTGTGCGTCTGGATTTCAACGGCGCCTTGCAAATCACCCACGAGGGGTTTTACTTCGCTTCGTCGCCAAACAACTAACTCCACCGACCCAAGTTCGGTTGACGGCTATTTTCCAAAGCGTCGCCTGCGGTGGGGTAGCCGGTCGCTATCGCAAGCGACTGAACTGTTTAATCGTGGGGAGGCGAATCGTGGTGCAGCAAACGGCCTGCCGCGTACAAGACCAACAGAACACCTACCACGGAGAGTGCGAATCCGTTCCTGTGCACCATGAGGAAGGGCAGTGCGGCGTTTCCGTAGCGCACCGCCAGAATTCCTTCCAGGAAATACCGCAGCGCCCGGCCGCATAGCAGAGCAAGAACGAATGTCTTCAGGGGCACCTGAAACACGCCTTCGGCAAGCACGAATATCTTGAATGGAAATGGTGGCGGCAGGATGCCTGGAATGAAGACGCTCAAGAAGGCATTTCCCTGCACCCAGCGCTTGACTGTTCTTGCTCGCTTGCCCGCACGGCGATGAAAGAACGCCTCGCCTCCTTTTCTTGCGAGCAGGTAAATCCATATGCAGCCTGCGAGCGAACCGAGCGCGGCCATGGCGCAGTAGTACGGCATCCGCTCCGGACGCGCGATGGAGAGCTCAATTACCAGGGCATCGGCGATAAACGGAAGCGTCAGCACGGAGGAATCAAGGAAGGTCGCGACAAATAATCCGCCGCCACCCATCGTAGCGAGAAGTGTGGCGAGCCAAACAGGCAGCTTGATCTGTTGCATGTCGCGGCGAATCCTCGATGAAACCGGCCGATTGTAGCAGAATTTGTTCGGTCGTCCCGGCACACGCCTGCCGCAAAATTGCTCAATCTCACCTGGTCGGATAGAATTCGTGCTTGAGCAATTCCCCCCAGAGAGTGCCACTCGTCGTTGGCCTCAACGAGCGCCAGAGCGAAGCCGTCCTGGCGACGGAAGGACCGCTGCTGGTCCTCGCAGGCGCTGGAACGGGCAAGACGCGCGTGATTACCTATCGCGTCGCCCATCTGATCGAGCAAGGAGTGCCGCCTAGCTCGATTCTCGCGGTTACCTTCACGAACAAGGCCGCGGGGGTGATGAAGGAGCGAATTAGCGATTTACTTCGCGCCAGCGGCCGCGCTGCGTTCGACATTTGGGTCTCTACCTTTCATTCCTTCTGCGCGCGCCTGTTGCGACACGAATCACAGCACCTCGGCCTTCCGCGCGATTTCGCGATCTACGACGATGACGACCAGACCGCGGCCGTGAAACGCGCTCTCATTCAGCTCGACTTGTCGGCCGAGGATTACCCGCCGCGTAGCGTTCGCTCGCAGATAAGCCACGCGAAAAACCACGGCATCACCCCGGATGAGATGGAATCCCAGGCCGCGCAGATGCGCGATCCGGCGCGCCAGGACACTGCCAAGCTGTTTCGCGCCTACAACGAAATTCTGCGCAAGGCCGCGGCACTCGATTTCGACGATTTACTGCTGCGCGCGGTCGAATTGCTGCGCGATCATGCCGAAGTGCGCGCGCGGTGGAGCACACAGTTCCAATACCTGATGGTGGATGAATTCCAAGACACAAATCGCGCGCAGGAAGAGCTGGTGCGCCTGCTCGCCGGGGCGCGAAAAAATGTCTGTGTCGTTGGAGACGAAGATCAATCCATTTACGGATGGCGCGGCGCGCGCGCGGGAAACCTGAAACGCTTCACCGAGGATTTCCCGGGCGCAAAGGTCATCCGTCTGGAGGAAAACTACCGGTCGACGCAGACGATTCTCGATGCGGCCGCGGCTGTGGTGAAAAACAATTCTGACCGGCTCGGCAAGACTCTTCAGGCGACGCTCGGTTCAGGCGATCGACTGCGCTTTTTCGAGGCACCGGATTCGGTCGGGGAGGCAGAGTTCATATGCGAGGAGCTTTCCGTTATTGTGCGGAACGACTCCGATGCGCGCGTCGCCGTTCTGTATCGCACGGGCGCTCAATCGCGCTCGTTTGAGGAGGTCCTGCGGCGCTTGAACATTCGTTACCGCGTGGTCGGAGGATTCAGCTTCTACGAACGGGCCGAAGTTCGCAACGCGCTTGCCTACGTGCGGCTGATTTTTCACCCCGAAGATGACGTCGCGCTGCTGCGGGTGTTGAATGTGCCGCCGCGCGGCATCGGCTCGACCACCGTCGCGAGCCTGGAAGCGCGCGCGAGAGAAACCGGTAAGTCGCTCTGGGACACGATTCGCGCGGGCGAATTCTCAACGGGCAAGAAGATTGCGGGCGCGCTGAATGCATTCCGGGAATTGATCGAGGTGCTGCAGGAGGAATGCCGCGAACTGGAGCCTGCAGCATTGATCGAGCGCGTGCTTGATCGCACCGGCTTCCTGAGCTGGGTCGAGCAACAGGACAATATCGAGCACACGTCGCGCTCGGAAAATCTCCGGGAGTTATCCAACGCCATGGCGGAAGCAACCGAGCAGGGGCAGACGCTTGAGGACGTGCTCGATCACGCCGCGCTCGCGAGCGACGCCGACCAATACCAGCAAGACGTTGCCGTCTCGCTCATGACGCTGCACAGCGCCAAGGGCCTGGAGTTCGACGCCGTGTTTCTTGCCGGGCTCGAGGAAGGAGTGCTGCCTCATGGCCGCTCGCTTGATACCCCGGGCGAGGTCGAGGAGGAGCGCCGGCTCTTCTACGTCGGCATGACGCGCGCAAAGCGCTCGCTGGTGCTCACTCGCGCAATCTATCGCCGAAGTTACGGTGAAGACCGGCTGCGCGCTTCCCTACCCTCTCGGTTTCTGTCCGAGATTCCGCGCGATTTGATCGAAGTCGCCGCCGGTTCACAGTCCGAGCCCGGCGAAACGCGCCGCTACGAACCCGATCCGGAATTCTCCGATAGCTTCTCCCCCCGTCACACCCGAACCGCGTACGGGCGGCCGGCGCCCAAAGCCCGCGCTTCCAAGGATCCGCTTATCGGCGCACGAGTCCGGCACCCGAAGTTCGGCATCGGCACGATCATCGAGGTCGAAGGCGATGGCGAAGACCGCAGAATCACGGTCAGCTTTCAGGATTTCGGCCCCAAGAAATTGCTCGAGCGCTACGCGAATTTGCAGCTGGCCTGAATTTGCTCGAACCGGCGCGCGTTGCTACGGACAGGTTGCGCCGGAGGGTCTGCCAAGGTAGAGTTTTTCTTCACTCGCACCGGGAAGGTGGCGATTGGGCCCACAGCTGCTCCGAACCAAGAACATCGATCAGCTCATTTCCGACGCCGACAGACCCGAGATGCGTCTGAAGAAGTCTCTCGGCTGGCTGAGCCTGACATCGCTCGGCATCGGCGCGGTGATCGGGTCCGGAATCTTCACGGTGGTCGGAACAGCGATTGCCGGCGAGAAGATGCAGTTCAGTTCGGTCTTCAACTCAACCGTAATCGAATACGTGATTTATCGGTCCGCGTCCTTTGGCAGGCCCGGAGCGGGGCCCGCGATCGTACTCTCGTTCGCTCTGGTGGGCGTCGTATGCTGCTTCGCAGCTCTCTGCTATGCGGAGCTGGCGGCGATGATTCCCATCGCGGGTAGCGCGTACACGTATACCTACGCGACCATGGGCGAACTCATCGCCTGGATCATCGGCTGGGATTTGATCCTGGAATACGCCGTCTCGAATATGGCCGTGAGTGTGGGCTTCTCGGCGCATGTAGTGGCCTTGTTCGATTGGTTTGGCTGGCACCCGGATTTGCGATGGATCACCCCCGCCTACCTGCCGTCGGGCCTCACCGATCTGCAGGGAAACACGCTGTACGATCCCGGCTGGCATTTTGGATTCAACTGGCCCGCGTTCGTGATCGTCATGCTGCTCACGGTGGTTCTGGTGCGCGGAATCAAGGAATCAGCGCGCACGAACAACGTGATGGTGCTGATGAAAATTCTCGCCATTCTCATCTTCATCGGATTCGCAGCGCGCTACATTCATCCCGCGAACTGGCATCCCTATGCGCCGAACGGCTGGCCGGGCATACTGACCGGCGGCTCGATTATTTTCTTCACATATATCGGCTTCGATTCGGTTTCCACCGCCGCCGAGGAATGCAAAAACCCACAGCGGGATCTGCCGATCGGAATCATCACCACGCTAGTGATCTGCACGGCGCTGTATATCGGCGTCGTGGTGGTTCTTACGGGAATCGTCCCGTGGCAAACCCTGGTGGATGATGCTGCACCGGTAGTCAATACCATGAGGCGTCTGCATTTTGGCAACATCCGCCTGGTTGTCCTGATCGGCGCCCTGATGGGCATGATCTCTTCGCTTTTGGTGTTTCAACTTGGCCAGGCACGCGTGTGGTTCGCCATGTCGCGCGATGGTTTGCTGCCCGCCATTTTTAGCCGGGTCCATCCGCGCTTCCGCACGCCAGACTTTTCCACCTGGGTCGCGGGATTCGTCGTTGGCGTTCCGGCCGGCCTGCTCGACATCGGCACGCTTGCGGACCTTTCGAATATCGGAACGCTGTTTGCGTTTGCACTGGTCGCCGGTGGCGTGCTGATTCTGCGCTATCGCGAGCCGAACCGTCCGCGGGCATTCCGCGCGCCTGGAGGACCGCTCGCACCGATCATGACCATTTTGTCGTGCCTGTTGCTGATGACCGGACTCACGGTGACAAACTGGATCCGCTTCTTCGTCTGGCTGGTGATCGGACTGTGTGTGTATTACTTCTACAGCCGCAAACACAGTCAGCTTTCGAACGCAAATCTGGAAGCAGCCGCGAAGGGAGGCCCCCGCTGATGCGACGTTTGACGCACGTGGGGCTTCGCGCGGCGCCCGCGCTTGTGTTGACGATTCTATTTCTGGCGCTGCCGTCCTCGTTTGGCTGGGGAGAAAACGCAGAGCGGATGATTGTCGACAAAGCCGTGGACACGCTGCCGGACGGGATGCTGCCGTTTTTCCAGGCCAATCGCTCGTTTCTGATGCAGCATGTGACCGACCCTCTCCAATCCGAGGCGCGGATTCCCGCCGAGCAGCCGAAGGGTTTCATCGCGCTGGATCATTACGGTCCGTTTCCCTTCTCCGCGCTGCCTCGAACCTACACGGCTGCGGTCGCGAAATACGGACGGCGGTCCATCGATGCGCACGGGGTGCTTCCCTGGCAGATCGGGCTCTACAGTAAGAAATTGACCGATGCGTTTCATGCTCGCAACTGGGAGGACGCCCGGCTTTCCGCCGCTCTTCTGGCCCACTTCGTCGCCGCCGCGCATGATCCTTTCAAATCCACCTTGAACAGTGACGGAGTGCTCTCCAATCAGCAAGGCGTCAATGAACGGTTCGGTG
>Ga0182024_10026342_pt1 | contig 10219 bp, 11 predicted proteins | sample P32metaG_FD_120480 | JGI IMG/M metagenome (GOLD analysis project Ga0182024, IMG submission 120480) | Permafrost microbial communities from Stordalen Mire, Sweden - P3-2 metaG (Illumina Assembly) | ecosystem: Environmental > Terrestrial > Soil > Wetlands > Permafrost | place: Sweden: Stordalen...
CGAAGCCCACATCGGCCACGAATTTTCCCTGAAACATCTGCCGGGTAAATAGCAGCTTGCCGTTTTCGTACTTGTACCCGATTGTGTCGGAGATCAGGGTACGGTCGAGCGCCAGGGCGAGCCTGGGGGCAAAATCGCGTACCTGGTAGGTATGGGGAAACAGCACCAGCTTCGGCTGCTGGGCCGAGATCAATTGCTTCAGGGCGTCTACGTAGGCGTCTGAGGTGTAGGCTTCAAGCGAAGGCGACTCCAGGTCGTATACCTTCTCGACCTTGTACCCTGCCAATTCCTGCGCCAGAGCCGTGGTTTGGTAGCCGGGTAAAACCACTTCAACCGGCCAGCCTGCGTCTTTGCCTATGGCTTGGGCGGCGGCCAGGGTTTCCAGCGAAACGCGGTTCAGCTTACCTTCCCGCTGCTCCGCGACTACCAGGATCCGATCTGCCATCACTGCCTTTCGCTAAAAGCTCAAAACTCCGGAGCGCCGCGGCGCAGGTAAGCCCCGGCCATCCCGCTGAGCGCTGAAACCATCAACGCGAAGGCAAAATAGTAGGCAACCGGATGCGCCCATCCCGGCGCATAGGTCAGGTCCTGGACCAGCCATAGGAGTAGCACCGTGGTGATGATCCCAAACTGACCGGAGATAACCATCAGCATGAAGCCGCGGCTTCTGCGCTTATCCAGCCGTTCGACCTGGTTCGGGGTCAGACTTCGCTCTTCGATTGGGAGGAGTGTATTCGCCATGCCGTATCCCTCGTGCACAACACTGAATTGTACTAAATCACGCGTGCCTGATTTTTGAGTTGCTCCACCAGCTTCCGTGCCACTTCGGCCGGTGGGCCCTCCAGCATCTCGGTCTTTTTTTGCTTTATCGGCACATAAAGCCGTTCGATCTTCTGTTGGTTCTTGCCCAGTTTCGCTTCCACGTCGGCCCACGCCACCTTGCGCAGCGGTTTCAACCTGGCTTGCTTGATGCCGATGAGCGTGGCATAGCGCAGCTTGTTGATACCGCTTTGGATGGTCAGGACGGCGGGCAAGGGCACATCGACGTGCTGGTATCGTCCGGCTTCGAGTTCGCGCTTAAGGCGAAGGCCAGCGTCGGTCTTTTCGATGCCGATGATGATGGTGGCGTGGGGCCAGCCCAGCACCTCGGCCAAAAGCACACCGGTTTGAGCATGGCCGAAATCGTCCGATTGCAGGCCGGTCACGATCAGGTCGAACTCTTCCCCCGCGATCGAAGCGGCCAGGGCCCGCGCGATGTTCGCCGCATCCAGGGTGGCGAAGCGATCATCTTCCAGATGAATGGCGCGATCCGCGCCTTTGGCCAGAGCTTCTCGCAAAACCTGCTGCGCTCTCGCCGGGCCCGCGGTCACCACCACCACCTCGCCTCCGTGCTTTTCCTTTTGCCGCAGCGCCTCTTCGAGCGCATACGCATCGGGCTCGTTTACTTCGTAGGACACGTCTTCGCGAATCCAGGTGCCGGCGTCGTTCAGCTTCAGGGGCGCATCTTTCTGCGGTACCTGCTTGATGCAGACGAGTATTTTCATAGGTCTCTTGATCTAGATAAACGCCACGGACTGTAGGCTCGATACTTCGAACCGCTTGCGGCAGCGAACGTTCTTGCAACCGACGACGTCATCTTTGCGCACCATGTAGGACTGGGCCTTGGCGAACCGGGCGCGGTCGCGCTCGTCTCCCCTGCCCGGCAGTTGCGCTTTCTTGCGCCGCACCAGCCACGCTACCTCATATTCTTCGGCCTTGCCGCAATGAGGGCAGGTCAGCGTGTGCTTGCGCTGTTCAGATTTTTCTTCGAAGAAGTCCCGTTCTTCCATGGCCTGAGACCCGCTTTCCCGGCGTCGGAGAAAAACTCCTCCCGCCGAAATCATTAGAAGTATTCCATACTTGGACAGGGATTCCATAACCGCGGGTCTCGAGGAGGATCGCTTTATGGCCAAGAGGAAGCGGCGGCCGGAAAAGTTTTCGATCGTCAAAGCCGTCAAGGCCAACGCCAGGGAGCGGTTAGGGCAGCCCCGGCCGGAGCGAGTGATTGAAGACCCGAAGCGGGCCCACAGGCGCAAGCCCAAACACCGCCAAACCATGCCGCAGCTGTTGAGCGGAGAATGAAGGAGACGATGACGCGAGCAACCGGAGTAGGGGGTGTGTTCCTGCGTGCTGCCGATCCAGAAAAGCTATACGCGTGGTATGAGGAACACCTGGGCATCAAGCGCACCGAAGACGGTGCCTTCGCCTTCTTCAGCGAGGGACCACGGGAGATGACGGTCTTTGCCTTCTTCCCTCTGAATACGAAGTACTTCGGTCCCAGCGAACAACGAGCCATGCTCAATCTACGGGTGGACGACCTGGACGCGGTGCTGGACAAACTACGTGCAGCAGCCGTCGACATCGACCCCAAACGCGAGGATTACGACTACGGACGCTTCGCCTGGTTTAACGATCCGGAGGGCAACCGGGTGGAACTCTGGCAACCTCCGGGCATGGCAGAGGCTTAGAGCCGGGTTGGATGAGGGCATCAGAGCGCGTGTGAGAACCCCCTCCCGACCCACAGATCGCGGCGCAGCCACCGGGAAGTGACTGCGCCGCAATTTATACATTACTTGGCGTGTGCGTGCGCGGCTTCGGTCGAAGCCGCATGTGCTGCGGTGGAGTGCTCATGAGCCTTGACCGAGTGCTCGTGGGCTTTGGTCGCGTGCTCATGAGCCTTCTTATGATCGCCCTTGATGTGGTGGTCGGCGGCCAGGTGATGATGCTTCGCTGCTTCTTCGTGGTGCTCGGCGGATTTGTGGTGTGCTTCGTGTGCCATGTCTAAGTGTCCTTTGGGAAATCTCCCGGCGCGATCCTACGCGCGCGCCCGTGAATACGTCGCCGACTGTAGCCGAAGATTCACATGGATCGCAGGAAATTAACGCACCCAACGAACAAGAAAACGAGGTGATTATGCTGCGGAGACGACGAACGGATCGACGATCAATGGCTCGATCGCGGCCTGGGGCAGTATCTCCGGCATGCAGACATCGGTGTAACGGCCGGCGGCTACGTCGACGAACACTACATTGGCGGTGTCTTCGGTGCGGGTAGTGCTGATGTGCAGCTTACGAACTGCTTTGATTGCAACAGTTGCGAGTAGAAACCGGTTCGCTATTTTAATGCCGGCGGAGTAGACCAGTTCAGAGCGCATAGAGCCTCACTGTGGTTCAGGTTAAATATCCTCTAAGGGGACTAAGGCTCAGGAAGACAGGACGCAAGCCGAAGCGTTACAAGCACTCTTACCAGCATACAGGCGCACCAGGATTGTTCCTATCGAATTCGTGCGCGCAGGGGACAACTCTACCCGTTGGTAACGAGAACGATCGGGGCCGGAGCTTGAGGCTGCTTCTTGCTCCCCGATTAGCAGCGACCGGCCAAAACCTCGGCCAAGTGCACCGCGTGGCGAGGCGAATTCTGCCGGATTTGCTCCCGGCAACTGAAGCCATCGGTGACCAGGATGGTTTCCGGAGCGGCCGAGCGGACCGCGGGCAGAAGCACGCGCTCGCCCAGCGCCTGCGAGACCTCAAACTTGTCTTTCTCAAACCCGAACGGGCCCGCCATGCCGCAGCAGCCGGAATCCAGCATGTTTACCTGGGCGTCGGTAGCCAGCAGTAGCCCCAACTCATCCTGCATGCCCATCAGCGCTTTTTGGTGGCAGTGGCCGTGGAGCACCATCTGCCGCCCGGCCAACTTCGGAGGCCGGTAGCCGGGTGCCTGGTGGGCAAGCACTTCGCTCAGCAGAAATGTCTGTTTCGCCAGCCGCAGAGCGCGCTCATTGGTGGGGAAGAAATTCGTTAGCTCGTCACGGAAAACGCTGGCGCAGCTAGGCTCAAGGACCACGAAGGGCATACCGGCATCAATCTGCGGTCCGAGGCGTTCAAGAATGCCCAACAAGTAGTTACGCGCCTGGTCGAGGAAGCCGAAATCGTACAGCGGCCGCCCGCAGCAGATATGCTGCGCCGGCACCTGAACCTGGAATCCAGCCGAAACGAGCACCTCATGGGCCGCACCCAATACCTGGGGATGAAAGTAGTTGTTCCAGGTATCCGGCCACAACAGCAGCGGAGTTCCATTGGAACTGGGGCGGTTGCGGTACTCAGACTGGAAGCTTCGCCCGGCAAACTGCGGTAATGTGCGTTGTGGCGCCACGCCGGCAATCGTCTTCATCAGGCCGCTAAGCCCGGGAATGCGCATAGGGAGGTTAGCCAGTCCCGGTGCGATCGCGGCCAGGTTTGCCCAGCGATCCATGAAGCCGAAAAGGTAATGCTGCAGCGGGTGTACGCGGCCCTGATAGTGATGGCCCAGAAACTCGGCTTTCCAGGTTGCCATGTCGACATTGACCGGGCACTCCGTCTTACAAGCCTTACAAGATAGGCAAAGGTCGAGGGCTTCCTTTACTTCCTCATTGCGCCATCCGTCGGTGATCACCTGGCCTTGCATCATTTCCCACAGCAGGTGGGCCCGGCCACGGGTAGAGTGCTTTTCTTCCCGCGTGGCCATATAGCTCGGGCACATGGTGCCGTGGTCCTGCTTGCGGCAGGCTCCCACGCCCACACAGCGCAGCGTACTTTCAGCAAATCCGCCAGGGTCCAGGGGATAATGGAACCAGGTGTCGACCTTCTTGGCTTGGTAGCCCGCTCCCAGGCGAAGGTTGTCCACCGGATCGTAGACAGCGACGGGGTCGATCATCTTCCCCGGGTTCATCCCGTTCTCCGGGTCCCACAGCGCCTTGAACTCCTGAAAAGCCTTCATCAGCTCCGGGCCGTACATTTTCGGCAGCAGAGCGCCTCGGGCTTGCCCGTCGCCATGTTCGCCGGACAACGATCCGCCATGCGCCAGGACGATGTCGGCCGCCTGGTCGATAAACTCGCGATATTTGCGGATGCCCTCTGCGGTTACCAGGTCGAAGGAGATGCGCAGGTGAACGCAGCCCTGGCCAAAGTGTCCGTACATGGGGGTCTTGTACTCATATCGTTCGAGGAGCTGGTAGAGCTCGCGAAGATAGCTGCCGAGCTGCTCCGGCGGCACGGCGGAATCCTCCCAGCCCTCCCATCCATGCTTTTCCCCGGGAACGAAGACAGTGGCGCCCAGGGCGGATTCGCGGACATGCCAGACCCGCTTGGCCTCGGCGTCGGTGTAGCGCCGCACGGTGCAGCTTTTGCCAAAGGAGAGGGCCGCCTGGGTGAATATCTCCGCGATGTTGTCGGCTTCCTCGGTGGAGTCCGCGCCGAACTCGCACAGCAGAAAGCCACGGCCTTCAGGCAGGAGCAGTACATCCTCGACCGCCAGGTGCTTGCGGAGCATGTACTCGACCACCAGGCCATCGAAGCCTTCGAGACCGATCGGTTTGTACTCGAGCACCGCCGGCACGTGATCGGCAGCAATGAAGGGATCAGCAAAGCCCAGCACCACCAGCCGGCGATGCTGGGGACTGTGCTTGAGCATGCAGCGGGCCTGCAGCACGGTGACGCAGGTGCCCTCCGTGCCCACCAGCGCGCGGGCTACGTTGAACCCGTTTTCGGGCAGCAGCTCGTCCAGGTTATAGCCGGAAACACGGCGGGGAATTTGCGGAAAACGCTGGCGGATCAGCGCGCTGTAGGTATCCCGGATCCGGGCCAGGCCGGCATAAATCTGGCCCCGGCGTCCCCCACCGGCGATGATGGTCTGCAATTCGGATTCCGTGGTCGCGCCGACCGTAAGCCGGGTGCCGTCGTACAGCAGGATATCGAGCGACTCGATGTTATCGACCGTCTTGCCGCCCATGAGTGCGTGTACGCCACAGGAGTTGTTGCCGATCATTCCCCCCAGGGTGCACCGGCTATGGGTAGCGGGGTCGGGCGCGAAGGTAAGATCGTGGACTTCCGCGGCATCGCGCAGCCGGTCGAGCACGATCCCGGGCTGAACGCGCGCGAACTTTTGCGCCGGATCCAGCTCCACTATCGAGTGCATGTATTTGGAGAAGTCCATGACCACGGCCACATTGCAGCACTGCCCGGAAAGGCTGGTGCCCCCGCCGCGTGAGAGCACGGGCGCACCCAGTTCCCGGCAGGCAGCCACGGTAGCCACTACATCAGCCTCATCCAGAGGCAGAACCAGGCCGATCGGCACCTGGCGGTAGTTGGAAGCGTCGGTGGCGTAAAGGGCGCGGGAAGCCTGGTCGAACCGAACCTCGCCCCGGACTACCTGGCGCAGCTTCTCTTCCAGTGCCCGAGAGGCAGAAAACTTCTCGTGCGCATGCGGCTCGCGTGCCTGTTGCAGGATAGGAAAAGTAGTTGGGGCGGCCATGGTCAAGGAAGATGTTACCAAGACGACTGTGATGAGGGTAACACCGGGCCGGATGCCCTAAATCGAACCAGGCCATTGAGATGCATTCAGGTTCGTCCAGCGCATTTGGCCGATGCAGCAACTCTTGTGCAAGCACCGGTCAGCATTACGGTTGGACCCTTTTTGAGCCTGTCTGAGACCTCATTTCACAGACTCAGTCCCGCAGGGACGACTGAATTACGCCCAGGACGCAGTCCAACGATCCTCGGAGCTTGGAAATGCCCCCGTTCGCCGATTCGGGCCACGCGAAAATTTTCCTTCACTTTCGCTGGACTTGTACTTCGGATCGGAGACAAACTTGTGTGCGAGGAGCATTGCAGATGGAAATGGAAATTTCGGAGAAGGTTCAACGCCTGACGCGCATTCTTTCGGAAGAGGCCACTAAGTTCCCCCGGATCACCGTCGACCAATACTCAAGCGGCACGTATGGGTACGACTGGAAAGTGTACCTGGACCGAGAGCAACAGCTTGGCACCATCGCTTTTACCACCGAGGTGACTCTCTCCGAGAAAGAGCTCCGGGCGGCATTCCGGCACGAGCTGAAAGCGCTCGTTCGAAGTCAGGCGGCTTCCCCCGTTCCAGCACTGGCTGCCGGGCCCCGGTAGCAGAATCTTCAGAGAGCCATCAGGCCGCAGGATTCGAAGATCACGTTCGATGCGGCAACAGGAAACCTCTCTTCGTGCCGTGTTCGTTGCAAATCCCGAAACCATGTTGGCCTTCGAAGCGGACTATAGTCGGTTCTTCGCGCCAACGCGGTGCGCGGGAAAAAATAGAACGCTCCGAAGAGCGGGGAATGCTCGACCGCTAATTGGCAAATTGGACCGCTGTTGAACGCGGAGAGTGGAGGGAGGAAGCCGGTAACAAGCGGAACCTCCCTCCTACGCATTCGTCTACCTACGGTCCCCATCCACGCGCACACCACTGCTGCCGATGTTTACTGATACAACCTTTCCGCCCATCGTTAGCTTCGATACGACTGTACGGAACTCATCTCCGTGTTTGACAACGACCAGCTGCAGAGTGATCTGCGTTCCGTCGGAATACTGAAAGGTAGCTGTCCCAGTGCAATTAGAGTTGACCGTATATGTACCGGTCTCAGTCTGAAATCCCGATCCCGTGGGACTTCCGTTAATCACGACGTAATCTTCCTGCGTCAGCCCCCCATGGCCGTCGAAAACTGTCATGGTTACGCCGTTTTGCGGCCAGCTGATACCGGGCGCGGGCAGAAATTCGCCCGAGATAGTTTGGCCATACGCGCCATTGAGTGAAGCGTTCGAGCACGACTGGGCTTGCGCAAGAGGTGCGCTCCCCATCGATAAGCATGCTGCGACCGCCGTCAGCATTCCTATTCCTCTATGGATCAAAGCTTTCATGATGTTTCTCCTGGAAACTAATTGACTGTGCCCTCAGGCCTCAGACAGAAGCAGGTTGCCGCGCCCCGAGTCGATGGGCAATAACCCCTGCATGACGATTAGCTTATTTTTTCCTGACCCCGGAAATCGTTGAAACCATAACCTTTGTTCCTTGTCGAGAGATCGCCGGGATAGAATGATCTCCTCTTTTCGTTGGGTGGCGACATGCCTGCGGATGTGGTGAACCTCGGCGGCGATCTTGAATTAGACCGCGTCGCCTACGAACTGCGCCGCTCTGGTCGAGTCCTCAAGCTGGAGCGAATCCCCATGGAGATTTTGCTTCTGCTGGTCGAGCGCAAAGCGCAGCTGGTCTCCCGGGAAGACATCATCGAAAAGATTTGGGGTAAAGATGTCTTCCTGGACACCGATAACAGCATCAATTCCGCCATCCGCAAAATTCGTCAGGTTCTCAAAGACGACCCGGAAAATCCAACCTTTATCCAAACCGTCACCGGAAAAGGGTATCGGTTTATCTCCCCCGTACCCGCGCCTGTAAACCAGGTCGCCGTTCCGGAGAGAGATCCTGGCGCCGTCGAACCAGTACCCAAGACCCAGGCAATCGAGGCCGCTTCCGTCCCGTCGCTCCCGCCCGTGCGATCTCGAAGGCTCAAATGGATCCTGGCCCTGGCCGCGCTGGCTGTACTCCTGGCCGCCGGCACCTACCTTTTGCGGGTCCGGACCCGATCCAAATCTGCGGCGACCCCTCACCGCGCCATGCTCGCTGTCCTGCCCTTCGCCAACCTGAGTAGTGACCCCGAGCAGGAGTACTTCAGCGACGGCCTGACCGAAGAAACCATCACCGACCTGGGTGAAATCAACCCCGACCGGCTGGGCGTGATCGCTCGAACGTCATCAAGCTCCTATAAGCACACCACCAGGACGATCACGCAAATTGGGCATGAACTAGGGGTCGACTACGTCCTTGAAGGCAGCGTCCGGCGAGAGGGTGGGGTCGCCCGCGTCAGCGCTCAACTTATCCAGGTTAAGGATCAGGTCCATCTCTGGGCGCACAATTACGACCGCGAATTGGGTGGACTGCTGGCGCTGCAGAACGAACTGGGCAGAGCCATCGCGCAACAGGTTCAGGTGCAACTCACCCCGTCTTATGGAAATCGGCCGGTCAACAAGTACGCTGCCAATCCGGAAGCCTACGAGCTTTATCTGAAAGGCCGCTTCTCCCTGAACAAGCGGACTTTTCCTGAAATCGAAAAGTCCACGGAATATTTCCAAAAGTCCATCCAAAAGGATCCAGGCTTTGCCCTCGCCTATGCGGGGCTCGCCGATTCCTACATGGCGAAGGCGATTACATCGCCCCAAGACTTCGATCCAAAAGCCAAGGCGGCGGCTTCTCGGGCATTGGAGCTGGACGACGGCCTCGCCGAAGCGCACGCCGCACTGGGAGCGGAAAAAGCGGATTTCGAGTATGACTGGCCAGGCGCGGAGCAGGAGTTCAAGCGGGCGATTGAACTCAACCCAAACTATGCCGACGTTCACTTTCGCTACGCCTGGAGCTACCTGGCGCCCCTCGGCAAATCAGATCAAGCCATCGCCGAAATGAAGAAGGCGTTAGAACTCGATCCGTTCTCGCGGTTGGACAACACAGTCCTGGGGTGCATTTATTTCTATGCCCGGAGAAACGACCAGGCCCTGCAGCAATTCGAAACCGCGATCAAGCTGAACCCTGATTTCTTTGTGACGTACTATCACCTGGCGTGGCTCTACTCCGACCGTGGGCGATATGAGGATGCCATTGCCGCACTCACCAAAGGGCGGCTCGCTGCTGGCGATGAACGCGTCAAAGACGCCGCGTCTTACGAAGTTGCCCTGAGAAAGGCATTTGCCGCGGAAGGAGCGAAGGGTTTCTGGCACCAGATTCAAAAGCAGGAAGATTCCGCGGTGGGAGAGTTCGGGGCGGCGCAAGTGTACGCCCGGCTCGGAGACGAGGAAAAGGCCCTGAAGGAGCTACAGCGCAACTATGAAGAACGATCCGCTCTGGCGACGCTGGTGAATGTGGATCCAGCCTTCGATGCGCTTCATGCCGACCCGCGATTTAAGGAATTGGTTTGGCGTATGGGGCTCACCCCGAATGCCAAAGGCCAGTAGGAGAGCCGCCAACCGGTTTGTGTGCTGGCAAGTGAAGCAAACCGTGCTCGGGGGATTTATCCAGTTTCACTGAGCGCAGAATAAATCGTTGCCTGGCGCGTTGTGGTTGCTCGCCATGAAAGCCGCTCGCGGAGGGACTGAGGAACAAAGACGCTTGTCCGTGCGTATCGACCGAGAGAGCTTTCCCTCGGTGTGACTCGTGATCAGGAAAATTCTCAAGTATCTCGGAACAGCAATCGCTTGTCTCGCCATCGTGCTTTCGACTGCGCTGCTGTATCGAAGGTATCTGCAACACAGGGTCGCGGAAGAGCGCGCAATCCGTTCACCCAGGGGCATCA
>Ga0182024_10026343_pt1 | contig 10219 bp, 5 predicted proteins | sample P32metaG_FD_120480 | JGI IMG/M metagenome (GOLD analysis project Ga0182024, IMG submission 120480) | Permafrost microbial communities from Stordalen Mire, Sweden - P3-2 metaG (Illumina Assembly) | ecosystem: Environmental > Terrestrial > Soil > Wetlands > Permafrost | place: Sweden: Stordalen...
CGAACTGTGGTCTTCGGATCGGTAATCATGAAGAAAATGAACAGTTGGTACATGGGACCAGTAATCGGCGCAATCTCCGATTGCCAAGGACTTCCGGTCATCCAGCTTCGAATAAAAGCGAAGGCGATGAACGACGCGACATAGATGCCCGTTATGTGAAAGCGCCGCAGTCGCCAGATAATCACCGAGCCCAGCGCCCAGATGACGAGCATCGGCAAGAGGTAATTGCCCCACTGGATGCTCAGTGTGGCCACGGTCTCCGCAGCTAGAAACAGCATCACGGAAATGCCGAAGTTGGACGGGTTCCAGATGTGACGGCCCTTCACCCGCAACACATATTTGGACGTGATAGAAATCGCACTGCACAGCGCGTAAGGCCAGAAGGCCGGCGACCGCACCAGGATGCCGACGCTGATTCCCGTGATATAAGCGCTGGCGGGATGTATCCATTTGTGAAAGAAAATCCGCCCCAGCACCAGTTCGAGCCCAATACTTGTAACGATCGCCAGGAGCGTCTTCTGATAGCTCTCGAGAATTCCGAATGACAGGTGACCGGCCAACAGGATGCACGTAATAAAAGCGGGCGCGATGTAGCGTTTGTCGAGGCTGAACAAAGGCGTCTTCTGAGCTGGTGCCTGAGGAGGCAGAACTGGCGCGCTGGTCTGCTGGCTCATGCAGGCTCCTTCATCTTGTGCAATTGATTGACAACAGGTTGGTCGATGGTTTGAACTTTGCCCGATGGCCAGCGAATAACGACCTTTTCAATGTGCGGATTCTGGCCCAGGCCGAAATGCAACCGCCGGTCGTTCTCTGCGGCGAAACCGCTGCCGCCGGAGACTTCTTGCACCTGCTGCTGGCCATTCCAGAACAGCGTGACTTGGGCGCCGATTGCGCTGCGGTTACTGGTTGTTCCTTCCAACTCAAATTCGATCCATTCGTTCTCTGGCGCGACCGTGTTTTTGTAAAGCAGCAATGGGCCGTTCTGGTTGGCGACAACCACGTCGAGCACACCGCGATTCCACAAATCGACCAACGCTACGGAACGTCCGTCGTAAGTATCGGTGGCGCCAACCGCCTGGGCAATGTCGACGAACTTGCCGGCACCATCGTTGAGCCACACTCGCTTGCTTTGATAGCCCGACAAACTGCGCCCTTCAAATGCCGGCCAGTTCTTGGCGTCGCCGATGATGGTACTGTTTCCCCCAGCCACTTTGGAGAAGTCGTACCAGTAACTTCGATTCCGGTCGAGAGAGATGTAACCGTTCGTAAGATACAGGTCGAGCGTTCCATCGTTATTCAAATCGCCGAACTGCGCGCCAAAACTCCATCCGCCCAGTTCGACGCCAAAGTCGCGTGCCAGATTCTGATATTTAACGGCATCGCCCGCAGTGCCTTCCTTCGGCACCCACAAGTTATTTCCCTGGATGAGGATGCCATCTTCGGAAATATTAGAAACGTAAACGGCGTATCTGCCTTGATTGAGAATGTCGCCGAACGCGGCGTTCATACCGCTTTTCGGGGAGAAGCCGACGCCTGTCTGTTCGCCGACCTCGTGAAACCGTTTGCCGTCGTTGAAGTAAAGCTCCGACACTCCGTAATCGTTCGCGACAAACAGATCCGGATGGCCGGTTCCGCGTAAATCTGCCGCGGCAGCGGCCAACGCCCAGCGCCGGCTGTTGATGCCAAGCTGAGCGCTGACTTCTTCAAATTTTCCGTTACCGAGATTGCGAAACAAATACTTTCGCCCGCCATTCTTGGCATACTCAAAACTCTCGGGCATGATACGCGTCGTGGTGAGATGCCAAAGATCAATGTCTTCCGAATAGTAGCCGCCGACGAAGAGGTCCAAGAGTCCGTCGCCGTCGTAATCGAACCAGATGGCGGTGTTGGCATTGATCCAGGGCGGCAATCCAGCTTGCTCGGTTACGCGGGTGAAGCCGTGGCCCTGATCATTGTGAAACAGCTCCGGTCGTCCCCATTTGATCAGGAACAAATCTTCATACCCATCATTGTCGTAGTCGCCCCAAACCGCGCCCGTCGAAACCCCAGTGCCGGGCTGGTTCACGTCGGCAATCCCCAATTCGCCAGCCACATCTTTGAACGTTCCGTCATGCATGTTGCGATAGAGAGCATTCTTGCTCCCGATCGCGCTGTTCGTAACGTAGATGTCGGGCCAGCCGTCACGATCGAAATCGACGATCGACACCGACGCACCCATCGAAGCAACTTCCGGCATGATGGGATCTAATTTCGAATCAAGCGTCGGAGATTGATGCACAAAACTGATGCCCGCCGCATGAGAGACTTCTTCAAGATAGAACCCGTGGCGGGCCAATGCGGTCTTCGCGTCGAACTTCGATCTGTCGGCATCCCGCCTAGCCGACATCCGCTTAATAACAAAAGGAGTAGCCATTAACCCTATAAAGAAGAGAACGAGAATGGCCCTTGCGATCCGCTTGCCAGTCATTTGCCGGTTTCATACCTCAATGCGTTCTTGAAGACATCAGGTGTGACATAACGCGTGTGATAGTTTTTCCAATCCTCGGGATGCTGTCGGTAGACCCACTCATCTTCAAGGCGACCAGGCCGCGTGGTGTACTCATTCTTGGCGTGATACGGAAGAGGCAGTACGGTCTTGGAAAAGGTTGAATTGTAGTCGCCGTCTTTGATCCAGCCGTCGCCGACGATCACGAAGTCGCGGACCCAACCCACGGGTGGAGGCGGTTGCTCCGAGAAACGCAGAGAGAGTTCATCTCCTGAATTCACAATCACGTAACGGTCGTCGATCTTGTTTACAAGTTCGCGCATGTCGCCGTAGCGCGTGTAGTAGCCGATCAGATCGCGCCAACGCTGCTTGGTCCCCTCAATCTGGCTGTAATTGGGCACCTCGGGCGCTCGCGCAGCCCCCGGCATGTGCATGACGGAGTATCCGCGATAATGTAGATCGGCCATGCTGGGATTTAGAGTGACAGTCTTCAGCTGAGTGTCTGGCGCGCCCTGTGCCCAATGAATGGCGTCCCAGTAAATTTCCAGATTGGTTCGTATTCGCACCCGGCGCGGAGTGCCAGGCCGAAACACGTTGGTCAGATTAAAGAGAATTGTCTTCTTCCGTCCAGCTGGAAAGCCCAGATTGTCCTGAGCCGTAACCCAGCCACCGTGGCCATCCGGGACTTCCAGGCTCAACCCGTGAGCCCGCCAGCGGCTGCCTTGGGTGATGGCGACGTTCACCGACGACTCTGTGTCGTGGATCGATCCCTGTGCGATCAGGTAGAGGGGGCCGCTTTTCGGCGCATCCTCGCCGAGGTCCACTTCAAGATAATGATCCCGGGTTATGCCCTGATACTGGCCGCGCCCGAAGCTGGCAAGGGCTTTTCCGTCGAGCGTACGGACGATGTCGGTAACGTCCTGGCCTGTGTCGTCGATGGCCCGTGCGATTTCGTGCGGCGAAGCGACGGTCGTGAGGCCCAGCTTCAGCGGAGGAATTACGAAACGCTCATCAACAAAGATCTCCGTGCCCACCGGATGGTCGACGGCCATGAGCGCCAGATAATCGTAGTAATAAACCTCCCACAACTCCGCCGTGATCCGCAGGTCGTAGTAGCCGTCATGCGGCACGAGTTGGTCGCGGCCAATCTTGTACCATTCTCCGGTCGCCGCGATTTGCGCCGAACCAAGAGTATTGATGCGCAGGCCGATCGCCGAGCCCCAGGGAACCGCATCTTTCACGAACTCCATCTGCTTCCCGTTATAAGCGAAGAGGAACGGACACGAAGCCTTCAGGCGCTGCTCGGTCACGATGTCCATGTCCGCTTTCACGCCAAATTCGGCGCGCACCGTTCCATTCGGCCAGACTACTTGCACGATGTCCGCCTCGGTCTGTTCTCCCAATCCGAAATGCAGTTGCGGACCGGTGATCGGCTGCTTCTGCACCAGCAAGCCGGAGCGAATTTCAATTTCGCCGCCGATCCCGAATGGGTTGATGCGTTGGTCGCCAACGGCTTGTACCGCGTGCGGCCGAACTATCTGCCAGTGATACTTTTTCGATCCCTGATTCATCGCCTGGACGGGCGCTCCGTCGACGGAAAGACCCACCAGATCGAGCTTGCCATCGCCCTTCAAGTCTGCGGCGCCAAACACCAAAGCTGGTCCGGCAGGGTGGTCCAGGGGCACGAAGTTGCCTTTGTCATCGCCAAGCCAGATCAGAGCGCCGGCCGCACCAGACGCAGGCTTTGTCGGAGCCAGAAAAAGATCGAGCGCTCCGTTGTTATCAAGGTCAGCGACGTGGAGTCGTACCTCGCCCACGAGATTCCTCTCAGCATCCGGAACTCTAGCAATCTCGGCTATGTCCCAGCTTTCTCCTTCGTTCTTGTCAGAAATCCGAACGATATCCCCGTCCGTTTGCACTGCCAAGAGATCGAGAACTCCATCGTTGTTCGCATCGGCGACCGCAATCGCTTTCACGAGCGGCAAACCCGCAGGGAGCGGACGCTCGCGGAACTGGCCTTGCCGCTCATTCATAAAAACATGCAGCCGGCCTGCGCCGTCGATGATGGCAGCGTCGGGGTTGCCGTCGCCGTCAAGGTCAGCCCAGGCACATCCGACCGCCCCCGTGATTCCGGCAAAAGGATGGATGGCTAAGAATGTGCCATCTCCGTTGTTTCTCAATACAGTCGGAATAGAATCCTTTGAGCCCAGAACGATATCGAGATCACCGTCCGCTTCAATGTCGACTGCCCACGCGCCCGTATAGTGAGCATTGATCACGGACTTTGGCAATTTGGTTTGTATGGTTACATCCGTGAAGGCGCTCGGGGTGTCCTGGCGAAACAGGCGCACGCCGCCCGCGCCCGCGAGCACAAAGTCCGTTTTGAAATCGTAGTTGAAGTCGACTTGCAAGACTCCCTCAGGCGAAGGCGGAACGCTAGACGGTCCACCGGGAAAGGGAAGCGTTACACCGGTCGACAAATGCACTTCGCGGCCATTGGCTTCGGCAATCACGGGTGTGCCTGCGCTGCCCAGTTGGATGGCTCCAATCCAATTCCAGTGACCATTGCTATCCGCAGCTGGCTGAATGGAGAATTGGATCGCCGTGTCTGCAGGGGCAGGCTTGAAGACCGGCGATTCCATTCGCACAAAGTGGGTGAAGGGCCGCGCCTCTTCGCCTGCGGGCGCCTTGATGACTGAGAGACTCTGGCGGTACTCGGGAACGCGCATGAGCACGTTGCGCAGAAAGGTGGTTCGCGTGGCGGCCGCACGCAAATCTGCGCCGGACGCCGCAGCCCGCACGGTTGCAAGTTGCTGCTGCACTTCGGGCGGCCATGCGGAGGAGCGGGCGCTGATCTCGGCTACTGCTGATTTCAGTGTGGCGGCGTCGCCGCGCTTCGCGGCTACGCGGCTCAACTCGAGCAAGGCAGCGAGATTGTCCGGCTGCGCCGCCAGAATCTTCTGGATCACCTGCTGAAATTCGGCTTCGCTGTTCGCGTCACCTTGCCGCTCGATCTCTTCGGCAAGCGCATACGCTGCCCGCAGGTTCCTCGGATTAAGGTTTACGGCCTTCCGCAGATCGGCGATCGCTTCCGCGGAATTGCCGCGATCAGCTTCAAGGATTCCCAGCAGATCGTAGATTTGATCATTTTGCGGAGCGAGATCGCGGGCTCGTTCCAGTCTTTGCGCGGCCAAGTCGTAGTTTCGCTGGCGCAATGCAAGCACTCCCCAGTTCGCCCACCCCGCAGGTTCCGCGGGCACGAGTTGGGTCAACTCCGAAAGCTTGCTCTCGGCGTGAACGTCATCGCCAACTTGGAGCGCTGCCAATCCGACATAGAACGCCGAAACAACATCGGCATAGGCCTTCGATCCTTTCTCGGGCAGCTTGGGGCTGAAATGGCATCCGGAGAATGCGGCTGCAAGGTATCCAATAAGAAGGGCGGACACCACGCTTCGAAAACCGGCCGATTGCCTGCCACACAGAGCGAAAGCCCGGCCGCAGCGGCGAAACAAGTTAATAGACATTAGGTACTAGCTCCACGCAAGGCAATAATTCAGACACTTACACGGGCGCGCCGCATCTGCGCTTAGTGCGGCTTTGCTCTGTGAGTCTCGCCCCCAATTGCCCGTGCTCTGCCTCTCTCGCTAGATACTGCGGAACCATGATAAAGATCAGGCGGAGGCAGCGGGGGTTCGCGATCTGCCTGCAACATTCTTACACCAAAGTCTTTACCGTCGACGCCGGACTGATCATGCCAAAGCACCGGGGCAGCCGCGCCGAGGGCAGATTTGATTGCCAGGAATGTTAGGTCCTTGCGCCGCGGGAAGGGATCAATGCCTGAACCAGATTGGATCAGCCAATTCGTCCGCGCGGTCACAGACAGCTCGGGATGCCCATGTGGTGGCGAGGAAAGGCGTGAACACAGTAATGCGCAGCGGCACAAATCGAATGCGAATAATCCTATGAACCGCTCGGCGAGTCAATAGCGGATTTATATTTTTCGGCAGTGCCAAGTTCGCCTGCCCATTCTTCATAACCAAGCGCTCATCCTGAAAAATCAGGAGGAGATTAAGAAGAATCAAGCGACTCTGGACGTCATTGAAAAGAACCAGGAAAAGATTCTAGCTGCCGTCCGCCACTAGAGATTGCGCCCCGGCGGAGCTAACTTGGCTTCGCCGAGGCCACCTTGGCTTTAGGGAAACAACTGCAACCACATTCCGGCAACGGATACCTCGACGCTCACCCAAAGCTTTTTTCACGCGCTATTTACCCTTCCTGCGAGATAATCGCTAGCTTAAGTCTAATTGTTTTATGCTATTGAGGCACTTATACCGACGATGATACTTTCCCGCAATGTCGGGTAGCCCATCCAAAACAAGAAGCACGGTGGGTGCTCGAACAGGCTGCGAAAGCAATCGGGGGAGAGCGCCAAGGCGCGAAAAGCAAGGAACTGGTGAGCTTTGAGACTGCTCGTCCGGCTCCGCCCATTCGCATTTATCGCGGTTCTGCTAGTTATTTGGCAGGTAGCCGTCAAGCGCCATCCAGCGCAACTTCTGCCCGGCCCATTGGGAGTGGTCCGCGGCATTGGCGACCTCTTGCTGCACGGGTTGCTGCTGAAATATGTAGTTGCCTCGCTCTTCCGTGTCACGTGGGGCTTCCTCCTGGCCGCTGTGATTGCGATCCCTCTCGGATTGACGATTGGCTGGTACCGCCGGTCAGAAATGGCTCTTAGCCCCTTGGTGCAGATCTTTCGCCCGATTTCACCGCTTGCCTGGATTCCGATCGCGATTCTCTGGTTTGGAGTCGGCGATCTCGCCGCCATCTTTCTTATCTTCGTCGGCTGCTTCTTTCCTCTCATGCTGACGGCAATGAGCGCGGTGCATAACATCCCAGCCGTTTACGTCAACGTCGGTCGGAACTTCGGCTTGAGCGCGGCGAATCTCGTTTACCGTGTCTTATATCCGGCCGTCGTGCCGCAACTGATTATCGGCTCGCGGATCACACTGGGCATTGCCTGGCTCGTGGTTGTGGCGGCGGAGATGATCGCGGTGAACTCAGGCCTGGGTTTCTTGATTATCGACGCACGCAACGCCGGAAATCGCTATGACCTGGTGATCGCCGGCATGATCATTATCGGCACCATCGGCTTGCTCTTGGATCTGGGGATGCGGTCCTTGGAGCGGGTGAAGTCATTTCGCTGGGGTTATTCGGAGGACTAGGCTTGTCGGCAGAAGCGGGGATGTCATTGCCGGTTCGGGATGTGAAGTTGCGGATGGAACGCGTCGGCATGGCGTTCGAACGGGACGGCAAGAGCGTCTCTGTCCTCGAAGATATCAATCTCGACGTATCCGATGGAGAGTTTATCTGTCTGGTCGGCCCTTCAGGATGTGGCAAGTCGACGTTGCTCAACCTCATGGGGGGCTTTCTTGCCCCGACGCAGGGATCGGTAACCATCGACAACCAAGTCATCCGCGGACCCGACCCTCGCCGTATCCTGGTTTTTCAGGAGCGCGGGGTGTTCCCGTGGCTGACGGTCGAGGGCAACATAGGTTTCGGTCTGGCGAAACTATCGCGTGCGGAACGTCGCGAGCGCATCGACCACTATGTGCAAATGGTGCGCCTGCAGGGCTTCGAGCATACTTTTCCCTCCGACCTTTCCGGCGGGATGCAGCAGCGGTTGCAGGTGGCGCGCGCTTTGGCGGTCAATCCCGATATCCTCTATCTGGATGAACCTTTCGGGGCACTGGATTCGATCACACGACTCATCATGCGGGGAGAGCTGTTGCGTATCTGGCAGAGCGAACATCGCACCATCATCTTCGTGACCCACGATGTCGACGAAGCGGTGCAGCTTGCCGATCGGGTCGTGGTCTTAAGCGCGCGCCCTGCCAAAATTCAGGACGTTCTCACGATCGGCATCCCGCACCCGCGAAACATCAGTTCCGCGCTTTACCTGGAACATCGTGACGACCTCTTGAAGAGGATTGGCCTGGCCTACACGGCATGAATGCACTCACCCAACCGGGCAGATGGGAGAAGTTTTTCTGGCCGCTTCTCGCGGCTGCGCTGCTTCTTTCGCTGTGGCACTATTCCGTCATCTGGACGGCAACCCAAGTCTTTCCCTCGCCCCTCAGTGTGGAAAAGGGTCTGGCTGAGCTACTCCGCAAGCATGTCCTTTGGAGCGATATCGGTGACTCGTTGCGCCGCGTTGCCATTGGATTCGGAACGGCTGCGGCGCTTGGAATCCCGCTGGGGCTTATGCTGGGTTGGTATCCAGCCGCAAACCAAGTACTGAACCCGCTGCTCCAGATACTGCGTCCCATCAGTCCCATCGCCTGGATTCCGATTGCGATTGTTTTGTTCGGCGTCGGAGATCATGCCGCCGTATTTCTAGTCTTTCTCGGTGCTTTCTTTCCCATCGTTGTTGCCTGTGTCAGCGGAGTGTCGAACGTGCCCTCAATATTCCGTCGCGCGGGTCGTAATTTTGGCCTGTCGACCGCCCAAATCCTGGCAAGAGTGGTCTTTCCTGCTGCACTGCCGCAGATCCTTATCGGCTTGCGGATTGCCCTGGGAATCTCGTGGCTTGTAGTCGTCGCTGCGGAGATGATCGCCGTCGATTCCGGTCTCGGTTATCTAGTAATCGATTCACGGAATTCCGGCAAGCGCTACGACCTGGTGGTTGCGGCCATGCTGCTGATCGGTCTCATTGGATTAGCCCTGGACGTTGGCTTCCGCCGGCTGGAAAAGATAAGATCCGTTCGATGGGGATTCGGTCATGAGTCTTAAAGCCAAAATCGGCTTATTGGTGTTCGGATGGCTAGCGTTAATTTCAGGCCTGCACGCTTATCTGAATGTGAATTGGGCCGCCGTGCTGAATGACTATCGTGTGTTGGAGAAGCGAAAAATCACGGTGGCTTACCTCCCTGTCACCTGCCAGCTGACCTGCCCGGTGACCGACTACATTTCTAAATTCTCCTTATCTGGCGAAATGTTTCTGCCTCGAATGTTTCAGGGCTTTCCCGAGATGAAGGAAGCGTTCATTTCTAACCGCGTACAGGCCGCCTTTATCGTTGCTCCGATGGCGCTTGCCCTCAAGGCGCAGGGGGTTCCCATCAAGGTAGTGTATTTGGGACACCGCTATGGCAGCGCGGTCGTGGTTCGCAAGGACGGTCCTGTCCAAACATTTGGGGATATGCGCGGCCGCACCATCGCCATTCCGAGCCGCTTCTCGGACGAACGCCTCTTGATTTTTCGTGCGATGAAAGTGTGGGGCATCCGGCCCAACGAAATCAAAATGGTCGAGATGGCGCCTCCAGATGTTTCCAGCGCCCTCGCGGCACATGCCATCGATGCTTTTGTGATGGGCGAGCCGTTTCCCTCGCAAGCGGAAATGGCAGGTTTCGGCAGGGTGCTGTTCCAGGCACGCGAGTACTGGCCAGACTACATGTCCTGCATTCTCGTGGTGCGGCAGGAGTTGATCGATACTCGTCCCGAAGTCGTTCAGGTGCTGGTGGATGGTATCGCCCGCTCCGGTCTCTGGCTGGACACCAGCAAGCCTCACCGCGAGGACGCCGCCGATTTCGTGGGCCGCTTCTACTACAACCAGAAACCCGCGCTGCTGCGATGGGCGCTGACCAAGCCCATGGACCGGGTCGTTTATAGCCCACTCGCTCCGCGGAAAGCGGACTTCGATATGGTGCGCGATTTAATGATAGAAACAGGCGTGTTGAACAA
>Ga0182024_10026344_pt1 | contig 10219 bp, 10 predicted proteins | sample P32metaG_FD_120480 | JGI IMG/M metagenome (GOLD analysis project Ga0182024, IMG submission 120480) | Permafrost microbial communities from Stordalen Mire, Sweden - P3-2 metaG (Illumina Assembly) | ecosystem: Environmental > Terrestrial > Soil > Wetlands > Permafrost | place: Sweden: Stordalen...
ATTTCGTGCCGGGCTTCGAGGTCAACGGTTTGATTGGCGTCGGCGCGCCCAAGGGCACGCCGGCCGAAGTCGTCGATAAGCTGAACAGCGAGATCAACGCGGCGGTCGCCGATGCGAAGCTGCAAGCGCGCTTTGCCGATCTCGGCGCCAACGTGCTGACCGGCTCGCCCGCCGATTTCGGCAAGCTGTTGGTGAGAGAGACGGAGAAGTGGGGCAAAGTGATCCGGGCGGCAAACATCAAGGCGGAGTGACCGATGGATTCTCGTCGGCACGCGGCAGGATACCGCTGTGATCGGCCTTTATTTTTTCACCTCCAGGCCGCTCAAATAGTCTTTCCAGCGCGAAGCCTCCGAACGCAACTGCGCCGCAAATTGTTCGGGTGAGTTAGACTTGGCTGTTGCGCCAAAATCTGCATCAATCCGTTGCGTCTCCGGATTTTCGGCCATGTCGGCCATTACAGAGGCGAGCCTGTTGATAATCGGCTTCGGCACCCCCGTGGGGGCAAACAGCCCGATCCAGGACGTCAAATCGTAGTCGGGAACGTTTTGCTCCATGATTGTCCGAACATCCGGCAGATACGGACTGCGCTGCGCAGTCGTGATGCCGATCGGTCGAAAGACATTTGCTTGGATCAGACTCATGACATCGGATGCGAGCGCGAACACGACGTCCACCTCTCCGGCCATCAGCGCATTGGTTGCCAGCCCACTGCCGCGGTACGGCACATGAATAAGATTGATGCCCGTCCGGTTTCGAAAAACCTCCGCTGCGATGTGCATCAACCTGCCGACACCACTCGAACCATAGGTCAGACCGGCGCCTTTGGATTTTGCCCATGCGATGAACTCCGCGACCGTGCTCACCGGCGATTTGCCATTGACGATCATGATCAAAGGACTTGTGTTGATGAGACTGACCGGAGCGAGGTCTTTCAGGGGATCGTAAGGCACGCTTTCCATCGCGGGCGCGACGCTGATGGAGCCAATTCCGCAGATGCAGAGCCAGTTGCCGTCGGCCGGCGCTCTGATGACCGCTTGTGTGCCGATGATGCCGCCGGCGCCGGAGCGGTTCTCCACAATGACCTGGGCATTGAGGGCTTGCGCCATGAAATTCGCCGTGGTGCGCGCCACGAAGTCGGCGTTTCCACCCGCGGCATAGGGCACGATCAAATGTATCGGCTGTGTGGAGGGCCATCCATCGCCGGCGACGCCGCCGGACACGAATGTCAGCATCGTCAAAGTTGCAAATATTGGCAGAAAAATATGCGCGCGCTTCATGAGAACGCTCTCCGCTGCGACGTTGGAGCTTCCCCGGCGACTGCTCACTCAATATTCGTGACGGCATGCCCTCAGTTGTGGACGGACTGAATGAACCAGTCGGTCGGTATCTCTCTTCCGACGCCCCGTGCGCGGGCCCTTTCCAAAGCCAGCGACCCCAAGGCGGCGAATTGCAAACCTTGGCCGATTGTATTGATGAAGCAGGTGAGGCTCCCTTCCGGCGGCAGCTTCACTTTGCCGGTAACGAGTTCACCAAGATCCGGCTGGCGTGTCAGGTCTACGGAGTTCGTCGGGCGTGTCGCGCGGGTTTCTTTGAAGCCCCCCTCTATGCCCTGTTGAGGGTCGTGGTCGTAGATCGGCTCTTCGCCAAGACCAATAATGTAGTTGGCGGGTCTGTCGAGCCGGGTATGCACAACAACGATCGCACTGCGCCGTAGCACGTCGTCGCCGATCTCGAGCTCTTTGATGCAAGTGATGTGAGCATGGGATTCCAGCATCTCCGCGGCGACGACCGGCGTTACGCTGTTGGTGGCGATTCCGACAATGTCCGCGCCCTTTGCCGCAGCCTCGGCGCTGTCGACCGGTCGAACCGCAACATTGAGCTTTGCACCGAGTTCGCTGGCAAGGCGGTCCCGGTTCGCTTTGGTGGGGCTATAGACGCGGATTTCCTTCAAGTTTCGCACGTTGGCCATTGCCAGCGCCTGTGCTTGTGCCTGCCATCCAGCGCCGATCAGCCCGAGGGTATCAGCATCGGCGGCTGCCATGTGCCGCGCCGCTATCGCGTTTGTGCAGGCTACCCGCTGACTCTGGATCACGCCATCCGGCATCATCGCAAGGGGCTCGCCCGTCTTGGTGCTGAAAAGAATGATGAGTCCGACCCATTTGCCGCCGGGCGCTTTCGGGTGTTTTTCTTTTCGCACTCCGTGCGGCCCGGGATCCCAGCTGATCACGTCGGAGCACAATCTGGTTGCCGCGACCTCGTAAAGCGGAATCATTCCGTCCATCGATTTGATGATGTAGCGCCCTTCCGCTTGCATAGGGCCGTAGATATCGCTTCTGGGCCGACTGAGGGCACGATGCTCGCCGACTTCCTGATAAGCTTCGGTCAGCCGCGCCAAGCTGTCTGATATCGGCAGGAGTTCGGAAATCTCGTCGTTGTTCAAAATCAACGTCATCGTTTGCCATCCGTACTTTCCGACATCGACCGGTAATCCACGATATGGCTTTGACGGTTCGAGTCAAGAAATCCGGTTGCGTGTGGCGCCTTTTCCGGACAACGGCCCGCTGCATTTGATGTGCATCGTGAAGCACGTCGGCTTGAGCCCCTTGCAGGACGCGCGACGGCAAACTGAACAGCGCGTGAAGATATATCGACCGTATTACTCCGGTTTGATGCCGGCGGATTTTATGACCGAGCGCCAAAGCTCGACTTCCGACCGGACCCTCGCGCCCAACGCGTCTTGTGTCGAGCCGCCGCTGAGGACGCCGAGCGGCTCGTACTTCGCCTTCACCGCCGGCTCGCTCAGGACCGCGACGGCGTCGTCATGCATCTTCTGGACGATGTCAGCCGGCGTCTTGGCGGGCACATAGAGCGCGTACCACGAGATCACGTCGAAGCCCGGCACGCCGGATTCGGCAATTGTCGGCAGCTCCGGCACCGTCGCAAATCGCTCACCCGATGTGACCGCGAGCCCGCGCACCTCGCCCGATCGCACTGCCGGAAGCAGCGAGCCGGTGGTGTTGAACATCGAGTCGATGCGGCCGGCGATGAGATCGCTCATGCCGCCCGCCGTCACGCCGCGATAGGGCACGTGCCTGATGTCGATGCCGGCCATGCGCGCGAACAGCACGCCCGAAAGATGCGGCGACGTCCCCACACCCGGCGAGGCGAATGTGATCTCGCCCGGATGCGCCTTGGCGGCGGCGATGTAGTCGCGGACGGATTTTACCGGCGACGCGTTGGGGACGGCCAGCATATTCGGGTACGTCCCCACCAGCGTCACCGGCGCAAGATCGGTCGCCGGGTCGTAATCGATCATCGGCAGCATCAAGCCGTAGAGCGTAATTGCGCCCGGCACCAAGACCATCGTGTAGCCGTCCGCGTTGGCGTGAGCGGCAACGCCGATGGCAAGATTGCCGCCGGCGCCAGGTTTGTTCTCGATGACGACCTGCTGTCGCCAAACCTCTGACAACCGATTGGCTACGATCCGGCCTGCGACATCGGCGCCGCCGCCAGGCGGGAATCCGACCAGGAGGCGCACCGGGCGTGACGGCCACGCTTGCGCCAAGGCGGAGCGCGAGACGGCCGGCGCCGCAATCGCGGCGGCTGCCAAACCGAGAAATTTTCGGCGCGGAAATTTCATGAGGTGATCCGACGCATGATGCGCATTGGTCCTTGCCGTCGTCATGAAAAGGATCGCGTAACGGGAACTATGAAATATCCAGCGGTGACGATCGACCTTACTCGGGTTTGATATTGGCCGCCCGGATCACCTTGCCCCACTTCTCGGTATCGTCGGCGAGAAATTTGCCGTAGTCAGCGGCCGATCCCGTCAGGGCCATGCCGCCGAGCGCGCCGAGCCGCGCCGCGATCTTGGGATCGGCGAGGCCCGCATTGATCTCCTTGTTGAGGGTATCGACAATTGCGGCAGGCGTATCCTTCGGCGCGGCGACGCCGAACGCCGAGCTCGCTTCATATCCCGGCACAAAGTCGCCGACCGTCGGCAGGTCCGGCAGTGTCGACGAACGGGTCGCAGTGGTGACCGCCAGCGGCCGCAGCTTGTCGGCGCGGATATATCCGATCGACGCGACCATGGTCGCGAAGCCGACCTGCACCTGCCCGCCAATCAAATCGATCATCGCCGGCCCGTCGCCACGATAATGCACTGTGACCAGATCGACGCCGGCCATCACGTTGAACAGCTCACCGGCCATGTGGCTCGTCGTTCCGATGCCCGCAGAGGCGAAGCTCAACGCGCCCGGATGGCTCTTGGCGAAGGCGATGAATTCGGGAACGGTCCTGACCGGAAGCGATGGATTGACTTCCAGGACATTAGGCACGCGGACAACACCCGCGACCGGTTCGGTGTCGCGAATGAAATTGAAATTGAGCTTATTATAGAGGCTCATATTGATGGTGTTCGCCGGCGCCACCATGAGCAGCGTGTAACCGTCGGCGGACGCCCTCACGACTTCTTCGGTGCCAACATTGCCCCCGGCGCCCGGCCGGTTATCGATGACGAACGACTGTCCGAGCCGTTCCGACAGCCATTGACCGATCAGGCGGCCGAGGATGTCGGTGGTGCTGCCTGCGCTAAAGCCAACAATAATGCGCACTGGTCGCGTCGGATAGGTTTGCGCCCCTGCAATGCGCGATGCCGCTGGCAGGGCGGCGGCGCCCGCCGCGAGATGCAGGAATTGTCTGCGTGGAAGTTTCATGCCGATGCCCCCCTCGAGTTCGACAACGCCCGTCCCGTTCGGACGGCGGGCGAACAAATGCCGGCGAATTTTCGCACTGCTCGCCCGCCGTAGGCATCGGCGCAGCCGTTAATTTGCGGGACATCGGCACGTCCCGCTGGCCGCTCATCCGCATGGTACATGATCGGTCCGTGTACGCGGAAGGGGCACTCGCTGCTATGATCGGCTGTGGGAGGATGCGAGCCGATGGGCATCGAGCGGCGCGGGGCGGCGATCGAGATTGCGCATCTCTTCAAGCACTATGGCGACGGCTCCGGCGCCATTGTTGCGCTCGACGACATCAATCTGCGCGTCGGTGCCGGCGAGTTCCTGTGCATCGTTGGACCGAGCGGCTGCGGCAAGTCGACCTTGTTGCGCATCCTCGCCGGGCTCGATCATCAGTCGAGCGGCAGCATCGCGGTCGAGGCCGGCGGCTGGGCGGTGCAGAACGCGATGGTGTTTCAGGACAGCGGCCTGTTTCCCTGGATGAACGTTGAGACCAATGTCGGCTTCGGTCTGTTCACCCGCGGGGTGCCGGCGGCCGAGCGCGCCGTGCGCATCGAAGCCGCCCTCAAGCTCGTCGGGCTCACGAAATTCCGCCGCCACTTTCCGCACCAGCTGTCCGGCGGCATGCGCCAGCGCGGCGCCATCGCGCGCGCCTTTGTCACCGATCCGGCCATGCTTCTGATGGACGAGCCGTTCGCGGCGCTCGACGCGCAGAACCGCGCTATCCTCCAGGCCGAGCTGGTGCGCATCTGGGAAGAAACCGGAAAGACCGTCGTCTACGTCACCCATTCGATCGAGGAAGCGCTGCTGATGGGCGACCGCACCGTGGTGATGACGGCGCAGCCGGGTCGCATCAAGCAGATCATCGATGTGCCGTTCCCGCATCCGCGCAAACTGATGGCGCTGTCGGCGAGCCCGGAATTCGGCCAGCTCAAGCTCGACATCTGGCGCCTCCTCGAGGACGAGGTGAACCGTGCACGTGCGGAGATCGAGCGATGAGCGAGCCGTCGGCAAAATGGCGCGAGCGCATGCTCTACCTGATCTCGCCGATCGGGCTGCTCTTGGTCTGGCAGATCCTGGTCGAACTCGGCTTCGGCGACCGCCGCTTCATCCCGACGCCGAGCGATATCGCGGTGCGGTTCTGGCAGCTCTCGGTGAGCGGCGAGCTTGCGGTCAATCTCCTCGCCACGCTGTGGCGCGTCGTCATTGGTTTCGTGATCGGCGTCGTGCCGGCAATCGCGATCGGCCTTCTCATGGCGATGTCCCGCCCGGTGCGCATTTTCTTCGATCCGTTGATCGCCGCGCTGTTTCCGATTCCGAAGGTCGCGCTGATGCCGCTGCTGCTGCTGGCGTTCGGTTTCGGCGATGCGTCGAAGATCGCCGTCGTCGCCATCGGTGTGTTCTTCCCGGTGATCGTCAACACCTATGCCGGCGCCGCCAACATCGAGAAGATCTACTGGGACGTCGCCCGCAACTACGGCGCCAGCGCCTGGGTGATGTTTACGCGGATCGTGTTCTTCGGCGCGCTGCCGATGATCTTCGCCGGTCTGCGCATCGCAGTCGCCGTAGCCTTCATCGTACTGGTCGCGGCCGAATTCGTTTCAACGAAGACCGGCATCGGCTACATGATCTGGAATTCGTGGGAGCTGCTTCAGGTCGATTCGATGTTCGTCGGCATCGTGGTGATCGGCCTCGTCGGCCTCGTCAGCTCGGCGCTGCTGCAGGAGATCGAGCGCAAGGCCATTCCCTGGAAGATAGAGCGATAGCTACGCAATGTGACAAAAAAAACCCCGGCACGGCCGGGGTTTTTTGAGCGCGATGACGGTTTACGCGGAGAAGATCACTTGCCGCGAACCGCGTCCCCGAGGCCACCCACGGCATTTTGGAATTTGCCGGCGGCTTTTTCGGCCGTGCCTTCGGACTCAAGCTTGGCATCGCCGGTAACTTTTCCGGCAACTTCCTTCACCGTTCCCTTGGCCTGCTCGGCCGATCCTTTGATGCGGTCTTTATCCATGTGCTTTGCCTTTCACGAATCATGAACTCCCTGAAATAACGTCTGGCCGCCGAAAGAGTTCCGGCTCGGGAACCAGCGGTTTATAGAGTTAATTTAAGTTCACGCTGCCGATACACCGGCCGTTAAACCGCTTGTGGTTGCCTGCAAATACACCTTGGGTCGGCCTTCGCGCCGCTCCAACTCTTGCCGCAAATCTGCCCGGTGACCGCAGTGATAACGCGATCAGCCAGCTTGCCGAAGATTCGCCTCGCTGAACTACTCGGCGCGCTTAGTCACGCCTTGGACATGGTGGAGGGTCAGCCGGCAGGCCACTGCGTGCGCTGCTGTTGGATTGGGATTCACATCGGCAAGGAAATCGGTCTGGATGATGCGCAGATATGGGAGCTCTACTACACGTTGTTGCTGAAGGATCTCGGCTGCAGCAGCAATGCAGCGCGTATCTGCCAGCTCTATCTGACCGACGATATCACCTTCAAGCACGACTTCATGACGGTGAATGGTAGCCTCCCGCAGGTTCTTCGATTCGTCTTATCGCATACGGGGATGAAGACAGGGCTCGCGGAACGCTTTCGTGCGTTGGTCCACATTTTCCAGAACGGCGGCCAAATCGCCCAGGAATTGATGGAAACGCGCTGCGACCGCGGCGCGGAGATAGCGCGCAAGATGCGCTTTTCCGACGTCGTCGCACAAAGCATCCGAAATCTTGACGAGCACTGGGACGGCGGCGGGATGCCGGCCGGTTTGCGTGGCGATGCAATACCGATCTACTCCCGTATCGCTCTGTTGGCGCAAATCGTCGATGTTTTCCAGACCGCCAACGGCATTGCGTCCGCAACGCTTGAAGTAGAGCATCGAACCGGAAGCTGGTTCGACCCGCGATTGGCTGCGGCATTCGAACGTGTCGCGGCACGACCCGAATTTTGGGATACGCTCCGGTCGAACGACTTGCAGCAGGCCATCTTCGCCCTCGAGCCCGCCCAGACCAGCTCGATCGTCGATGAGGACTATCTTGACGACATCGCCGCTGCCTTCGCCCAGGTCGTCGACTCCAAGAGCCCTTATACCAGCGGGCACAGCGAGCGCGTCACGCTGTTCACGGACCTCATTGCAAAACAAATGGGTCTGTCAGCAGAACAACGCCGCTGGCTCAAGCGTGCGGCATTGCTGCACGATATTGGCAAGCTGGGTGTGAGTAACTCCATCCTCGACAAGCCGGGCAAACTCGACCCCGACGAATGGGCGGCGATGCAAATGCACGCCGCTTACACCGAAACCATCCTTTCGCGCATCGCGGCGTTTGACGATCTCGCGCGTATCACGGGAGCGCACCACGAGCGGTTGGATGGCAAGGGTTATCCGCGCGGCCTCAAGGGCGATGAAATTGCGTTCGAGACGCGTATCATTACCACCGCCGATATCTTTGATGCTTTGACGGCCGAACGGCCTTACCGGGCGGCCATGCCGGTGAGCAAGGCCTTCGGCGTCATGTCGGACATGATCGGTACGGCGATTGATCCGGATTGCTTCGCTGCACTGCGGCAGGCCATAGGGCAAGTCGACACCGAACTGGCGGCGTGAGCCGGCGCACTATCTCACGGTTTCAAAGTCGGATTCCGAGTCGGAACTTTTTTTCAGGAACCGGATTGGTGAGCCGGGACAATTGCGTCCCGTCCGGGAGACGTTCAATGGAAACCGATCTGCGTTCTGCGGCCACCATTGTGGACGCACAATCTGCCGTATCTTGGGGTGCGATCGCCGCGGGCGCTGTTGGCGCGGCGGCATTGGCCCTTCTTCTGATTGCATTCGGCGCGGGGCTTGGCCTGTCGGCCGTGTCGCCCTGGGGCGATAGCGGCGTTTCGGCGTCGACATTCAAAGCCGGCACCGGAATATATCTGGTGATCGTCGCCGTGATGTCGTCTGCCGTCGGCGGGTATCTCGCCGCGCGATTGCGGTCGAAATGGGTGGGCGTTAACACCCACGAGGTCTTCTTTCGCGACACCGCCCACGGCTTTATCGCGTGGGCCTTCGCGACGCTTCTGAGCGCAAGCGCCTTGAGTTCTGTGACTTCCTTCCTTGCTAATGGTACTGCGGCGGGATTGAGCGGTGCGGCGTCTCAGGCGACTCGATCCGTCAATCCGGCGGACATTTACGTCGATAAGCTGTTCCGCACCAACGCGGCGGCGCAGCCGGCGGCCGCGCCTGCATCATCGTCCGGCGCAGGCAACGGCAACGCCTCGACGCCGAACAATGCAAATTCCAATCAATCGCGTGCGGAAGTCCTGCGGTTGTGGACGGCCGACTTTCACGACAATCAGGATCTCGGCGCCGCCGACAGAACTTATGTGGCGCAAGTCGTGGCTGCCCGCACTGGCATGAGTCAGGCTGATGCGGAGAAGCGCGTCAACGACGTGATCACCGAAGCGAAGACTGCCGCCGACAACGCTCGGAAGGGCGCGGCCAAACTTTCCTTCTGGTTGACCGCGGCCATGTTGTTTGGAGCATTCGCAGCAAGCCTTGCGGCCGTCGAAGGCGGCTCGCTGCGCGACGGCACCTGGAACGATCGCGTTCTCACCCCACGGCCAATATAAAGGAGCACATCATGGGCAGAGGAATTCTTCTCTGGCTGCTTGGCGTCCCGATCCCTATCATTATTCTGCTCGCGCTTTTCTCGCGATGACGAAATAGGAAAGACGAAATAGGAAAGCTGTGCCGCAGGGCACAGCTTTCCTTCTTGCTGCGAGGCCATTGCGCGCTAAGTCAATTTAATTCTTGAAAGAATGTCAGGGCGGCTTCGGCCGTCTTTTTTCGCGCCGTCCAATCATAGACGGCCCTCACAAGCAGGCATCAATCCGCATTACCTGCAAGTGATGCTCTGGATGGCAGGGCCCCTGACGGCACGGTGTCACAAATGACTCGCAATCCAAGTTTGAAAGGCGCACGATTCGTCATTCGGGAGCTTCACCGCACCGGGCGCCATTGACTGACAGACCCTCGCACTCCCGCCTGGACGGCAAGACGCACGCCATGGCTCGAATTCTTCCGTTCATCCTGCCCGACGCGAACTTTGATCCTGAGACGACCGCGATCCTGGGCGCCGCCTATGACAAGGCCATCGCAGGGCTCCACGACCGGGGACAGCCCGAGGTCGTGCGTGAAATCATCGCTAAGCGCATCGTCGCGCTGGCGTCGAAAGGCGAACGCAATCCCGATCGGTTGTGTGAGGCGGCGCTCGCCGGGTTAGGCCCGCCCCGCTAAACCGCCTGCCGAAGATAGTTTTTCCCGGTCCGTGGACCCTCTTGGAACTTTTTAGTCCGAGCGGCGTTTCGGCAGACGGGAGGGAGGGTATTCCCAGCCAGCCGCAGCTATTACGCGCCCTTTGCGCAGTGCGCAGGGTTTAGCCGTAGATTTGAATGGACTGGGGTTCTTACGCCGTCTGCCCCAAGCGACTGCCCGCCGCACTAGAAAG
>Ga0182024_10026345_pt1 | contig 10219 bp, 4 predicted proteins | sample P32metaG_FD_120480 | JGI IMG/M metagenome (GOLD analysis project Ga0182024, IMG submission 120480) | Permafrost microbial communities from Stordalen Mire, Sweden - P3-2 metaG (Illumina Assembly) | ecosystem: Environmental > Terrestrial > Soil > Wetlands > Permafrost | place: Sweden: Stordalen...
CCCCATCGGCAGGTTGGGCAGCGGGATCGTGAAGTTGCCGAGGCCGCCCAGCAGCGAGGTCGGGAGCCCGCCCGCCGAGATGAGCTTGACGTGGATCTTGTCGCCCGACTGGGTCACCCGGGCAACCCCGCTGCCGGAGAAGATCCCGGCCACGTTGGCCGTAATTTTCGCCTCATCGCTGCTCATCTTGGCGATCTTCAGGTCGGCCACCCCGGCCGCGCTGGACCCGGCCTTGGCCAGGCTGCCGAAGGTGATCAGCCCCGTGCCGTCGATGCTGGAGACGGTCCCGCTGTTGAAACCGGAGTTGAGCTTGATGTCCTTCATGGTCGCGTTGATGTCATCGATCGTCACCGGCCCGGCCTTCTCGCCGGTGGCAGTGATGTGGACGTCCTTGAAGTCGCGGGCAGCCAGCTGAGTGAGGAACGGGAAGCCCTGGATCGTCACGTCCGGCTTGGAGCTGAACCCCTGCTTCTGGATCTGGGTGGCGAACTGGTTGTCCGCGAAGTGGACGGCCACCCGGTCGGCGACCACGAACAGGCCGGCCAGCACCACCAGGACGATGATCACGACGAGCGGCCAGCGGCGGCGCCGCCGCCGGGGGGAGCGGCCGTAGCCGTCCTCGGGCTCTTCGAACAATCCGCCGTACCCGCCGTCATTTCCGTGCTGGATCGGCAGGCGCTGCGTCGGGTATTCGCTCACGGAAGCCGCCAGGTGATCGTGTCCCGGCCGGGTGCCAGGCACTGTTGCGCAAATGTTATGACATGTCCCGCTCTCGGCGCAGGGGCCGACGGCACCACGGTAAGCCGGCCGTCGCCCGCTTGACATGATATCTGCCCTGGTCGCATCCGGATTATCCAGATTTCTGGGAATTGAACAATCCCAGCGCGGACACATTTACGGCCTCCAATTGGTGCGAGGCCGAATTCGTGACCAGCGCGGTCCGGCCGCCCGGTACCACCGCGAACTCGCGCGGCAGGAGCCCGGCCCCGATCACGCCGACCAGGGCCGGGCGGCCGGCCAGGGCCGCCCGCGCATCGATCACGGCGAGGCTGGCCTGGCTGGACTGGGGGGTCTGGCCGGGCTGGCTGGTCTGCCGGGCCTGGCCGGTCTGGTGCACCCCGGAGTTGGCGACCAGGATCCGCTGGTCGCCCGGCAGCATGGCCAGCCCGATCGGCGCCTGCCCCACCTGGACCCTGGCGACCAGCGCCCGGCCCGGGTCGCTGAGCAGCCGTGCGGCCGAGAAGGCCAGCAGCGCGTTGCTGGCCCGTGCGGTCACCCACACGGTCGAGCCCCCGGAAGTGGTGATCACGCGGCCGGGGTCACAGCCCGCCGGTGCCGTGCTCTGGACCGACGCGGCCGGGTCCGACTCGGCCCGGTGGACGTTGATCACGCTCAGCGTGCCCTGGTCGGCCTGCGGGTTCCGTTTCTGGGTGGTCACGTACAGCCACTGGCCGTTGCGGGACATGGTGACGCCGATCGGGCTCACCCCGAGCCGCACGGTCCCGACAAAACCGGAGTCACGCAGCCCGCTGGCCAGTGCGGCAGCCAGGTTGAACACCGCCAGGGTGCCGCTGCCCTGCAGGGTGACGAACGCGAACCGGCCGTCGGGGGACAGCGCCACCTCGACGGCCCCGGCGCCGCCCGGGCTGCGGAGGGTGCCCAGCACGCTACCGGCCCGCCCACGCTCGGCGCGGGTCACCCGGAGCACCACGGCCCCGCTGCCGGAGGCGGCCAGCAGGTAGCGCCCGTCCGCCGAGAGGGCCTCACCGTGCACCGCGGCCGGCACCATGACCCGGTGGGCCAGGACCGGCGCCAGCCCGGCGCCAGCCCGCAGCACCTCGATGGAGCGGCCCACCCCGGTGGACACGAACGACCAGCGCCCGTCGCCGGTCACCGCGACGGCGAACGGCATCCCGGTCAGCGTGACGAACTGGGGGCGGATGCCCGTCAGCCGGGGCCCGGCCGAGGACGCCGTGACACAGCCCGGTGCGGTCAGCCCCGCCCCCGCCGGGGTGGCCGGCGCGGGCCGGTACGTAATGGCCAGCGCCGTGCCACCCAGGCCCAGGATGACCAGGGCGACCAGCGCGGCCATCATGCGGGGGCGCCACCAGATCCGGGAGTCCTGATCAGGGGTCCCGGGGTGCCCGTCGCCGGCCGGGGACGGCCCGGCAGGTGAGGCAGGGCCGGTGGGTGACAGGGGGCCGGTGGCCGCAAGCGGGCCGGTGTCTGACGGTGAGGCGGCTGATGGGGGCCCGGTCGGCGGGCCGGGGGAGAAGGAGGCATCTGTGGGCGGGCCCGGCGGGAAGGGCGGGTCCGTGGGCGGGCCGGCCGGGACCGGCGGGTCCGTCGGCGGGCCCGTGGGGACGGGCGGGTCCGTGGCCGGGCCGGACGATGCTAAGGCGGGCTGGGCCCAGCCGGAAGCGACCGGATCGGTCGCCGGGCCGGCGCGGCCCTCGTCGTAGGCGGCGCCGTAAATCAGCGCCGTATCCCGCTCGTCCGCCGGGTCTGGGCCGGCGGCGCCGGCCGCCGGGGGGCCGGCGGCGGCCGGGCCGGTCCCGGCCGGGCTGACCGTTGGGGGAGCGGTCGTAGCCGGGCCCGGAAGGCAGGCGGCCCGCAGCGCTTCCGCGAAGTCCAGGCACCGTGCGTAGCGGTCATCGGGCGACTTGGCCAGGGCTTTCGCCATGACCTGATCCACGGCGACCGGGAGGTCGGGACGCCGGCCGGTGAGCGGCGGCGGCACCTCGGACAGCTGCGCCCACAGCAGGGCGAGGTGCTGGTCGCGGCGGAACGGCGGCGCGCCGGAGAGCATCTCGAACGCGGTGCAGGCCAGCGAGTACAGGTCGCCCCGGCCATCCACCGGCCGGTTCTCGATCTGCTCCGGGGCCACGTAGTCGAGCGTGCCGACCAGCTGGCCGGTCGCGGTCAGGCCCAGGCCCGCCACGGCCTGCTTGCTCAGCCCGAAATCGGACAGGTACACGTGCTCGGTGCGGGCGCCGCCGGGAGCGGAGTCGAGCAGCATGTTCGCGGGCTTGACATCCCGGTGCACCAGGCCCCGCTCGTGCGCCGTGTCCAGTGCGGCGGCCACCTGGGACACGATGCCAACGGCCCGCCGGGCCGGCAGCGGGCCCGCGGAGTCGAGGAGAGTCCGCACATCAGACCCGGAGACGTACCGCATGGCGATGAACAGCACACCGTCGGCCTCCCCCGCGGCGAAGACCGGGATGATGTTCGGGTGATCCACCGCGGCGGCGGCCCGGGACTCGCGGAGGAACCGCTGCCGGAACCCCGGGTCCTCGGCCAGCACCGGGTCGAGGATCTTCAGCGCGACCTGACGGTCAAGCTGGAGGTCGTGCGCGCGGTAGACGACGGCCATCCCGCCGCGGCCGATCTGCTCATCGAGCCGGTACCCGGCGACCCGCGCCCCCGCCGGGACGGAGCCACCTGGCCACGGGGCCTCGTCACTCACCACGCCTCCAGCGCTCGCCTGCCTCTGATGCACCCCCACTGCGCTTCCCCGGGGCGTGCGCCTTGCATTCTGCTCGTTACCGGAGCATTGGCGCGGAAGGTTTCAGTATCGGGCATTCCGGACAACCGTATACCGCCCAGATCTGGGCAAAGTCCGCGAAACTCCCGGAGGCTGGATACTAAGAGCGGCTATATTACCTCGCGTTGAATCACCATAGACTAGGCAAATGAACGAGCGTCTCGTGTCGCCGCCGGATGCCCCGGTGCTTGTGGTGAAGACCCAGGGAGCCGACCAGACACTGCGCGCCGGCTCGCAGTACCGGGTCGGCCGTGATCCCCGGTCCGACATCGTGGTCAACGACTCCCGCGTCTCATGGCAGCACGCCGTGCTCCGGCTGGACCGCGACACCTGGATCCTGGAGGACGCGGGGAGCACCAACGGGACCTTCCTCGGGACCCGCCGCATCGGCAAGATCGAGATCGGCCAGAACTGCATCCTGCGGCTGGGCCATCCCGATGACGGGCCGGTCATGATGTGCTCGGTGAACCGGGCAGGCAACGGGAAGGCCCCGCCGAAGACCGGGATGAGCAGCGTGGACCGCCGTCCCACCTCGGTGATGCGGGCGCCCACCCGGCTGCTGCGCATCGGCCGGGACCCCGGTAACGACCTGGTGGTCCCGGATCTCAGTGTGTCCCGGGTACACGCCGAACTGCGCAACCTCGGTGACGGCCGGTACGAGATCGCCGACCTGGGCAGCCACAACGGCACGTTCGTGAACGGCCAGCGCATCGCCGGGGCCACCACGGTCACCGATCAGGACCTGATCGGCATCGGGCGCGCGAGCTTCCGCCTGTTCGGTGACGAGCTCCGCGAGTTCATCGACGAGGGCGATGTCTCACTCGTCGCCCAGGACCTCACGGTGCGCCTGTCCAGTGGCAAGGTCCTGCTCGATAACGTGAGCTTCCCGATCCCCGAGAGGTCCCTCGTGGGGGTCATCGGCCCGAGCGGCGCCGGCAAGTCGACCCTGCTCGGCGCCCTGACCGGCATGCGCCCGGCGACCGAGGGCACCGTCCTGTACGACAACCGCGACCTGTACACGCACTACGCGGAGCTGCGGCACCGGATCGGCCTGGTGCCCCAGGACAACATCCTGCATTCCCAGCTCAAGCCGAAGCGGGCGCTCCGCTACGCCGCCGAGCTGCGGTTCCCCGGCGACACCACCCGGGCGGAACGCGACCGCCGGGTGGATGAGGTCATCGACGAGCTCGCGCTGACGGCGCACTGCGGGACCCGGACCGGGGCCATGTCCGGTGGCCAGCAGAAGCGGGTCAACGTCGCGCTCGAGCTGCTCACCAAGCCCTCCCTGCTGTTCCTGGACGAGCCCACCTCCGGCCTGGACCCCGGACTGGACAAGTCCGTGATGGAGCTGATGAGCGGCCTGGCCAAGGACGGCCGGACCGTCATCATCGTCACCCACAGCGTGGCCAACCTGGGCGTATGCGACCGCCTGCTCGTCCTGGTCCCGGGAGGCCGGGTGGCCTTTTACGGGCCGCCCGCCGAAGGCCTGCGCTACTTCGGGAAGGCCGAGTGGGCCGAGGTCTTCCAGGCCTTCGACGCCGAGCCGAACCGCGACTGGGCCGGCGACTTCAAGCGGTCGCCGTACTTCGCCGAGCACGTGGCGGGGGGGCTGGCCCAGCAGGTCCCCGAGGGTGCCCGCGAGTCCCCGGGCCGGCCGCCCTCACCCCGCGGGCCGATCAAGCAGGTCTCCACCCTGTGCCGGCGCTACCTGGCCGTCATCGCCTCCGACCGCAGCTACCTGGCGGTGCTGGGGATCATGCCCATCGTGATCGGGCTGCTGCTGCGCGCCGTCCCGTCCCCGGAGGGCCTGGCCGGCAAGCCGGGCACCAATGGCGACGCCGAATCCCTACTCCTGGTCCTGATCATCGGGGCCTGTTTCATCGGGGCGGCCAACTCGGTCCGCGAGCTGGTCAAGGAACGGTCCATCTACGCCCGGGAACGCGCCGCCGGGCTGTCGTCCGGCACCTACCTGTTCTCCAAGATCATCGTGCTGGGTGTCATCAGCGGGATCCAGGCGCTGCTGCTCGTCGTCCTGGGCCTGGCCGGACGGCAGATGCCCGCCCACGGCTCCCTGCTGAAATCGCTGCCGCTGGTGGAGATAATCCTCGCGATCGTGGTGCTCTCACTGGCCTCGATGGCGCTGGGGCTGCTGGTGTCGTCCATCGTCAGCACGTCCGAGAAGGCCATGCCGCTGCTGGTCATGCTGGCCATCGTCCAGGTCATCCTGTCCGGCGGGGTGCTGCCGCTCAACGGCAACGTAGGGCTGAACCAGCTGTCCTGGATCTCCCCTTCGCGATGGGGGTTCGCGGCCACCGCCTCGACCGTCAAGCTCAACCGGATCTCGCCCCCGGTCAGCGGGCTCCCCGACCCGCTGTGGGATCACAAGCCGGGCGTCTGGCTGATGGACATGGGGCTCATGGTCGTGCTCGCCCTGGTGTTCACCATCATCGCCTGGCGTCGCCTGGTCAGGCTCAGCCCGGGCCGGAAACGGCGCTGACTAGGTCCCGTGCCCGTGCGGCGCCCGGCCCTGGTGAAACGATCGTGAGGTGACCACACCCAAGCGGACGCCGCGGCCACCGCCCCCGCCTGCGGCCGTTCCGCGCGCCGCGGCGCCGGCGGATGCCGGGTCGGCTACTGGGCCTGATGGTGCCGGGCCGGTTCCCGCGGCCCCGGTGGTCGTCGAGGACCACCTGGCGCGCCGGATCCGCCGCCCCGGTGACCTGCTGCGGTTCGCGGCGGCGTGCCTGGGGATTGCCCTGCTGGTCGCGGCCGGCCTGCTGGCCAAGGCCACCACGCACGGCGTGGAGACCGACGTGGTGGCGGCGAGCCGCCGGCTGCCGGGGGAACTGCGGGGCACGCTCCGCTTCCTGTCCATCGTGGTCCTGGTGCTGCTGCCGGTGGCCCTCGCCATCCGGCAGCTCGTCCGCCGCCAGGCCCGGCGGCTGGCCGAGGCGGTGGCCACCGGCGTGGCAACGGCCGGCCTGGTCGGCCTCGCGGGTGTCGTCCTGCGCAGCGGCATCGGCGACCAGCTGTACCGGGCGATCGCCATGTCCTCGCCGGGCGCGAGCCACTTCGCGCTGCTGGACGGTTACCTGGCCGGCCTGGTGGCCTTCACCACGATCATCGACCTGGGGGGACGGCCCCGCTGGCGCAACGCGCTGTGGCTGACCCTCGCGGTGTACGCGGTGGCCAGCCTGGCCACGCTGCGCACCACCGTCCTGTCGGTACTCATCACGCTCCTGCTGGGCCGGGCGATCGGGCTCGGAGTCCGCTACGCCGCGGGTTCCATGTCGCAGCGGCCGAGCGGCGAGGAGATCGCCGCCGCGCTCGGCGCGGCCACGCTGCCGGTGACCGAGCTGCGCCGGGCAGACGGGCCGGGCGAGGCTTCGCGGCAGTACGCGGCGCTGACCCGCGGCGGCGAGCGGCTCGACGTCCGGGTGTTCGACCGTGACCAGCAGGCCGCGGGCGCGATCTACCGGGTGTACCGGCTGGTCCGGCTGCGCGGGCCGGTCTCCCGGCGGGCGCCGCTCAGCACCGACGCGGCCGCGGAGCGCACGGCTCTGCTCACGTACGCGGTCGAGGACGCCGGCGTGCCCACTCCCCGGCTGCGCGCCCTGGTCCGGGTCGGGCCGGAAGCCCTCGCGCTGGCGACGGAGGAGCCCCGCGGGACCCCGCTGACCGACCTGGCCGGGACGCTGACCGATGCCCAGCTGGAGGCGGTGTGGGATGCGGTGGACCGGCTGCACGCGCACCGGGTCGCGCACCGGTCGCTGACCGCGGACCGGATCCTCTTCGACGGTGCTGGCCAGGTCGTCCTGCTCGATCCGGGCGGCGGGGACGTGGCCGCCACCGACCTGCAGCTGCGGCTGGACCTGTCCCAGCTGCTCGCCGAGCTGGCCGCGCTGGTCGGGCCGGACCGGGCCGCGGATCTGGCGCTGGGCAAGCTCGGGCCGGCCGGCTCGGTGACCCTGGTCCCGCTCCTGCAACAGGTGGCGCTGGCCCGCTCCACCAGGTCCGCGCTGCGCCGGGACAAGCACGTGCTGCCGGCCCTCCGCAAGCGGCTGCTGGCCGCGGCCCCCCAGGACGCGCCCGAGGCCCCGCCCGTCCAGCTGGAGCGCGTCCGGCTCCGCACCCTGGTCACGCTGGTGGCCTCGATCCTCGCGGGCTACCTGCTCATCGTCCAGCTCGGGCGGGTCGACTTCGCGACGCTGTTCAGCAGGGCCAACCCGCTCTGGATACTGGTGGCCCTGGGCCTGTCGGCGCTGACCTACGTGGCCGCGGCGTTGTCCCTGTCCGGGTTCGTGCCGGGCCGGCTGAACTTCGTCCGGACCATGCTGGCCCAGCTGGCCGGGTCGTTCATCACCCTGGTCACGCCGGCCGCGGTCGGCGGCGCCGCGCTCAACATCCGTTACCTGCAGCGCAACAAAGTCCCCCCGGCCGTGGCGGCCGCCAGTGTGGGCGTCGTGCAGGTGGTGGCGTTCGTCCTGCACGTGATTCTGCTGGTCGTCTTCGTGGCCATCACCGGCGCACGGAGCCATTCGCTGCGGCCCCCGACCTGGGCCTACTTCGTGATCGCCGGGCTCGTCGTGGCCGCCCTGGGGGTGGTGGCGGTGCCGCAGGGCCGGCGGCTCCTCCGGGCTCGCCTCTCGCCGGCGCTGGGGCAGGTGCTGCCCCGCCTTCTCGAGGTGCTCCAGCAGCCGCGGAAACTGGCCGAGGGCATCGGCGGTGCGCTGATGCTCACTGTCTGCTACGTCCTCTGCCTCGATGCCTGTGTACGGGCCCTGGGCGGGTCCCTGCCCCTCACCAGCGCCGCCGTGGTCTACCTGACCGGGAGTGCCCTGGGCTCGATAGTGCCCACGCCGGGCGGGCTCGGCACGGTCGAGGCCGCCCTGGCGGCGGGGCTCACCGCGACCGGGATGGCGGCGGCGACCGCGGTCAGCGCGGTGCTGCTATTCCGGATACTCACGTTCTGGCTGCCGGTCCCGACCGGCTGGGTCGCGTTCACCTACCTTCGCCGGCACCAGGCCCTGTGAGGGCCCGGGTGAGGCAGGCCCTGGACCCTGCCTGACCTGCGCGCGGATCCCCTCGGAGACTGTTGCCTTGCCATTAGATGACGATTTCAATACTAGAGCTTTACTATTTAATGGTTTTTTGTTTACCGTCGTGCATCGTACCTTCACGGCAACCCCGGCAGCGGTGCTGAGTCCCGGTAACGACATTGCCCGCCCAGCACGACTGCGCCCCAGCTACCGCAGGAGGAGCCACATGTTACGGAGATGGTGCATCCCGCTCGCTGGTCTGGGCATCGTGCTCGGATCGGTGGCGGCGGCCGGAACGGCCTCCGCAGCACCAGCCGCCCGGCACGCCACCCACCTGGTCAGGCCCGCTGTGCATCTCATCCGGCCGGCCGGCCACGGCACCAGACCCCTAGTCGCGCACGGCGGCCCGGCGAACGCGGCTACGAGCACCAACTGGTCCGGCTATGCCGCGGCCAGCGGCACCTACAAGAGCGTCTCTGCGACCTGGAACGAGCCCACCGGCACCTGCAGCGGCTCGGCCAAGTACTCCAGCTTCTGGGTTGGCCTCGACGGGTACAACAGCACCACCGTCGAGCAGACCGGCAGCGAGGTGGACTGCTCCGGCAGCACGCCCCAGTACTACTCCTGGTACGAGATGTACCCGGCCTACCCGGTCAACTTCAGCAACCCGGTGAGTCCCGGCGACCAGTTCTACGGCTCGGTCACCTTCAACGGCGGCAGCAGCTACACGCTGGTCCTCAAGGACACCACCAAGGGCTGGAGCCACACGATCAGCGCGTCGCTCTCGGGTGCGGCCAACTCCTCGGCCGAGGTGATCGCGGAAGCACCGTGCTGCACGGCCAGCGGCGGCATCCTGCCCCTGGCCCACTTCAGCCCGGTCACGTTCAATAGCGCCACGGTGAACGGCTCGGCGATCGGGAACTTCAGCCCGACGCAGATCATCATGGCGGACAGCGCCGGCCGGGATAAGGACTCGGTCTCCTCGCTCAGCGGGGGCAACAGCTTCAAGGTCACCTGGCTGAGAAGCAACTGACCCCCTGACCGGAACGGCCCCGGCGACAATGGTGTTGCCGGGGCTGATCCATGCCCGGCCGCCCGCGTAGGTTGGGGGCACGCTCAGACCGGGCGCGGCGGGCGGGCCGGTGGCTGCCCGCGCCGCCGCGAGGGAGGCACGCATGAGTTCCGGGGTCCGCCGCATCGTCCTGCTCACGCTCGGCTGGGCGGACGTGGCCAGGTCGGTGTCCGTGGAGGGCGCGCCCGATGACCAGATGCTGCGCGAGCCGGTACCCGGAGTGCTGCTGCTCTGCGACGGCGGCTGGCTCCTGCTGGACACCGGGTACAACACCGCCCTGATCACCGACCCGGCGCTGCGCGCCCGGTTCCACGGCAATCCGCTGGAAGCCCCGCTGCTGCCGGGCCCGGGCGAGCCGCTGGCCGAGACGCTGGACGCGTCAGGCGTGGACCTGGCCGACATCCAGGCCGTCGCCGTCAGCCACTTGCACTATGACCATGCGGGCGGGCTGAAGCACTTCGCGGGCCGGGTGCCCGTGCACATCCAGCGGGCCGAGCTCGACTACGGGATGTCCAGCCCGCCCGGGCCGGAGGAGAACGGCATCTTCCGGGTGGACTTCGACGA
>Ga0182024_10026346_pt1 | contig 10218 bp, 8 predicted proteins | sample P32metaG_FD_120480 | JGI IMG/M metagenome (GOLD analysis project Ga0182024, IMG submission 120480) | Permafrost microbial communities from Stordalen Mire, Sweden - P3-2 metaG (Illumina Assembly) | ecosystem: Environmental > Terrestrial > Soil > Wetlands > Permafrost | place: Sweden: Stordalen...
CATTTCAGGTTACTGAACTACCGCCGCTGCTTTACCCGGTCGCTGGCTTCCGCTGCGAATAATAACGCACGGGAGTAAAATTAAAGATTCCCCGCACGGGGAATCGTAAGGCGTGGAGGATAGATGGCCACTGTGAAGACCGCACTGAACGGCAAGTCCCTCGAAACCGGTGTAACCCCGGAGAAAACTCTGAATACAAACGTCACCGGCTTATTTTTTGAGCGGTATTTTACGGATGGCAAGAAGTCTCCGTTTGATCTGGTGGAATGGGAAAAGCGCACCGCTCTGATCGGCAACGAAAAAGGCGTGACCATTTTCCGCCAAGAGGGTGTGGAAGTCCCCAAGAGTTGGTCGCAGACCGCTACCAACATCGTTACCAGCAAATATTTTCATGGTAAGCCCGGCTCGCTGGAACGCGAAGGTTCCGTCCGTCAGTTGATCAGCCGCGTGGTAAACACCATTGTGCGCTGGGGTGAAGAAGGCGGCTACTTCGCGAACCACCAGTCGCGCGACGCGTTTCGCGATGAACTGACTCATCTTCTTGTCGAACAGAAAATGGCTTTCAACTCGCCGGTGTGGTTCAACGTGGGTGTGCAAGCGCACCCGCAATGCTCGGCGTGCTTTATCAATTCCGTGAAAGACACCATGGAATCCATCATGGGCCTGACCCGCACGGAAGGCATGTTGTTCAAGTGGGGCTCCGGAACCGGCACAAATTTCTCCAGCCTGCGTGGCAGCAAAGAAACTCTCTCGGGCGGCGGCATCGCTTCGGGTCCGGTCAGCTTCATGAAAGGCTTCGACGCGTTTGCAGGCGTTATCAAGAGCGGCGGCAAAACCCGTCGCGCCGCTAAGATGGTCATTCTCAACAGCGACCATCCCGATATCGTGGAATTCATCGAATGCAAGCGCAAGGAAGAGCGCAAGGCTCACGTGCTGATCGAACAGGGCTACGACTCCGCGATCGACGGCGACGCCTACAGCTCCATTTTCTTCCAGAACGCCAATCACTCCGTGCGCGTAACCGACGACTTCATGCGCGCCGCTGCGGAAGACAAAGATTGGTGGACCAAGAACGTCATTGACGGCCAGCCTGCGGATAAGTTGCGCGCACGCGATCTGCTTTTCAAGATTGCGGACTCCACATGGCAGTGCGGCGATCCGGGCATGCAGTACGACACCACGGTAAACCGCTGGCACACTTCGAAAAATACCGGGCGAATCAACGCTTCCAATCCGTGCAGCGAATATATGTTTCTGGACGACACCGCCTGCAATCTGGCCTCGCTCAACCTGATGAAGTTTATGAATTCGGGCGGCCAGTTTGATGTTTCTGCCTTCAAACACGCCGTGGACATCACCATCACCGCTCAGGAAATTCTGGTGGACAACGCCAGCTATCCAACGCCGCAGATCGCCGAGAATTCCCACAACTTCCGTCCGCTTGGCCTGGGCTATGCCAACCTTGGCGCATTGCTCATGTCCATGGCGCTGCCCTATGACTCTGACGAAGGGCGAGACGTTGCCGGTGCGATCACCGCGCTGATGTCCGGCGAAGCTTACGCGCAATCCTCCCGCATCGCCGAAGGCATGGGGCCATTTCCCGGCTATCCGGTAAATCGCGAGCCCATGCTCGATGTCATTCGCATGCATCGCGATGCTGTCCGCGGCATCGATCCCGATCACGTCCAGACCGAATTGTTTCTTGCTGCGCAGGATTCGTGGAACACGGCGCTCTCACTGGGCGAAAAGTTCGGCTACAAGAACGCGCAAGTCACGGTCCTGGCTCCCACCGGCACCATTGGTTTCATGATGGATTGCGACACCACCGGCATCGAACCCGATCTGGCGTTGGTGAAGTACAAGAAACTCGTTGGCGGCGGCCTGATCAAGATTGTCAACAACACCGTCCCGGAAGCCTTGATGCGCCTGGGCTACACCCCGGAGCAGACCAGTGAGATCGTTTCGCACATCGATCAGAACGGAAAAATTGAAGGCGCGCCGTATCTGAAATCTGAAGATTTGCCAGTGTTCGATTGCTCGCTTGCGCCCGCTGGCGGCGGACGTTCGATCGCGTGGACCGGCCACGTAAAGATGATGGCTGCCGCGCAGCCGTTCCTCTCCGGGGCGATCTCCAAAACCATCAACATGCCCGAGGAATCCACCGTTGAAGATGTTATGGATGCCTACATCGAATCCTGGCGGCTGGGTCTCAAGGCCGTAGCCATTTATCGCGATAATTCCAAACTCTCGCAGCCCTTGTCCGCTGCCGGGCAGAAGAAAGATGAAAAGAAATCCGAAGCTGTGGCGGTGGTCGAGGCCATGCAACAAGAACTATTCGCGCGCGCACAACGCGAGAAAATGCCCGCCGAGCGCGCTTCCGTCACTCATAAATTCAGCATCGGCGGCCATGAAGGTTACATCACTGTGGGCATGTATGAAGATGGTCGGCCTGGCGAAATCTTCATCAAGATGTCCAAGGAGGGTTCCACTCTTTCGGGAATCATGGACGGCCTGGCGCTCACGGTGTCCATCGGCCTGCAATACGGCGTGCCATTGAAGGTGTATGTCGACAAGTTGCTCAACACCCGCTTTGAGCCGAGCGGCATCACCGCGAATCCCAAGATTCGCTTTGTCTCGTCGGTGCTGGACTACATCGCGCGCTGGCTCGGGGGCCGCTTTATCTCCGCGGATTACCTGAAATTAAATGGTGGCGCGGGGCAGGACAGTGCGGGTGCTGTGGCAAGTGCTGCCGTACCGGCTCCAGTGGTCGCGCAGGCTTTGGCGGCGCTGCCGGTTTCCAGCGCGTCATCGCAACCAAGCAACGCTCACGAAGGTGCGCCTACGTGTTCCGAGTGCGGCATGCTGATGGTTCCGAATGGTGCTTGTTACAAGTGCGAAAACTGCGGCAGCACCAGCGGCTGCAGCTAACCTAAATCGGCTTCACGGGGTCCCTGACGAATGAGCATTCCTCCCCTGGGATGGGAACAAAGTGTCCAGCAAACTCCAGCGCAACCGTCCCCGGCACCATGCTCTTCGTCAGCTTCCGATTCGACTTCTGTTGCCAGCGGCGCGCTATCATCCGCTCCACATTCGGTGCAAATCCATCAGCCAGAGCCAGCGCGGGGATTCCTCAATATCGTGCGGCATGGCACGGGCCCCGCTGCCATCTATGTGGTCACTTACCAGCGGCTCGATCGTTGCGGCGTAATCCCCAAACCCGTCCTCGCAGAAGGCGCTCGCCCACTGCTTGATTTATTGGAACGCCTTGGTGTGAACCTTGAACTGAAAGAAGTGCGCGGCGCGCTAGAGGATATTCTCAGGCTCGGCTCCGCAAACATCCCCGATCTATGGCTCAGTGATGAGCAGATGGCCGAAAGAGGCCTGGTCGAGGACTAATTTTTCAGCGCGTATTTGAGGCTGGCCGCACCTTGCGATTTTGAGGTGCGGCCTTTTTTTATGCGATTGGATAAAGAGAAAGTTCGTGCCGCTGTTCGCCTCAGCGCCGCCACATCGCCGGGCGATGCGACGTTAGAGCGCGTGGACGCATGCGAAATCGCGGAGCCAGAGGCGGCGGCACATTACGAAGAGTGTCTCCACAGTTCGGGCAGTGCCCTTCGTCGGACGTCGCGGCCGTGGCATCTGCACGCAGCCAGTGCCCGCGTGCTTCGCAAAGTTGGTTGATGCATTGGACCGTGAATCCTGGTAGATACTGCATCGTTTTCCCCCGGGACTGAATTGGTTTCTGAGCCCGCATCCCCGTTGATTTATATAAATCGTCGTCCATCGACGTCGACAAAAATGTTGTTGTTTGCGGGGATTCTGCGCTGCGGCGACATGCGGTGTCAAGAGGAATCACTACTAGATGTAGTGGTTGTGTTCCGAAGTGTGGAAAACGCGGCTTTTCTGTGGAAATGCCGTTTAAGGCTTTTGCGAAGTCGGTGCCGGAGTGGAGGCCCCCGGTGTGGCCGGAGGAGTTCCGGACTGATCCGCAGGCTTGGTGGTGGCCGGTTGCACGTGATGGAGCTCTTCGAGCGCAGCCAGACGCGTTTTCATTGCATCAATCACCTGTTGCTTGGCATCAATTTCTTGCTGCAGGATATCGAGTTTTGCCTTGCCAACCGTGTCATGCACATAGTCCGGGTTCGAATAATAGGTGTCCTGGCTCAGCGCCAACTCCCGCATTGCAATCTCTGCTTCTTTCTCAGCCTCAGCGATGGAATCTTTCAGTCTTTTTATTTCTGGATCGTCTGCCGGGGTTACCTCGGTTGCCGGATCTGGCGGAGTGAACGGCGTCTGTTCCGCGACGGCCACCGCGCCTGGAGACGGGGGCTGCGTTTCCAGCTTGGGAGGCGCCTCCAGCGTCACTCCCTGCTGCCCCGGTTTCAGGTTGCCGGGATCCAGGTCGTCGTCGCTGATTACTTTGGAGGGTTTCGTAGCATTCTTGGCTCGTTCGCGGGACTGGCGAGCCGCATCCGCGATTGAGGATGCGTTGCTGTCAGAAGAAGATTGCGCCGGTGGCTGCGTGCTAGTGGATTGAGCCCCGTGAAGCGTCGCGGTAGTCAATGAAAGAGCAAATAGAGCCAATGCAAGCTTAGTGCCGGTCAGATTGCTGCCCGTGAACGTCAAGATTCGGCCTGACATGCTTCACCTCGTGCCGGTCAAATAGTCGAAGTTCCAAGATACTCCAACTTTGTGCCGCTCCAAATACCCTGCGAAGTGGCCGTACGAATGAGGCAACGGCTGTTGGCCTCAATTTCCCATTAGTCCTTTCCCGTACGGTATTCCAAGCGTCACCTGAAGGCGTAAACATCGAGGTGTAAAGACGGTGTCACTGTATTTCGGAAGGACACCTCCTACGGCGGCGGATTGGCGATACTAAAGACAAGAAGCGCAATGTTACGGGGCCGCACGTTGAAATCATCTAGATTCTTCCCGATGTTTTTACTCTTTGTGTGCGGCACGACAGCAGAGTTGCGCGCTCAGGCAACGCCTAACGCGCCGGCAGGGCAATTGGCATCTCCGGGAACGGATCCAACTGCTACCACCCCAATTGCGCAAACCGCGACAAATCGTCCCTCGAAGGCGCCTGCAAGGCAAAACGCGGGGCACGCTTCGAATGAACATAATTTCTGGGATAAAGAAAATGCTTGGTTATTCGGCGGTGTCGCGGCAGCGCGCACCCTCGACTACTTTTCGACTCTAAATATGCGCCGCCGCGGACGCCAGGAGATTTTACTTACCGACGCGATTGTCGATGACCATCCGCCCTTCGCGGTCATCGAGGCGGCCAGTACTGGAGCGTCTATTAGCTTGTCTTACGTGTTTCATCACTACGGGCACCACAAACTGGAACGCTGGAGCTCTGTGGTGCACATCGGTCTGGCAACCACCGGAGCGGTTCGAAACTACTCGCTAAAGACCTTTCACTACAGAACTACTCCCCCGTAGCCAATCCATCGCCGCTGTTTTCTGATTCGCGAAAGCAGCTTCCAACTTTGTTTTTTCCACACCGTCTCACCCTCCGACGCTTATTGCGTAACCGGAACCCGTACGGCATACTCGCCGCGCGTGCAATATCTTTTGCACGGGCTTCATGGTTTTGCGCGAGGAGGTCTGATGGGGCGGTGTGTGCCTCACCGTTTCTTGAGTATTGTGGGGCTGCTTGTTTGTCTTGCGTCGCCCTCTATCCGCGCCGAGGACGCGCATCGTACCAATTACTCAAATCCTCGTTCGGACATTGCACAAACCGATTCGCGATCTTCGCAGAGCTCGCAGCAAGCTCTCCCGCACTCGCAAACGGAAACCGATCAGTACCGGCTTTCGCACGAACGTTACGAAAAAGCCGTCTCCTATTCGCGCGCTGGCTATACGTTGTACTTCATTTCCTATTTTCTCAGCGCCCTGGCACTGCTACTGATCCTGCGGTTGGGTTTAGCTGCGAAATTTCGTGACTTCGCCGAATCTGCCAGCGACAAAATGTGGATACAGGGGCTGATATTCGTCCCCCTCCTGATTTTGACCGTGGATATTGCCGATCTCCCCGTTCGTATCTATTGGTACGCACTTTCGTTGCGCTACCAGCAATCCATCCAGCACTGGGGATCGTGGCTACTGGATTGGTTGAAAGCCGAAGTCTTGGGTGTAGCCCTGGCGATCGTCCTGGCTCTTGTGTTGTACGTGGCCATGAGAAAAAGTCCGCGCCGCTGGTGGCTTTATTTTTGGCTGGCTGCGCTTCCGCTGATGTTCTTTTTCTTTTTCATAAGCCCGTGGTTCATCGATCCGTTGTTCAATCATTTTGAGCCGCTCAACGCCGAGCATCCTCAAATGGTTACCTCCATCGCCGAGCTGACGCAGCGTGCCGGCGTGCCGATCCCGCCGGACCGCATGTTTCTGATGAAGGCCAGCGAGAAAACCAACGCCATCAATGCCTATGTCACGGGTCTAGGCGCATCCAAGCGCGTCGTGGTCTGGGACACTACCATCGACAAAACCACCGGCGATGAGGCGCTATTCATCGTCGGCCATGAACTAGGGCATTACGTCCTGGGTCACGTGAGAAACGGCTTCTTGTTCTTCGCGGTGGGACTGCTGCTTGCGCTGTACGTGGTGTTTCGCGCCCTGCATTGGTCCTTGCACCGCTGGGCTGCGGACTGGAAAATTTACGGGCCTGAAGATTGGGCTTCCCTGGCCGTAATTCTATTGATTCTGCAAATTTTGACCTTCGTATCTTCGCCCGTCGCAAGTGGCTTTAGCCGCATGCAGGAGCACGCCGCGGACGTCTACGGCCTGGAAATTATTCACGGCGTCGTGCCCAATTCTGAAGAAGTGGCAGCTCACGCTTTTCAAGTACTTGGCGAACTCGATCTCTCCGATCCCAACCCACCGCTATTCATCAGGTTTTGGCTCTATAGCCACCCTCCACTGGCTGAGCGTCTCGTTTTTGCCCATTCCTACGATCCCTGGTCCAAAGGCGAATCTCCGAAGTATGTGAAATAATAAATTGAGGCGAAATTTACATATCTGACTTCTCGTCCGGGAGTATGTCTCCGCGCCTGGCCCCCGATCGAAATTCTCACCACTGCCTTGGGCACCGGTGGGGCGTCTAACTGTGAGAGCCAGTTCGTAACGCTCGTCTGATTCAAACTGAACGTACAGGACAAGTTGAGTGAGTTCAATGCAGCACGAAAATTCCGTCGTTCCTCCACCCGTTCCGGCCGCTCCGGAGACTCAGCCGAAAAGGCCAGGGCTCAGCATTTTCCAAAACGCGGAGGGGCTGCGCGCCGGGTGGAGGTCGTTGCTGTACTTAACCCTCGTCGTCGGAATTTTTCTGGGCTTGAGAATTCTGCTGGCGCCATTCTGGAAAGCGCCGCCAGACACATTTTCAAATCAATTTCTGACCGAAGTGATCGGGTTCGCCTCCGCTTTTGGCGCGGCGGTGCTGATGTCATTTCTCGAACATCGGCCCATCGGGGCCTACGGCTTGGCGGTCAACAGCGCGTTTGGAAAGCTGTTCTGGCAAGGCAGTCTCGCAGGTTTGCTCGAAATCAGCATCGTGGTTGGGCTGATGTCCGCGTTCGGCGGATATTCCTTTGGGCGCCTGGCATTGCATGGCGCGGAGTTGATTCGCTGGGCCGTATTGTGGGCGGTGTGCCTGCTCTTTGTAGCGCTCTTCGAAGAATTCCTGTTTCGCGGCTACACCTTATATAGCCTGACATCAGGCATCGGCTTCTGGCCTGCGGCAATTTTGCTGTCGTTGCTCTTCGGCGCCGTGCATCTTCAGAATAGCGGCGAAGGATTGATCGGTGTCGCCGGTGTTTTTGTGGTGGGCTTGCTCTGGTGCTTCACCGTAAAGCGTACCGGAAGCCTGTGGTTTGCAGTGGGCATGCACGCGGCCTTCGATTTTGGCGAAACTTTTCTTTATTCCGTCCCTGACAGTGGAATCATTTTCCCGGGCCATTTGTCTGATGCCACCATACATGGCTCAGCATGGCTCACCGGCGGAACAGTCGGCCCGGAAGCGAGCGTGTTCGATTTTTTGATGTTGTTCCTGATGTTCTATGTCGTTCATCGGCTCTATCCGGCGGACCGAGCGACCCACGAAGCTGATGCTGCTCTTCAACGCACCAGTTCCGAAGCGAATACCAACTTCACTCCGTGAGCTTGCGCCTGCGGCAAGGTTTCCTTCAGCGCTTCCAGTGTCGATGCGTGAGCATGCCCTATGGCTATGGCTTCTTTTTTCTTTGCCGCATCTGCGATAGCAATTTTGATCTGCTTGCGTACCGCCGCCACATCTTCAATGTCGTCCAGGAAAGGCACATTGCGCGAAGCCGCCCGGACACCAAATCGTTGCGCAGCTTCATATGCGACCGTGGCTGCGCTGGTGCGACTATCGATATAAAAAAGTTTGTGCTGCTGCAGAACGGGCATCAGCTCCGCCATCAATTTCGGGTCGGAGGTCGATTGCGAACCCTGATGATTGTTGACTCCGCGGACACCGGGAACCGCATTTAGAAATTGGGTTATCAGCGCGGATACGTCGGAGCGGGACATCCCGCTGCGAAGCTCCTGGGCTTCCGCATGCTGCTTTCCCAGCGATTGCATAGGCAGATGCAGCATCACCTCGTCGCCGCGCCGATGTGCCTGTTCCGCGATATCCACGGAGTGCACGTGGTTAGGCAAGATAGAAACGGTCAGCGGATACGGAAGCGCAAAAATCGTATCCGCCGCGGCACGATCGTTCCCGAGGTCGTCCAGAATAATGGCCAGCCGCGCGGGCTGATTGCCGGCAGTCATTGGAGCAGGGCTTTCGGACCTTCGCGATTCATCGGTGCCGCCCATGTGAATGTGGATGGTGTGCGTAATCAGCCCGGCGTGCCGATAGTTGAAAAAAATCGCGTCACTGCTTTCCGTTTGCGGATCTTGCGTCAGTCCTCGCGCCGTAGCAATGCCGCTAAATTTCTGCAATATCTGGGCGACTGCCGGCGGGTACGAATTGCCTTCTCGCTTCGCGGGAATATGTATCTCGATGCGGTCCGAGGAATTGGCCACCTTGTCGAAAGCGCCGACTTCGCCATGAACTTCTGAGCCCGGCGGCACAACAGAATTGGCCGCGAAAACAAATTCTCGCGTGATGCGATGGATTTCTTCTTCTGGCAGTGGTTTGTGTTCGGATCTTTGGCAGCCGGCGCACCATCCCGCCAGCGCACCGATAAGAACAGAAAATTTAAGAATGAGAATCGTCCGCGTGCGGGTTTGGTTTAAATAGCTTTGCGGCACCGAGGACTAGGCGGCTTTCTTTACCGGCGTCTTCAGCAACTCGAGAGCCTTGTGATAGATGGGGTCTTCCGGAGAGAGCGGCCGCGGACCCTGCGGAATTTCTTTTTTGTTGTCGGTTTCCGGTGCGGCACTGTCGTCTCCATCAGAATCGTCTTCCGCGGTGATGTGCACAACTTCCGTGGGTGTGACGCCTTCTTCCAGAATCGATTTGCCGCTCGGATTGTAATAATTTGCGGTGGTCAAAATCAGCGCCGAGCCATCGTCCAACGTGATCAGCTTTTGTTCGGAAGCCAGCCCAAAGGTGCGCTCGCCCACTACGTCGCCGCGATGATTGGCGGCAATCGCGGACGCCAGCACTTCCGCTGCACCCGATGTGGTAGCGTCGATCAAAACCGATACGGGATTTCTCCACGTTACTTGTTTCGGCTCCGCAGAGAAAGTTTGTGACGACACGGTCTGTCCGCGCAGCGTCGCCAGCGTGCCCGACGGTACAAACAGGCGTGCCGTCGCGATCGCTTCTGAAACCGGGCCTCGTCCGCATTCCCGAAGATCGAGAATGACATTGCGGACGCCTTGCTTTTGCGCATCCAGTAATCGCCCGCGCACTTCTTCGGCGCGACCAGGCTCAAGAGAGGTCAAACGGAGCACCAGCGTGTCGTTATCAGCCTTCTGTGTGACCAGCTTCACCGCCGTGGGTTTCTCGCGAACCACATCCACTTCTTCGGGCGTCGCTTTGCCGCGACGGATCACACCCACCTTCACGGCTGTACCCGCTTGCCCTGTCAACAGATTCATCGCCTGGCCTACAGACATGTCACGAGTCGTAAATCCGCCAATCGATTCAAAAATGTCGCCGCTATGGATGCCGGCCTTTTCTCCCGCGCTCACAGGGAGCACCGAGATCACGATCACGTATCCGAAACGTTTGCTCAGCGTGATGCC
>Ga0182024_10026347_pt1 | contig 10218 bp, 11 predicted proteins | sample P32metaG_FD_120480 | JGI IMG/M metagenome (GOLD analysis project Ga0182024, IMG submission 120480) | Permafrost microbial communities from Stordalen Mire, Sweden - P3-2 metaG (Illumina Assembly) | ecosystem: Environmental > Terrestrial > Soil > Wetlands > Permafrost | place: Sweden: Stordalen...
CTGAACCCTCGGCGCAAGCAGCCAAACGAGTTGAATAACAAAACGGCCGGGGAGTGTCAACGCACATCTCCGGCCCGGACAGAGGCGGAATCTGGCGTATCCAGGACAAACGGTTCCCATTCCCTTTAAAGTCGGCTTATTTCAGCCATGTGGATGCTTGGGACGGGAGGCCCGTTGCCTGCTGTCTTAATTTCCCCCGGCACGAGATTATAACGTTTCGCGCCATTGCGACAGTCGGAACATGGTCAGGACGGGCGGTACGTGCGAAATCCGCCGCGGGCCTTTTGCGTCCGCGGCGTGAAGCGTTATGATCGTCACCCTTGAAAAGCTTGAAACGTTTTGCATCTATCTGCGTCGATACTACATGGGAGTTAACCCTGCGTTACGTCGCGATGCCGCGCTGCGGTCTGTTGCGGGTGTTTCGGCTCGGCAAAGGCCGTTTTCAAATTAGCCGCAACTTTGGTATAAAGATCGGTTTGGCGGCGTCCTGCGTTCCCGCTGGTTTCCATCATACGGAGGAAAGCATTGATCGAAGTCGCGGATTTGACGAAGTCGTACGGCTCGATGACCGCCGTAGACCACGTGTCATTCACAGTCAACAAGGGCGAAATTCTGGGTTTTCTTGGGCCGAACGGAGCCGGGAAAACGACGACCATGCGCATTCTTACCGGATATATCCCCGCCACTTCGGGCACGGCGCGCGTCGCGGGATTTGATGTTGCGAACGAATCGATGCAGGTGCGGCGGCACATTGGTTATCTGCCCGAGGCTCCTCCTGTTTACCCCGACATGACCGTTGGGACGTACCTCGATTTCGTCGCCCGCATCAAGAATGTCCCGGCGGAAAAGCGCGGCGAACGGGTTACGGACGCTCTCCACAAGGTGAACATAACGGACAAGCGCGACGAGCTGATCAAGCGCCTGTCGCGAGGTTACAAGCAGCGCGTGGGGTTGGCCCAGGCGCTGGTGCACGACCCGGACGTGATTATTCTGGACGAGCCCACGGTGGGCCTCGATCCCAAGCAGATCATCGAAGTCCGCCACCTCATCAAGGGCCTCGCGGGTAACCATACGATTATTCTGTCCACGCACATCCTGCCTGAAGTGAGCATGACGTGCGATCGCGTGGTGATCATCAACAAGGGCAGGATTGCCGCCGTCGACACGCCTCAGAACCTGACTTCGCAGCTCAAGGGCGGGCAGAAAATCCGCGTGGAAGTGAAGGCGCCGGAACAGTCCGTTCAAGAGTTGCTCTCGCAGGTTCCGGGGGCGAGCCGGGTGCAGGTCGAAGCCGTCCGCGCCGACGGCCACTTGACCGCCACGATCGAGGCGGCACAAGGTAACGACATTCGAAGCCAGATTGCCGCGAAGATCGTCGAAAAGGGCTGGCCTCTTTACGAGCTCAGGGGCGTAAGTCTCAGCCTCGAGGATATTTTCCTCGAACTCACCACCGACGACGCGGCGCACGCGCAGCCGGCGAATTAAAGGAGCGAAGGAATGCAAGGCTTTCTCGCTATTTATCGCAAAGAGATAGGGCATTATTTTGTCTCCCCCATCGCCTACGTGGTGGTGGGGCTGTTTCTGATGCTGAGCGCTTTCTTTTTTGACAGCTATATCGTGAGCGCCATGCAGTATTCGATTCAGATGCAGTTGCAGGGCTTGCCGACCTTCGACGTGCCGTCGCAAGTGATGAGCGGTTTCTTCGGCGTTGTCGCCTTGTTCGTCTTATTCTTCCTGCCGATGCTGACGATGGGCGTCTATGCCGAGGAGCGCAAGCGCGGGACGATGGAGCTCCTGATGACATCGCCGATCACCGAAATTCAAATTGTGCTGGGGAAGTTTTGCGCCTCGCTCACCTTGCTCGCCATCATGCTTCTGCCCACCGCCAGCTACGTGGCTTACATGAATCTGCACAGCGAGCCGGTGCCGCCGTGGCGGATTTTGTTCGCCGGATATGCCGGCGTACTGCTGCTTGGCGCGGCCCTTTTGGCGCTTGGCTCGTTTATTTCCTCGCTGACGGAAAACCAGCTCATTTCCGCGGTGCTCACTTTCGCCGCGTTCCTCATGGTGTGGGTGATCGACATCGGGCGGAACGCGCAGGGAGCCGCGGGATCCGTGCTGCAATATCTGTCGGTGATCCATCATTACGACGACTTCACCCGAGGCATCATCGATACATCCAGTCTTATTTATTATGGAAGTTTCATTTTCTTGTTTCTTTTCCTCACCGTGCGCTCGGTGGATTCCATGCGATGGCGGCGCGCCTGAGGTTTTGAAATTGGAGTTCGTTGGAACGGGGAGGCTTTTTAGAATGAAGCGGCATCAAATTGCGGATTTGGTCGGGAGCATCGGGGCGGCCCTCCTGATCGCGGGTTACCTGCGCTATTCGATTCAGGGCGAGATGCAGATTCTGAGCAAGACCTTGATGATCGCGGGCGGCGTGTTCTTGGTGGTTTCCGCCATTCTCGGATTCCAAAGAATCCTTCAATTCTTCTCGAAGCGTTCCTCCCAATTGGGAACCAATACCACGCTTCTCGCCCTCGGGGTGCTTGCCATTCTGGTGGTCATCAATTTCCTGGGCTACCAGCATAAAAAGCGCTTCGATCTGACGAGCGAGAAGCTGTACACGCTCTCCGATCAGACAAAACAGATCGTCGGCGGCCTGAAAGAGGACGTCTCCATCGTTCGTTTTTCGAAGACACCCGATCCGCGCGTCGATGAATTCATGGGCGAGTACCAGGCTCTCGGCAAACATGTGAAATTCCAGAACGTAGACCCGCAGGAAAAACCGGACGTTGCCAAGGAATACGGCGCGCAACACATCGGCGATATCATCGTCGCCTCGGGAGCCCGAAAAGAGACGCTCGAAACGACTCCCGAAAGCGGAATCGACGAATCCGACCTTACCAGCGCGATCATGAAAGTGACGCGCGACAAGCAGAAAACGGTCTGCTTCGTGACCGGCCATGGCGAAAAGCCGATCACCGCCGATACCCAAACAAACAGTTACAGCATCGCGGACCAGGGCTTGAAGAAGGAAGGCTACAACACCCAATCGGTCAACTTGGTTTCGCAAAATGGAGTGCCGTCGAGTTGCGACCTGCTGGTGATCGATGGACCCACGCAGCCCTACTTCCCTCAGGAAACCGCCATGATCGAGAAGTATCTGAACGATGGTGGTAAGGCCTTGATCGAGGTAGACCCGGAAACGGATCCGAAGCTCGATCCCATTTTTCAGGCCTGGAACATAAATGTGGGGAACAACGTCGTCATCGATGCCAGCGGAATGGGTCGCCTGCTGGGAGCGGGGCCTGGAATACCGCTTGTAGTGGATTACGGAACGAGTCCTATCACCAAGAATCTCGAGCGCCACATGACGTTCTATCCTTTGGCCCGCACCGTCTCGATTGCGGACAAAAACAAGACGGACCCCGAAGCCGTCGAGCTGCTGAAAACTTCGCCGCAGAGTTTTACCACTCCCAAGTTGGAGCGGGAAGTGAAGTACGACGCGAAAACGGACACGGCAGGACCTCTCTCTCTAGGCGTTGCCGCCAGCCGCAAGGTTGGTGACAAGAGCGCCCGCCTGGTGGTGGTTGGAGACTCCGACTTTGCCTCGAACCAGGCCATCGGTCAGGCGAGCAACGGCGACCTCTTCTACAACACAGTTGACTGGCTCACGCAGGATGAGAACCTCATTTCCATACGCCCCAAGAAGACGGCGGACCGGCAGATTGTTTTGACCGCGGCCCAGGCTGCAGGGCTCAAATGGCTCGATCTGTTCTTCTTGCCCGGAATCGTGATTCTTTCGGGAATTTATATCTGGTGGAAGCGCCGGTAATTTCAGGCGGAAAACCTATGATCAAGAAGCCGACTCTGGTTGTGCTCCTCTGCGCCGTGATCCTCGGAGGCGTGGTCTATTACCTGAATGTAAAGCAAACCAAAGAAGCGAACGTTTCAACCGACACATCCAAGCCGGCCCTCTCGATGCAAGCTTCCGATGTCACTGGCTTGACGCTAAGCCGCCCCGCCAAGACCGGAGAGCCGCCCATCCGGTTCGAAAAGAAAGGCGGCTCCTGGCAAATCGATCAGCCGGTGGAAACCGGGGCCGACGAATCGTCCGTAGATGGAATCGTTGACAGCGCAGTGGGTGCGCGAGTTTCGCAGACCGAACCGGGGTCGGCTGACCGGCTGAAAGCTTTCGGGCTCGATCCGCCGGAAGTTTCTCTCGAATTTCAGCTTCGCAACGGCACGAAACACACGATCGCTCTCGGCGAAAAAGATATTACGGGAAGTTACGTCTACGGTATCGTGGATGGCGCAAAAACGGTGTCCCTTTTGCCCGAATCGATTCTTTCGGCCGCGGACAAATCCTTCGATGATTTGCGGGACCGCGCCGTGCTCCATATCGCCGGCGCGCAAGTCGCCTCCTTCGAGTTGAAGAATTCGTCAGGGGAGATGGATGCGGCGAAGCAGAATAATCAGTGGAAGTTCACCAAGCCAACCATCACCTTCGCTGACAACGATGCCGTCAGCTCGTTGTTGAGTTCGATTGAAAATGGCCGGGTAGTCACCATTGTCAGTGAAAAACCGGACAATCTCGGCAAGTACGGCCTGGCGAACCCATCGATTACATTCACCGCTTCCAACGACATCGGCAGGAAGTCCGTTTTGCTGGTCGGCGGCAAATCGGGTGACAACTATTATGCGCGAGACCCGTCGCGTCCCATGATTTTCAGCGTCAATGACGCGGTGCACACCCAACTCGCGAAAATGTTCAGCGATTTGCGGGATAAGAAATTGGCTCATTTCGATTCCGCCGATATGAACCGCGTCGAAATTCACAACGAACACGGAACGATTATCGCGATCCGCAAGAATGAGACCGATTGGACGATCGATTCACCCGCTGCTCAAAAGGGCAAGCCCGCCGCGTGGTCGAAAGTGATCGATCCGATTACGGCTTTCCAGGCTCAGAAAGTGATCGATCACGCGGAGGCGAACGTGATCGCGCAACTTGCGAAACCCGGGATCGAAGTCGATCTGACGGACAAGAGCGGCAAGCAAATAACTCTCAAGATGTCGAAGCCTTCCGGCGATATCGTCTACACGCGGATGAGCGACAGCCCGGCTGTGTATCAGCTGAAAAAAGAGGACTACGACGGCCTGAATTTCGACGCCTCGCAAGCCGTTCAATAAGCAGCTGTGGGGCGGGACACTAGTTCGAAAACGGGGCGTCTCCGTTCGAGTTCACGGCGCCCATGTCGCCAGCAGCAGAATCTTGCCGTTTGCCGGAGAGATGTAAACGTAATAAACGAGCGCTTCATTCCGGACTTCATAGAAATGCGGGCGTTTAGGGTCAGGAATTCGCGAGATACCCTCAGCGAAAAGCTGCCGCAATGTGCTGACGATCTCCGGAGGATGATTTCGCGGATCTTCAATTTGGAGTTCGACACCGTCGTTTGTCGGCATAATAATTGCTTCCGGCTCTCTAATCGTCCGCATCTAATATTACGTTAGCAAAAGGTCTAAAGTTCCAGTCGGCGGCACGAACTGCGGTAATTTTCCTTTGGTTCGCAGCGTGAAGTTTCGACGGAGCGCCAAATGCCGTACTGAGAGAGTTAACCTTAAAGTCGCCACTTGCGCGTCTCCGCCGAACTTGCCATAGTTGAAGCCGACCGAGGGTACATCGTGAAAAAGAAGACAAAAAAGCCCAGCAGGCTTAGCCAGGACCGCCGGCGCAGGCATCAGCATTGGCAGGTGACCGTGTATTACCATGATGGCGAGAAATTCGCGCGCGTCTACATCGACCGCGAGCGCGCCGAGCGCTTTGCCGATCGTCAAAAAAAATCGCCGGTCGTGAAGGGTACCCGCATCGTCGAAGTGGATTAGCCTCGTCCAAATTTTGCCGTAAAATTTCGCTGCCGAAGCGAGCCGCGGTGGTGCAACGAAAGTAAATCAGAGCTCTGCCGCTTTGGCGCGTAGCTTGTCGGCTTTAAGCCCTCATGTTATAAATGTCTTCGCGCCGCAATTGCATCCAGGCGGGATTCGTATAGTGGTAGTACGCGACCTTGCCAAGGGAAGGCCTGTGTTTTCTATCGTTTGCCTGCGTTTGGCGACGTTGAGAAATCAGGGATTTAGCCCAAAGCACTGTTGGTGACGTTTGATGAAAATTGACTCCAACAATGCAAAAAACAATGCAATTTTGCACCAAAGTAGGGCAGTGGATTTTTCGTCTGAATTGAACGGACACCGTAACGTGGTACTTGGGCAACGCTACTCTACAGAGTTGTGCCTCACGAAATCGACGACACCGTATCGAGATAGCTTTCCGCAGTGTGTGCAGTTGATACTGTCGGGACGTAACCGCCCAAAATAATCGAAGAACTCCCCGCACTTGTCATTCTTACAGTGAAGCAACCAAAGACCGTCTTGCGATTCGGTCATCCGTTAAGTCTATCACGCTGTTGTGCGCCGGGTTTGAATAAGAGCATCACAAACCTCAAGCAGAATCGAATAGGAGAAACGTCATTTTGGCAAATACCGAATGTCGCTGGCTAGGTAGGTAGCCGTGGTCTTGCAGCGCGGACAGGTCAGTTCTGAGCCGCCAGATGGAAACTCAGGTTCAGTCGGATGCAAATAGTCTTCGAGCCTTCTGGATTTGCCAACAGGGGAATGGGTGAAACTTTCTAAGCAAGTTTTACAATCCACTCGCCATCGAGGCAATGGAGCGAGTGCAGGTTCAGCCATAGCGAGCGTAGGATACCCGACATAATCTGCACAGGAATGCAGCAAATACTGTATTTTTTGAAGCCTCGATCTGTTAACGTGCCCTACGGTATTCGGCTCAACTCTACACATTCCCTCGTGAGGTTCAAATGATTGCTGCACTAATATAAGGTTGTGGTGTTCTTTGCGTTCGGGTGGGGAACCAATTCCCGTTTCCGCCAAGGTTGTGAGCCTGCAAGATGAACGGTGAAGGTACAGAGGACGATTTCTCGAGGTCTTGCTTTGCCGAGAAGCAGTAGATTTAGTGCACGGAGCACGATGCTGTAGGTCTTGCCCGATCCAGGACCTGCGACCACAAGCAGCGGCCCGTTCACGTGGGCGACGACGGCCGGCTGCGCCTCGTTCAAGTCCGGGTAGTGCTCAAGGATAGGGGATGCGATCGTCGCAAACGTTCTGACCTTCGGAAGATACTGATTCTATTCCAGATTGAATTACCTCAAGAGTTCTACCACGTTTTGCAACAGGGCGAGAGCATTTTGGATTGACCATCCTGTTAATGACGCAATTGATGGAAATAGGGGTGCGATTTCCCGATCGCCTCTTGGATACGGCGAATCGCATAATGCAAGACGAAAACATACTGCCGTGCTATGATTTTACGGTTGTAAGTATTTACATCCAGAGTGGAGCGAAAGTGCTCCCAGCAACCGTGCCAAACGGTGCTCAAACGATGCGGCCCATGGAGGGCAAATGGCATACAAACCTGCCGTTACTCCCGCAAGTAATTTCCTAGAGTTGAATTTCTCGCGTCGCAATGAGGAGGGCTCGATTTTGCATGTCGGAAAGGTTGACCTCGAATCAGGTGAAATCCGAGAGGTGAACCAATGAAAACGAGATTCGTCGCCGGTCGGGATTTTGAGTGTCTTTTCGAACAGGATAATTTTGCGCCTCGACGCACCACGGGGAACAATCTTTACGACCCTGAGTCACTCATCACGGGCGCCGAACTTGCCCGTGGGTCAGCGCGATGAGTGTCCCTACTCCCTTCACCTGTTTGAGCAGAGCGACCTGCGGATAAACTTCCTTGGCGATTTGCTCTCGACGACGAAGCAGTCGAGATCACGCCCTGTTGATCGTTTGCTTTCAGCACGCTCTTAGGGCAAGCGAATTGGTTTCTCTCAGGCTCGGGGACATCGATTGGCGCAACATGGAAATCACTATTCGGCGACTCAAGGGTTCGTTAAGACTACCCAGTCTCTCTTTCGGATGCGGGGACGTCCGTGCATGGATGAAGTCTCCGCCCCACGTGCCTGGTTGAATGAGCGGCCAAACGATTCGGGTTCCGATTTTCTTTTCGTTTCGCAAAAAGGTCCGTTCGACCGCAACACCGTAAACCGTATTTTTGCGAAGTACTGCCGGCTAACGTCCGAGGCTCGCGTTGCCACAGGCGAGAAGCCAATCGCCGAATCGTGTTGGCACATCCACGCACTGAAACACAGCCGGGTACCTCCGTTGTTGGCAAGATGGATTTGTATCTTGTTAAATTGCTCGCCGGACATGCTGCTCTGTCGAGCACGCTTCGCTACGCACACGGTTCACAAAAGCTGGCATGCCAGGAAGCTCAGCGGGTTTCGATCGAGTCGTTTTCGTAGAGACGGCTGGAGTCGAAAGAGGCAGTGTCACGACGGCAAGGCAAAAACATGCGGCGCAGGAAAAGTGGAGCACTGGAGATGGTTTCACGAGCTGTTACCGGCAAGGCGGAGTTCGCGGGACAGGGACTGGTGCGATGTACGGCTCGTCTGTCCAGGCGAGCCATGCATCTCACAGGGGAATATAGATCGGGAAGTCAAAATCCGAAGGTTGAAACTTACTTCGCTTTCTTTGCCTTCTCCGCCCTGATCTTCGCCCATCGTGCCTTTGCCGCCCGAGATATTCTGGCTCGAACAGAAGCAGACATGGTTCTCGCGCCGTTTGCTCCATTTGGGCTGCTGGTACGGCCCGGTGACACAGCGGTATTGGCTCCGCCATTCAGAACTGCGATTGCATCCTGAACTGCCGTCAACTGTCGCTGCAGCTTCGATTCTTCCTGTTGCAATGCTCCAATAATATCCATGAAACCTCCGTCGGATATTAAACACTTTCCGATTTCAAAGTGCAAGGATGTGGTAGCAGTCCCGAACTTCCGAGGTGCAATGCTTGACTGCAACCGACTAAATCCCCTCTTTGGGGCGGGAAATGCCAAGCCTTCGCATTTTGTAGAGCAGCGTGGTGCGCTTCACTACTAATCGAGCAGCGGCGCCGTTGGGTCCTCCAATCACCCAGTCAGTTTCCCGCAAGGTTTTCAGAATGTATTCACGGTCAACCTGCGCCAGGGGGCGGGCCTCAGTACCTGAACCTTGCTGGACGTGTTGTACCTCCGGAAGGGAAGGATGGGAAAGAACTTGATTCGATGACAATATCACGCACCGTTCAATTACATTCTGTAGCTCCCGCACGTTGCCTGGCCAGAGATAATGCACCAGATGATCCATATCTCCTGGCAGAATGGTTTCGATACGCTTGTTCATGAGTTGAGCGTATTGCGTCACGAAGTGCCATGCGAGAAGGGGAATGTCATCCTGTCGCTCGCGGAGCGGGGGCATTTGGATTGGGAAGACATTCAATCGGTAATACAGGTCGCTTCGAAATTCACCCCGCTTGACCATCGTAACTAGGTCGCGGTTGGTCGCGGCCACTAGGCGGAAGTCCACGCGAATCGTTTGATTGTTACCGAGCCTTTCTAGCTCGTGTTCCTGGACCACCCGTAATAATTTAGATTGCATTTCCAGCGGAATATCGCCAACTTCGTCTAGGAAGATAGTCCCTCCATGCGCCAGTTCGAAGCGTCCAATTCCCCGCGAGACCGCTCCCGTAAATGCCCCTTTTTCATGACCGAAAAGTTCGCTTTCGAGCAATCCCGCCGGAATCGCCCCACAGTTTGCTCTAACGAAAGCGTGGTCACGCCGTAAACTGAGATTGTGGATGGCTTTGGCGATTAGCTCTTTCCCTGTGCCTGTTTCTCCAAGAATCAGAGTCGTCGAATCTGTCTCAGCTATCTGCTTCGTGAGCTTCAGCACTTCATGCAGCCCAGAACCTCGACCTACGATCTCAACGAGATCCATTGCTTTTACTCGCTTGGTACCTTGCTCCACGGCTTATCCCTCGGTCTCGGGCCTGTGTGACCTCTCAATTGAAGCGTGAACTGTAGCCTCTGCAAGAAGCGAAGCAGGAAACCAGGCAACACGTGCTTATTTACAGAAGCGACACCATTACGCTGGACACATGTAACCTGGATCAGATGCTAGAGCGGTTTCATGCTAGGGAGGCCTAGATTGCCACAGATAAGCAGATTCGGAACGGGTTGAGTGTCCATATCGGCGTACTTTGTTTAGGCATTATAGGGCACTAAAGTGCACTATACAAACGTACAACGTACAACATACAACGTACAAC
>Ga0182024_10026348_pt1 | contig 10218 bp, 11 predicted proteins | sample P32metaG_FD_120480 | JGI IMG/M metagenome (GOLD analysis project Ga0182024, IMG submission 120480) | Permafrost microbial communities from Stordalen Mire, Sweden - P3-2 metaG (Illumina Assembly) | ecosystem: Environmental > Terrestrial > Soil > Wetlands > Permafrost | place: Sweden: Stordalen...
TCGGCACGCAGGTTGCTTCCTCCGAAGATAACGAGCTTGGCTATCTGGCGCAGGCGGCAGCCGGCCAGTGACGCGCCGCCCAAGCCCGTTCCTGGCGCTTGCATTTCCGGTGGCACTTGCTTTTGCGGGATGCGCGACGAAGCCGCCGGGCCCGTTGGCGATCGTGAAGCCCGCCGCGTTCCCGGTAGATGTCCAGCCGCAAGCGCAAGCTTTAAATGGCTCGGTTTTTCCGGCCACGACCTCCGGCTCGCTTTATGAACCTCGGCGGGACTGGAATGTTGGCGATCTCGTAACAATTAACATCGTTACAAGCGCGTCGGCGGATAATACGGACGCCGCCGCGCTGAAGCGTACAGGTTCGATCGCCGATTCCATGACCAATTTCCTGGGCATCCCCATGTCGTTCGGGCACATCAATGGCGGCAGCCTATCGCCCGAGATAACGGCGTCATCGGACCAGGAATATGCGGGCGCGGGCTCCGACCAGGCATTGAGCACGATCAGCGGCCAGGTGGAGGCTGTGATTACGCATGTCGATCCGAATGGCACGCTCGCTTTGGAGGGGCGGACAAATACGAATATCAACGGCAATGTCACGGCGGTCGTCGTGACCGGCTATGCGAGCCCTGATGATATTGCGGCCAACACCACGATCAGCTCCAACAACATTGCGGACATGAATGTTCAGTATGTTGGCAATGGCCCCATCAACGATGCGCATCAGGTTCCCTGGCTGGAACAAATCCTCTCGAAGGTATCGCCATTTTGAAACGAAAACGGCTCCTCTCCGTCGTGGTTGTTGCCGCAGGCCTGCTCGGTGCCTATGGCGGGGTGGCCATGGCCGATTCCACTACCATCGGCCTGCTTGTGAGCGTTGCAGGCGCGCCGTCAAACCAGCTCTATGGCTACGGCCTTGTCGTTGGATTGGCCGGCTCCGGCGACCAATCGACCGAGGTGCCCTATACCCAGCAGGCCATCTTAAACATGCTGCGCAATATGGGGATTTCGTTACCGAACGTAACAACCATGGAGCCGCAGGATGTCGCATCCGTAATGGTGACGGCGGAAGTTCCCGCATTTGCTCATGCGGGTCAGAGGATCGACGTTACCGTAGCGGCGGTCGGCAACGAGACATCCCTTGCCGGCGGGGTGCTTCTCCCCACCTCGCTGCGTGCCGGCAATGGCGTCGTTTATGCTCAGGCCCAGGGCCCGCTGCTCGTCAGCGGCTATGCCGTCGGCGCGGGGGGCTCATCAACTCAGGTCAACGTACCGACAACCGGATCCTTGCCAGGCGGCGCGATATTGGCGAACAGCATTCCTGCCAGTTTTTCCGTCGGCGGTACTTCGGCATTGCTTTTGAATGACCCGAGTTTCCAAAGTGCCCAGCAGATCACCGACACTATCAACGCAGCCTACGGCCCGGGAACTGCCAATGCCATATCGCCGGGAGAAGTGGACATAAACAGCACGAACGGCGCTTCGGTCGCTTTCATGTCGAACATCCTCTCCTTACCGATCACCGAGCAGCAGCAGGCGCCGACGATCATCGTCGACGCCCAGAGCGGTACGATTGTCATGAATGAGGGGGTGACACTTGGCCCCGCCGTGGTCAGCCACGGAGATCTCACCGTCAACATACAGACTATCAATTCGGTCAGCCAGCCTGGCCCCTTCAGCAATGGCCAGACCGTCGGGGTGCAAAACACGGTGGTGAGCGCCCAACAAGGAAAGGCGGACGTCGTCCACCTGCCGCGCGCCGCGACATTGCAGGATGTTGCCGCTGCGTTGAATGCCGTGGGTGCGACCCCTCAGGATCTGATCGCCATTATCGAGGCTTTGAAGCAGGCCGGTGCCATCACCGGCACGATCAAGGTAATCTGATGGATGCCGTATCGATCACGCCGCGTCGCGCCGGCATCTTCTCCGCGATTCGCGCCGGTGGCTGTGAGCGCACCCAGCCCATACGGGTTCTCGCTTTCTTCCCAGGGCATGAGGTTACGGAAAATCCGCAATGGTGACCGCCATCCATAGCAGCGCGCCGGCAGGTCACTTGGATGCTCCGGGCAAGCAGGCCGTAACCTCCGAAGTTCAGAAAATGATGGGCATGCTCTGGGATGAGATGCTCACCGAACTCGACAAGACGGGTATGAGCGACGACACGCTCGGCACCGGGGGCTCGGACTTCCAAAGCATGTTCATGTGGGATATCTCCCAAAGCGATTTTGGCCGGTACGATAGCCAGCTTGTCGATGCGGCTCTGCGGCAGCTTGGCGGCGGGGCTACGGTACCGCGATCCGATGCCATAGTTCCGGCCGGCAGCTTGCCTGCACCTGTCCTGCAGGCGCTGCAATCGACCGCTTATGGTGATATCGGCCCGGCCAGCGAAGGGCCCATCTATGCATCTGGCGCTACTGCCGCGGCGGATGCCAGTGCTGTTGTTGGCGCGTTCCTCGACAAAGCCAAAAGCTTCGCCAAAACCATTTGGCCGCAGGTCCAATCCGCGGCTGAACAACTCGGCGTGCCGGCGGTCGCGGTTCTGGCCCAGACCGAGCTTGAGACGGAATGGGGCGAAGCGGCGCCAGGCAACAATCTGTTTGGGGTCAAGGCAACCGACGGGCAGCCCAGCACAGCGCGATCCACGACCGAGGTGATTGACGGCGTCCTGACACCCCAGACCGCCTCATTCCGAAACTATTCGACCGATGCCGATAGCATCACGGATTATGTCCACCAAATCCTCGCCAGTTTTCAGGGCGTGGCGGGTCAATCCACTATTGCCGGATTTGCCAAGGCGCTCCAGGCGGCCGGTTATGCGACCGACAGAAATTACGCGGCAAAGATCATCGGCATCACCCAGTCGCCCATGATGTCCCAGATCCTGCAGTCCCTTGGCGCCGCGCAGCAAACCGCGTTCGGCGCCGTTTCTCCTTCTTCCGTCCCCGATGCGAGCAATAAAGCAGGTGAATTATGAGCGGTATTACCAGTGCGATGAACACGGCGCTCTCCGGTCTGGATTTATTCGAAGCTGGAATCGAGACCGTCTCGAACAATCTGACCAATAGCACAATTTCGGGATATTCCGTTGAGAGCGTGAATGCCGCGGAGGTTGCAGAAGGGGCGGGGAAGCCCGGCGCAGGCGTCACCGCGCCCGTCGTGGTTCGTGCGGCAGACAGCTTCGCAGCTTCCCAGCTCTACCTCGCGAACAGCCAAAACGCGGCGGCGACAAACGCAGCGACGCAACTTACCAATATATCAAATGCCCTGACGAATAATGGCGACGTGCAGACCGCGGTCGACCAGTTCTTTAACGATATGAGCACCCTTGCAGCCGACCCAACCAGCAGCGGCGATGCTGAAACCGTTCTCGCCGACGCCCAGGAAGTTGTGTCCGCCTTCCAGAACGCCTCTGGCTCCATCCAAAGTTCGATAGCAGCCTCCTCCGCTACGGTGACCCAGAGTGTGGGTTCGGCGAATAGCTTGCTGCAGCAGCTCGCCTCGATCAACCAGGCGCTCATCAATTCACCGAACGATCCCAGCCTTCTTGACCAGCAGCAAGCTGCGCTGACCTCCCTTTCAAGCCTGATCAATGTGAACACAATCCCCCAACCGAATGGCACGGTGATCGTCGCCAATGGCGGCACCATTCTGCTCAATCAAAGCGGTGCGCAAACAATGACCGTGGGCCAGGACAGCCAAGGCGATACCGAGGTTACGGTTGGCAATGGGAATGTTCCGCTGAAGGCGAATGATGAAGATGGATCGATCGGAAACGCCCTTTCAACGTTGCAGGCAGGGAATGCGGCACAACAAAGCCTTAACGCGATCGCCACCATATTCGCCGGCCTTGTGAATACTGCACAGGCCCAAGGCCTAACCTCTACTGGCGCACAGGGCGGCGCGCTATTCTCCATCCCGTCTCCCACCGTAACGGCAAGTACGAGCAATTCGGGGACCGCCACGGTCTCGGTCGCCTCGGTGAACAGTTCCGCTTTGCCTAGCAATGGTGGCCCCTTCACCGTAACCTACAGCACTTCGACGGGCTGGAGCGCCGTCAATCAAGCGACGGGGCAGGCTGCTACCGTAACCGGGTCGCCGCCATCCTTCGCGGGGATAACGCTCAGCGTCTCCGGTGCCCCTGCGAACGGCGATTCATGGGTGGTCAATCCCGCTTCGGGCGCCGCCAACAGCATCTCCGTAACCGCCACGAGCTCAGACCAGATTGCCAGTGCCGACCCCTATGTCGGCACGCCGGGCATGTTGCAATCGGACGGTTCCATAAAGGACAGCAATACCGGGGTTATTGATACAGGTTCTGACAGTGTTGTCTCCACGCCGGCAAGCACAGCCGCCGTGGTGCCGGAACAATATTACGGCCAGGACCTGCTGGTGACCTTCACGTCGGCGACGGGATACAGCATATCGACCATCGGCTCGAGCGGCACTACAGGGCCGGTCGTCGCCACCGGAACGTTCAACGGCGCCACCGGCGGGGAGATCGCGGTAGCATATCCTTCCGGCAGCGCAGCTTCAGGCGCCTATTGGCAGATTCCCATCACCGGAACGCCGGATGCCGGCGACACGTTGACTCTAACACCGGGTGGCAGCAGCAGCGGCAGCAATGCAACGCGCATGGCCTCACTCTGGGCCGCATCCGGAATGACAGCGGATGGCACGCTGCAGCAGACGGTCATCGGCTTCAGTACCCAGCTTGGTGCGGCAGCACAGCTAGCCAAGGATCAATCCACCGCGACCGGTGATCAGGTAACCACGGTGACAACCAACTTGCAGAACGTCAGCGGCGTCAATTCCGATCAACAGGCTGTTGACTTGACCAATTATCAGCAAGCCTATCAGGCGGCCGCCCAGGTCATAAGCACCGCACGCACGATGTTTGAATCCCTCATCACCTCTGTCGCGTCGTAGGAGCATCATGGCAAATAACATTCTTATTGTTGGCGGCTCCGCGCTTATTGCCCTTGCACTCGGGGTTGGCGGCACCTTCGCCGTTATGACCATGACCAGCCATAACGGACCGAAGACCGCTGAGACGCGCAAACCGCCCGCGCCCATACCATTATATTTCGCGGATGTCCCCGACATCGTCGTAAGTATCCCTGACGTGGCGGGTGACCCACCGTCATCCTTCGTCCAGTTTGGTATCCAGTTCCAGACCAGCGATGCGCAGTCCGTCGACCACTTCAATACGCTTGAACCCATCATCAAATCCAGGATCATGGACCTGCTGATGCAACAGACCGGCGCAACGTTACAGACGGAAGCGACGCGGACGTCCATTGAGCAGAAAAGTCTCAGCCTGGTGAATACGGCGCTGGAAACCCGTAACTACGCACAAAAACCGCCATTCACGGCTGCTTACATCACAAGCTTGGTTGTCCAGGATTAGCGCAGCTTTTTGTGGAACTTGGGTAAGAAAAACAATTTGTATCTTAAAGGTAATGAGCTATTGTTAGAGTAGTGCCAAGGGGCTCTGTGATTGACTCTCTGGCCCCACAACCCCGTCATGCCGGCGAAGGCCGCGCATCCACGACTTTTCCGCATTTGATCTACGGTAGAATGCGGAAAGGTTAAAGAAAGTCGTGGATGCCGGCCTTCGCCGGCATGACGGTGAATATGGATGGGTCAAGCTCTGCAGCGCTTGTTATCAGCAGATCGCCCGTCGATTATTTTAAGGAATGCCCAAATGTTGCCTACGGAAATCAAGTAAGCCTCTCATCTTACCGCGGAAAGTTTTCACGTCCCACCCAACAGCCTGGTCAAGAAAGTCGCTCATGATACCTCAATCCATGGCTATGTCTTATGTGACGTCCCTCACTATCATCTTCGTCATTTTGGGCGGGCTCCTTTTATTTGGGCGCAAGCTTCGTGGCCATCCATGGTTGAATGCAAAATCGTCTCAATCTGCGATCAACGTCTCGTCAGCGCGTTCAGTCGGCGCCCATAACACGCTCGCCATCGCAGAGGTGGAAGGCAGGCGTTTTTTGATTGCCATCGGGCGGAACGGCATAGCAAAAATCGGCTGCCTGGATACGCGGGAGACGACCAAGCTATCGGCCGAGGAGCTGCAAAATTGTGACCAATTTTAGGCCAGTCATTACGCATACATGGAAGTGGGCCCTGGCTGGGCTGCTATGTGCTCTTGCCGGCGGAATCGCCCATGCAGACCAGCCCCAGGGGCTCGACCTGGTAAATGCGGTAACGGGCAAGAGTGGCGAGGTTTATTCGCTGAATGTCCAGGCCCTCATCATTATCACTGCGATGGCGTTTCTACCCGGCATCGTCCTGCTGATGACCGCCTTTACGCGAATCATCATCGTGCTGTCGGTGCTGCGTCAGGCGCTCGGGTTGCAGACGACGCCACCCAACATCGTGCTTGCTGCACTCGCCTTGGCCTTGACCGTCTTCGTCATGCGCGGGGTGATCCAACAAGAGCAAGACCAGGCCCTTACCCCGTATCTCAACGGGCAAGTCACTTTCAGCCAGGCGATACAGGCGGCCGAACCGCCGATCCAAAACTTCATGTTGGCTCAGACACGAAAAGCCCCTCTCCATCTCTTTGTAGATCTCAGCGGGGGCCATTATGATACAGCTCGGGATGTTCCGTTAACCGTTCTGGTTCCGGCCTTCGCCACTTCCGAGCTGGAAACAGCCTTCCAGATCGGATTTTTGATTTATATTCCCTTTGTGCTGATCGACCTCGCCGTGGCCTCGGTGCTGATGTCCCTTGGCATGATCATGGTTTCCCCTACGCTGATATCGCTACCGCTCAAACTTCTGATGTTCGTTTCAATCCATGGCTGGGTTCTGGTTCTGGGTACCCTTGCCAATAGTTTCATTATGCCTGCAAAAGGATGACCCCCCTCTATCTCTGTTTCCTTCATGACGCCTTCACGACCGAATTTGAGGCTGTGCTTCCGATCATCTCCCTGATGTTGATTATTGGATTTCTCACCGGGTTCTTCCAGGCCGCGTTCCAGATCGAGGATGCAACGTTCAGCCTTCTACCCAAAACGCTCGCAATGATTCTGATAGCACTTCTCGGCGGCTTCGGGGCTCTGCCACTATTCTATCATTTTGCCGTGCAAAGCATATTGCATGCCCCGTATCTGGTACGTGAGCCATGGAGCTAAGCCAGGCTCAAATCATGCTTTGGCTGGGCCACTTCCTTTGGCCGTTCCTCAGGATCACCGGCATCATGCTGACCGCGCCGATCATAGGGTCGTCAATGGTCCCCAATGTGGTAAAGGCGATCCTCGCGGCAGCTTATGCCGCGGCGCTGGCTGGTTGGCTGCCGAACCTTCCGGCGTTCCCTGATAACCTGTTTGGCGCGATGTATATCGGCATTATTCAGATCGCCTTCGGCGCCATGATCGGAATGGTCATGCAGGTTGTCATTTCGGCGGTCGCCTGCGCGGGCGAGATTGCAGGGCTCTCGATGAGCTTGAGTTTCTCTGAGCTGCAATTCCGTGCTGCAACAGGCTCAACGCCCGTATTGTTCGACATGATGCTCTGGGCCGGCATGATCGGCTTTCTCGTCGCCGGCGGCCCGGAATGGATGTTCGCCGCACTTGTCCACTCCTTCGATCACGGCGTCGGCCTGAATGGATTTGCATCCTGCGCTGATTTGGCGGGTATGGGAGAGGTACTCTTCCGCGCGGCGGTCTGCTTATCCCTGCCCGTGATGATGATTACACTTTGCATCAACTTGACTGTGGGTTTCACGACAGTCTTTGCGCCACAGATCAATATCCTTTCTATCGGCTTTCCCCTCCTCATCCTGGCCGGGATATGGGTGATGTCGGATTCCGTTCTGTATGGCGGCCACGTTATGCACTGGCTGATGAATTCCGGCATGAACAGCATAAGTGGGATGATCCGTGGCTGAGGCCAGTAGCGAGGAAAAACGCCATGCGCCAACCGAGCGGCGGCTTCGCCAGGCTACGGAACAGGGCAACGTCAAACGGTCTCAAGACTTCCCGAAAGCCGCGGTGACGACGGCGGTGATCATTGCCGCGATGACCGCCGCCGGCAGGGTATGCAGCAGCTTGGCGAATAATGTTGCATCCTGGCTCTCGCTCGCCGGGGTTTCCCAGCTGCCATCGGCAAATGCGTGGCTGCATTCCATGATTGGCATCATGGGCCCTATCCTATGTTTCATGGCGGCGATATCCGTTTTTGCAAGCCTCTTCTCCGGGGGGTGGGTATTCAACATCGAGCAGCTGATGCCCGACCTTTCGAAGATCATGCCCGATCATGGCCTGGGGCAGGTGTTTTCCAGGAATGGCCTGATCGAGACGGGAAAGAGCCTGTTTAAGGTATTTGTGATCGGCGGGGTGGGTGGGGGCATAATCATCCTCCACCGGCGAGATTTTGCTGCCTTTGCGGGCCTTACCGATCCCGCGCCAGGGCTTGTCCTTTCCGCCGTGCTGCAGGTGCTTCTGGTGGTTGGCATCGTCGTGTTGACCCTTGGCGGTGTCGATCTGGGCCTTCAACACTGGATGCACCGGCAGGGGCTGCGCATGTCGGATAGTGAAATCCGCGAGGAAATGAAGGATGTTGCGGGCAACCCCCATGTGAAGTCAAAACAGCGCCGGCTCGCCCGAAAGATGGCCCGGGCCAGGCAAATGAAGCGCATCCCCGAGGCTTCGGTCATCGTGACGAATCCGACACATTATGCGGTGGCGATCCGCTATCGGCGAGGCGTCGATCGCGCCCCCTTGCTACTGGCAAAAGGTGTTGGCCTTCTCGCCGCCGAGATCGTCTCGCAGGGAAAAGCCCATGGCATTCAAGTGGTGGAGGCGCCGCCACTTGCCCGTGCCGTATACCGCTATGTGGAGCCGGATGAGCATGTCCCTATCGCCCTGTACCGAGCCTGCGCAGAGGTGCTGGCCTATGTCTGGCGTATGCAAAGGTGGAGAAGCCAGGGCGGCGTGCGGCCGGCGCCACCTAAAGCGCAAGACGGGGAGATTATTGTGCCCGGCCGGCATGATCCAATTGAATGAGCCAATCAAACCGCCGGTGCTGGCGGTTTTGCTCTTGGTCCGCCGCCCGCGACAACCCGCGCAGGTTTGTCCCATAGTTTCTTTTATTCCGCAGTATCAGAACCAGGCAGACCTGCAGCATTTCCCGTTCGGCATGGCTCACGTAAAATGCTCTAGCTCCTTGTTATAGCAAGCAACTTTAGCTGATCAAGTGACTCGATCACCCCTTTCGAGCGATGGTCTACAGCGTGGCAGGGACGCAGGCCGCCGAGCGTGGGTAATTTCCGAGGCTATCAAGCGGGCAAGTTGAGGGCCAGGTTCGTTCTCGCCAGCGGGCAACGCAAATCATGCGCCCGAAGAAAGAGATCTTGTGCTTGAAATACTCATAACTTGCCTGGTGCCGATATGTTTCTGTGTGGCCGTCGGATGGCTCGCGGGATGGCTTAAAATCCTCGACACCGAACGCGTTCGCGCAATCTCGACATATGTCGTTATTTTCGCGCTGCCAGCATTGCTTTTTGTCGGGGTATTCAAATTTACCATTCAAGAATTATCCGAATGGAAAAATTTGGTCACCCTGCTTGTTGCGATGTTGGGAACCTGGGGCATTGCATACGTGGTCGGGCGATATATCCTGCGTATCTCGCCCGGAGAGGCGGCGATACTTGGTCTGACCTCCAGCTTTCCCAACATGGCATATATAGGGGTCGCAGTCCTTACAACACTTTTTGCGTCATTCGGTCTTCTGCCCGTCATCCTTGGTAATTTCATATCGAGCTTCGTTCTTGTGCCGATAACAGTGCTCGTGCTGCATCTGAAAGGCCAGAACAAGGACGTGCCGAGTTCCAGTCTCGGCAAAGATCTTTTACACACTGCCAAACAACCTCTCATTTGGGCGCCGCTTTTAGGCATCATCCTGGTCTGCTTGCATTTCGGCTTACCCTTGCTCGCCGCACAATCCGTCGGCACGATTGGGGGCACCGCCGGAGGTGTCGCACTCTTTGTCGTGGGGGTTATGCTGTATGGCTTCTCGTTCCGGATCAACCGGGAAGTTGCCACGGTCTTCGTCTTGAAGAATTTCTTGGAACCAGCGATCGCCGCAGGTCTCATTCTCGCTTTTGGTCTGCGGGGCGCCACCGCCGAGGGCATTGTGATTGTTTTAGCGTGCCCAGCCGCTACGGCCTGCCCGATGCTGGCCTCAAGCTACAGGGTTGGTGAA